>WNFB01008626.1_pt1 | contig 10774 bp, 9 predicted proteins | sample 5400501 | NCBI WGS metagenome assembly WNFB01 (sample SAMN13153341, study PRJNA577476) | soil metagenome | isolation source: 200 cm saprolite under Douglas fir tree site 2 hole 1 | place: USA:California | collected 2015-04-18 | reverse complement strand
CTTCCACAACCTGATGCTGGTTTCGATCAAGAAGTCTTATCCCGGCCAGGCGCGCAAAGTGATGAACGCCATTTGGTCTCTGGGCCAGGCCATGTTCACCAAGTGCATCATCGTTGTGGACGAAGATGTGAATGTGCAGGACTTGGGCGAGGTCACGCTCAAAGTGCTGAACCACATCGATCCGGAGCGCGACATCCAGTTTACGCTCGGCCCAGTTGATTCCCTGGACCATTCCTCCCGGCTACCCAACTACGGCTCGAAGATGGGCATCGACGCCACCCGCAAGTGGCCAAGCGAGGGCTTCAACCGCCCCTGGCCGGACGAAATCCTGATGGACGCAAGAACCAAGACGCTCGTGGACAGCAAATGGGAGGCGTTAGTAAGAGAGCTGGGGATCGACTGATATATGCTTTGAGTCAATAGATTGCAAGCGAAGCGATGATTTGGGCGACTTGACAAGGTTTCGCCCAGCCTCTCATCACTCTCGTTGCGGCAAGCCTCCGATGAATTTCTGGTGCGCAGTCTGATACCGCGAAGCCCAGACCGCGGCCTGATTTTATGTGCTTAGGGCGCTGCGCCACGTGGGTAACTGGAAAGTAAAACTTTTGCCCCTCCGACATTGACTTGCCTTAGCGCGCCCCCTAAGATGATCGCGCACGGAGCGGCCTTTCTCGATGACTGTCGAAACATCGATTGTCCAAGCATCGATCAGCCAAACATGATCGGGCAAACTATCTCGCACTACCGCGTTGTGGAGAAGCTCGGTGGCGGCGGGATGGGTGTGGTGTATAAGGCCGAGGATTTGAAACTGCACCGCTTTGTGGCGCTTAAGTTCCTCCCCGATGAGGTCGCCAGAGACCCTCAGTCCCTGGCCCGATTCCAGCGGGAAGCGCAGTCTGCCTCCGCGCTGAACCATCCCAACATCTGCACCATCTACGAAATCAGTGAGCACGACGGGCAGCCCTTCATCGCCATGGAGTTTCTGGACGGAATGACGCTGAAACACCGCATCGCGGGGCGCCCCTTGGAGACTGAGGTACTGCTGAGCCTGGCGATTGAAGTCGCCGATGCGCTCGACGCCGCCCATGCCGAAGGCATCGTCCATCGCGACATCAAGCCCGCAAACATCTTTGTCACCAAGCGGGGGCACGCCAAGATTCTCGACTTTGGATTGGCGAAAGTTACGTCGCCGGCGGACAAGCCAGCGGACGTGGCCGGGCGCATGAACGAAGCTACCGCGGGCGTCAGTCTAGAGTATCTGACCAGTCCAGGGACGGCAATCGGGACCGTCGCCTATATGTCGCCGGAGCAGGCCAAGGGGAAGGAACTCGACCCACGCACTGACTTGTTTTCCTTTGGAGCGGTGCTGTACGAGATGGGTACGGGCATCGTGCCATTTCGCGGTGATACTTCCGCCGTTATTTTCGATGCCATCCTCAACCGCGAACCGACTTCACCGGCGCGTGTCAATACCGATTTGCCGCCCAAGTTGGAAGAAATCATCAGCAAAGCTCTGGAGAAGGACCGCGATCTGCGCTACCAGAGCGCGGCAGAGATACGGGCTGACTTGAAGCGGCTGCAGCAACTGAACCGGAAATTCCGCAGTCCTCGAAATCGGAGCAAGCTCCGGCGCAAACTCCGGCTCAAATTTCGGCTCAAAGCGCGTCCGCGAAATCGGGCCTGTCGAAAGCGCTGGTTGCCGTAGTCGTGGCCGTGGTGCTCGCGGCCGGAACGTTCGGAGGGTACAAGTTGTTGACTCGCCCAGCTGGCTTCAATCTGCAAAATATGCAGATCACGAAGCTGACGGAAAGTGGAAAAGCTTCCCAGGTGGCGATCGCGCCCGATGGGCGATACATCGTCTATGTGATGCGCGACGCCGAGAAGCAGAGTCTATGGGTGCGGAATGTGGCCACCCGGAGCGATGTTCAGGTGCTCGCCCCCGACGTAGCGGACTTAGGAGGAGTAAGTTTTTCTCCGGACGGCAACCATATCTATTTTGTGCGCTCCGACAAAAGTACAGTCAACTACCGCTACCTGTACGAAATGCCAGTGCTGGGCGGTTCGCCCCGACAATTGATTCGTGACATCGACACGCCGGTCGATTTCTCTCCGGATGGCAAGCAGATCGTCTTCCAGCGTGGAATTCCTGAAAACGGCGTGGTCGAGATTCGGATCGCGCAGGCGGACGGAAGTGGGGAACGACTGCTAGCTACCTTGCCGGCCAATGCGGGGCTTCAGTTCGGAGTGACTTGGTCGCCGGACGGCAAGACGATTGCCGTGCCTGTGTTGGGGCTGGGCAAGGAAGTTAATTGGCAATTGAACGTAATCAGCGTCGCTGACGGCAAAGTACGCCCACTGGTTTCATCCGGGGGGAGACTCATTGGGCGGGCGGTCTGGATGCCAGACGGCAACTCTCTCATTGCGCCCATAGGCGAAACCACTCTGGGTAGGGACCAGCTGCAGAGCATTGATTATCCCAGCGGGGAGACACATCGCTTTACCAATGATCTGTCGGACTACTCCGAAGACCTGGACGTGACCCATGATGGCAGGACGTTAGCGGCCATTCAGCGTACCCGCTTGTCGGAGATCTGGATGACGCCGGCGACGGACTTGTCTCAGGCTCGTCAAGTTACGTCGGGCGAACCCGCCTACACCGGAATAGCGCCCGGCCCCTCGGGCAAGCTACTGGCGCGCAGCGCTGACGGTGAGTTGTGGTTGATCAATTCGGATGGCGGCGAACGGACCGTGCTCGTGCCCCAGGCACGCAACGTGCGTTCAATTTCAGCTTGCGGTGACCGCTACCTGGTGTTTGACTCTTACCGTGACGGCAGGATCGCGCTTTGGCGAGCGGACGCGGATGGTTCGAATGGCGTGAAGCTGTTGGATGAAGTTCGAGACTCCGAGTGTTCGCCAGACGGGAAGTGGATCTTCTACAGCGTCAAAGACACTATTTATCGGATGCCCTCAGAAGGCGGTGAGGGAACCAAGCTCGTGTCCGTCCCGCTGGAAGCCTTTTTGGTCAGGGTCTCGCCCGACGGTACCCAGGTGGCTTTTGGTTATCAGGAGGGCAGTCCGGTTCCGGTAGTCAAGCTGGGTACGATTGCGGCAACTGGCGGAACGCCGCAGTTCATCAGCCAGGTGCCAATCGGAGGGCGAAGCATGCGCTGGGCGCCTTCCGGGAAAGGGCTTGAGTATCGGCTCACTCGAAACGGAGCTTCCAACATCTGGGAGCAGCCGCTGGCGGGCGGAGAGCCGCATCCGATCACCAAATTCACCTCAGGATTGATCTTTGATTTTGCCTGGTCGCGGGACGGCAAGCAGTTGATGCTGGCCAAGGGCAATGAGACCAGCGACGTGATCTTGATCAGCAACTTCAGGTAGTTTTCCGTTATTTTCCGAGTACGATCAATGCGCGCTCTTGCCTGAAGCCCCGGCCGCGCAGGCGAATCCGGTACGTCCAGGCCGCCACCGTAATCGCGCCGCAGATATCGACAAATACCTTGCCGCCGTCCAGGGGGTCGATCTTTCCGTTAGAAAGCGTTGGATCAGTGAACACACTATGGAAAAACATCAGAACGAACGCGGGAAATACTAGGTAGTGCAGCTTCCTCCATAGCGGGCGTGCCATGCGTAGGCGCAGCAACGAAGTGAAAATCACGATCAACAGCATGTACAGAGAAGCCGCTCCCACCGTGTTCAGCCTGGGCTGCACCGGAGAGTTGATGGGAAACAGCACATCCCTCCAACCAAATTGGGTGGAACTGCGGAGCAGTAGGACCGCGGGATGCAGAACAATCAGCAGCAGCACCAAATAGGCGGTCCAGTTATGCAGCTGGAAAATATTTATCCGGCGGTGGGGCCATAGCCGGACGGGACTGTAGCGCAAGGCGATCAGCAGTCCCAGAAGCATGTTCAAGGTGGCAGTGCCGACCGCGGCAAGTCCCAAATAGGCGCAGACATCGAGAACGGTCATTTAAGCATTGATGCAATTTGGCGGAAACAAAGAGTCTTCCCAATTTCTCGGCGCCCACGACATGGGTCTGCGCGCACGTTTACTGGAAGGTGTTGCAGGAGGCGATGGTGCCATCCTGGAAGCCGCGCTGAAACCACTGCATGCGCTGGGCGGAACTTCCGTGGGTGAAACTCTCAGGATTCACACGTCCGCTGGACATGCGCTGCAAACGGTCGTCACCCACTGCGGCCGCGGCCTTCAGGCCTTCATCGACGTCTCCGGCTTCCAGGATATTACGCTGCTGGGTGGAGTGTCCCCAGACGCCAGCGAAGCAGTCTGCCTGCAGTTCGAGGCGGACGGAGAGCTGGTTGGCGGCTTGCGGATTCTGTTGCTGCGCAGCCCGTACTTTGCCTTCGATGCCCAGCAACTTCTGCACGTGATGTCCAATTTCGTGAGCCAGCACATAGGCCTCAGCGAAATCTCCCGGTGCGCCGAAGCGTTGCTTCAGTTCATCGTAGAAGCCCAGATCGATATAAACCTTCTCGTCCTCGGGGCAGTAGAATGGACCGGTGGCGGAGTGGGCCAGACCGCAGGCCGAATCGATGGAGTCTCGAAACAGGACCAACTTGGCATGGCGGTATTGGGCGCCCTGCGAGGGCAGGATCTGGCTCCAGGTGCTCTGGGCATCGTTCAAGACAAAAGTGACGAACTGGACCAGGGGCCGTTCTCCTTGATCGCGGGCGAGATCAGGCTGAGTGACGGCGGTGCGGGCCGTGCCTGCGGAATCGGTGCTCAACAGCGACAGAAAGTCACGTTTGAAAATCAAGCTCAGGACGAACAAAACGACCACACCGCCCAGGCCCAGGTGTATTCCGCCCGGTCGGAAGCCGCCACCGCCCTCATCGCGGCGGTCTTCAACGTCGTCGCTGCTTCCACCCGGTGTCCAGCGCATGTCTGATATCTTTGCCTGCGCCTCACGACGTCGCGGGCTTTCTTCCGGCCGGTTATGTTGTCTTCGGTTTAACCCAGTGATAGACGCCCAGCAACACAATCGCCCCGATCACCGACATAATGAAGCCCGCGGTCTGTCCTTCGTGATACCAGCCCAGGGCCCGTCCGGCATAGGTGGCAATCAGCGATCCTGCCACGCCAATCAGGCTGGTGACGATGATGCCACCAGGATCCTTGCCCGGCATGATAAATTTTGCCACGGCTCCGATGACCAGTCCGATTATCAGCGTCCAGAGCAGATGCATGCCGTTTTTCCTCCTTCGCGATTTGATGACTAGGCTGGGGCAGTTGTTCCAGTTAGTCACTCTCAACGCGGCGGGAAGTATACCTCAGAATGAGAACGTTACATGCTAGTAGAACAAACAGGGCCTGCTTTGCTTCCTTGGGGTTGACTTCGCGAGCCAAGCCCTCAAAAGCGTTAATCGCAAAGCGCTCCGTATTTCCGGGAGCTGTCTGCTCGCGGTCGTAAGAACAAATCCCACCCTCCAACGTGAAAGGTGGGATCACTCACTCGTTGCTCCCGCTACGCTGCAGCCGGAATCACCAGTTTCTGACCGACCTTGATCTTGTCCGGATCGTCCAGATTGTTGGCTTCGGCGATGGCGGGATACTTGTTGGCATCGCCGTAGAAATGCTTGCTGATTTTGGAGAGATTATCGCCTGGCTGCACCGTATAGCTCTGGTCGCCCTGGCGAACCTCGATGTCGTGCTTCAAGTCGGAAAAATTGGGATCGACTGCCTTGATTGCATCCCATATACGATTCTTGCTCGCCTCCGAGACGGCAGTCGCCTTCAGGTAAAGCTGGTTGCCATCCAGGTTCAGATTCTGCAGTTCTGCGCCTTCCTGCTGAATCTTTGCCAAAACCGGCTGATATTTTTGCTTGAGTTGTTCAAATTGATCGGGCATGGGATTCTCCTTCTAAGAATTTATTAACGAAGTCGACGCGCAAACAGCCTGCACGCTACGGAGATTTGCAGAGGCCTCTTCGCAGGAGCTAAAGCTTATACGCGGACGGTTGTGCAATACAACCTCTGGTGATGCAGGCTTGAAGGTGCCGCTTGCGCGCCGCCCGGCACGGGGCTGCGGTCAGTCAAGCCCTGTGCCGATCACGCCCTTTCGGTATACTAGTTGCGTATGCCTGTTCTCAAGAACATCGCGGCTATCGCCAAAGGAATGAGCATCACCTTGGGGGAGATGTTTCAGCCCACCGTGGTAGAGAACTACCCAGACGGCCCGGGACCGCTCAAGGGGGCCAAGTTCCAGGAGCGCTATCGGGGAGTACATGTGCTCCAGCGCGACGAAAATGGGCTGGAAAAGTGTGTGGCCTGCTTTCTGTGCGCAGCCGCCTGCCCTTCGAATTGCATCTACATCGAGGCAGCGGAGAACACGGCAGAGAACCGGGTGAGCGGGGCAGAGCGCTACGCCAAGGTCTACAATATTGATTACAACCGATGTATCTTCTGCGGCTACTGCGTGGAAGCCTGTCCTACTGACGCTATCACGCACGGGCACGGCTTCGAAATCGCAAGCTTCAATGCCAGCAACCTGGTTTACCGCAAAGAGCAGATGCTGGCTGCAGTGCCGGCGCATATGGGAGCCAATGCGGTGTTCAATCGCGACGAAGTGGAAGCCGGCGCAGCTGCGTTACCCTTACAAGGGAGCTAATTTTCAATAAATTCAGTTACAGGCCAGCAGCGCTGGTCCTTAGCGGGCCGGCGTTTGCGTATGTGAGGCAGTCGTTGGTCGCTGGTTGTTGGCCAAACGGCCAGCGGCTTCAACGATAAGCGACAAGGCTGTGGCCAACGGCTGTTGACCAACGACGAACTGTTCCACCAGAAGTATCGCGGCTCGCGGTATTCGTTTGGTTATCCGGCGTGTCCGAACCCGGAAGATCAGACCAACCTGTTCGCGCTGCTCCATCCAGAAGAAGCTGGGAAGAAATGACCTCTGCCCTGTGGAGCAGGACGCACATTTCAAGAAATGTTGTATGCGTGGTGGGCGTTATGACGGCTCGCTGCGAAACTACTACGTTCCGCAAACCCACAAGGCGCGACTAGATCGTGCCATTTCTTTCTACAAGGCGACGCGCTTTCGACGCTGGCGTGACAACCATTTGACATCTGGTCGCCGCCACTAAGGCGATATAATTCGAATCCGATCATGGCCCTGACGTCTGGTACGAAACTCGGGCCTTACGAGATCGTCGCGTCTCTCGGCGCGGGCGGTATGGGTGAAGTGTACCGTGCCCGAGACTCGCGGTTGGGCCGCGAAGTTGCGATCAAAGTCTTGCCCTCCTCCTTCTGCCGCGATCTTGACCGTCTGCGGCGGTTTGAGCAGGAAGCGCGAGCTGCAAGCGCGCTCAATCACCCCAATATTCTCGCTGTCTACGACCTTGGCACGCACGAGGGCGCTCCCTACCTGGTCACGGAACTCCTGGATGGCGCCACGCTTCGCGACCGTTTAAGCAGCGGTGCCCTGTCTCCTCGGAAAGCGGTGGAGTGCGCGGTTCAGATTGCGCAGGGGCTGGCGGCTGCGCACGACAAAGGAATTGTTCACCGCGATGTGAAACCGGACAACGTTTTCATCTGCCGTGATGGACGCGCCAAGATTCTGGACTTTGGCCTGGCCAAGCTGACTGTGCCCGAAGCGGGCGATGCCACCGTCACCGCCCTGTGGCTTGAGAACCAGACTAGTGCCGGCGTGGCGATGGGCACCGCCGGCTACATGTCGCCCGAACAGGTGCGTGGAGAGAAGGCCGACGCGCGCTCCGATATTTTCAGCTTTGGCATAGTCCTTTATGAGACGCTGTCCGGGCAACAAGCATTCGAAGGCCGAAGCCCGGCCGATAGAGCAAGTGCCATTCTGAAAGAAGATCCCCCTGACTTGCTGGCTACAGGGCGAAATATTCCAGCGGCGCTGGACCGCATTGTGCGCCATTGCTTGGAGAAAAATCCGGAAGAACGTTTTCAGTCGGCGCGCGATTTAGCTTTCCATCTGGAATCGACGTCATCGGTCTCGGAGTCCAATGCGGCGGTATTGGCGCCTTCGCGGGAGAAAACAGCTGCGCGTCCTGTTTGGTTGATGCGCGCGTGGATGCTGGCTTTTGTTGTGCTCGCAGTCGCTGGCGGTGGCTTACTGTGGTTCCGGAGAGGGCCACCATCGGGTCCGAAGGTTGTCAAGTTCCTGCGCCTTACGGACTACGTGGGGCTGGAGGAGAGTCCGTCGTTTTCACCGGACGGTAAAGCGGTAGCCTTCGTCTGCGATTCCACTGAGACGCGGCAGATCTGGATTCGCCTGCTGGCGGGAGGGCCTCCACTCCAAATTACACGGGGCCCGGGTGCGCATCTTGAGCCCAGATGGTCACAAGACTCGGCGGCCATCCTCTATTTCACCCCGCCGACCGAGGGAAATGCGCAAGGTGCTCTGTGGGAAGTCTCGGCGCTGGGTGGCGCTCCCCGTCAATTAGTTTCCAGCATCAGCGGCGCGGATGTAAGCCATGACGGCAAGCGGTTGACGTTTTTCCGCCTCAACGGCAGACAAATTGAATTGGTAGTAGCGGACCGTGACGGCTCTAACCCGCGGGTGGTGACGCAGGCAGTCACCAGTTTCAGCTACCGTCAGCCGCGCTGGTCGACGGACGACGCCAGCATTGCTTACCTGCACAGCCAGGAAAATTGGGCGGACGATATCTACGTTGTTCCTTCGGCTGGCGGCGCCCCTCGGAGGCTTACCAACGAGGTCACGCTGATGAGCGGGTTGGCTTGGTCGCCAGACGGTTCGCATCTGGTTTACAGCACGGCACGTGGGAGCACGCTGCTCTACCTTCCAACATTGCATCTGTGGCAAATCTCAAAATCCGGAGGCGCTCCTCAACAGCTTACGTTTGGTGAGGCCGGGGACGAGAACCCGGACGTAGACCGCGAGGGTCGCATCGTGGTCAGCCGCAAGCGCATGCAGTTCGACATTTGGAAGTTTCCTGTGGACGGGGACGCAGCGGATAATGTTCGCCGAGCAGTTCGCATCACCCACCAGACCGGGCAGGTTCAGACTCCGGCCCTGGACCCGACGGACCACGAACTAACCTATCTCTCCGACAGCGGAGGTCATGGCAATCTCTGGGTACTGCCCTTGGGTGGCGGTGACCCGCGTCAGATCACCTTCGAAACGGACCCAGGCCTGGTTATGGGAGTGCCAATCTGGTCTCCTGACAGAAATCTAATTACCTTCGCCACCGCCCGGTTGTCGGCCGACGCGCGCGGAGTCGGCTACCGGTTGGTCCAGCCCGACGGGAGTGGTCTCCACATGCTTGTGCCCTTGGGTGCCTGGGCAACCTGGTCGGGTGACGGCAAGTGGCTGTACTACTCCGAGTCCTCACCCATCCAGCAAACTGGGAGCTTCCGACTAATGAAAATTGGGGTGGGCGGCGGCACGCCAGTGATAGTGCGTACTGACAATGCGCAAGGGCCGGCCGTGGCGGCGGACGGCTCGGCGTTGTATTACGTGGTCCCGTTGCAAAACCTGAATGGCTCGCGGGAATATGAACTGCGCGTGGCACGCCCCGAGGACGGACCCTCCAGCTTGCTGGCGCGCATCTCGGGTGCGCGGGTACCCATCTGGCAGGGCCTACATCCGGTGATTTCCAAAGACGGGAAGTGGCTGGTCATGCCTCTAGATGACAGTTGGGGCACCAATATCTGGGTCGCGTCCACCGCTGATGGAAAATTCAGACGGGTCACCGATTTTGGACAAAAACGTACATTTATCGCGCGTCGCATTTCCTGGTCATCGGACGGGAAGTGGGTTCTTGCCGCAGTGGGCGAGGGCGATGCCGATGTCGTGCAAATGGACGGACTTCTGCAGTAGCATTCCAGACGCCATTCACACCAGTGATTCATTCTTATGACACGGCATGGAGGTACTTTGCCCAGGATCAGGCAGACTAACAATCAGGCGGATTCGCGGTTCAGGTACAGCACCATCAGCTCCTCATCCACATAGGAATCGCCAATTTTCAAGGCGCGGGCCTCGCAGCCGTAAATCTCAAAACCCAGGGACTCGTAGAGGCGCTTGGCAGCAATATTTCCGATGCTGACTCCGAGAGCTACCTGTTCCAGGCCAGGTTGAGACCGCAATTGCCGTATCAATTCTTTCAGCAAGGCGCGACCGAGGCCTTTCATTCGGCACCGTTTTGCGACATAGACGCCCCAGATCTCGCCCCGGTGGCAAATCTTCTCGCCCTGCCGGCGGAAAAATCCAGCCATTCCGATCAGCTGACCACCGTCAAAGGCTCCCAGAACAAAATTGTCGTCGGAAGCGCCTGACCCCAGGCGATGCTTGATGCTCTCGATCGTCATGGCCAGGTGCTGGGCCATAGACTCGGTGAAGGCCTGGGGTTCGAATTCCAGGGCTTCGGAGCGGAGTTCCCGGTAGCATTCGGCGTCTTGTTCGGTGAGTCGGCGGATTTCCATGATTCATGACTATTAATTTATCCGTGACAGTTTAGAACAGGTCAGTCGAACTGCCTGGGACGAAAACCCGCTCTTTCAGATTTGCATCTCAAATGCACATGATCGGCAAATTATGATTCGCATATTATGATCCGCAAACTAGAATCTGGACAATATCGGCTCTATTCGCGAAAGAAAAACCCCAAGACCGGTCGTCGCCGGAATCTGGGAACCTTCGCGACCCGCGCCGCCGCCATAAAACACGAGCGTGAAGTCCAGTATTTCAAGAAACGCTGACTCTGCTGCCTGAGACTGATGCCGGCTGGAAACCTGCTTGACTACTGGAGCTGCTCTTTCATC
>WNFB01006128.1_pt1 | contig 10774 bp, 9 predicted proteins | sample 5400501 | NCBI WGS metagenome assembly WNFB01 (sample SAMN13153341, study PRJNA577476) | soil metagenome | isolation source: 200 cm saprolite under Douglas fir tree site 2 hole 1 | place: USA:California | collected 2015-04-18 | reverse complement strand
ATGCGGATCGTGGAGGTGAACCACGTCCGGCCGCGTCCCCTTCAGCGTCGACGCCAGGGCCAGCGCCGCCGCGGGCCACAGATCGCCGTGGAACCGCATCTCCCGCACCGCGAGCCCCGCCGCCCGGGCCCGCTCGGCCAGGACGCCCCCCGCCCGGCAAGCGACGACCACGTCGTGCCCTCGCGCCGCCATGCCGCGGGCGGAGAGCCACACCTGGTTCTGGCCGCCCCTCCAGCCGCGAGCGGAGTCGACGTGGAGCACCCTCACGGAGGCGGCGGGGCGCCTTGCTGCAGCTCCAGGAGCTTGGCCAGCTTCACGTAGGTGTAGTACGCGTTGAGGGTGGAGACGGTGATGCCCGCCGCGCCGAGCAGGGCGCCGCGGCGGATCGCGTAGTTGCGGAAGAACGCCCACCCGCACGCCGCCACCGCCTCGAGCGGCCCCGTGCGGCGTCCTTCGGCGAACGCCTGCCGCGCCCAGAGGGTCGTGTAGCTGTCGATCGTGCGCAGGTGGTCGCTGATGTCGTCGTAGGTCAGGTGGAGCAGGTCGTTCCGCAGCCGGCCGACGCGCCCGCGCACCCTCACCGATTCGTGGACGAGCGCGCCTTCCCAGCGTCCCCGGCGGCGGTCCCACAGGCGGAGCTGCGGGTCGGGGTACCAGTCGGTGCCGCGGATCCAGCGTCCGAGGTAGTGCGCGACCCTGGGGATCCGGTAGCCGTCATGGGTGAAACCCTCCACCCGCCGGGCCTGTATCTCCTCACGCAGCGGAGGGCTGACCCGCTCGTCGGCGTCCACCGCGAGGACCCAGTCGTGGCGCGCGGCCTCCGCGGCGAAGTTGCGCTGGGCGACGAAGCCGGGCCACGGCTCGTGCACGATGACCCTCGCCCCCGCCGCCTCCGCGATCGCGCGCGACTGGTCGCGGGAGCCGCAGTCGACGACGACGACCTCGTCGCAGAACCGCACGCTCTCGAGGGCCGCGGGCAGGTGGTGTGCCTCGTCTTGAGTGATGAGCACGGCCGAGAGCGGAACCATCGCCGCAGTATAGGGTAGAGTCGGGAAACAGAATGCGGGGCCGCTTGTGAGAACAGCTCTCCCCTCCCCCTCACGTGGGGATTGGAGGGGCAGATGAGGGTGGGGGGTCGATGACAGATCTGCTGGCTCTCTTCAAGGAGCGCGGGGCCGTGCTCGACGGCCACTTCCTGCTCTCCTCCGGCCTGCATTCTCCGCGTTACTTGCAATGCGCCCGGGTGCTGATGGACCCCGAGCTGGCAACGCGGCTGGGGGCCGATCTGGCGCGAGGCCTCGAGAGCGTCCTCGAAGGATCGAGGCCCGACGCGGTCGTCGCCCCCGCGCTTGGCGGCGTCCTCGTGGCCCACGAGGTCGCGCGCGCCTTCGGCTGCCGCGGCCTGTTCACGGAACGCCACGACGGCATGATGACGCTGCGCCGCGGCTTCAGCCTCGAGCCGGACGAGCGGGTGGTGGTGGTCGAGGACGCCATCACCACCGGCAAGTCCACGCGGGAGGTCATCGACGCGGTGCACGTCCGCGGAGGAGGGGTGATCGCGGTGGGTAGCCTCGTCGACCGCAGCGTCGGCGACGTCGACTTCGGCGTGCCGCGGCGCAGCCTGCTCCGGATCGAGGTCCCGACGTGGGACGCCGCCGCCTGTCCGCTCTGCGCCGCGGGCTCGCGGCCGGAGAAGCCCGGCTCTCGCCGCTGATGGCGCTCTGGCGGATCACCGTCGCCTACGACGGCACGGACTTCGCCGGCTGGCAGGCGCAGGGCGAGACAGTCCCCACCCGGACCGTGCAGGCAACGCTCGAAGCGGCGTTGGGGCGGCTCTCCGGCGGCCCGCGCGTCGTCGTGGTGGGCGCCGGACGCACCGATACGGGCGTCCACGCCCTCGGCCAGGTCGCGTCCTTCGCGCTGGCGAAGGACGTGGCGCCCGCCGATCTGCGGCGCGCCCTCAACGCGATTCTCCCGCGGGACCTGCGTGTGCTCGAGGCCGCGCCGGCGCCCGAGGGCTTCCATGCCCGCAAGAGCGCCCTCTCGAAACTCTACCGCTACGAGCTCGACACGGGAGCCGTGCAGATACCCACCCGGCGGCGTGTGGCCGGCCACGTGCCGTGGCGTCTCGACGAGGCGGCGGTGCGCTCGGCGGCGGAGCTCTTCCGCGGGCGGCACGACTTCGCGTCGCTGGCCTCGGCCGGCAGCTCGGTGAGGACCACCGTGCGCACGGTCCTGCGATCGGAGGCGTTTTTCGCGGGGGCGACGATGGTCTACGAGGTCGAGGCCGACGGCTTCCTGAGGAGGATGGCGCGCAGCCTCGTGGGAGGACTGGTGGCGGCGGGACGGGGCGCGCTCGGGGTCGAGGATCTGCGGTGCGCCCTGCTCGCCCGCGACCGCCGTGCGTGGCCACCGCCCGCCGAGGCGCGCGGCCTCACCCTCGTCCGCGTCGCGTATGCCGCCCCCGCGGCCCCGATGTAGAATAGGCCTTTCCTCCCTCATCGCATGTCATTTCAAGACCTGCTGGAAGTCGTCCCCTCCGGGTCGGAGGAGCAGGCGCTCCTGCGCGCCATCGACTTTGCCCGCCTGCCGCGCCACGTGGCGGTGATCATGGACGGCAACGGGCGCTGGGCGAAGCTGCGCCACAAGCCGCGGGTGGAGGGGCATCGGGCGGGCATCGCATCCGTGCGCGACGTCGTGGAAACCTCGGCGCGGCTCGGCCTGCAGGTGCTCACGCTCTACGCCTTCTCGGTGGAGAACTGGAAGCGGCCCCAGAGCGAGGTGACGACGCTCATGGGCCTCTTGAAGCGCTACCTGCGCTCGGAGCTGGACACCCTGCTCCGCAACAACATCCGCTTCGGCGTCATCGGACGCATGGAGGAGCTGCCCGCCGACGTGCAGGACGAGCTGCGCCGCGGCATGGCGAGGACGGCGGATCGTACCGGCCTCCTCTTCAACATCGCCCTCAACTACGGCGGCCGCACGGAGATCACCGACGCGGTCCGCCGCCTGGCCGCGGACGTGGCCGCCGGCCGCCGCGATCCCGGCGCCATCGACGAGGACACGCTCTGTTCTTATCTCTACACCGCCGGCCTGCCCGACCCCGACCTGCTCATCCGCACGAGCGGAGAGATGCGGGTGAGCAACTTCCTGCTGTGGCAGATCGCCTACGCCGAGATCTGGGTGACCGACGTCCTGTGGCCCGACTTCCGGCGGAAGCACCTGCTCCAGGCCGTCGCCGATTTCCAGAAGCGCGAGCGGAGGTACGGCGGGATCGCCACGTGAATCGGGCCAACCTGGCCCGGAGAGTGGCCACCGCCGCGGTGACCCTCCCCCTGCTGCTCGCCGCCTTCTTCCTGGGACCGCCGCTCCTCGCCGCGGGCATCGTGGCCGCGGCCGTCCTCGTCGGGTTGTGGGAGTTCTTCGGCCTCATGAGGGCGCGCGGACTGGCGCCTTTTCATGTCCCGGGCGTCGTCCTCCTCGCGGCGATCTTCGTCGAGGTGGCCCGGCCCGTGGTCCCGGCGTCCCTCTGGCCGGCGGTGGCCCTGGTCACGCTCATCTGTCTGCTGCCGCGGGGCACGGACTTTTCCTCCACCGTTCCCTCCGCCGCCCTCACGCTGCTCGGGGCCGCGTACCTGGGATCGCTCGGCGGGGCTGTCGCCGCCCTGCGCGTCCTGCCCCCCGACCGCGACGGGGCGTGGCGGCTCGTCCTGCTCCTCTCCATAGTCATGGTCGCGGACACCGCCGCGTTCTTCGTCGGCAACGCGGCCGGCCGGCGCAGGCTGGCGCCGGCCATCTCGCCCGGCAAGACGATCGAAGGCGCGGCCGGAGGCCTCGCCGGCGGCATCGCCGCCGCGGCGGTGGTACGGAGCCTCGGGCTCCCGTTCGTTCCCCTCGGCCACGCCCTCCTCCTGGGCCTGGCGGTGGCCGCGCTCGGCATCGCCGGCGACCTCGTCGAAAGCCTGCTCAAGCGATGGGCGGGGGTGAAGGACTCCGGCGTCCTCTTCCCGGGTCACGGGGGGATGCTCGACCGGCTCGACAGCATCCTCTTCGGCGCGCCCGTGCTGTACTACTACTTCGCCGTCGTCAATACTTAGGGCGTGAAGGGGCTCTCCATCCTCGGCGCCACCGGATCCGTGGGCACGAACGTGCTCCGGGTCGTGGACGCGTTCCCCGGCCGATTCACCGTCGTCGGCCTCTCCGCCGGCGACAACGTCGAGAAGCTCGCCGAGCAGGTGGCCCGCCATCGCCCTCGGGTGGTCTCGGTGCGCAGCGCCGCCGCCCGCGACGCGCTGGGCCGGCTCCTCGACCTCGGGGCCACCCGTGTCGTCGTCGGCGAGGAGGGCGCGGTGGAGGTCGCGACGCACCCCGACGCCGAGGTGGTGGTGGCCTCGGCGGTGGGGGCGGTGGGCCTGGTACCGACCTACCGCGCCCTCCAGGCGGGCAAGGACGTCGCGCTCGCCAACAAGGAGACGCTGGTCATGGCGGGCGAGCTGATGGTGGCCCAGGCCCGCGCCCGCGGCGGCAAGCTGCTGCCCATCGACAGCGAGCACTGCGCGCTGCACCAGTGCCTGGACGGCCGGCGGTCGGATGAGGTCCGGCGCCTGGTCCTCACCGCCTCCGGCGGCCCCTTCCGCACGCGGGCCCGGGAGAGCTTCGACCGCGTCACGCCGGCCGAGGCGCTCGCCCACCCCACCTGGTCCATGGGCCGGAAGATCACGATCGACTCGGCCACTCTCATGAACAAGGGGCTGGAGGTGATCGAGGCGCGGTGGCTCTTCGGCGTCGGCGCCGGGCGGATCGAGGTCCTCATCCATCCCCAGTCGGTCGTCCACTCGATGGTGGAGTTCGTGGACGGGACCGTCCTGGCCCAGCTCGGCGTGACCGACATGCGGCTGCCGATCCAGTACGCGCTCAGCTACCCGGAGCGCTGGGAGGCGGCCATCCCCGGCATCGACTTCAGCCGCGGCCTGCGCCTCGAGTTCGAGGCGCCCGACCACGAGCGCTTCCCGTGCCTCGGCCTCGCCTACCGGGCCCTGGAGGGTGGCGGCTCGCTGCCCGCGGTGCTCAACGCGGCCAATGAGGAGGCGGTGGCTGCCTTCCTCGACGGCCGCATCGGCTTTCCCGCCATCCCCGAGGCCATCCGCGAGGTGATGGACGATCACCCGCCCCGGGCGGTGGCGACCCTCGACGACGTGCTCGCCGCCGACGCCTGGGCCCGGGAGCGGACCCGGGCGGCGCTCAGGCGGCGGGCCATGGAGACGGTCTGATGGGATCCCTCACGACACTGCTTGCCTTCGTCTTCGTCCTCGGCGTGATCATCTTCTTCCACGAGTTCGGTCACTTCATCACCGCCAAGGCCTTCGGGATGCGGGTGTTCATCTTCTCGTTCGGCTTCGGGCCCCGCCTCGTCGGCTTCAAGTGGGGAGATACCGACCTGCGCGTTTCCGCCATTCCCCTCGGCGGCTACGTGAAGCTCGAGGGGGAGCCCGAGGACCACGTCAGCGAGAACACGGCCGCCCTCGGCGACGGCAAGGATTTCACCGCCCGCCCGCGGTGGCAGCGTTTCGTCGTCTACCTGGCCGGCCCGGTCATGAACGGCGTGCTGGCGATCGCCGGCTTTGCCGCGCTCTACATGGTGGGCTACGGGATCGACGCCGTGCTCACCGACCCTCCCGTGATCGGCACCGTGGAAGCGGGCTCGCCGGCGGCGGCCGCCGGGCTGCAGCCGGGGGACGAGATCCTCTCCATCGACGGCGCGGCCAAGGCGAACTGGGAAGACGCTCTGGTCGCCATCGTGATCCGGCCCGACCGGACGCTGCGAATCCGCGTGCGACGCGGCGGGGAGGAGAGGGAGTTCGCCGTCCAGTCCACGTCGACGTCGACCCAGAAGATGGGGCAGATCGGCGTCTCACCCCTGGTCCGGATCGGCCAGGTGCTTCCGGCCAGCCCCGCCGAGCGAGCGGGCCTCAAGCCCGACGACGGGATCCTGAGCGTGAACGGCAAGCCCGTGACGTCGTTCCTCGACATCCCCGCCCTCATCGCCTCGGCGCCGAAGGGACCATTGGTCCTGCAGATGTGGCGGCAGGGATCCATTTCCGACGTGACGGTCACTCCCGAGAATGGCAAGATCGGCATCGCCAACAAGACGATCACGAAGAAGCTGAGCTTCGTGCCCGCCGTGCGCGAGGCCACGGCGGCAACCTGGAGCCTCGTGCGCCAGACCTTCGTGATCCTGAAGGGCCTCATCACCGCGAGCATCTCGCCCAAGGCCGCCCTCACCGGCCCCCTGGGCATCGCCAAGGCGTCCGGCGACGCGGCCCGCAGCGGGATTCGCGCGCTCCTGTACCTGGTCGCGAGCCTGAGCGTGAGCGTGGGGATCCTGAACCTCTTCCCGCTGCCGCCCCTCGATGGAGGCCACTTGGCGATCCTGGCCGGCGAGGGACTGCGCCGCCGCGAGTTCAGCGCCGCCACCAAGAGCTGGATCCTGAACGCGGGGGCGATGGTGCTGTTCCTGCTGATCGGGCTGGTGTTGTACTCGGATCTCAGCAAGACGAGCTGGCTCGGGAAGTACCTGCCGTAGGCACTACGGACAAACGGACGGGGATGGGCACGGCCACGTTCACGGCCGAGCCTTCCCCTCTCCCTGAAAGGGAGAGGGATAGGGTGAGGGTCAGCTCGCGGCTGGGCGACCCATCGTCATGAGGGTCGCCCATCGCGGCCCACAAAGGTTGTTCCGATGCCCACCGACTTCACCCCCGGCCCGCACAGCCCGCCGATAGCGCGCCCCTCTTCACCGGCGAGGCGCTGCTCGACGCCGAAAAGCTGGACTGTTACCAGCTCGCGGTCGAGTTCCGGGCGCGGCCTGGTAGACCGAGCGCTACGAAATCGCGCCCGGTCGCTCCTGGTCCGTATCGTCCAGATGCTCAGCCGCCTCGGCGCGAGCATGGTTCGGTCGCGGTGATTCTTTACGCACGCCACGAGGGCCGGCCACTACGCCCGGCTCGGGGCACGGGACACGTGCACGGGGAACGCACGTGCACGTGATTCGGGGCGAACGAACGCAAGGGGATCAGCCCTGCTTGGCGGCGGCGGGCTTCGGTTCGGCGGGCGCCTTCGCCTTGTGGCTGCGGCGCGAGCCGCCACCCGCGGAGGGAGACCACGCCGGCTTGAACTGCGGGTCGAGCTGATAGGCCTTGGCGAACAGCTCGGCGGCCTTCTGCTTGCCCGGATCGAACGGACGCTTCGGCTCCGCGATCTTGTAGTACGTGTACCCGAGGTACCAGGTGGCGGCGGCGTTGTTGGGGTCCGCGTCGACGGCCTGGCGGAACTCGATCTCGGCCTGCCGGAAGCGCTTCTTCTTGAAGGCGGCCAGGCCGGCGTCGATGTGAGAGTCGACAGACGCGCCGGATTGCGCCGCCGGCGCCGTGGCCGGTGGCTCCTGGGCCGATGGGCCGAGGAGGGTGGAGAGAAGCAGGGCGGGGAGAATCATGGGGACCTCCTCCTTGCCCCGGGGACGTCCCGGAGCGATTCAAGTCTAAACGAGCAATTCCAGTCTGAACAATCGCCAGAACACTGACGTGACCCGGCTCACTCACGCTACTGCGGCGAGGCGGAGCCGCCCGCGGCCGCGACGGGAGGAGGCGGGGGCGCGAGCATGTGCAGCCCCCCGCTCGGGGAAGCGACGAGGACCCGATCGGGGGCGGTGGGGTCCACGCTCAGGGTCCACACCCGGTCCGAGACGAGTCCCTCGGCGGGCAAGCGCTCCCACGTCTCGCCGCCGTTCTGGCTGCGGAAGATCCCGCCCCACGTGAAGTCGCTGGCGTACAGCGTGCGGCCGTCGGGCCGGATCGCGAGGCCCGTGATGTCGGTGAAAGGGATGCCGCCCGTCACCTGCGACCACGTCGCCCCCTGGTCCTTGGATCGGAAGAGGCCGCGCGTCGACGTCGCGTAGACCATGCGGTCGTCCGACGGCACGAAGGCGATCGTGTGGGCCTCGGTCGGTCCGAGACCGCGTGAGACGAGGACCCAGCGGTCGCCGCCGTCGACGCTCTTGAAGAAGCCGAGCGGCGTCGCCGCCAGCACCAGCCCGAGGGTCCGGCCCGACACGGCGAGCGACGAGGCCGGGCCCCACATGCCGAGGCTCGGACGGCGCCAGGTGGCGCCGCCGTCGACGCTGCGCAGGATGCCCTGCAGGCTCGCCGCGAGGAGGACCTGATCGGAGAGCGCGACGACGTCCGTGACGCGAGGGTGAAGATCGACGCCGCCGACAACGGTCGGCAGGCGGCGCCAGGGCGCGGCCGGATCCGACGACAGGAACAGGCCGTCGTCAGTGCCGGCGACGATCTGGCTCCCGGCCACCGCCAGCGAGAGCACCTCGCGTCCCTCGAGGCCGGGACCGATGCGGGTCCACGGGCCCCGCGGCGAGGGCGCGGTGAAGACGCCGCCGTGGTTGCGATCCCCCCAGATCCCGGTCAGCACGCGCCGGCCGTTGGGATCGAAGACGATACGCGACACGAAGCGCTCGGAGAAGCCCTGGTTCGACGTGACCCAGCTCCGGCCCCCGTCGGCGCTGCGCAGCACGCCCGCCCCTTCGGTCCCGAGCAGCAGCAGCCCCCCGACCTGCGCCAGCACCGAGTTCACCACCACCGACTTCGGGGTCGCCTGGCGCCACGTCGCCGTGCCGTCCTCCGAGATCCAGAGGCCCTCGGTGGTACCCGCATAGAAGACGTCCTGGTTGTCCCGGCTCTGCGCGAACGAGCGTGTCCGCCGGCTGGACGCGGGGATGCCGCGGATGCGCGTCCACTTGACGGCGGCGTCGGCGGAGCGATAGATGCCGCTGCAGGCGGTCGCATAGACCTTGCGCGAGCTCCAGCGGTCGACGGTCATCGTGAAGACGTCCGAGTCGTCGATCATCCCGGTGTGGATCAATTCCCAGTTGGCGCCGCCGTCGCTCGTCTTCCAGGGCAGGTGCCAGGTCCCGATGTAGATCACGTCCGGGCTCGCGGGATCGACGGCCACCGACTCGACGTTCTTCAGCTCCGCCTGGTCCTCCGGGCTGATGCGCTGCCAGGTCTTCCCGAAGTCGACGGAGCGGAAGACTCCCCCGATGGTGCCCGCCACGAGCACGTCGGGGTTCGACGCGGCCTGGGCCAGGGCCCGCACCGACTGCCCGGCAATGCCCGGCAGCATGGTGAAGGTCTTGCCGCCGTCGTCGCTGCGGGCGATCCCGCCGCCGCTTCCGGCCACGTCCCAGTAACCGACGAGCACGGCGCCCCCGCGCGGGTCCACCACGATCTCATCCAGGCTCGCGCCCCGGTGGGGGAAGCCCGGGCTCAGCCGGTGCCATTTCAGCCCGCCGTCGTCGGACCGGTACACGATCCCGTCGGCGGTGCCCAGGTAGATCCGGCGCGGGTCGCGGGGATCGGCGGCGAGCTCGCGCACGTCCCCTCCCGGGGGGCCGACAGCGACCCAGCTCTGCGCCTGCAAGCCAGGCGTTGCAAGAAGGAGAAGGAGGAACGAGGCCAGGCAGGTCCGATGGACGCTCAGTCGGTGCATGTCTCTGCGCAAGTGTAGCGGGTTCACGGGTTATGCGATAACGGTTTTCATCGGACGCGGGCTAAACACCCGCCACTACAGCAAAAAGTGTGCCGTCCCTAACGCTGGAATGCGTAGGAGAGCTTGACGAACAGTTGACGCTCGGTGCGTGCGAGGCGCTCGCGCTCGTCGAGGGCGCGCTCGTCGCCGTATCCGACGAAGAGCGCGGTCTGCCAGTTCAGGCGGTAGCTGAACAGCGCCGACCCCGAGAAGTCCCCGCTCCGGCGCGGCACCTCGACCGCGTACAGCGACGGATCGCGCCGGGTGCCGACGTACTGGCCGATGACGCGCAGGAAGACCCGCGGGTTGAAGTTGTACGTGGCCTTCAGGCGCTGGACCTGGGCCGTGAAGAGCCGGGCGCCTCCGGTGGGCGCAACGGACGACGCCGCGCTGCGGTCCACGTTCAACCACGACACCGCGCTGTTCGCGTCGAGGGTCAGGTGATCGGTGGGACGCACGGTCGCGAACGCGGTGACGCTGAAGCCGCGTCCCACCCTCACGTTGAGCACGTCGACGTCCTGACCGGCGAGGCCGCTCACCCCCACGCGCGTGAAGCGTCGCGAGGGATCGATCTGCACGACGTAGCTGAGCCGCGCGAACGACAGCAGCTGGTCGGCGGTCCGCTCGCGGCGGAGCTGGAGCTGGACGTTGGCCTGGAGGTTGTGCCGGCCGAGCAGGAGGACGCCCGGATCCACCTGGCGCGTGATGAGCTTGCCCTGGCGGTCCGCCGCGTGCTCCAGATTGAGGAACGCGCCCACGAAGCTGAAGAGACCCTTCGGGAAGAACTTGTAACCCGGGTTCAGGGAGCCCTCGCGGTAGCCGACCTGCGGCACGAAGCCCTCGTCGGCGCGGAAGCCGTCGCCGAAGTCACGGTAGCGCGCCGTCCAATCGAGCCCTCTCGTGCTGTGTCTCCACGACGTCTCCAGGGCGTGGGAGGTGAGCGTGCGCCCGTTCCACGCCGGCACGAGGTCGGGGCGCTCCGGCGTCGTGGTGTCGCTCACCAGGAGCTGCGCGGCCAGGATCTCCTTGTCGTTGGGGCGCCACTGCCCGTCCGGGCCGAGGACGTGGTTGTGGCCGGCGCCCTCGTTCTCCCGGCCCGCGTAGAGAAGACCCAGGAAGGAGCGGCCGAAGTCGCGCCGCACGCGCGCGATCCCCACCACGGACGAGAAGTCCTGGG
>WNFB01006126.1_pt1 | contig 10775 bp, 9 predicted proteins | sample 5400501 | NCBI WGS metagenome assembly WNFB01 (sample SAMN13153341, study PRJNA577476) | soil metagenome | isolation source: 200 cm saprolite under Douglas fir tree site 2 hole 1 | place: USA:California | collected 2015-04-18 | reverse complement strand
CTCACCGTGCCGGAGGCCGCGATCATGAGCGCTCCGCCGCCCCCGCCCCCGCCGGATCCCCGGAAGTCCGCTCCGCCGCTTCCACCACCGCCGCCGGACCCTCCGATCAGCGGTAACAGCTGCGCAGAACCGTAGGTTCCGCCACCTCCGCTCCCCCCGCCGGAGCCGCCGCAAAAGGAAGGGATATCGCCTCCTCCCCCGCCATAGCCGCCGCCAGCGCCGCCGAACGCAAAGCCGCTCCTGCTCGCCGGTGCCGCGCCACCGCCGGGCCCAACGCCTGCCCCGCCGTCGCCGGCGGCTAAGAAGAGCGCTCCAGCGTTGCCACCCCGGCCGCCGTCGAAACCGCCCGGGCCGCCGACGCCCGGAATACCGTCATCGCCGAGGTTTCCGTCGCCAGCCGCTCCACTATCCGTCCCAGCTGTGCCGGTGAGGACGATGGAACCAGCGATCGTCACGTTGCCGCTCGCGAGGATCACCACCGGCGTGTTGGTCGTGTTCTTCAGGAAGGTCACGGTAACGCCGCTCGGTATGTTGACTGTGGTGAAGTTGAAGATCCCGCTCGGCGGCAACGGCACCGTGGTGTTCACCGTGGGGCTGAAGGCCCCATCGACTCCGGTGCTGCCGCTGTCGAAGACGGCGCGAGCGCCGAACGGCGCAAAGGCGGCGCCGACGGCGAACGCGAGGGCGATGGCTTTAGCGCTCGTTCTCATGGACTTGCTCCTTTCGTTCGTTGAAACAGGGATTGAGGCAAATTGGGTTCGCATGTGGATGCTCCTTCATTCCAGTACGGTGAAAGTGTTCGCCGGGGCCGCTGCATCGGTCGTGGCGCCGCCGGGCGTAAAGACGCGGAACACGGAAGATCCGAGCGGCGCGTCCGCGGCGATCGAAACCTGCACAGTGATTTCGGTGCCCGCGCCATTCACCGCGGGCAGGCTGTCGATAAAGATGCCGCTTCCCGGCGTAGCGCTCACGCGGGTCACGCCCTGGAAGTTCTGACCGCGGACGGTCATGGTGAAGGTCTGGCCGCGGCTCGCGAGGATGGGCGAGAGCGAGTCGATGCTCGGCGCGCCCGTGGCAATCCGGAAGACGTCGCTGCCGGCAGGCATGAAGGTCACGCGCTGCGCGCCGCGCATGACGATGACGGTTCTCGGGCCGGTTGCGGCGCCCGCGAGGCTGAGCGGCGCTTGAACCTGGCTGCCGTCGGGCGCCATCGTGAGCGTGCCGACGGTGATGTTGTCGGGCGGAGAGATCTGCACCGCGGTTACGTCCGCTAAGCCCATCCCCGAAACCGTCAACGTGCCCGACGAGGTCGGGAAGAGCGGCGGCGCCTGCACGCCGTTCGCGAACGGACCGACCGCTACGCCGAGCGCCGTGCCGAAGGCGAAGAACTGCGTGCTCACCGGCGGCGCCACGCCCTGCAGCACGACACCGAGGTTGGGCGAGACGATCGGCGAGAACGTTGTCGACACCGGTACCGCCACGCTCTCGAGGACCACACCGAGCGACGGCGCGAGGATCGGGGTGAAGTTCGCCTGGATCGTGTTGACGAGGTTGATGGTGTTCGCCGGTACTGCGGTTACCGACGATTCGCCGGCGGGCGTGGCGATGATGACGGTGCGCGGCCCCGTGGCCGCGCCCGCGGCCGCGCTGATCGTCACAGTCGCCTGGGTGGCGTCGGCGTTCACCGTGGGCGGCGAGACCGTCATGCCGGCGGACGGGTCGACCCGCACGAGGGATGCGTTCTGGAAATTGCGCCCGAACAGGGTGAGCGATACCGCCGGGGCGCCGACCTGCAGGTAGATCTGCGTCATGCCATCGATTTGCGGCAGAGGCGCGGTCACGCGGAAGAGCGCCGAGGCCGGATTAGAGAACGCGATGTTGGTGCTGCCCGCGAGCACCCGGATCGTGCGCACCGTCTGCGGCGCCGCCGCCGCGATATCCACCGGCAGCGTCACGCTCGTGCCGTCGGGCGCGACGTTGAGCGCGCCGAGCGTAAGGCCGTCGGGCGGAATCGCCTGCACGGCGGTGACCCCGGCGAGCCCGGCGCCGCTGAGCGTCAGCGTGACGCTCGTACCGATAATTCCGACGGCCGGGGTCATGCCGGTCGCCGCGGGCGGCACGACGACGCCGACCGCGGACGAGAACGCGCTGAAGGTCTGGCTGACCGGCTGCGCAACCTCCTGCTTCACCACGCCGACGACCGGCGCCACGATCGGCGTGAACGCCGCCTGCACTTCGTTCACGACGCTGAAGGTGTTGGCGGGGCTGGCCGCGGCATCGGAAGTGCCGGCGGCAGTCGTGACCGTCACGGTGCGCGGGCCGGTCGGCGCGAGCGCCGACACGCTCACGGCCAGCGTGAGAGTGGTCCCGTCCGCGCTCACCGACGGCGTCGAGCTGACGGTGATCCCGGTGGACGGCGTGATGCTCACGGCCTGCGTCGTCTGCAAATTCCTGCCGCGCACCGTCAGCGTCATGGCGGTGGTTCCGGCCACGGCGAAGTTCGGATCGAGCGAATCGACCTGCGGCACGGGTGTCGTGATGAGGACGTAATCAGCGCCGGCGCGGGCGGCCGCATAGGGCTGTTGCGCGCCGCTCAGGACCACGCGGCGCGTCGTCGTCGGAGCGTTCGCCGCCACGGTGACCGGCACGGTGACCGATTTGCCGTCCGGCGCGACGCTGACCGCGCCGAGCGTGATGCCGTCGGGCGGCGACACGGTCACGCCGGTTACGCCGCCAAGCTCGTTGCCGCGCACGACCATGTCGACCGGCCCGGTGCCGATGGTGAAATGGTTGGGCACGATGTCGCTGATGTACGCGCCGCGCACGACGCCGAGGGCTGGGCCGACGATGGGGGTGAAGGTCGTCGAAGTCGACCCCGGCGCGGGCGTGACGACGACGCCGAGCAGCGGCGCAAAGCTGGTGGTGATACCGCTGAATTCCGCCGTCACGAACACGGGCACTGATGTGCCGGCTAGATCGGGCGAGGTGAGGTTGATCGACGTATTCCCGACAGCCTTGCCGGTCACCGATACGATGACTTCGGTCTGACCCGCTGCAATCGTGATGCTTGCGGGCGAAACGGTGGCAATCGCCGTGTTCGCCGAAACGAGATTGATCGTGTGCGGGATATTGTCTGGGCTGGACAGCGACACGAAGAAGCTGCGCGCCGCGTTGGTCGGCGGCACGGCGATCGGCTGCGGGCTCATGCTGAGCTTGGGCAGCACCGGATTCACCGTCATCGGGATGCTCGTGCTGCCGGCGGAATTCGAGACGGCGATCGTGCGCGTGCCGAGCGCCGCGGCGGTGGACGCGGTGAGGTTGAAATCGATCTGCGTCGCAGTGGCGCGCAGGTTGGAGACGTCGAGCTCGGCGTCCGCCGTGCTCACGTGAGCTCCGGTCAGCCCCGTGCCGATGATCTGCACCGCTTTCGTCTCCCCGCGGCGGATCGATGCCGGCGAGCTGCTCGTGACCGTCGGCGCCTGGGCGGTGCCGCCAGTGATGACGCGGAGCAGGTTGCCGGCCGCGTCGTATACATACTCGGTGACGCGCCCCTGCTCGTCGATGACGCGGATAAGGCGGCCCAGACCGTCATAGTCGTAGCGCTCCTGACCCGCGAGCGCCGCCGCCGGCGTGAGCGCGACGAGCGCGCCAAGGAGCCAGGCGACGAGGCTTTTCAGGCTGCGCCTCCCCTTTGGCGCAAAGTGCGTCAATAGATCGCCAGTGTTCGCGCTCGTTGATGTGGAAGCTTCCGGCCTTGTTATGCTTGTGCTGCCGGTTGAGCGCTAATCTAGTGAGGCGGCGGCGCATTGGATATTCAACTGAAGTGTTAACACTTTCGTGTGTAAGAGGCGCATCCGCCCGTGCGGACGCGCGGATAAAGGGACAATGAGCCGGGAGGAAGCGCCCGTTCTGAAGCGGCTACGCGCACTCTGCGCATTGGTGCTGATTGCTGCGCTGCCGCGCGCCGCCGCATCGGCCGAGGGCATCGCGGCCTGGACGCTCTGGCTCGACGCCCCGCCCGCCTCGTCCGCCGCGCCTGCGCCGGTGTTTCCCGGCGAGCGCGAGCTCGCGAGCCTGCGCGCGAACCGGGCATGGCTCGAGCAATGGGCGGCGCAGGCGCCTTCGGTCCCCTGGAGCGATGTCGTCGTCGGCCTGATCGTCAAGTACCAGCAGAACCCGCAACGCGCGGGCCGCAGCCTCGCCTATCTGCACACTGCGATCCACGACGCGCTCGTGGCGTGCGCGCGCCGCGGCTGCGATAGCGCGGTGCGGCCGATTGCCATGCACGCCGCAGCGAGCCGGATGCTCGATCACCTCTATCCCGATGAAAGCCGCGGTCGCCTGGAAGCGCTCGGCCATTCCGCCGCGACCGCGGTCCTCGCAGCGAACGGCGCGCACGCGCGGGCGGGTATGGCCTGGCAAACCGGCCGCGCGGTCGCGGAGAACGCGATCCGCCGCGCCTACTATGACGGCGCAGACCTGCCACGCCTTCCCGAGAAGCGCCCGCCGTGGAAGCCCGGCGTCTGGCGCGCGTCGCCTCCGCTCAACATGTACGACCCCGTCGAGCCGAACGCAGGGCAGTGGCGCACCTGGGTGCTTAGGAACGGCGCCGAGATCGAGCCGCCACCGCCGCCCGGATACGGCAGTCCCGCCTACTGGGCCGACGTCGACGAGGTGCGGGCGGTGGCCGCGGCGCTCAGCGCCGACCAGAAACGCATCGCCGACGAGTGGAACCTTGCCGCCGGCAGCGTCACCCCGCCCGGCGTCTGGAACATCCACGCGAAGAAGCTCGCGCTCGAGGGCAAGCTCGACGCAGCGCAGGCGGCGCGCGTCTTCTCGACGCTCAACGTCGCCATGCTCGACGCGATGATCGCGTGCTGGCACGCGAAATACAAATGGTGGATCGAGCGCCCGGTCACCGTGATCCGAGATCACCGCGACCCCAATTTCCTGCCCTACCTTTTCACCCCGGCCCACCCGAGCTATCCCTCGGGCCATTCCGTCGCCTCAGGCGCCGCAGCTGAAGCGCTGGCGGCGTTCTTCCCCGAGGAGACGGCGAAGCTACGGGCGATGGCGCAGGAAGCAGCGATGTCGCGCCTCTACGGCGGCATCCACTTCCGCAGCGACAACGAGGACGGCCTCGAGCTCGGCCGCAAGGTCGGTTTGCGAGCCGTCGCGCGCTCGCGCGACGGAACCGCCGCTCAGTTTGCGGAGCCTTCGGCGGCGACCACCCGGTAAACCGCCTCTCCCTGCCCGCTCGCGCACGCCGGCTTCACGCTCACGACCGCGCCGGGCCGAGGCAACTCCATCTGCGCCGCTGGGGCTCGCGTCTCCTGGGCGGAGAGGAAGCTTCCGTCCAGCGAGAACATCCGCACTTCATAGGTCGCGGCGCCCCTTACCGCCGCCCATTTCACGTTTGCCTTGGCACCTGCCGCCTCGGCGCTGATCGCATCCAGCCGGCACGTCGGCGTCGTATCGATCGTGAATGAAAACACGCTCTCGGCGCTCGTCTGCGCGCCGCAGATCGCGCTGATGCGCGCCGTCACCTTTGCCCGATCCTCGGCGAGCGGCTGGGGAGAAACGAACGGCGGCGAAGCGACGACGGTGTCATGCGAAGTGACGATCCGGCCGTTGGGCACGCGGCTCAGCACGCGCACGCGATACGCGCCTGCCCCTTGGACCGGCTTCCAGGCGATGAGCGCCTGCCTGTCCGCCACGATGCCCTCGGCAGGCGTCGCTCGCTCGGGCATGGCGCATTCAGCAGGCGCCGCACCGTGAAAAGCGAGAGCCATTGCAGCGACCAGGCCGCTCGAACCTCTCTTCATTGCCCGGCCTGGTCGGCGCCGTTCAATCGGAACGGATGCCGCGCCGCGCCGCGGCGGTCATGGCCTGCGTGCGCGACGAGACCCCGAGCGCGGCGTAGGTGGCGCGGGCGTGCTGCTTGACCGTGTCCTCCGCGATCCGCAAGCGCTGCGCGATCTGCTTGTTGGGGAATCCCTTCACGATGAGCCGCAGCACGTCGAGCTGGCGATGGGTCAGGTCGCGATTGCGGCGCCGCGTGCGCGCGCCCGCGCGGCGCGGCTCCATCGCCTGCGGCGGCGTGTAGATGCCCCCGGCGGCGACGAGCCGCAGCGCCGCCGAAATCACCGGCCGGGTCAGCGTCTTCAGCAGGAAGCCCGACGCGCCTCCCCGCATGGCGGCGAGCATGCACGCCGGGTCGTCGATCTCCGAGAAGACGACCACCCGGGACATGGAATGCGCCCGGCGGAACCGCTTCAAGCTTTCGATGCCCACGCAGCCCGGCAGCCCGAGGTCGAGCAGCACGAGGTCGAGCGCATCGGAGGCGCGCGCCTTCTCCACCGCCTCGCCGATGGAGTCGGCCATGTCGATCAGCGGCTCGCCGAAGACCTCGCGCGCGACCGAACGCAGGACTTCCTGCACCAGCGGATGATCGTCCACGATCAGTATGTTCATTGGATGACCGTGCGGAAGGCGGAGACCTGGTCGTGCGCCAGCGCGCGTCCGGCCGCGCCCTGCAGGGCCAACGACGAGAGCCTCACCTCCGCGGTCGCGCCGGATTTGATCGGCTTGAAAGTGACCACCACTAGCTCGGCGTCGGCGCCGGGCGCCATCCCCTGCCCCGTCGCGCCGACGAAGATCGAGCCGTCCGGATTGACCCGGTAACTGAAATTTCCCTGGCCGAAGAACTTGCCGGCGCGCACGCCGACCGCCTCGAGCAGCTCGGGTTCGTAGCGCAGCTGCATCGGCGTGGCGCGCAACGGCTGGTCCGAGCTCACGCGCAGGGCCACGGTGAAGCTCGCGCCCGCGCGCACGCGCTCCGGCCCTTCCCAGCGCAGCTGGGCAGGCTTCGCCGGATCGCCCAGGCCGGAGGAAACCGCCGCGGCAGGCGGCGAAGCGGGCGTTATCGTGGTGGCGGGTTGCGGCACCGGCACCGGCGCAGGCGCGGCCTGGGCCACGTCGACGCCGAGGGTCGAAGCAATCGGCAGCTGCTCCTTCTTGCCGAGCGGCACATACACGAGCACGACGTAATCGGAGGCGATCGAGTCCACGCGGTAGCCGTCGTCCAGATCGTCGCCCTGCCGCGCTTCATAGACGCGGTCGCCCTTCACCAGGTAAACCCGCTTCGGCCCATCCTGGATCAGCGTGCCGGCGACCTTGTACGGATTGGGCGGGGCCTCGGGAGAGGCCGGCGCTGCGGCAGGCGCAAGCGCGACGCTGACCGGCGACGTCCAGGATTTCGAGCCGAAGATCTCGCCCCGCAGCTCGCCGATGGCGGCGCGGTCAGGCAGCGCGGCGAGGCTAGAAGTCTCGCGCAGCGTGGCGGCGGATCTGGACGCCCCCGCCACGCCTTTCGCGGGCGCCGAGATCTCCTCCGAACCGGGCGGCGGCGCAAACCACGCGAGTGCAGCGATGGCGGCACCGGCGGCGAAAATCCACAGCCTCCTTGTCCGCATTCTCACGCGGACCCTCCCAAGCGAAAGCGCGGTAAAAAGATTATATCCGCGAGAAGTCAGCTAAGTGACAGCGCCCTGATCTAATGTTATTCGAATCGGACGGATAGATAAGCAAAGCAACCCCAAAAGAGCGACCGCGGATTGTCGCGCGATCATCGCCGGCGGCCTCGCGCTCGTCGGCGAGGTGTGGCAGAGTGCCGCGATGCGCGAGAAGGAAGCCGAGCTGCTCTTCACCGGCCAGCAATACCGCAAGCCGGCCGCGCCTTGATCGCATCCCATGGCCATGGGATGCCCGTCGCAAGCTCTGTCTGAAACAATGGTCCTACCAAAGGAGGAAACATCCTATGCCTGACATCGCACTGCGTTGCGCCTTGCTGATTCTCGTCCTGCTTGCCGGTGCCGCGCGCGCCGAGCAGCCCTGGACCTTCTCCGACAACACGCGCTACCTCGCGCTCGGCGACAGCCTCGCCGCCGGTTACGGCGCAGTGCCGACCACGCAGGGCTACGCGTATCTCCTCTACCAGGGCGGCACCTACGACAAGGCGAACAACACCATCTTTGCCGACGCCGCGGTTCCCGGCGCCACCAGCAGCGACGTACTGAGGTACCAGGTGCCGCAGGCGGTCAACTTCTTCCAGCCGCACGTGGTCACGCTCTCGGTCGGCGGCAACGACCTGCTCGCGATCCTCGGCGGCGGCGACCCGGCCCAGATCCTGACCCAGTTCCAGGCGAACCTGGCGCAGATCCTGTGCGGGCTGCGCGCAGGGCTGCCGCAGGCGCGCGTCTACATCCAGAATCTGTACGACATTCCCGAGATCACGAGCCAGGTGCCCGGCGGGCTGCAGGCGATCCTCGCCTTCAACGCCATCGTCGCCGGCGTGGCGCAGGCGTGCGGCGCGAGCGTCGCCGACGTCTACAGCGCGTTCTCCGGACAGACCGGCCTGCTGCTCATCGCGCGCAACGGCGCCTCGCAGTTCGAGGTGCACCCGACCAACGCCGGCTACCGCGAGATCGCTAAAGCCTTCGCCGCCGTGCATCAGTAGCGAGCTGATAGCTGCTTGCAAGGAAGCGGCCGCAAGGCCGCTTTTTTTTGCAAAACGATCGGATCCGCCTTGACACGCGGGCGCGCGACGCCGCAGATTGGCGGCCATCCTCAATTACCCCGACTACGCCGCGTCCGGATTCAACGCCGCGAGCACCGCAGCGAAGAACATCCAGGGCGCCGGCTACCCGCCGGACATCGTCTCCGGAAGCAATTCATTCTGGGGACGGCACAACGCCCAGTTCTGGGAAGTGACGCAGTGCCAGTGGCAGAAGCGCCTCGATCCTTCGTACGACACGTACGGCAGCGGCACCGGTACCTACAACTATGTGAATCGGCTGTCCTCCTCCGACGTCGGCGCGCAGATGGCTTCCTTCGCTAATACCGGCGAGATCCAGCGGCCGCTGGTCACGGTGGCGGGCACTATGGACGCGCTCCTGCCGATCAACCATCACGCGCGCGCGTACGCGCGCAAGGTCGCGGCCGCGGCCAAGGAGCAGCGCAATAACGGCCACGGTCAGGACGATGCGCGAACCGCGTACCGCCTCTACGAGGTCCAGAACGGCAATCACATCGAGACTTACAAGGACACCTTCGCGCAACTCGAATTCATCCAGCCGCACGCGCAGCGCGCCTTCGACCTGCTCGTCGAGCAAGTGGAGAGCGGCCGCACGCTGCCGCCGAGCCAGTGCGTCGTGCGCGGCGGCTCGATCGCCGACACGCCTTCACAGGCCGGGCACTGCGCCAGCCTTTTTGTGCCGTGAAGGAATAGCGCCGCTCTCATCTTGTTTGCCGGATTGAAGTTCAACGCGCAAACAGGAGAGTCCCATGAAGAAATGCGTCATGGCGGGAGCGCTGTCGCTCGCGGTTTTGAGCTATGCGGGAGCAGCACGGGCGGACGATCGCCTCGTGCGCTTTGAAGGCGGCATCGGCGAGATCCCGGTTTCGAACCCCGGCACGGCGAACGTCGTGCGGGGCGTATCGCCCGGAGGACAACCGTGGGTCATTGCGCGCCTGAGCGCCGACGTGAAGACCGACGGCCACATCTCGGTCGACGGCCGCGGGCTGCTCCTTGCCGGAGGCAACGGCATCGGCACCAACGGCAGCCAGAGCGTGCGCGCAGTGCTTTTCTGCGGCCCGGCGGCCACCGCCACCAGTCACGGATCCGCCGCGGAGGGAGTGCCCCTCGAAGCCAACGGCGACTTCAGGATCGAGGACACGCTCTCGCCCGCCGTGCCGAGCGATTGCACAACTCCCGTGCTGCTCATCATGAATCCCGCCGGGCGCTGGTTCGCGGCGGGCATCCAGAAGCCATAGGAGACGCTGAAAAGAAGGCCCCGGTAAAAGAAGGCAGCCCGCAGGCCGGCTTTTTCTTGGCTTGGCTAGCTCACGGCGCGGCAGGATTGCACTTGCCGCCGTCGCCCGGCTGGTTGCACACGTTGCTCGCCATCGCCTGGTTGACGAGCACCGCCCAGTCATCCGGGAACCCGGCCGGGATCGGGCCGGTGCATTTCGCGCCCATCGCCGCAGCGTTGGGTCCGGCGAGGAGATAGCCCTGGCAGGCGGCGTTGTCGGCCGCAGCTCTGACCGCCGCGACGTAGCCGTCGTGCGTGACGTAGCGCTCCTCGAGCGAAAGGCGCGGATCTTTCGCGTCCAGCCGCTGCTGCCTGGTCTTGAAGAACGGCACCATGCCGCCGACGTAGTTGCACACCTGCCCGGCGTGGAATGGCCTGCCGTCGTAAAACGCGTCGCCCTGTCCGGAGGTGATGTTCCAGAGCCCTGGTCGCCCGGCTTCGCCTAGCCTACGGAGTGATTGCCGTCCTGAAAACCGCGAGCTGCTCGACCGCGATCGCTTTGCCGACGTTTCCCTGCAGCAGAAGCGACGAGATGCGCACCTCTGCCACAGCAGCCGGGCGGATCGGCTTGAACGTCAGCACCACGAGCTCGGCGTCCGAAGGAACGTTGCCCGGCCCGGAGACGCCGACGAAGATGTGGCCTTCCGGGTTCACGCGGAAGCTGAAGTAGCCGTCGCCGCTGAAAAACTTGCCCGGCTTCACCCCGACCGGCTCGAGCAGCTTGGCATCGAACGCCACCTGCAGCGGCGAGGCGCGCAGCGGCTCGCTGGAGGTGAGCTTGAGCGTGACGGTGAATGTATTGCCGGCCTGCACCTTGTCGGGTCCTTCCCAGCGCAGCTGCGCGCCGCGCGGCGGCGGCTCCGATCTCGCGGGCGCGCTCGCGGGCGCGGTCACCGCCGCGCT
>WNFB01021614.1_pt1 | contig 10776 bp, 14 predicted proteins | sample 5400501 | NCBI WGS metagenome assembly WNFB01 (sample SAMN13153341, study PRJNA577476) | soil metagenome | isolation source: 200 cm saprolite under Douglas fir tree site 2 hole 1 | place: USA:California | collected 2015-04-18 | reverse complement strand
CAATCTGATCGAATATGGGTCGATGGCATGACGTGGACGATCACCCATGATTGACGGCATGGTCTTTGGTGCGGGGGTTCTCGTCGGAGGTCTCCTCGGCGCCCTGATCGTCGGGTTCTGGATTGCGGCCCGCGTACGCGCGAACGTGCAGGCACAACTGCTGGCTACCGGCGAACGGGCGCAGCGGGCAGAATCGCTGGCAGACGAATTGCGCCGACAGGTACTACAAGATCGCCTTGACCTTGATCAGGTCAGGCAGGATCTCTCGGAGGCCTCCCAGGGTCGTGCGGTGGCGGAGACCAGGGCTGCTGAGGCCGCGCTCCATCTCAACGAACAAAAGACTCTGCTGGGCCAGGCCCGACAGGAATTGGCCGAGACCTTCCAGGCTCTCTCCGGCGAAGCCCTCAAACAGAACAACGAAGCCTTTCTGAACCTTGCACGCAGCTCATTCGAAACGCTCCAATCCGAAGCCAAGGGCGATCTCGCCCAGCGGCAACATGCGATCGATAGTCTGGTCAAGCCCCTTCAAGACTCGCTGCATCGATACGACGACCAACTCCGGCAGCTGGAGCAGTCCCGGCAAGCGGCCTATGGAGGCCTCGATCAGCATCTCAAGATTCTGACCGAGTCACAGCAGCGACTGCAGTCGGAGACCGGCAACCTTGTGAAGGCGCTGCGCGCGCCGGCCATCCGCGGCCAATGGGGTGAGATTACGCTCAAGCGCGTGGCCGAGTTGGCCGGCATGGTGGCGCATTGCGATTTTTTCGAGCAGGAATCCATCACGGTCGACGGCGGCCGGCTCCGCCCCGACATGGTGGTCCAGTTGCCGGGTGGGCGGCAGATCATCGTGGATGCCAAGACCGTTCTGGCAGGGTACCTGGATGCGCATGAAGCCTCGACCGAGGAGCAGCGTCTCGAAGGGATGCGCCGTCATGCCGCCCAAGTCCGGTCACGCATGGACGAGTTGAGCCTGAAAGCCTACTGGAATCAATTCGCGCAGGCGCCGGAGTTTGTCGTGCTGTTCTTGCCTGGTGAACAGTTTCTTGGCGCCGCGCTGGAGCATGATCCGCGACTCATTGAGGATGGGTTTCTTCGAAGTGTGGTCCTTGCCACCCCGACGACGCTCATGGCGCTCTTACGGGCGGTCGCCTATGGGTGGCGGCAGGAGCGATTGACAGAGCATGCCGAGGAAGCCGGGCGGTTGGGGAAGGATCTCTACGAACGGATGGCCGTGCTGACAGAGCATTTGAACGACGTCGGGCAGGCGCTCGGGAAGAGCGTCCTGGCATACAACAAAGCGATCGGGTCGCTCGAAACCAGAATCTTGCCGGCGGCCCGTCGGTTCAAGGAGCTCGGCGTCTCGTCGGAGAAAGATATCCCCATGTTGGATCCCGTAGAACTCGTTTCTCGCAAAGCGTTACCCTATGACAGCGAATAAGGAGCCCCTGATGGCCGACGAGCAGGCGATGGTAGAAGCCTTCCACCGAACCTTCGATATCGTGGTCAATCCAGTCCCGACAGTCGTCGATGGGCGGACGTGCGAACTACGCGTAAAACTCATGCAGGAGGAATTCGATGAATTGAAAGAGGCCCTCGCGGCAGAAGATCTGTCATCCATTGCCAAGGAAATGGCCGATCTCCTCTACGTGGTCTACGGCACGGCGGTGTCCTATGGCATCGACATGGATCCGGTCTTTCGAGAGGTACATCGTTCCAATATGAGCAAGGTCGGTGGCTATAGGCGTGAAGATGGGAAATGGGTGAAGCCGGCCACGTACTCGCCGGCGCGCATCGAACCGATTGTGGCGGAGCAGGGGTCTGCATAGCGCAAGGTTCGTTCGGGTTCATGAGAGAACTGCACTGTCCAATTTGTGGGAATTCATTCGTTCGCGTGATCTTCCAGGAGGGCAGGGTCGAGCGCCTGTTGAGCCGCGTCAACGTCTTTCCGTTTCGATGCCAGCTGTGCACGAATCGTTTTCGTGCGTTCTATTCCGGTGCGCGCCACAATACGCAGGCGTTCGATCGGCGTCAGTACACACGCCTGACGGCCTCCATTGAGGCCCAGGTCCTCGATTATAAGGAGCTGCCAGTGACCAACCGAATCACCGACATCTCAATGGATGGCTGCACCCTGCAGACGACGAGGTTCCCGAAGGGGGTCTTTATCGAATTGGTCTTGAAGCCAAGGGTGGAGGAGGAAATGATCCATATTGAAACGGCGATTGTCTGTTCCGTTCGCGCGCTATCGATAGGGGTCCGCTTCCTGGAGATCCCACCAGAACATTACCGCCGTCTGGCTCAGGTCGTCCTCGGGCTTTTAGTCGGTCAAGGCCTTGATCCCACGCTCAACGCGTAGCGCGACTCTTTCCCCCCGGCATTTTCACCAGTAGATTATCGATCAAGCGGATCGACCCGATCCGGATTGCGCCCAAGAGTACCGCATGAGCCGCGACGACGGACAGCTGCTCCAGACTGTCCGGATCGCAGACGGCCAGGTACTCGACATGAATGGTGGGTGCCTGCTCGAAGGTCTGCCGCATGGTCCGCTCGATCGCAGCCACGTCGTTCATTCCACCCAGGATCATCTGTCTACCGATGCTGAGTGCCTGAGAGAGCAAGGGGGCAATCCGACGTTCGTCGGCACTGAGATAGACGTTGCGCGAACTCATGGCCAGCCCATCCCGCTCTCTGATTGTCGGGCGCACCTGAATCGCCACGCCGAGATTGAGATCGTCCACAAGTTGCCGAACCAGTGCTGCCTGTTGGTAATCTTTCTGGCCGAACAAGGCGAGATGGGGTTGCACCATCCCGAAGAGTTTCGTCACCACCGTGGCGATGCCGGTGAAGTGATGAGGTCGGGCCTCGCCTTCCCATCGGCGCGCGAGCGCCGGCACCGTCACGGTCGTTTTGAAGCCCTCGGGATACATGGCCAGGGCCGTGGGTTCTAAACAGACATCCACCCCTTCCTCGCGGCACAGTGCACGATCGCGGGCAATTGGGCGGGGATACGTGGATAAGTCTTCGGTCGGGCTGAACTGTGCCGGGTTTACGAAGATACTCACGACGAGCGCATCACATCGTAATCGGGCGGCTCGAATGAGGGAGCGATGGCCGTCATGCAGCGCACCCATCGTGGGAACGAACCCGATGGTCACACCTTCCCGGCGTAATCGTTCGCTCCATGCAGCTATGGATCGTGCGGTGCGGATAATCTTCATAAGCCTGGGGGCGGGCTGCAAGCAGGGCGAGACCCATAGCGGGTCGAGGGCTGAGGAAACAGGAGACGGACCTCAGGTTGCTTCCCGACCTCGGAGAGTAACTGGCTGCATGTGCGCTGGAGTGATGGGTGCAGGAACAGCGGATCGAGTTCGCTCAACGGCATGAGGACGAATCGGCGTTGGTGCATGCGAGGATGCGGCACCACGAGATCTGGTTCGTTGATGATCCGTCGGCCGTAGAACAAGATGTCCAAATCGATGGTCCTGGGGCCTGATCGGTTCTCCTCGTCCCGGCCGAGCGAGCGCTCGATCTCCCGCAGGATGGCCAAGAGGCTCTTCGGCGTGACATCCGTCTCAAGCTGCACGACGCCGTTCAAGAACCAGCCATCTCCAGGTTGGGCATGATCGTTCACGGGCTCGGTTTCATAGAGCAGCGACACCCCCACGACTTGCGAGTGTGGCAGCAGGCTCAGCAACGTCACCGCACGGTCGCAGAAATCGACTCGATCGCCGACGTTCGAACCAAACCCGATGAAGACGGTCTCCATAAATCACCGTGAGGGGTGAGGCGTTAGGCGTAAGGTGTCATGATCGATTTGACCGGCGGTTTGAAAGGCCCCCTCACGCCTTACCCCTTACGCCTCACGAGATTCAGAACCCTGCCTTCTTAATACGCTCCACCGCTTCAGCCAATCGCTCTTTCGACGTACACACGGTCATTCTGATATACCCTTCGCCCGGCGCGCCGAAGCCGTTGCCCGGCGTCGTCACAATTCCGGCTTTCTCCAGCAGGTGAGCCGTGAAGGACGTGGAGGTGTACCCCTTCGGCACCGTGACCCAGATGTAGAACGCGGCCGGAGGCGGATCCACCTCAAGCCCGAGCTGTTTGAGGCCTGGGACGAGAGTGTCGCGCCGTTCCTGATAGATCTTGCGCAAGCCATCCGTCACAGAATCATCCAGGTTGAGCGCGGTAATGCCAGCCTCCTGAATTGCCTGGAAACAACCGGAGTCGAGGTTGCTTTTTACCTTGCCCAGTCCTGCGAGGACCTGTTTGTGTCCGACGGCAAACCCGATGCGCCAGCCGGTCATGTTGTACGTCTTCGACAGCGAGTGGAACTCGATCCCTACGTCCTTCGCGCCTTCGACTTCCATGAAGCTCGCAGGGGGCTTGCCGTCGTAGAAAATCTCAGAATATGCTGCATCGTGGCAGACGATGACCTGGTTCTCCTGGGCGAATTCCACCACTCGCTTAAAGTAGTCCTTGCTCATGATGACCGACGTCGGGTTGTTCGGCGAATTCAGGAACATCAGCTTCGCCTTCTTCGCCACATCCTTGGGAATCGCCTTCAGGTCGGGTAAGAAGCCGTTCTGCTTTGTGAGCGGCATGAGGTGCGAGACGCCTCCGGCGAAGCTGGTACCGACGGGGTAGACTGGATAGCCGGGGCTCGGGACGAGCACGATATCGCCCGGATCGACGAATGCGAGTGGAATATGCCCGATGCCTTCCTTCGAGCCGATCAGTGTGAGGACTTCATGCGCCGGGTCGAGCGTGACATGAAAGCGGCGTGTGTACCAGTCGGCCACCGCTTTGCTTTGGCAGCCTTGCCGAGGCGTTCGACGATCGGCGTCGGCGTCGGCAGGTCGGGGTCGCCGATGCCAAGATTGATGATATCAACGCCCTTCGCAATCGCTGCCTGCTTCATCTTATCGATGGCGGCAAACAGATAGGGGGGCAGTGTCTTAATTCGTGTGGCAACCTCAATCGGGAAACCAGACATGCGAACAGTCTCCTTTCCAGCAGGACGTTGGAAACAACTCTGTTCTCACCCGCCCGGCCCTAGCGGCTACTTCACCCACCCGTCCTGAGGCTGCCAAGACAGCCTCTTTGCCCAGGGATGCGCCTATCACCAGGCTTTGTTCTCGCGTTGCTCAGATCCTCAACGTACCGAAAAACGTACGCGTCGGGTCTTTACTCGCTGTGGCCTCGCTGGCCGGCTGTTTTGACCATCCTGCGATGAAGCACGGTAAGAGTACAGCAGGAATGAGCCGGCAATCAACGCTGAGGAGAGAGAAGGTGACCAATGAGCCGATCGGCGATCTGATGGAGTTGCGGTAGATGGGGGAGGGTTGCCGCTTTCACGTGGTACGCGGTCAAGCGTGCTTTCGTCAGATCCGGCGCACATTCTCGGGACAACGATTCAATTCCGTTCTCTTCCACCTCCAAATGAAACAGAAGCCCGTAGGCACGAGCGGCGTAGCGGAAGGCTTGCAGGGGGGCGATGTCGGAGCCAGCCAAGGGCACACAGTCTTTGGGGAGGTCGAACACTTCACCATGCCATTCGAAGACTTCGAATGACTCCGGCAGCGTACTGAAAACAGGGTCGTGTTTCGCCTCAGCCGACAGCCTGACCGGTGTCATGCCGATCTCCAGCGCCTTACCCGGACGTACGGTGGCACCCAACGCCTTCGCCATGAACTGACTTCCAAGACACACACCAATGACGGGCTTGCCGGCCAGGATCACGGATCGAATGAATTCCGTCTCCTCGGCAATCCAGGAATCAGGATCATTCACCGACATCGGCCCACCCATCACGATCAACATATCGCCCGCATCCTTCGGCAGCCCGTCTTGTGGGACAAGATAGCGTTCCAGGCTCACGCCGCGCTCAGTCAGCGCCGTCGCGAAGGCTCCGGGCCCTTCAAAGGGAACGTGTTTCAGGCAGACTGCGCGCATCAGAAGACCTCGTGCGATGACAATGAATGATAACTATTCGTACCCTGTAGTCCTTCTAGCAGGCTGCGGGAAAACTCTGTGGGCACGCCAGAAGCTTACTGGTCTGCACGTCCTGGACAACAGGAGCACACCACGCAGGATGCTCAAAAAGGCTATCCAGCAAGGCCGCAGCGAGCGAAGAGGCGAGGCGTACGCTTCGGTACGTTGAGCCTCTGAGCGGGGCGAGAACGCCGCTGGTAGACTTTTTGAGCATCCTGCGAGTTGGAAACATACACGGTCGCATTATTGACAGCAAGGGCTGTCCCATGAGCAAGGGGCTAGCCCACACTATCCACGACGGTGGAGTGCGGCCCTCCCTCTGCCTTCTCATTGCATCTCACGTCTCACTTGCCCGAGGATCGTTTACCGACATCGGTCCGTCCTTCATGCTGAGCAGGTCGCCAGGATCTTGAGGAAGCCCGTTCTTTGGAACCAGATAGCATTCAAGCGAAATGCCGTGCTTCATAAGGGCAGACGCAAAGGCGCCAGGGCCTTCAAAGGGGACGTGTTGGAGGCAAACGGCGCGCATGGACACCTCAGGGCCATCGAATTACGCTTTAGCAGCGACGGTGTCGAGAGATACCCGATTGTTGTGCGTACTTCAGGTTGGGGTATTTTGTGGGAGGAGAAATAGTTTTCGGGAACGGATTCGTTTTCCATCGCGACTAAAAAAATGTCGAAGGTCGTGATGGACGCGTGCGCAGCCTGGACTTATACTGGTAAGCTGTTGAGCAACGATGTGGGCTCGCCAGAAACCCAATGGTCTGTATGTCTGGGGGCAATAGGACAGGATCCCGCAGGATAGCTAAGCGAGACAGGCGGGACGAGCGAGACGGGCCAACCGAGTAGGGAACCCAATCTGTCCACGTCGCGCCTATCTCGCCTGTCTCGCGCTTCACGCGTCACGGTCCATGGCCGCTGGCGGACTGGTTCAGCATGCTGCCAGGTGAAGACTTTCTCGTTCTAGGGTAGGTAGAAGACACATGTCATCTCAGGTTGACGAACGGCAACAGATCCAGCTTGAGCTGGAGGGGTTGAAACGAACGCTGGAGTGGACGGAAATTCAGCGAGAGCAGCTCTTGGATCGCTTGGACCTGCTTCGGCTCGACAACGCCCGTCTGCAGGATCGTGTGGAGGAGGAGTTGGTGCATCAGGTCGAGGGGCTAAAGCAGCAACAGCCGTTGTTCTAGCAGGAACCGTGAACCGTGAAACGAGTGTCAGCCGAGGAGTTGCGGCCTTGCTTGGGACAAGGCGCGTCCCTGGGCCAAGAGGCTGTCTTGGCAGACTCAGGGCGGGCGGGTGAAGTAGCCGCCGGGGTTGGGCGGATAAGAAGTCTGGCCTTTTTGAGCATCCTGTAGGGGGACTCCTTCTCTTATCCCTGACGCGCAGGCCATCGATGTTCCAATGAGTTGAAATGGTTATTTCGCAGCCTGCTAGGATCGTTCGGAGTGCGCGAGCATTCATGCTATGAAATATCATGTTGTGAATATCGAAGATGTGCGCTGGCTGCTGGGTCATACCGGCGGGTTTCGCGGCGGCTATGTGACGGATGTGCAGGTGTCGAAGCGACGGCTGTTGGACGAAGCGTCGGGCCGCGAGGTGCCGGCGGGGACTACGGTCACGGTCGTGATCCGCTATCGTATTCGCCAGATGGTTCGCGTCGCGAAGCTCACGATGACCGGCGTGACGGATTTCTCCATGTTTGAACAGGAAGGGGCCGATTGTTCGACGCTGGGGGTTATCCAAACGGAGTTGAACGACGGGAAACTCCGCTTCTGGTTCGATCCGCAGGGCGAACTCTATGTGGTGTGCGAAGAAGCGCAGCTGGAGGAAGTGGCGGCGCCGAGCCTCGAGCCTTTGTCGCTGGAGCAGGTGGCTCAATGGACGTTTCAAAGTGGGATGCCGGACTGGCCCACGGTCTCATGGCTCTTGGCGGAACTGGATGTGGCGGGTGTTCCCTGTACCTGGCGGGCCACTACTTCGTCATCCGGGCGCCATCCTTCCATTCAGTGGGAAGGGGACCTGCTTCCGGCGTCGATGCAGGGCGCAGTGGATGCCACAGGGGTTCGCTGTATGTTGTACGGGCCACTCGATGGGCCAGGGTTCGGCGTGGTCCTGCGGATCCGTGGGGTGCAGGATCGCCGCACCGGTCAGGTGCTCTCGCTCCTGGCGGACCTGATCGCTCAACGGTTCTCCGGCCAATGTTTGGTGGGCAATACGATCATTCCAGGTGGGGAATGGCAGAATTGGAAGTCATTCGAACATCAACGCGGGGCTGATGTCTAGCCCGCATTATTCATGAGCGCTTCTGCTGCAATCGCGGATTCGCCGCTGCGACAGGCCTGGACGCGGTCGGTACGGCGTCCAGGCAGGCGGGCTCGCCGCTCGCTCGGTCAACATACTGCTTCAAGTATGCCTCCCTTCCGTCACAGGCTCGGCTCTGGAGCCTGCCTCACCCACTCCTACAAGGGGGCCAGCCCCCTTGTAGAATCCCCACGAAGGGGGCACCCCCCCTTCGGAACTCCCAGACGGGGCAAAACCCCGCCTCGCGGCTCCACGCGCCTGTCTCGCTTGGCGCCCGCGCGATTTCTCGACGAACCGTCATGAATAATGCGGACGAGTATACGGAGGCGAGGCGGAAGCAAACGGGTTAGTAGACTGCGGAGAGACTAAGTTTGTGCGCCAGAACTTCGATGGTCCGCACGTGCGGCACAACAGCAGAATACTCCCGCAGGATAGCCGAGCGAAACTCGCGGGATGGGCGAGACGAGGTGGAAACCAATCTGTCCACGTCGCGCCTTTCAGCATGTCTCGCGCTTCACGCGCCACGGTCTGTGGCGCTGGCGGACTTTTCGAGCAGCCTGCTAGCCCAGCGCTTGTCCGTTGGCGTGTTCCGGCAGATGCGTGCCGTTGATATGTGCGTAGGCCGCGGCGCCGCTCCCGTTTATTGTGCCGTTGATGTGTGCCTTGCCGTTCACGTACTTCCCGTTCACACATTCCACCAAGGCCCAGAGCCGAAACGGATTCACACTCTGCTTCCGTGCGACGTGCAGCGACGTCCCTTCCAGCACGGTCTGGAGTGCCAGGTCTGTCCGCCACCCTAAGTGCTTCGTAAAAGGGGAAATCACTTTCTCCATGGCGGCGATGATCTTATTGTCGTTGCTGAAGTGATTCAGCATGATGATCCGTCCGCCGGGTCGGCAGACGCGGATCATTTCACTGACTACCTTGCGGTAGTCGGGGACAGCGGTGACGACGTAGGCTGCAACGACTGTGTCGAAACTATCGTCTTTGAATTCCATCGCGCCGGCATCCATTCGATGCAGTTGCACGTGGCCCATCCGGTGTTCTGCCGCTCGCTGCTTCGCTTTGTCCAGCATGCCTTCTGAAAAATCGATACCGACGATCTGGCAATGGCGGGGGTACATCGGCAGGGCCAACCCGGTTCCAATTCCCACTTCGAGGATTTTTTCATCAGGCTGGACGTTCAAATTCCGTATCGCTGACTGACGCCCTTCGTTAAACACCTTCCCGAAAATCCGATCGTAGATCCTGGCGTAGGACGTATAGACACGCTCAACTTTCGCTAAATCCATGTCACCTCCGACTCCACATTAAATGCAACGTGCACTCCTCTGCAAGGAAGGGATGAGCCGACTGTCGCCATTGCAGAGGGGGAAAATTTGTGCGGCGGAGCACCTGAATGGAGCGAGGGGACCCGCCCGAATAACACACGGGGCTACTCTAGCCAACTCGCTGCGACGAGTCAACAGATTATCTCGGTTCCGTCACTTGATTCACCCGCGGCCCCTATGGGATAGGTACAAGCATGATCTTCGCTGGCCTCTTCGCCGGTGCGTTGTGTCTCGGCCTCATTCTCGGAGACTGGCTCTACTTCGTGCGCCTCACGCCGGATGCGAGTCGGTACGGATGCGGAGTTGCCCGCACGCACGATCGATTCACGCATACGACCATGAAGCAGCTGGCCGACCGGTTTGATGCCGGCGGTTTCTTGACGTTGCCGCATGGAACCGCGCGGTTTTACCAGGATCTGAACCAGATTGTGATTCGCCAGAAATACCGGCTGTTCGCCATAGGCTTCCGAACATTGTGGCCGTTGAAAGGGTTGATCTCCCTGTCTCCGGAAGGCGACGCACTCGCAGTGCTCTGCCGAAAGCTCACTCCTTGGTCCTCGGCTCTTCTCACCGGAATCTGGTTTGTCCTGGTGGCCGTGGGTACGGTGGGGGCCCTGATCTCCTTGTTCGTCGAGGGAGAAATGGCGGCACTCGGTGGAGTGGTGTTGGCGTTAGGGATTGTAGGGTTGGGACTTGTTTTTTTAGTGTCCGGAGCCATTACGGTCGTATTCGCCTATCGGCTAGAGAACGCCCGGCTTACGACGGTGTATCAAGAACTCCGGGAGGTTCTCGAAGGAGGCAGCCTGCATGATTCATGACGGTTCGTCGTCCCCCACCTTTCCCTCCCCCATAGCATGGGGGAGGGTGAGGGAGGGGCCGAGCGGCGAGCCTGCCCGCCGACAGGCATGTCGTAGCCGCGGATCCGCAATTGCAATAGAAGCGCTCGTGAATCATGCGGGCGAGATTGCCGTCCCGAACTAGCCCGGACTATTCATGAATACCTGCTATGTCGTCCGATCCTCTCGCCCGGCGGGGCTTTTCTCGTTCGGCCTCCTCGACGGACTGCCAGTACGCCTCCGTCGGCCTTACTTGCGAGAAGCCCCGGCGGGCTTCGGTCTCGAACGCCTCGCGACGGCATTCATGAATA
>WNFB01006125.1_pt1 | contig 10776 bp, 8 predicted proteins | sample 5400501 | NCBI WGS metagenome assembly WNFB01 (sample SAMN13153341, study PRJNA577476) | soil metagenome | isolation source: 200 cm saprolite under Douglas fir tree site 2 hole 1 | place: USA:California | collected 2015-04-18 | reverse complement strand
GTTGCGGCGTGCAGCGACTTCGACACGTTAAAGGCCGCGGTCGAGCGCGACCGACCTGACGTTGTCCTGACCGACATCCGCATGCCACCCACGAACACTGACGAAGGCATTCGAATGGCGGATTCACTGCGGCGCACCGACCCCGACGTCGGTGTGGTTGTGCTCAGCCAGTACGCGGACGCCGAGTACGCCTTGGCTCTCCTCGACAAAGGAGCCGCCGGCCGCGCATATCTACTAAAGGAAAGGGTGACCGACCTGGACCAACTCGCCCACGCCATTCGCGAGGTGGCTCGGGGCGGTTCGGTGATCGATCCCAAGGTCGTCGAGAACTTGATCGCATCTCGCACCCGGCAAGCTCGCTCCCCGTTGGTCGCCCTGACCCCACGCGAGGGTGAGGTGCTGGCCGACGTCGCCCAAGGCAAGAACAACGCGGCCATCGCCGCTGACCTCTTTCTGACCGAGCGGGCGGTCGAAAAACACATCAACTCGATCTTTTCCAAGCTCGGCCTGACGGAGGAAAAAGCCGTGCATCGCCGCGTCCGAGCGGCGCTCATCTATCTAGCGGAGCAGGCACCCGATAAGCGGTGACCATGCCGCGCCGGCCGGGTACCGCGGTAGGCCCCAGGCGCTCGGCAAGAGGTGGGTGGTCCAGAGAGGCAAACGTCGCCTCACTGAGCACCGTTTCGCCGCCTGATGCGAACTGCTGGAGCCGCTGCGTCAGATTCACTGCATCGCCTACCACCGAATACTCCAAGCGCTCCTCAGAGCCAAGAAGGGCGGCGCCAACCGTGCCTGTCGAAAGCCCAATCCCGAGCTCAAATGGCGGCCAACCGGCGGACCTCCACTCTCGATTGAGGCCAGCCTGCCCTCGATGGATGGCGTGCGCAGTCTGAAGGGCTCGGTCGGCATGATCGGGCAGGAGTTCGGGAGCACCGAAGACCGCCATGACCGCGTCACCGACGTACTGCATCACGGTTCCTTTCTGCGCCAGGACCGAGTCGGCGGCGTGGCGCCGGTACGCATTCAGCTGGTCGCATAGGCGTAGGGCGTCGGATGCCTCAGCGATCGTCGAGTAACCCCGCACGTCGGACATGAGCACGGTGACTTCGAGGCGTTCTCCATCGCCGCGACGGCCGCCGCTGTCACGCAGACGCTCAGCGATGCCAGTCGGCAGCATCCGGCTCAGGACCTCGACCGGCTTGACGAGCGACTCCACGATTGTCGGATCGAGCATGGAGCCGCCGCGGTGGACCTCCTTGATCGCTCGAGCCAGCTGGTCACCTTCGGAGACGCGATCCTTGAGCAGATAGGCATAGCCGGCCGCGCCCTCGGTCAAGAGCGCGACAGCAAACGCCGGGTCGTCGTACTGCGACAGGATCACCACACCCGTGCCTGGGTGCCGCTTGCGCACTAGCCGGCAGGCGTCGACCCCCTCTCTCTGAAACGTCGGCGGCATCCGGATGTCGCTGACCACAACGTGCGGACGGAGCTCCTCGGCGCGGGCGATCAGCTCGTCGTAATCACGCGCTGCGCCCACCACCTGGAAGTCGCCCGACACTTCGAGCAGAGCTCGGAGCCCTTCGCGCACGATCAAGTTGTCGTCCGCCAGCAGCACGTTGATGGGTGCCATGGCCACTCATTCGACGCGTTGGGAAGCGACCGGGCAAGGTGGCTAGCACCCCCATGGCCATTCGGCTGGCCCTCTCCAAATAGGCCAGCCCCCACCATCGACCATCGCGCGCCGCGAGCCTAACTTGCTGAGCGGAGGTAGAGAAGTGAAAATTCAAAGCTCGGTCACAGCGGTTTCGTGGATTCCCTACGAAGCTGTCAAAGGTTTCTTAGCCGTGCCCTTCGCGATGGGCCTCGCCCACTATGACGAACCACTTCCGTCCCGGCTCGACGACCTAGACGAGTGGCATCGGAAAGACCTCTTCCGCGAGTGCAACGAGCTCAAAGGCTGGATCGAGGTCGAAGACGGAACGATAACCAGCTGGGGACAGCACGGTGGCGGACGCATCGGCGTCACGCGCCTCAAGCTCGGCCCCACGAGCGTGACGGTCAAGGCCAAGGCCATGCCAGACATCCGCTCTGAGCCAGTCGTGACCGAGACCTACGTTCGCTTCACGCAGACATGCGGAGGCCGCACCGGGGTCCCCGCCCCCCGACCGGTGAGCCGCAAGCCGCTCTTCCAGATCGACTCCGCGGTCGCGTGGACGACCCTCGCCCTCACGCTCCACGCCGACGGCCGCGTCGAGAGCGAGCTGGTCGGAGCTAGCTGCTTTCCCCGTCACTGGATCTACGACCACGCTGGCGAGCTCGTCATGCAGACCGGGGTCACCGACTTCACCACGTGGATCAACGACGCGTTTGGCGAGCGGACGCCCTGGGGCGTCTATGACTCGCCCGCCATGGTCCAGCCCGTGGAAAGCGCGCTGGAGCGCGAGCTGGCATCGATCATCGTCGGCGGCGCAAAGCACAAGAGCCATGCGATCCGCAAGGGCAACACCCTGCTGGAGCAGGGCGCGGCGGGAGACGAGATGTTCCTCGTCCTCGATGGGTCGTTCTCGGTCGAGGTGGACGGCCAACCTGTAGCCAAGGTCGGCCCGGGCGCGATCGTCGGCGAGCGCGCCGTGGTCGAAGGTGGCACCCGCACGGCCACACTGCGTGCGCTGACCGCCTGCCAGGTGCTCTCCGTTCCCCGCCGGTACGCGGACGAGCGGGAGCTGAGCGAAATTGCCCGCGGCCACCGGCGTGAGGAGGGGAGATAATGCGCGAACCCATGGACGCCTCCATCGTCCAGGCGCGCCGTCTGCGCAAGGTCTATCACGGGGCTGACGAGGTCGAGGCTCTGCGGGGCATCGACCTTATGGTCGACCGAGGCGAGATGGTCGCTATCGTCGGGCCATCCGGCTCGGGCAAGACCACGCTGCTCAATTGCCTTTCCGGCCTCGACGTCTTCGACGGCGGCCAGGTGGTGATCGACGGCCAGGACCTGGCCGCGATGTCCGACCGCGCGCGCACTGCATACCGCTCGCGAAACATGGGTTTCGTATTTCAGGCTTTCAACCTGCTGCCCGTCTTGAGCGCGGCGGAGAACGTCGAGATCCCTCTCCTGCTTCAGGGAGTCGGCTCGCGCGACTCGCGCCGGCGCGCTCTCGAGATGCTGGAGACGCTGGGCCTGGCGCACCGCGCCAACCATCGCCCCGACCAGCTCTCCGGCGGCGAGCAGCAGCGGGTGGCCGTCGCCCGGGCTCTGATTCACAAACCCGCGGTGGTGTGGGCCGATGAGCCGACCGGCAACCTCGATACGGAGGTCACCAACGTCATCGTCGAGCTGCTTGTGCGGATGAACAAGGCAGGCCAGACGATTGTGCTCGTCACGCACAACCCTCAGGTCGCCGAGCGCACCCAGCGGATCGTGCACATGCGCGATGGGCGAATCGAGACCGCGGATCACGACTCCCTCTACGTGGCCGCGCGATGACCACCTTCTTCCTGCCTGCGCTGCTCGGAATCTTCGTCGTGGTGTACGGCGCGCTCGGAGTGATGGTCGTCCGCCGGCCGCTGCTCGGACGGCTGGCCCTTCGCGAGGCCACGCGACGCCCTAGTCAGACGGCAATCCTGGTCGTCGGTTTGATGATCGCCGGGGCCTCCATCTTTGCGGTCCAGGTGTTCGTCGACAGCGTCGACAAAGCTTTCGTCAACGCGACCCTCGCCTCGTGGGGACGAGACGACATCGAGATCACCGGCGGTGGGGCTCATTTCGATTCGGGATTGGCTGCACGATTGGCAGGCGACCCCCAGCTAGCCGCGAACGCGGCCTCATTTCAAAACGCAATCATGGTGACGACGTCCGTCACAGACGTCGACCGCAACCTCGGCAAGCCGGGCGTCCAGCTGATCGGGCTCGACATGAGCAACCAGCAGCGCTTTGGCTCGTACTCGTTGAGCGATGGTCGCCAGACCGGAGGCGCTGAGCTGAGCGCGGGTGGCGTGTTCATCACGCAGCCGCTGGCCGACGCTCTTGGTGCTCACACCGGCGACCGTCTGCAGGTCACCGTGCAGGGCGTTTCAGCCGCCGCGCCGCTGGTCATCGCCGGGATCGTCCAGCGCAAGGACGCGGGAGCCTACGGCGAGAATCGCTCGATCTTCGTCTCGCTGGAAACCGCTCAAAGGGTGACGGGCACCTCCGACGTCACCCTGGTTCGGGTGTCAGGCCATGGCGACGGCGACGCGGAGATCGCCAGCGCGACGCAGATGGTCAACCGGCTGAACGCCCTGACCTCGGGCAGCGGTCTCATCATCCTCGAGACGAAACGTGGAGCGCTCGACGCCGAAAAGTCGCAGGCCGGGGGCACGCGAGGAGCCTTCACGGCGCTGAGCCTGATTGTGGCTCTCGCAGCCAGCGCGATGGTCGTCAATCTCGCTGTGATGCTGGCCGAAGAGCGACGGCCCCGGCTGGCGGTGCTGCGGGCGCTCGGGTTGACCCGAACCGGCTTGGTCAAGATGTCTGTTCTGGAAGGGGCGATCTACAGCCTCGGCGGCGCGATCGCGGGACTGCCACTGGGCCTCGCGGTCGGCATCGTCCTGAGCTCCATCCTCCAGCCCGCTCTGAGTGGCAACACCGGGAGCGGGCTCGTGCTGGCGGTGCAGGCGGGCTCGCTGCTTGGTTCGGTGGCGGCGGCTGCTCTGATCACGCTGACCACTCTTTTCATCACCTCGCTCCGAACGTCCCGAATGGCGATCTCGGCCGCGATTCGTGATCTTCCGGAGCCGGCCAAGACGCGCGGCACGTCATGGGTTCGGCTGGCCCTTTTGGCCGGCGGCGCACTGGTGGGCGGCGGCCTCGTCGCCGCGGCCGGACCGCCACTGCGCGTGGTGGGCGGAGCGGTAGTCATCGGCTGCGCGGGCGGATTGATCCGCGGCCGGCTTTCCGACCGGGCCCGCTTCACGTTGATCGGGGCCGTGATCGCAGCCTGGGGTGTCGGCTACACGTGGTTGAAGGTGAGCTCCTGGGGGACAGACAACCGGGTGCCCGGCTCGATGATGGGTCTGACGGTCACCGTGGCCGGCCTTTCGGTGCTGCTGGCCACCAACCTGCGGCTGCTGGAGTCCATCGTCAGGTTGCCCGGCCGCTTCGCGGGCAATCTGCGTGCCACCCTGCGGCCAGCGCTTGCGTACACATCGCGGCGGCCCCTGCGGTCGGGCCTGGTATTCGCGGCCTTTGGATTGATCGTCGCCATCCTCACCAGCCTTTCCGCGAGTGTGACCGCAGCCAAGCCCGACTATGCGCACGACTCAGGCGGTTTCGACGTCAGGGTGACCGAGGTCGGCGCCAGCCAGCTCGCGCTGCCCGCAGATGTGCAGCGGAACATCGCTCGGGAAGAGGTCCTCCCCAGCCGCACGTTTCTCGGTCCTGTCAAATTCACGTCAAACGGGCTCGGCAAAAACGGTCCGTGGCAGCAGCAGGCGCTGACCATCTTCGGACTGACGGATGAGCAGCTCACCAGAGGCATCATGCCCCTCTACTCGTGGGATCCGAAGTACAACAGCGCAGCCGAAGCCTGGAACGCGATCGCCAAGGATCCGACTCTGGTCGCCGGCAACTACCTCTCCGGCGCCCAGATCGGTCTCGCCACCACGCATGGAACTGTCCACCTCACAGTGGTGGCGCTCGCCGGCAACCTGGGCACCGCCCCTTCGATCGTCGACGGATTGATCGCCTCACAGAGGTTGTTCGACCGGCTGCCCTCGAGCACGCCCGGCGTGGACCTGCTTCTGCAGGACGCCCCCGGGGTGGCGCCGCGCCAGCTCGCTGACCAGGTGCAGCGAGCCACGATCGCGGAGGGCGCCGACGCGACCACAACCAGGCAGATCCTGGATGACGACTTCGCAGCGGGCCGCGGCTTCATCGACCTGCTGCTCGTCCTGATCCGGGTGGGATTGCTAGTGGGGGTCTTTAGCCTGGGCACCATCGCGCTGCGGGCAGTCGTCGAGCGCCGGCGCGCGATCGGCGTGCTGCGTGCGATCGGATTCCGGCCCGGCCAGGTCCTGCTCGGCATCCTTCTCGAAACAATCCTCACCGCGACAGCAGGACTGGCAGTCGGCCTCGGCGCCGCTTACGCCATCGGGAGCAGCACGCTCGTCGGCGGGCTGATCCACGCCGAGTTCGTGCCCGATGCCGGGACGTTGTGGTCGGCCATCGGCCTGGTTTATGCCGCGGTGCTCCTGGTGACGGTGCTGCCTGCCATCCGTGCAGCGCGGTTGCGGCCGGCGGAGGCTTTGCGAGTGGTGGGATGACGTGGGCTCAATGCAACGGGCTCAGCGCTGAGTGGACACCCCGACACTTGTCCTGATCGGCCTTCTCGCCACCCTTTTTCTGGCGGGAGGGCTGTTCAGCCTCTTCACCACGAGCGCGCGGCGGCGACACGAAGGCGCAAGCCTCTCCGCGATCGACTTCGCCCGAGGATCGTTCGCGAGCCAGCTGAGCCATGGCGTGCCCATGAACGAGCTGCTGCTCCAGCTGGTCGAGGCGCTTCGCGACAGCTTCAAGCTCGACGCGGCGGAGCTGTGGTTGTTCGATGACGGAAAGCTGGGGCTGGTCGCATCGGAACCGGCCGTTCCACGAGAGCCTATCGCCCTGAGTACGGCCGAAGAGTCGATCGTGGTCAATGCGCGTGTCTCGAGCGCAGCGTGGGCGAAGGTGTGGCTGCCGGGGCTGCTGACCGGCCGCGCGGAATCCAACCTACGCGTGGCGCCAATCAGCCACAGCGGGCAGCTGTTCGGCGTGATGGTTGCCGAACGTGCGCGCAATGCCGATCGGCTTGCGGCGGAGACCGACGTGAGGCTCGAAGAGGTCGCGCGAGAGGTGGGCGTCGCGGTGAACAAGGCCCGTCTCGACAAGGCGCTGCAGACATCGCTCGATCGGCTCCGCCACCAAGCAGATGAGCTGCAGGCTTCACGCGGTCGGCTGGTCGCGGCGGCCGACGCCGAACGGCGGCGAATCGAACGCGATCTACATGACGGCGCTCAACAACATCTCGTCGCCATCGCAATCAAGGCGAAGCTGATCGAGCAGCTGACGGACAAAGATCCAGCTCGAGCCCTGCAGCTCACACATCAATTACAGCAAGACGCCTCATCGGCGCTCGATGAAATTCGCTCCCTGGCGCATGGGATCTATCCGCCTCTACTGTCGAGCGGCGGCTTGAGCGAAGCCCTACCCTCGGCGTGCCGCCGCGCTCCTGTGAGTGCGAGTGTCGAGGTGAATGGCGTGGGCAGGCACCCAGCCGAGGTCGAGTCGGCGGTTTACTTCTGCTGCCTCGAGGCCCTACAGAACGTCGCGAAGTACGCCGGCGGGGGAGCCGAGGCGAGCGTGCATGTGTGGAAGGACGATGGACAGCTGCTGTTCGAGGTCGTTGACAGCGGCGCCGGATTTGAGGAACAGGAAGCGGGCAAAGGCGTCGGCCTCACCAACATGAAGGACCGGCTCGGCGCCGTCGGCGGGATCCTTGAGGTTGAATCAGCACCGGGCAAGGGGACCCGGATCCGGGGCTCTGTGCCGCTAAGTGCGAGTTCACTGGGAACTCTCGGTGTGGCTCCCGACCAGGGGTTCGAACCCTGAACCTTGCGGTTAACAGATCGCTGAGGCTAGTTTAGAAACGGCGGCCTGTATTCGCGGAGTGCCGCTGAGTATCGCCGTTTACCACGCTTGATTGGCGGCGTTCCTGTACCAACAGTTTTCAAGTTGTTGTAGTATTAGGCAACAATGCTCACAGTACCCGAGGCTGCCCGCCGGACCAAACGTGACCCCGAAACGGTGCGCCGGTGGATCCGTTCGGGCCGGCTGAAGGCGACCCGAATCGGCACTCAGCATCTAATCGATGAGGATGACTTGGCCCGCCTAGAGAGCGCCTCCACCCTCTCCCTTCCCCCGGCCTGGCAGCGGACGGCCACCGGCGAGCGGATGCCCGACGTAGTAGCTGCCATTCGTTCATCTCGCGCCGCCCGCTGACGTTGCTGGTTGTTGATGCCGCAGTTGTTGTCACCGCCTGTCTCTCGAAGCCGGGCATGAAGTCTCTAACTCGAGAGGAGCTTGTCGCGCCTCATTTGATGTGGTCAGAGGCGTCGTCAGTGATGCATGAACTGCGCTGGCGCAAGGAAATCTCTGGCGAGTTGGCTTCAATCGCGTTGGATCGTTTGGCTGCTGCCGACGTCAGCCCGCGCCGGCCAAAGGGCCTCATCGATGAGGCCTGGCGCATAGCTGACCGATTGGGATGGGCAAAGACCTACGACGCGGAGTACTTAGCGCTCGCGTGGATGTTGAAATGCCGATTGCTGACCACAGACGCCAAGCTGAAGACCTCCGGATCAACGATCGTCCAGGTCATCGGACCCGCGGAGCTGTAGCCAACTCACCCCCCGTTCGTGTGCGACCAGAACCGCCGCTTGAGGCGTAACTTGGCGGTTGAGGTGATCCCGTCTACACGACATCTCACTCCATTCGTAGATCTGCTTCCTGTTCCGCCTCGCCGCGTGATCAAGACGCCGATCCGTATGACAGTCCGCCTCGAAACGGTCAACCACAGCTTTCACCGCGATCTCCCCCCCTCGCGCGTTTGGGCCTACGACGGCCATCTTCCAGGCCCCACGATCGAGGTCGATCGCGGAACTGGCGTCGAGATGCAATGGGAGAATCGCCTCTCGGGGCTGTTGCCGGTCCTCGTCACCCGGGCCCTTGTTCATGCTGAGGACGGGGTCCCGGTGCAGTGCATGCCGGGGCGCAGTGGCGGCGTCTTGGATCCGATTGCGGCAGCACTCAGTGGATACGCAGTCGTGCACTTGCACGGCGCGCTGACTCAAGCGACGAGCGACGGGTGGACCGAGAATCTGATCGCGCCGGGCCAGCACGCCCTTGACTCGTATCAGAACGATCAGCGCGCCGCGCTGCTCTGGTACCACGACCACGTCATGGGTATCACGCGCTTCAACGTCTACGCCGGCCTCGCGGGTCTGTGGATTGTGCGCGACGCCCGCGAGCGCGAGCTGGAGCTGCCTGAGGGTCCGCCCTACGAACTGCCGCTCTTGCTCGCAGATCGAAACTTCGATACGGCCTCAGACGGCACTCTGACCGGAGAGCTGGTTCACAAAACCGACCCAGACGTGATGGAGTGCTTCAGCCCCTTCACGACTGTCAATGGCGTGATCTGGCCGCGGGTCGATGTCGAACCGACTACCTACCGCTTCAGAGTTTTGAACGGATCGAACGCCAGGACTTACCGCCTGGTGCTCACTCGTGAAGGCCAACCGGATCAGGAACGCATCACCCAGATAGGCAGCGACGGCGGGCTGCTGGTCGCGCCGGTGCCAATCCCGGTTCAGGGTCTTGTCCTGGCCCCGGCCGAACGAGCCGACATCTTGATCGACTTTTCCGACCTCGCTCTCGGAACCGAGCTCACGCTATGGAACAACGCGGCTGCCCCCTTCAACGGCGCGTTCGCCGACCCCTCCACCGCCGGCCGGCCTGACCTGCCGGGTCTCCTGCCTTATCCGGAGGTGCTCTTATTTCGCGTCATCGATGGACGTCGCGATGGCCCACGGCCGCCAGCGGTCCTTGCCACCGACTTCAAGCGGGCCGACCGGAGCGATCTGACCGGTTGCGTTGTGCGCGCGATCGCACTCGTTGAGCAGGAAAGCAATCTGCAAGGCCAGCCGTCCACGCTAACGATGCGGGAGCTCACTCAAGACGGGGCGACCGATGAACCGCTGATAACACTTGTCGAAGCGGGAGCCGGCCAGCCGGGTCGGATCAGCCGCTGGCGCACGGCCGCCACCAGATTCGAGGACAAGACCAATTTCTTCCCGATGCTGGGCGACCCGGAGGTCTGGCGTCTCATCAACCTGACCGGCGATACGCATCCGATCCACGTGCATCTCGACGCCTTTCAGATCATCAGCCGGCAACCGGCAGCTGTCGAAATATCGGAGGGTGGCATCACCGACACGGGCACCAGCGCGACGGTGCGGATCGGCCAAGAGGCCGACGACGGTATCCCTCATAGCCTCGATGAGAATGAGCTCGGCCTCAAGGACACGGTTCGGGTCAACGCCAGCGAAGTCGTTGATATTCTTGTGCGCTTCGAAACCTTCGCCGGCCGGTACATGTACCACTGCCACATCCTGGAGCACGAAGACCACGACATGATGCGACCCTTTGTCCTGATGCCACGTGAGCTCATGCCGTTCATGTGACAACCCGTCAACGGCGGATTTGGTTTGCGATGTTCTTGAGCTCACTCGGCTCCTCGCTCTCAGGGTCCCCGCCGCGGCCCATCGCAGCCGCGGCCAGCAGCTTGCCTCCACGCAAGTAGCGAACTATGAAGTCGCGATCGCGAAGCGAGCCCTCAATGGCGACGCTGTCCCACTGCGTCGCGAAACCGACGTATTCGAGGGTTTGGTCGAATTGGTCGCTCCAGAAGGAGTGTACGTAGTCATACGGCACGCCTCGGCCCAGGAGTGATGCCGCGGCCGACCGTCCCTGCTTTTCGGCGTTGTTGTAGTGCTCGACTCGTATACGTCCAAACAGGGGGTGCGCATGGTCCGCTATGTCTCCGGCCGCATAGACGTCAGGCAGGCTCGTCCGGCAGTACTCGTCAACTTCAACCCCATTCGAGATCCGCGCGCCGGCCGCGCTGAGGAGATCGACCTCGGGGTCGATACCTATGCCGGCGACTACAAAGTCGCATTCAAATTTCCGGCCGGACGTGGTGACGACGC
>WNFB01006124.1_pt1 | contig 10777 bp, 10 predicted proteins | sample 5400501 | NCBI WGS metagenome assembly WNFB01 (sample SAMN13153341, study PRJNA577476) | soil metagenome | isolation source: 200 cm saprolite under Douglas fir tree site 2 hole 1 | place: USA:California | collected 2015-04-18 | reverse complement strand
TCATGTCCTTTGTCAGCAAGCAGCCACCTGAGTTCAAAGGAAAGTAAAGACCTCAACCTGGACAGTATGTAGATCGAGATTCCTGCGTTCTAACAGGCAGGAATCTCGAACCAGGAGGGTCACTTTATGCTTCGATCGATCTGGATTGCCGCGGGAGCAGCCGCGCTGCTGGCTGTGGGCGCATTGACCGCCGTGGCGGCCAACTCGCACGGGAAGGCCGTGAGCACGCTGGCCAGCACGACACTTACGGGCGAGGCGAAAGGCGACGCGATCAGCACCTTGGCGAGCGCCAAGGGCAAGGCGAAGTCCGCCGCGGCCAAGGCTGATGCCAAGGCCGATGCCGCCGCCAAAGCCGCCGACACGGACGTGGAAGCCAACGATGAGGACGCCGACGAGGCTGCCGATGTGGCGACCGACAAGACGAGCGACACTGACAAGGACGCGCACGGCGATGCCGTGAGCGCCGTTGCCAAGAGCGACGCCACCGCGAAGCCTGGCGACAGTGAGAACGCTAATCACGGCGGCGCGGTTAGCGCCGTGGCGCAGAAGCACTAAGGGTCTCCCCTTCGGTGGGACGGCGGCCCCGCCGGGGCCGCCGTTTTTATTTCACCTGACCGGTGCGTACTGCGTAATGCGCTCGCGGATGGCGCAGATCACCGCTTCGACGCGCACGGCATCGGGGCCCGACGCCCGCAGAATGAGCTCACGGGTCTCCGTCTGGGGATACGACCCCAGGGAGACGTCGGGAAACTCCCGCTCGAGCGCCTGCATGACGTCGTGGAACATGCTTTCCGGCGCCATCCGGTAGTGAAGCTCGCGCACCACGTCCGCGCGGGCGCCGGTCAGATAGCGAAGTTCGACATCTTCGTAGACAGCGCGTAGTTCTTGCGGCACGCCGGGGAGCGCGAACAGATAACGGTCGTCGCCCAGCGCGAACGCCAGCCCCGGCGCCATGCCGGCGCCATTTCGGATCAGCGTCGCTCCTTGAGGCAGTGTGGCCATCCTTCGATTGCCGGCATTCAGGGACGCGGTGCCGCGGCGCGCCGCCATGTTCCGGGTAAACATCAGGTTTTGCATTTGCGCCCCGACATCTCGCCGGTAGACCATCGGCTGATCGAGCGCTCGTCCCAGCGCGACGTAGGTCCGGTCGTCTGGTGTCGGTCCAAGCCCGCCGCACACAAAGATCCGGGTCAACTCCGGACGCTTACTGTGCTCGTGGATCGCCGAGACGATGTCGGCGTCGACGTCGCCCACCGTGGTGATCAACCTGACGGGAAACCCGACACGAAAGAGTCGCATGGCGAGCCAGTTCGAGTTGGTGTCGACCGTGAACCCGCGGAGGATCTCGTTCCCGACCACGATGATGCTCGACTGCGGCACGCGCCCCATAATGACAGGGAATGCCCAGATCCGCCTACGAACGCAGTAAGGGCGTTGAGACCGTCAGCTGGCGCGAATTTCCTCTCGGGAAAGGCATCGCGCTTTCGATTCTCGAAGAGAGCACGGCGGCCGGACGGCAAGCCAGGGGGCAGGCATTGCTCGACGTCCTCGATGCCGCGGCAGGCCTGCCTCCCTGCAGACTGACCGTGGCCGATCGTCCGCAGCGACATCGAACCCGCGGTGGGCGTCTCGAGCTGAAGACTTACGGCTACTACCGGATCGCCTGGGAGGCGACGCCGCGACGCGGGACGATCCGGATTTACAACCTGACGGCGATTCGCCAGCAGGTGCTGGCGCCGAAGGTCTTCCTCGAGACGCTGCTCCACGAGTGGGTGCACCATTACGACTTCACCGGCTTGCAACTCGATCGCTCACCCCACACGTCGGGCTTCTTCAACCGGATTCGCGACCTGGCCGAGACGCTCGGGGTCGGCTACATAACGCCTCCCAAGCGCGAGGCGCCGGCCGTGGAACTGAGCGAAGACGTCGTCATCAGCGGCCCCGACCGCCTGCGGCCGGGTGGGGTACCGCCACCGAAATGGATCCGGGACCAGGTGCTGGCGCTGTTCGGCCGGCCGAGGACGTAATCGAGCTAACGCTACAATACGGCGGGCGTTTTTCGGTGCGCCCACACTAAAGGAAGGAGGCGCTGACTCTGTTCGTCGCGGCCGCAATCACCCTTGATACGTCGACGTCGACGGCTGTCCTCGTCCTGGTCAGCATCACGGCACTGATCGCGCTCGCCTACGGCGGATATCTGACGCGCTGGGTCCTTTCCGCCAACCCGGGAAACGAAACCATGCAGCGGATCGCGCGCGCCATCCAGGAAGGTGCGGCCGCCTACCTGAATCGCCAGTACACGGTGATCGCCGTGATCGGGGTCATCCTGGCGCTCGTGATCACCTTTGCCATCAACTGGCAGACCGGTGTGCTCTACGTCGTCGGCGCCGTCTGCTCGGCGCTGGCCGGTTACGTCGGCATGAACGTGTCGGTCCGAGCCAATGTCCGGACGGCCCAGGCCGCCACCGGCGGGCTCGACCCTGCCCTGCGCCTGGCATTTCGTGGCGGCGCCGTCACCGGCCTCTTCGTCGTGGGGCTCGGCCTGCTGGGCGTCGCCGTCTCCTACTGGGTCTTTCAGAAACCCCAATCGCTCGTTGGACTGGCGTTCGGCGCCAGCCTGATCAGTGTCTTCGCCAGGCTCGGCGGTGGGATCTTCACCAAGGCGGCCGACGTCGGCGCCGACCTGGTCGGCAAAGTCGAAGCGGGTATTCCCGAAGACGATCCACGCAACCCCGCGGTCATCGCGGACAACGTCGGCGACAACGTGGGTGACTGCGCCGGCATGGCGGCCGACCTGTTTGAGACCTACGCCGTGACGGCCATTGCCGCCATGTTACTTGGCAGCCTGCTCTTCCCCGGAAAAGTCCAGTATGTGCTCTACCCGTTGATCCTGGGTGCGATCTCGATCATCGCCACCGTAATCGGGACGATGTTCGTGCGGCTGGGGCGTGGTACCTGGATCATGGGCGCCCTCTATCGGGGCCTGGCGATCAGCGCCGTACTCGCGCTGGCTGGCTTTCTCGCGGTGACGCTCCTGATCGGCCTGGATATCCGTCTGTTCGGGGCGGCCGTGGTCGGCGTCGTCATCACCATCGCGCTGGTGGCGATCACCGAGTTCTTCACCAGTGCCGACTTCCCACCGGTGCGGCTGATCGCGCGCGCCTCGACCACGGGCGCGGCGACCAACATCATCGCCGGGCAGGCGATCGGCATGATCAGCACCGCGCTTCCCGTGCTCGTCATCGGCGTTGGCATTCTGGTCTCGAACTACCAATTTGGTCTGTACGGGATCGCGATCGCCGCGATGTCGATGCTGTCGATGACCGGCATCGTGGTGGCCATCGACGCCTATGGGCCGATCACGGATAACGCCGGCGGCATCGCCGAGATGGCGAAGCTGCCAGAGTCCGTGCGCAACATTACGGATCCGCTGGACGCCGTTGGCAACACCACCAAGGCCGTCACCAAGGGCTACGCCATCGGCTCCGCCGGGCTCGCGGCGCTCGTGCTGTTTTCCTCCTATACCGAAGAAGTCAGCCGTGGCCGGCACCTGGCCTTTGATCTGACGGATCCGCTGGTCATTGTTGGGCTCTTTTTCGGCGGCATCCTGCCCTTTCTGTTCGGCTCGCTGAGCATGCTGGCGGTCGGCCGGGCAGCCGGCCAGGTGGTGGTCGAAGTCCGACGCCAGTTCCGCGAGATCAAGGGCTTGATCGAAGGCACGGCGTTGCCCGAGTACGGTCGGGCGGTCGACCTGGTCACGCGGGCGGCACAGCGAGAGATGATCATCCCCGGGTTGATCCCGGTGGCCGCGCCCCTGCTGGTCGGCTTCACGCTCGGCCCGAAGGCGCTTGGGGGGCTGCTGATCGGTAGCATCGTGACCGGCATCTTCCTCGCCATCCAGATGACGTCGGGCGGCGGCGCCTGGGACAACGCTAAGAAATACATCGAGGACGGCCATTACGGGGGCAAGGGCACGGAGACCCACGCCGCCGCCGTCACCGGCGATACCGTAGGGGACCCGAACAAGGACACCGCCGGGCCCGCCATCAACCCCATGATCAAGGTGGTCAATATCATTGCTATCCTGATCGCCCCCACGGTCGCCGCGCACTCGCTGATCAGCTAAACGATGCTTGTTCGTCGCGGCGCTTCGTGAATACACTGTAGGCATGGACGAGTACATGCTGGAGATCAACGAACTGCGTCGCCGGATCGCGAAGCTCAAGTTCGAGCGCGCCTCGGTCACGATCATCGAGGAACTCGAAGCCCAGCTCCGAATCCTGCGATCGATCTACGACTCGACGACGGCGCTGTTCGCCGCCGGTCAGACGGACAGCCGCCTCCAGGCCAGCTTTCGTGATCGCCAGCTGGGCAGCTGGACCTTCGAGAACGTGTATTTCTATGTGTACGAGCAGGCGGTTGCCCTCGAGCCTGACGGCCATGACCTCGCCACCCTGATCTCGCACCACGATTACGTGGCGCCGCTTCTCAACTCAGTCGCAGCGAAATAAAAAAAGGGCCCCCAGCGGGGGCCCTGTCGGCGGATCTATCTAGTTCGCGTGCTTGCTATGGCCGTGGCCATGCCCGTGCGACGGCGGCGTCGTCGTATCCCCATCGGCCGCATCGGCCGCGTCGGTCGCATCCGGAGTCGCCGTCTCGACGGTATCGGTCTTCGTAGTCGACGTCAGCTGAGTCTTGCACCAGGCATTGGCGCTACTCATCAGCTTGCCGTGATAGTTCTTCGACAGCTTCACCGAACCGGTCGTGGTGCCTTGCGGCGCCAGTGCGATGTTCCTGTTCTGCGCCAGGAACGACACGCATTCGCCGGCGTTGGTAAACGTCGGCAGCGTCAACGAGGTCGTGCCATTAAAGCCAATCAGCTTCAACGGGTTGGCAGCCGACCCCACTGTGATCGGACTCGGCGTCACGCTAATGGTGTTGTTTGCGTTCGCGGCGGCATACGCACCGGCGGCGCCCAACGTGAGCGCGCCCGCAGCCAGACCGGCCGCAATCTTCACCTTCGATGTGAGTCGAAACATGCTTATTCAGGTCCTCCTTGAATGAATTCGATGACCTGCTTAGTAGAACGACCGGAATACGAGCCGCCGTATGGCTTGGTGGTCCCTTGTTACATCCGAACGGGCGTGATGTGACCGTTCAATGACGAGTTCGCTAGCGGGGCCCCGCTATCCTGAAACAGACGGTGCGTCCTGAGATCAAGCCCGAATTGGCCGCTCTACCACAGCTCGCCTCGCCGGCGGCCGCCTGGCGCCGGCGGCTTTTGCTTCCCCTGGCCTTCATCGGGGGGCTGGCCAGCCTGGGGATCGAGTTTGCCGCGGCGCGGCTGCTGGCGCCCTTCTTCGGGCAATCGCTCTTTATCTGGGGAACGCTGATCGGGTTGATCTTGATTTACCTGACGATCGGCTACTACGCCGGCGGGCGGCTGGCCGATCGGCGACCTGATTCGCGTCTTCTGTTTCAGCTGACGGCCGCCGCGGCGCTGCTCACGGCCGCGATCCCGATCGTGTCGAGACCCATACTGTCCCTGGCCCAGAGTGGCTTCGCGCAGGTGTCCGTCGGCCTGGTGCTGGGCTCATTGATCTCCGTCATCGTGCTCTTTGCCGCGCCTGTGATCCTGCTCGGCATGGTATCGCCGTTCGTGATCCGTCTCCGAATCCGGGAGCTGGAAACGGCGGGCAACGCGGCGGGTGCCGTCTATGCCCTGTCGACGCTGGGCAGCATCCTGGGGACCTTCGTGCCCGTCTTCTGGCTGATCCCCACCTACGGGACGCGGCCGACGATATTTATCCTGGCCTTTCTGCTCGGCGTGATCTCGGCCGCCGGGCTCTACCAGCCCGGCCGGCGGCGGCTGTATTTACTCATTCCCCTATTGATCGTGATCATGGCCTTGCTGTCAGGGGGCGCCATTCGTGCCGCCACGTACGGGACGCGGGTCTTTGAGACCGAGTCGGCTTACAACTACATTCAGGTCGTCAAGGCCGGGACCGAGACCCAACTGCTGCTGGACGAAGGCTCGGCGGTGCACTCCATCTACGATCCGACCAGCCTCTACACGCACGGCTATTGGGACGACGTCCTACTGGCACCCTACTTCGGATCCGGCCGGGTGCCGGGGCGCATCGCCCTGGTTGGGCTTGCCGGCGGAACCGTGGCTCGGCAGTTCACGGCCATCGACGGGCCGATTCCAATCGATGGGGTCGAGCTGGACCCGAAGATCGTCGACGTCGGCCGGCGCTACTTCCAGATGACGGAGCCGAACCTGCACGTCACCGTGGCCGATGGGCGCTACTGGATGGCGACCCAGGCGGGCCGCTACGACCTCATCCTGGTCGACGCCTACCGCCAGCCCTACATTCCGTTTTATCTCACGACCCGGGAGTTCTTCGAGAGCGCCAAGGGCCATCTCCAGCCCGACGGCGTGCTGGCGATCAACGTCGGGCGAACGCCCACGGACAACCGCCTCGTCGATGCGCTCAGCGGCACCCTCAACGCCGTCTTCCCAAATGTCTTCACGATCGAGACCAATCTGCGCTTCACGAACACCGTGATCTATGCGACCTCGGGCCCGGCAACGGTCGACCAATTCCTGGCTCGGGCCCAGGCCGAGACCAACCCGAAGCTGCAGCCGATCATTACCGACGCGCTCGCGACCGGGAATATCAGGCGCGTCCCGGCGAACGGCATCGTCTTCACCGACGATCTGGCCCCCGTCGAGCGCTTGATCGACGACATCATCCTGAGTTACATCCGAAGCTCGCGGTAAACTGGGTAGCGATGGCTGTCACGCAACTGTCCGAAGCCGACGTCCTGGCGGTGCTCGCGCCGGTGAAAGATCCGGAGCTTGGACGCACGATGCTGGAGCTCAAGATGATTCAGGACGTGGTCGTCATCGACCCACAGACGATCGGCATGCGGGTCGTCCTGACCACCCCGGCTTGTCCCCTGAAGAACAAGATTCACGATGACATCGACGCGGCGCTGGCGACCCTGCCGGGCTCGCCCAAGGCCCAGATCAAGTGGGACGCCCAGGTCTCGCGGACCGGTGGCGTGCCGCAGAAGCAGCAGGTCGAGGGCGTCAAAAATATCATTTCCGTCGGCGCCGGCAAGGGCGGCGTCGGCAAGTCGACCTGTGCCGTGAACATCGCCCTGGCGCTGTCCCAGCTCGGCGCCCGAGTCGGCGTCCTCGATGCTGATGTCTATGGTCCGAACGTGCCCATTCTTCTGGGCGCCGAGCACGAGAAGCCCTACGCCGAGAACGAGAAGATCATCCCGATCCAACGCTACGGTCTGAAGATTATTTCTATCGCGTTCTTCATCGAGGCCGATAAGCCCGCCATCTGGCGGGGGCCGATGCTCTCGGGGGCTGTCCGGCAATTTCTGTTCGACGTCAATTGGGGGGAGTTGGATTATCTCGTGGTGGACCTGCCGCCCGGCACCGGTGATGTGCAGCTGACCATGTCCCAGAGCATTCCGATGACGGGCGCCGTCGTCGTTTCGACGCCGCAGGACGTCTCAACGGCCGACGTTGGACGCGCCATCCAGATGTTCAACACGCTGAAAGTCCCGAACCTGGGCTTGGTCGAGAACATGAGTTATTTCGTCTGCCCGCACTGCGGCGAACGCGATGACATTTTTGGCCATGGTGGCGCGAAGGCCCTGGCCGAGCGCATGAATATTCCGTTCCTTGGCGAGATCCCCCTGGATCGGCGCATCCGTGAGGGCGGTGGCCCGGGCGTGCCGCTCATGGTCCACGAGCCGGATTCGCCGCTGGCCGCGGTCTACCGCGACGTCGCGTCACACCTGGCGGCGCAGGTGAGCATCCGCAACTTCAAGCAGGCGAGCGTTATTCCGCTGCGGACGATCTAGAGCTATAGTTCGTAGTCGTTGAGTTCACGACGGCGCCTGGTTGCGGTCTGTGGTGAGTCAGACCCCCAGACGTCACTTGCGAATTTAGCCTTCGAGTTAGGCCGCGGCATTGCCGAGCGCGACGCCGTGCTGATTTGCGGCGGGCTCACCGGTGTGATGGAGCACGCGGCGCGGGGCGCTCGATCGGCCGGCGGTCTGACCATCGGCTTGCTCCCAGGCGAAGATCCGAGCGAGGCAAACCAGTACATCGACGTCGCCATCGCCTCCGGGCTGGGTCATGCGCGCAATGCGATCCTCGCCCGGACCGCCGATGGCGTCGTCGCGCTCGGTGGGGGACTGGGGACCCTATCCGAGATTGCGCTTGCACTGCGTAACGGGCGACCGACGGTTGGCATCCAGACCTGGCGCTTTGATCGCGACCGGCGCACGGAGCCAGACCTCCCCACCGCGGCCAACCCACACGACGCCCTGGAATGGCTCTTTGCCCGGATGGGTCGTTCATGAGCGCGACACATCAACTCGATGAACGCGCCCGGAGCGGCTTTCGCCAGGCCTTTGGCTATCCGCCCGTCGCCGTCGCCGTCGCCCCGGGACGGATGAACATCGTCGGCGAGCACACGGACTACAACGAGGGCTGGGTCCTCCCGGCGGCGATCGATCGGCATGTCGCCGTTGCCCTTCGGCTGCGGCGAGACAGCCATCTGGCGCTTCGCAGCGATCGATACCAGACGGCCGCTGAGCTCGACGGCCTACCCCCGCGCCGGCAGGGCAATTGGACGGACTATCTGGTTGGCGTCGCGCGCGAGATCGACAAGCAGCACGGGGCCGGACCCGGCTTCGATGTGTTCGTCGCGTCGGACCTCCCCGTCGGATCTGGACTCAGCTCATCGGGTGCCCTCGAGGTCGCCAGCGCCGTCGCCATGCTGGCGGCCCGGGGGATCCAAATCTCCCTGCTGGAGATCGCCCGGCTGTGCCAGACAGCGGAGAACGTTTTCGTTGGCGCCAGGACCGGCATCATGGACCAGTTCACCGCATTGAAAGCCCGCGCCGGCAACGCCATCCTGCTCGATTGCCGGTCGATGGACGAAGAGCAGGTGCCATTACCCGACGGTCGCTTTGCCTGGCTGCTGGCCGACAGCCGGGTTCGTCACGAGCTGGCCGGCTCGGCGTACAACCAGCGCCGAGCCGAGTGCGAGGCGGCGGCGACAGCCCTGGGGCTCACGAGCCTCCGCGACGCGACGGAAGCTGACCTGGAGCGCATCACGAGCCCCACCGAGCGAAAGCGCGCCCGGCACGTGGTCACCGAGAATGCGCGCGTCCTGCAAGCGGCCGACGCGCTTCGGCGACGCGCGCCGCGGGGCCTCGGGCCGATCCTCTACGCATCTCATGAAAGCCTTCGACTCGATTTCGCGGTAAGCTGCCGAGAGCTTGACTTGCTGGTGGAGCTCGCCGCAGGAACGCCCCAGGCGATCGGCGCGCGCATGATGGGCGGCGGATTCGGCGGCTGTGTTCTGCTGTTGCTGGAGGCGATCGGCATCGACGATGTCGAGCAACATCTCGCCGAAGGCTACGCCGAAGAATTCCACAAGACCCCGGAGTTCTATCGTGTCCGGTCCGTCGACGGCGCCATGTCTGAGAGGACGCGCTGATGGCGCTGAACGATTGTCTTTCGCTCTTTCCCCGGCAAGCCCTCAACCGGCAGGAGCTGACGAGCGGATGGCGGATGGCGATCGCAACTCTCGGCGAAGGCGAGGATCGTGGATTTCCCCGGCTCGAGTTCGACGACGATGCCTGGGCCCCGGCCCAGGTCCCCCGTCTGCACGGCGCCACCAGCGGCAACGAAGCCATCTGGTACCGGCTTCGCTTTCCCAGACCGCGTCACCGACAACGAACCCTCCTGCGTTTCGAAGGCGCCTTCCTGGTCGCCAACGTCTGGCTGAACGGCCGCCTGCTCGGCAGCCACTATGGCTATTTCGCGCCCTTCAGCTTCGATATCTCGTCGTTCTTGCTCGAAGAGAACGTGCTGGCCGTCTGCATCGAGGCACCCGTCGAGACCGACCTCGCCGCGAAACGCCACGTCATGGGTCTGTTCAATGACTCCGACGCCAAGCCCTATCCCAGCCGCGAACTCGGGCGCCTTGGCGAGCAGTACGTCTGGCACGTCCCCATGGGTCTCTGGCAGCCGGTGCTGCTCGAGCAGGTTGGTCACGTGGTCGCCGAATGGATACAGTGTGAGCCTCGCCTGGAGCAGGGCGATCTTGCGCGTCTCACCCTGAGAACGCGACTCCGTAACCTGGATGGCCGGATCATGACCGGCGAGCTGCTCATCCGGGTCGCGCCGGATAACTTCCAGGGCGGCGCGCCATTGGAAATGCGCCGGGCTTTCCGGCTCAATGGCCACGATGTCCAGGAGCTGTCCGTCGAGCTGGCCCTGCCCGATCCGCAGCTCTGGTATCCGTGGGCGCACGGCGAGCCGGCGCTGTACCGAGCCGATGTCGAGATCACGGCCGACGAACGCAAGAGTTCGAGCCTGAGCGAGACCTTCGGCATCCGTGAGGTCCGGCTACAGACTCGGGCCGAAGGCTGGACCTACGTGATCAACGGCCGGCCGATCTTCATGCGCGGCGCCAATTATTGCAGCGAGTTTTTTCTGGACGCGGCCGGCGACGAGCTCCTGAAATCTGACGTGCAGCTGGCGCGACAGGCCAACATGGACATGCTGCGCCTCAATGCCCACCTCGAGCCGCCGGCCCTGTACGACGCCGCGGATCGAGCCGGCATCGTGCTCTGGCAGGACATGCCCATGACGGGGTCATATATTCATCGTTCCGATGCCCGGTCGCTGGCTTTTTTCCGAGAGGCCGTCACGGCCCAGGCGGAAGAGATGGCG
>WNFB01006122.1_pt1 | contig 10778 bp, 12 predicted proteins | sample 5400501 | NCBI WGS metagenome assembly WNFB01 (sample SAMN13153341, study PRJNA577476) | soil metagenome | isolation source: 200 cm saprolite under Douglas fir tree site 2 hole 1 | place: USA:California | collected 2015-04-18 | reverse complement strand
GGGGCCAGCGGATCGGGCGGACCCTGAAGGCCTCCCTGGCGGTCGTCGGCCCACCGGCGGACGGGCGGACCGTGCCTGCGGTGTCGGGGAGTAGCTGGATTACGAAGGGAAGCAACCGGTAAGGAAGCGCATCGCCGAGGGCCGCCGGATTCACGTCGCCGCGGCCACGCGGCGCCCGAAATCCCAGCCCCAGGACGTCCGTGGTGTCCGGCTCGCGGTACGCCTGCCCGTCCACGTGGGCCGCGTCCGGCGACGGCGCCCACCCCCGATCCACGAACACCGCCGAGCCGTCCGCGAGGCGGAGCGGCGTCACGAGGGCGACCCCCGGCACGCCTTCATACGAGCGTGCGCGCCACAGCTGCTGGTGCGCGTAGTCGTAGCGGCCCGCGGCGTGGACCCGGCGGTTCGCGGCCGAATCGGCTGTGAGCCCGGCGCGCGCCTCCACGGCCGGCCGCTCGCGGGCGGCCCGGACCTGGGCGTTCCGCGCCCGTCGCTGTTGCAGGCGGTCGAGCTGCCACGCGCCCAGCCGCACGCACCCCGCCGCGATGGCCACGGCGATGACGAGGCCCACCACGTCCCGAACCCGCGGCGTCACCGCGGTCGCGCCACCAGCGCCAACTTGGCGGCGCGGCTCAGCCGCTTCAGCGCCGCCTCCCGCCGCAGCGCCGCCGAGCGTGAGGGCTGACGCTCCGTGTACACGAGACGCAGCGGCCGGCGGGCGCGCGTGTAGGCGCTCGCCGTCCCGGCCCGGTGGCGCGCCAGGCGGCGCGGCAGATCGTTCGTGATCCCCGTGTAAAGCGAGCCGTCGCGACAGCGCAGCAGGTAGACCGTCCAGCTCACTCCAGCTTCGCGTCCAACGTGAGCTGGGGGACGCCGGCGAGCGCCTTCGACACGGGGCAGCCGCGCTTCGCCTCTTCGGCGGCTTTCTGGAACGCCGCCTGGTCGAGCCCGGGTACCTTGCCCCGGACGGCGAGCTCGATCTTCGTGATTTGTGGCGCGCCGTCCACGACGTCGATGGTGCAAGCGGCCGACGTCTCGACGCGGCTCGCCGGCTTGCCGAGCTTCTCCAGGCCCGCCGACAGCGCCATGCTGAAGCACGCGGCGTGCGCAGCGGCAATCAGCTCCTCGGGGTTCGTGCCCTTGGCGCCCTCGAAGCGGGTGGCGAAGGTGTAGGGCCCGCTGAAGGCCCCGCTGCCGGCCTTGAAGCTGCCCCTGCCGTCCTTGAGCTTGCCTTCCCAAACAGCCGACGCGCGACTCGTAGGCATGACTGCGTCTCCGTGAGCGGTGGAGCGTAATCTGGCGGGGCCGCCGACCGGGCGCTACGCTTGTTCCCGACGCCCCGAGGAGGGTTCGTTCCATGGCCACGAGGAAGAAGACGACGCGCCGTGCGGCGCCGCGCAAGACGCGCGCGCGGCAGCCCCAGCGCCGGCAGCCCGAGTCGCTGCGCCTGCGCTCGTTGGGCGTATCGCTGACCGTCAGCGATCTGGAGCGCAGTGTCGCCTGGTACCGGGACCTGCTCGGCTTCACGCCGGGCGAGCGCTGGGAGGAGGACGGTCAGCTGCGCGGCGTCCAGATGAAGGCCGGGAGCTGCGACATCATGCTCGGCCAGGACGACTTCGCGAAGGGGCGAGACCGCCGCAAGGGCGAGGGATTCCGTGTGTGGGTCGAGACCGCGCAGGACATCGACGCGATCGCCGCGCGGCTCAAGGCGAAGGGCTGGCCGCTCGATCGCGAGCCCTCGGATACGCCGTGGGGAGACTGGGCGTTCGCGCTCACCGACCCCGACGGCTTCAAGCTCACGTTCATCCAGGCGGAGTGAGGGGCGCGGCGCCGCGCTGCGTCAGACGTTCTTGATTTCACCGATCAGCTTGACGAGCGAGTCCTTCGCGTTGCCGAACAGCATGCTGCACTTGGGGTGGTAGAACAGCTCGTTCTCGATCCCCGCGAAGCCGGGGTTCATGCTGCGCTTCAGCACGATGATGCTCTTCGCCCTGTCGACGTCGAGGATCGGCATCCCGTAGATCGGGCTCGTGGGGTCGTTGCGCGCCGCGGGGTTCACCACGTCGTTCGCTCCGATCACGAGCGCGACGTCGGCGTTTTCGAACTCGGCGTTGATGTCCTCCATGTCGTAGAGGCGGTCGTAGGGCACGTTGGCCTCGGCGAGCAGCACGTTCATGTGCCCGGGCATCCGGCCCGCGACGGGATGGATCGCGTACTTCACCGTGCCGCCCCGCTTCTCGATCATCTCGGCGAGCTCCGCCACCTGGTGCTGCGCCTGCGCCACCGCCATGCCGTAGCCCGGGACGACGATCACGAGCCGGGCGTACGCAAGCTGGATCGCGGCGTCCTCGGGCGTGATGGGCCGCACCGTCTTGTCGCCGGCCGCCCGCAGCGTCGCGGCCGCCTGCTCCCCACCCCCGAACGCCCCGAACAGCACGTTCGTGAACGAGCGGTTCATCGCCCTGCTCATGAGGACCGAGAGCAGGAACCCGGACGCGCCATCCAGCGCCCCGGCGATGATGAGCACGTTGTTGCCGAGCACGAACCCCGTCGCCGACGAGGCAAGCCCGGCATAGGAGTTGAGGAGCGAGATCACGACCGGCATGTCCGCGCCCCCGATCGGCATCACGATGAAGACGCCGATCAATAGTCCCAACCCCACCATCGCGTAGAACACGTGCTGGTTCGCCGGCTGAAAGATGAGGTAGGCGAACATCCCGAGGGTCACGAAGAACAGCGAAATGTTGATCGCGTTCTGAAAGCGGTAGGTGATGGGCGCGCCCCTCACGATCTCCTGGAGCTTGCCGAACGCCATGAAGCTCCCCGTGATGGTGAGCGAGCCGAACATGACCTCGAATCCGAGCGCCGCCATCTCGACGTGGCCGATCCCACCCGCGTGCCGGTAGTACTCGGCCACACCGACGAGCGTAGCGGCGAGCGCGCCGAACATATGCGAGATCGCCGTCCGCTGCGGCACCGCGGTCATCGGCATCCAGATCGAGATCGCCGCACCGATCGCCCCGCCGATCGCGATCCCCGCGATGATCCACTCGTAGCGGACGATCTCGTGCTTCAGCAGGGTGCCGACGATCGCCATCAGCATGCCGAGCTCCGCGAGCAGCATCCCCCGGCGCGCGGTGTCGGGGTGCGACAGTCCCTTGAGGCCCAGGATGAAGAGCACCGAGGCCGCGAGGTAGGCGAGCTGGATGGCGGTATCGAGCATCACCGCTTCGAGCCGCTGCGCTTGAACATGCGCAGCATGCGGTCGGTGATCATGAACCCGCCGATCACGTTGAGGCTCGAGGAGGTGACGGCGATAAAGCCCAGCCACGTCGCGAGCGTGCCGTAATCCGCCCCCGCGAGCACGAGCGATCCCACGAGCGAGATGCCCGAGATCGCGTTGGTGGCCGACATCAGCGGCGTGTGGAGCAGCGGCGGCACGCGGGAGATGACCTGATATCCCACGAACGCCGCGAGCACGAACACGTACAGCTCGATGAACGAGATCCCGCTCATGAGAGGCTCCGGATTTCCCCCTGGTGGGTCACGACCATCGCGCCCGTGATCTCGTCCGCGAGATCGACGACGAGCGCGCCGTCCTTCACGAGATGCTGTAGCAGGGTCTGCAGGTTGCGGCTGTACATCTGGCTGGCGTGGAGCGGCACCGTGGCCGGGAGATTGAGCGGCCCAAGCACCGTGACCCCACCCTGGCGCACCGTCTCGTCGGGACGCGTGAGCTCGCAGTTGCCGCCGGCTTCCGCCGCGAGGTCCACGATCACGGCGCCGGCCCGCATGTCCCGCACCATCGCTCCGGTGATGAGTCGCGGCGCAGGGCGCCCGGGGATGAGCGCGGTCGTGATGACGAGGTCCATCTCGCGGATGTGCCGGTGGATCAGCTCGAGCTCGCGCCGGTGCTGGTCCTCGCCGAGCTCGGCGGCATAGCCGCCGGCGGCCTCCGCCGCGGCGGTCACCGCCTCCGGGGCGACGAAGCTCGCGCCCAGGCTCTCCACCTGCTCCTTCACGGCCGGCCGCACGTCGAACGCGGACACGACCGCGCCGAGCCGGCGCGCCGTGGCGATCGCCTGCAGCCCGGCGACGCCCGCCCCGAGCACGAACACCTTCGCGGGCGCGAGCGTGCCCGCGGCCGTCGTGAGCATCGGCAAGAGGCGCGGCGACGCCGCCGCGGCCACCAGCACCGCCTTGTAGCCCGCCACCGTGGCCTGGGAGGAGAGGGCGTCCATCGACTGCGCCCGGGTGAGGCGCGGGACCCGCTCCATGCTGAAGGCCGTCACGCGCCGCTGCGCGAGCTGCCGCACGAGCTCCGGGGAGCGGGCCGCCTGGAGGAAGCTGAGCAGCACCGCCCCGGCCCGGAGCAGCGCGGCTTCCTCGGCTGCGGGCCGCTGCACCTTGACGACGACGTCGGCCTCGGCGAGCACCCGCCCCGCCTCCGGAACGAGGGTCGCGCCGGCCGCGCGGTAGAGCTCGTCGGCGCAGAAGGCGCCCTCTCCCGCGCCCCGCTCCACGAGCACCTCGAGCCCCGCCTTCACGAGGCGGCCGACCGTCTCGGGCACCAAGGCCACACGACGCTCGTTGATCGCGGTCTCTTTCGGGACCCCAACCTTCATCCGTTCCCCCGGAATCGTGGGTACGCGGTGATGCGGGGAGGTGACGGGAAACTACGGGGGAAGGAGGGAGATTCCCCTTCCCTCGCGGTCTCACCGCTTTGGAAGCGTCCCCTGGTCCTTACGCTGCGCCAGCAGGCGCTCGGCGAAGTCGAGCCGCTCGGCGAGCTCCGAGACCTCGCCGCGGAGGGCGGCGACGTCGCCCTCGAGCTCGCGCACCCGCCGGATGGAAGGGTCTCCATACCCGGCCACGTCGCTCACGTCCCAGCGCACGACCCGCAGCCCTGCGCCGTCGCGGAACTCCCCTGTTGCGACGAGGATCAGGTCGTAGAGGTACCAGATGCCCAGCCCGCCGAAGGTCAGGGCCATCCAGATCCCGCTCTGCACCCGCCCGGTATAGAAGCGGTGCAGCCCGAACACGCCCCCGAAAAACGCGAGCGCCAGGGTGACCCCGCGCGAGCGATCGGAAGCGCCCTCGCGGGCGGCAGGGGCCTCGCCGGAGTCGTACGCCGCGACCGGGCCCGACGCCATGTCAGGCGCGCCCTCCCAGGCCCACCAGCGCGTCAAGCTGCTCGCGCGAGAGCACGCCTGCGTGCCGGCCCGTTTCCCGGCCCCCCCGAAACACCAGCAGCGTGGGGATGGCCCGGATGCCGAATCGCTGGGTCGTCACCGGGTAGCGGTCGGTGTCGAGCTTCGTGACCAGCACCTCGCCCTGGTGGTCGCGGGCGAAGTCGTCGAGGATCGGCGCCATGATCTTGCACGGACCGCACCAGTCGGCGTAGCCGTCCACGACGATCGGCACATCGGTGCCGCCGAGGACGCCGTCCACCGTCGCGTCGGTGGCGGCGACCGGCCGATCGAGGAGGATCGGCCGACCGCAGCTGCCGCACTTCGGACGATCAGCGAGGCGGGCGAGGTCCACGCGATTTAGCGTCGCGCAGAACGGGCACGCCACCGTCGCCCTCTTGCCGACCTTCGTTACGGACACAGGCCACTCACCTCCGCCCGCAATCTACAGACCCCCCTCCACCACCGCATCGGCCTCGATCTCCACGAGCATCTCGGGCGCCACGAGCCGGGCGACCGCCACGAGCGTGCTCGCCGGGCGAATCTCCCGGAAGAACTCCCCATGGGCCCGGCCGACCGCTTCCCAGTCCTCGATGCGCGTGACGTACATGCGCGTGCGAACCACGTTCCGCAACCGGGCGCCCGCCTGCACCAGCGCCCGCTCGATGTTGCGCAGGGCCTGCACCGCCTGGGCATAGGGGTCGCCGACCCCCACGATCGCACCGTCCGGGCCCGTGGCCGTGGTGCCCGCGACGAAGATCAGGGGTCCCACACGCACCGCCCGCGAGTAGCCGACGACCGGCTCCCAGGGCGTGCCGCTCGAGATGTTCTGGCGGGGCATGGCCAAGTCTCCAGCGAGGCACTCAGTTGGCAGTGGCGTGCTCCACGGCGTTCTTGCCGCCCTGCTTGGCCGTGTACATGAGGTGGTCCACGTTCCCGACCATTTCGTCCACGGACTCCGGCGGCACGAGATACGTCACCACGCCGATGCTCGCCGTCAGCCGCCAGCCATGTGCGACCACGACGTCCGACAACGCCTCCCGCAGCTTCTGGACGACGATGCGCGCCGGCGCGGTGGCGGTCTCGGGAAGCAGGATGCAGAACTCCTCGCCGCCGATGCGCGCCACCAGGTCGCTCTTGCGCAGCACGCCGGTGATGGCCCGGGCGACCGAACGCAACACGGCGTCGCCCGCCGTGTGCCCGAGGCGGTCGTTGACGGTCTTGAAGTCGTCGAGGTCCACATAGGCGGCGGTGAACGGGCGCTGGTAGCGGCGGGCGCGCGCGATTTCCGCGTCCGCCGCCTCGTAGAAGGCGCGGGCGTTGCCGACGCCCGTGAGCGGATCCGTCCGTGCGACCTGCCGCTCCCGGTCGAGCGATTCGCGCAGCGCGGCCATCATGACCGCGACGACGAGGAAGGCCGCGAGCCGCACCAGCGCGTCCCACGATACCACCATGGCGGGCGGGAAACCCCGACCGGCCGCATCGGTCAGGAGCCAAGCGCCCGTGCTGGTCAGCGCCACGAGCGCGCCGGCCCAGCGGCCCGCGTACCAGGCGACCAGGGCGATGGGCGCGACGTAGACGAGTGGCGCCAGATCGGGTGCGACCGAAGCGTCCGCGTATCCGAGCGCCGCGACCAGGCCGAGTCCGATGGCGACGACAGTCGTGCGCGGCCGGTGACGGAGCCAGTCGTCGAGGCCCGCGCGGAAGAAGGGCTTGATGGAACGCAAAGATAACGTGCGCCCTGACGACGCGCCGCCTGCCTCGGCAACCTCGTGCTACTTTTCCAGCACTGACCGAAGGGAGCGGTTATGAGCGAGAAGGAGCAGTTCCTGGATGCTTGGGGACGGGAGTACCCGACTACGCTGAAGGTGCTCAAGGCCTACCCCGCGGCGAAGGCCGACCTGAAGCCGCACGAACGCGCCCGCAGCGCGAAAGAGCTCGCGTGGACCTTCGTCTTCGAGGGGATGGGCGGCGCGCAGGCGTTCGATGGCGAGCTCAAGTTCCCGCCGAAAAACATGCCCCCCATGCCGGACAAATGGGACGGCGTGGTGACCGAATGCGAGCGCGCGTTCCGCCTGCTCGGCGACAAGGTGCGGAGGGCAAGCGACTCCGAGCTGAACAAGACGATCAAGTTCTTCACCGGCCCGAAACAGATGGCGGACGTACGGAGGCTCGACTTCTTCTGGTTCCTCCTGATGGACATGGTCCATCACCGGGGCCAACTCTCGGTGTACCTCCGCATGGCAGGCGGGAAGGTCCCCTCGATCTACGGGCCTTCGGCGGACGAGCCCTGGACGTAGACGTAGCAGAATGGACGCCCTGACGCGTAGGGGCGCAGGACAACAATTCGACGGTCCAAAGCGGATAGAACCGGGCGCCGGCACGCTGTAAGTTCCCAGCATGACCGGCGCCCTCGCGTTCCCGACCCTCTCCCCTGCCCGCCGCTGGCACATCGTGCTGGCGCGCGACCGCCGCTTCGACGGCGCGTTCGTCTACGCGGTGCGCTCGACCGGGATCTACTGCCGGCCGTCCTGCCCCAGTCGCCGCCCGCGCCGTGAGCTGGTCACGTTCTTCCCGATCCCCGAAGCGGCCGAGCAGGCCGGCTTCAGGCCCTGCCGCCGCTGCAGCCCGACGAGCGTGAACGGAGCGCACCCCGACATGGCCCTGGTGCGCGAGACGTGCGGCCGGCTCGACTCACATCCCGACGAGCCGGCGACACTCGCGGTGCTGTCCGCCCGCTCGGGCACGAGCCCGCGCAGGCTGCTGCGCGCGTTCCGGGCCGTGCTCGGGGTGACGCCCCGCCAGTACCGCGACGCGCGGCGTCTCGAGCGCTTCAAGCGGCAGCTGCACGACCGCAAGCGGGTGAGCCCGGCGACCTATGCCGCCGGGTACGGATCGAGCAGTCGCGTGTACGAGCGCGCTGGGAGTCAGCTCGGGATGACGCCCGCGACCTACGCGCGCGGCGGTCGGGGCGCCCGCATCGCGTTCACGGTCGTCCCCTGCCCGCTCGGCCGTTTGCTCATCGCGGCGACCGAGCGTGGGATTTGCCGCATCGGCCTGGGCGCCGGCACCGAGGAGCTGGCCGCCGGGTTGCGGGCCGAGTTTCCCGCGGCGGAGATCCGGCGTGACCGCGGGCCACTCGGCCGCTGGGTCGGGGCCATCCTGCGCCACCTCGAGGGCCGCGCGCCGCACCTCGATCTCCCCCTGGACGTGCGGGCTACGGCGTTCCAGCGCGCCGTGTGGGAAGCGCTACGGAAGATCCCCTACGGGAGCACGCGCTCGTACGCCCAGATTGCCCGTGCCATCGGGCGCCCGCGGGCCACGCGCGCCGTGGCGCGGGCGTGCGCCACCAACCCGGCGGCGATCGTGATCCCGTGCCATCGGGTGCTCCGAAAGGACGGGGACTTGGGAGGGTATCGCTGGGGGATAAGACGGAAGAGAGCCCTGCTGGAGAGGGAAGCAGGCAGGAGTGAACAGGTAAACGCCGCGGCGCCGAGACGCTGATCAGAACTCCACGCTCAAAGTCGCCGCAAACGACCGCAACGGCGGCTGCGTCAGCAGATCCGCCATGGCGAATCCCTCCTGCCCGGCCGCGCTGACCTCGGGATCGAGGCCGGAGTAGCCCGTCCACGTGAACAGATTGCGGCCCACGAGCGTGAGGCTGGCGCGCGCGGCATGCACCTGCGCGGCCCAGCCGCGGGGAGCCTCGAGCCTGATCGTGACCTCGCGCAGCTTCAGGAAGGCCGCGTCCTCGACGTAGCCCGCGGGCGTCCCGACGATGGCGGCGGCGACGGCCGCCTCACGGGCGAGGGGCGTGCCCGGATCGTTCAGGGCCCGGCAGCTGCCGTAGAAGCAGCGCAGGTACTCGGTCGAGTTGAGTTGGCTGTTGCCGGCCCGGTACTCGAGCAGCGCCGACACGCGGACGCGACCGCGCCAGGTCAGGGTCGTGCCCAGCGAAGCCCCCTGCGTGGGGAAGGGCGTGCCGAGGAACACCGGAGACGACCCGACCACGACTTCCGATGGCGCGATGATCCCGTCCCCGTTCGCGTCGGCATAGCTCACGATCGGGAGCATGGAGTAGGCCCCCGCAGGCAGTCCCTGCTGGTACACCTGGTCGCCCGTGGTCAGCGCAAAGCGGAGCGGCGGACCCCCGAGCGTGGTGATGCGGTTGCGGTTCCCCCAGGCGGTGAGCCATGCGTCCCACGAGCGCGCTTCCCCCCGTAAGATCTGCGCGGTCAGGTTGATCTCGATCCCGCGATTGCTCAGCCGCCCGAGATTCGCGATCCCGAGGCCGGAGGGAGTGGACGAGCTCGGCACGACGACGCCGGAGGTCCGCCGGTCGTACAGCGTGACGCCGAGCTGCAGCCGGCCATCCCACAGCGCCGCGTCGGCGCCCCCCTCCAGCTCGCGCGTGCGCTCCGCCGCGAGCGCGGCGGAGACCAGCGGCCGACGGCCCGCCACACCGTAGGCGGCGCGCAGGCGCAGCAGTCCGAGGGGCGCATCGGCCCGCACCGGCACGAGCCACGAGACGCCCAGCGCGGGATAGGTTGCACCCGCCAGACCGGCCTCGCCCAGCAGCCCGGCGTCGTGGCGCAGCGACCCGGTCACGAACAGGCGGTCGCGCAGCGACAGCTCTTCCTCGAGGTACAGGCCGGTCAGCCGGTTCGACCCCTGCGCGTCCACCACCACCGTCCGGACGGCCGCGTCGGCGAGGCTCGTGTCGCCCGGCTGGAGCCCCCGGCCGAGCCGGAGCAGTGTGTCCCCGGTGGCGTTGAAGTACTGCATGCCCGCCGCGGTGCGCGTCGCGAGCGCGGCCGACAGGTGGAACGCGGCTCGAGCACCGAGCTCGACGCTGTAGTGGTCGCTGTTCGCGCGCCCCGCGAGCACCCGGCCCAGACGCAGGCCCGCGATGTTCGGCCCCTCGCCGCGGGCTTGCAGCTGACGGTCCGACTGGCGCACGCGATCCATCCCGAGAACGAGGCTTGTTTCGAGGAACGACAGCGGACGCCACGTGCCTCGGAGGTTCCCCGTGAGCCGCTCCACCGCCTGGCTGGTGCGGATCTGGAATACGTCGCCCGGCGGGAAAAACCCCCATCCGTCGTTGATCGTGGAGTCCCCGAACCCGAGGAAGCCGCTCGGGAGGACGCCGAGGATGTTGTTGTCGTTGATCGGCATCCGGACGTCGCTCGCGACGTATCCGGTGGCGAGCGACACGTCCGCGCGCGGCGAGACGTGGAAGTCCACGTTGGCACGCGCGCTCACCCGGTGGAGGTAGTTGGGATTGCGGACGTCCGCAGGCGGTGCCGACCCGCTTGCCCGCGCCGTGAGCCGATCGACCTCCGCCGCAGGCAGCCCGTAGACGCCTCCCTGCCCTTCCCACCGGCCGGCCGCGTAGTAGCGCAGCCGCCCGGTGCCGCCCGACACGTCGAGCCCGTAGCCGCCCATGGCGCCGTGCCCGATCGGCGAGGTGGCGGGGCTCTCGAGCGCGTTGCTCACGAGGATTCGGTCTTGCCCGCAGCCGCCCGCAGCTTTCCGGATCAGTGAGCACCATGTCCCGCTCGGGTCCACCGCGAGCAGGTTCTCGGGAAA
>WNFB01006116.1_pt1 | contig 10782 bp, 6 predicted proteins | sample 5400501 | NCBI WGS metagenome assembly WNFB01 (sample SAMN13153341, study PRJNA577476) | soil metagenome | isolation source: 200 cm saprolite under Douglas fir tree site 2 hole 1 | place: USA:California | collected 2015-04-18 | reverse complement strand
CTCGAAAGTCTCCAACGCCTGCGTGATTTGGGGAATACGGTGCTCGTCGTCGAGCACGATCGTAACACCATTCTGGCAGCCGACTACGTCCTCGACCTGGGGCCAGGAGCGGGAGAACACGGTGGTCATCTCGTCGCGGCTGGGACACCCGCCGAGATCGCCCAGCATCCAGAGTCACTCACCGGCAAATATCTCAGTGGCGCCCTGGCCATACCGCTTCCCTATACCCGGCGCTCTCCGGGTAGGCGCCGCCTGCGTCTGCTGGGTGCCAGTGCTAACAATTTACAACATCTAGACGTCGAGATCCCCCTGGGCTTGCTGGTCTGCGTCACCGGGGTGTCCGGCTCTGGCAAAAGCACACTGGTTATGGAAATCCTGCACAAGGCATTAGCGCAGCGCTTACACCGCGCGCATGAGCAGCCCGGATTTTTTCACACTCTAGAGGGGGGAGAGTATCTTGATAAGGTGATCAATATCGACCAGGCCCCCATTGGGCGTACCCCACGCTCGAACCCAGCAACCTATACGGGGATGTTCGATGTCATCCGTGAGCTGTTTGCGCAGGTACCTGAAGCGCGTGTGCGTGGATACAAGCCCGGCCGCTTCAGCTTTAACGTCAAGGGCGGGCGTTGCGAAGCCTGTCAGGGGCATGGCACGCTGAAAATTGAGATGCACTTTCTGCCCGATGTGTACGTCAACTGTGATACCTGTAAGGGCCAGCGCTTCAACCGGGATACGCTGGACGTGCGCTATAAGGGCAAGCACATCGCTGAAGTGCTCGATCTCACGGTAGACAACGGGGTGGGATTTTTCGCCAACGTCCCGGCACTACACCAGAAATTAAAAACCTTACAGGAGGTCGGTCTGGGCTATATTCGCCTGGGACAGGCTGCGACCACGCTTTCGGGTGGCGAGGCGCAGCGTGTCAAGCTCAGCCGCGAGCTGAGCCGACGCAGCACGGGACGCACCATGTACATTCTCGATGAGCCCACGACGGGCCTGCACTTCGCTGATATCCAGCACCTGCTCGAGGTCCTGACACGCCTGGTGGAAGGGGGCAATACCGTGCTTGTCATCGAGCATAATCTTGACGTCATCAAAACTGCCGACTATATCATCGACCTGGGGCCAGATGGTGGCGACGCAGGCGGATGCCTTGTGGCTACGGGCACCCCAGAGAGCGTGGCCCAGGTCGAGGCATCGTACACCGGTCGTTTCCTGCGTGAGGTGCTGCATGCCAGCGCTGCCCTCAGCCACACGTCGCCTTAAGCTGCTCCTCGAATACAGCGGTACGCGCTATCACGGCTGGCAGTTACAGCCCAATGTTGTGACGATCCAGGGCACGCTTGAAGCCTGTCTGGCACGCCTGACGAATGGTCCAGTGCGTCTGCATGCGGCGGGTCGCACCGATGCTGGCGTGCATGCCCTCGGCCAGGTCGTGCATTTTGATACCGCCTCAACGCTTGCCTTGCCGGCCCTGGTGCGCGGTGCCAATAGTTTGCTCCCCGGTGATATTGTGGTGCGTGCGGCAGAGGACATGTCAAGGGCTTTTCATGCCCGCTACTCTGCCCGACGCAAGACCTATGCCTATATTGTCCACAATCACTCTGTCCCTTCGGCCTTACGGGCCCCCTATGCCTGGCATGTGCCACAAGCGCTGGCGCTGCCCGCCATGCGTGCGGCAGCCCGTGTGCTCCTGGGCCGTCACGATTTTTCTGCGTTCCGGGCCGCCGCCTGCACGGCGCGCCACCCATGGCGCTGTCTCTTCTGCCTGCGGATCGTTCGACACGCCGAGCGCCTCGTTTTTGTGCTCAACGCCGATGGTTTTCTACAGCACATGGCCCGTACGATTGTCGGCACGCTCGTGGCCATTGGCCGAGCCCAGATTCCCGCTGACGCGATGGCCACCATTCTGCACTCTGGCCAGCGGCGGTACGCTGGCCCTACAGCCCCAGCGCACGGCTTGTTCCTGGTGCGCGTCGTCTATGACACCGAGGCGACAGTAAGAGCATAGCCCCTTCGACTACCCCTGGCGTTGTCACACAACGACAAGGCTTCTACGCTGCTCCTCCCCCGCCACGGCTGGCACCAGACATTCTGCCTCTGAAGAGAGGCGGCAGGGATTTCCTAAATTGAGAAAGGTGTCGCTCATACCCGACAGGGGAAGCAGTCTCCCTGCTATGCCTGCACACGCATATGTCCATAGGGTTTGCCGTGCCCGCGAGCTTCCGAAGGTAGACCCAGGTGTCGTCGCAACCCGACACAAAATAGCCCCACGCCAGCAATCCTCGCAGCTTCCGAGCCTGTGTAGCGTTGATGCAGCCGCTGTCGGAGCACGCAAACTACTGTATATCCATCAGTTTCATATATGAGAATACCATAGCAGCAGGGACGCATCGACAGAGTGTAGAAGCTGGCACAAAGATTGCTTTCCTATACCAGCGGCAGAGAGAGAAAATCTCTACATGTTTCTGATTTTGTTACCCTTGTATCCTCAAAACTATGAGGGTGGGTAGGCTCCTTGACGCCTAGGCACAGGCCAGGCTGAGGAAATTTTCATGACAGTGCTAGTGACAGGCGGGGCAGGTTATATCGGTAGTCACGCGGTCAAGCTCTTGGTCCAGCGTGGTTATCGGACGGTGGTCTACGACAATCTTATTTATGGCCATCGCGAGGCATCACCGTGGGGGGACTTTGTCGAGGGAGATTTGCACGATACTGCCCGGCTCGTGCAAGTGCTCAAGGAGCACCAGATTACAGACGTGATGCACTTTGCGGCTTTTGCCTACGTTGGAGAATCTGTCCAGGACCCCCTGAAGTACTACGCGAATAACGTCGGGGGTACACTGTCTCTCTTGCAGGCTATGCATACGGTGGGGGTACAGCATCTGATTTTTTCTTCGACGTGTGCCGTCTATGGGATCCCCCAGCACCCCGTGCTGACCGAAGAACATCCTCTCTGTCCTATCAATCCGTATGGCGAGAGCAAGTTTTTTGTCGAGCGCATGTTACAAGCCAGTGCTGCGGCGTATGGGCTGCGCTGGATCAGCCTGCGCTATTTCAATGCTGCCGGAGCGGACCCGGAGGGTGAGCTTGGCGAAAGCCACGACCCCGAAACGCATCTCATCCCACTCGTGCTGTCTGTTGCCAGTGGACGTCGAGCAGATGTCGCCATCTTTGGTACGGATTACGACACCGCGGACGGGACGTGTATTCGCGACTATATTCATGTCAATGATCTGGCTGAGGCCCACATCCTCGCCTTACAAGCCCTGGACACTGACAAAGCGCAGACGGCATACAATCTCGGTAACGGTACGGGCTACTCCGTACGCCAGGTGATTGAGACGGCAGCGCACGTCACTGGGCACTCTATTGCCACGCGGATTGTCCCACGTCGCCCTGGCGACCCACCCTGCTTAGTGGCAGCCGCCGACAAAATCCACTCTGCCCTGGGCTGGCAGCCACGCTACACCGATTTGCCCACGATCATTGCGACAGCCTGGCGTTGGGAGTGCCAGCGCCGATACGGATGAAGACATATCTCCCGTGGAACCAGTAGTCATTCGGACACTCTATCGTGAAGCAGCGTAAGGCTGCTTTGGTATACTGCGGTGTGTGAACGCACAAAGGAGCAAGCAGCGTATGCTTGAGGTCGACAGGAGTGAGGCTGTGCAAGAGGCCTTTGTAGAAGTCTCCCCTACTCTTGCGGACAAATTGAGTTCGTGTCGTCCGCAAGTTCAGGGGAAATTTCTTTTCGTTGGGGACGAAAAGCTCTGGATTCGGGGCGTCACCTATGGGACGTTTCGCCCCGATGCGGATGGCAATGAGTATCATGACCACGAAACCGTCGAGCATGACTTTGCCCAGATGGCGGATAGCGGCCTGAACGCCATCCGCACGTATACCGTACCGCCGCGCTGGCTCCTCGATGCGGCACAACGCCACGGTCTGCGGGTGATGGTAGGTCTGCCCTGGGAACAGCATGTGACCTTTCTCGATGACAGAAAGCGTGCCCGGAGCATCGAAGCACGCATCCGGGCTGGTGTGCGCTCCTGTGCTGGCCACCCGGCTGTCCTGTGCTATGCGATTGGTAATGAGATTCCTGCTCCTATTGTGCGCTGGTATGGCAAGCGCCGTGTGGAACAGTACCTTGAGCGCTTATACTGGGCTGCCAAGCAGGAGGATCCGGAAGGGCTCGTCACCTATGTGAACTATCCCACCACCGAGTACCTGCAGCTCCCATTCCTGGATCTGGTGTGTTTCAATGTCTACCTCGAGACGCAAGAGCGTCTTGAGGCCTATTTAGCGCGTTTGCAGAACATTGCTGGTGACCGTCCTATACTCATGGGCGAGGTCGGGCTCGACAGTCGCCGGAACGGCGAGTATATCCAGGCGGACGTCCTCGATTGGCAGCTTCGCACGATCTTTGCGGCAGGGTGTGCCGGTACATTCGTTTTTGCCTGGACGGATGAATGGCACCGTGGCGGCCATGACATTCAAGATTGGGATTTCGGTCTCACCGATCGGCAGCGCTGCCCCAAGCCGGCCCTGACCGCCGTCTGTAATGCCTTCGCCGATGTCCCATTCCCGCCGGACCTCCCCTGGCCCCATATTTCGGTTGTGGTGTGTAGTTACAATGGAGCGCGGACGATTCGGGATTGCTGTGAAGGGCTCTTGCGGCTCGAGTATCCGCACTTTGAGGTGATTGTAGTCAATGATGGCTCCACCGATGCCACCCCGGAGATTGTGGCCGAGTATGGTTTTCGGCTGCTCAGCACGGCAAACCGCGGCTTGAGCAACGCGCGCAATACCGGCTGGCAAGAGGCCAAGGGTGAGATTGTGGCCTACATTGATGACGACGCCTATCCTGATCCGCACTGGCTGACCTATATCGCTGCGGCTTTCATGCGTACGACACATGTGGGCATCGGGGGACCGAATCTGCCACCCCCTGGTGACGGTGCGATTGCCGACTGTGTAGCGAACGCCCCGGGTGGTCCCGTGCACGTGCTCCTCTCTGATACGGAGGCAGAGCATATCCCAGGGTGTAACATGGCGTTTCGGAAAACGGCCCTGCAAGCTATTGGGGGGTTTGATCCGCAGTTTCGTACGGCTGGCGATGACGTGGATGTGTGCTGGCGGTTGCAACAGCAGGGCTGGACCATTGGCTTTAGTCCTGCGGCCATGGTCTGGCATCATCGCCGCAATGCTGTCCGGACCTATTGGAAACAACAGCAGGGGTACGGCAAGGCAGAAGCCCTGCTCGAGAAGAAATGGCCAGAAAAATACAATGTGCTGGGCCATCTGTCGTGGGCTGGACGCCTGTACGGGAAGGGCAGTACACGGGTTACGAGTTGGAGCCGGGGACGTATCTATCAAGGGACCTGGGGGAGCGCCCTGTTCCAGTCCATCTATGCGCCGGCCCCCGGTTTCTGGGGTGCCATGCCGTCGATGCCCGAGTGGTATTTGGTGATTGCGACCCTGACCGCGCTCTCGGCCCTTGGCCTCTTCTGGAAACCGTTGTTGTTGGCCCTGCCGTTGCTCGGGTATGCGGTGGGCGTCCTCCTGGTACAAGCCGGCCTCAGTGCACGGCAGGCATCTTTTGCCAGCACTCCGCAGACCCGTAGCGAGCGGCTGCAGTTATGGGGTCTGACCACCCTCCTGCATCTCATGCAGCCCCTGGCACGGCTGCGTGGACGCTTACGCTACGGGCTGACCCCGTGGCGGTGGCGGAGTATGCGGGGATGGGCCTGGCCCTGGTCGCGGACCTTGCAGCTATGGAGCGAGCAGTGGCAGTGCCCTCTGGCGCGGCTGCAAGCGATTGAAGAGACGCTGCGGTCCGAAGGCACTGCGAGCTGCCGGGGGGGTGACTATGATCGTTGGGATCTCGAAGTGCGCGGGGGCTTGCTCGGTGCTGTCCGTCTGCTCGCCACGACTGAAGAACATGGGGCCGGCAAACAACTGGTACGGTTTCGCCTCTCGCCGAAGTGCTCAGTGCAGGGGTCTGCTCTGATTCTCTTGCTGCTGGCTGGTGTCACCGGGGCTGTCTGGGATCATGCCTGGTATTCTGCCACGATGCTCTGGCTCATTGCTGTCCTCCCGCTGTGCCGGATGTTGCAGGAATGTGCCGGAGCCATGGCCACTGTCCAGCATGCGCTCAAGCAGGCTGGGATAGAGGATATATAATGGCGACTGCCAGAACGTCTCAGCAAACTCTGTCCCGACGACTACTGCACCAGGTATGGCCATACTGGCCGTATATTGTGGGGATATTTCTCCTCGATCTTGTGGCGACGCCCCTGGCATTACTGGGGCCCGTACCGCTCAAAATTGCCGTGGATACCGTGGTGGGCTCGCAACCGCTCCCGCCGTTGTTGCGAGCCCTGCTCCCTGACCCGGCAACCCATTCCAAATTGCTCTTACTGGGTGTGGCTGCCGGCTTACTGGTCTTCGTAGTCTTCCTCACCCATTTACAGGCTCTGGGGAGCTACGTCTTGCGGACGCACACGGGCGAATGGCTCACCCTGCATTTCCGGGGCCTCTTGTTCCGGCATGTACAGCGCCTGGCCTTTGCCTTTCACGACGCGCGTGGGACTGCCGATACGATTTACCGTATCCAGTATGATGCGCCATCTGTCCAATGGCTGACGATACACGGCGTCATTCCGCTCCTGACGTCGGCGATAACGCTGTTGTCGATGCTCTATGTGACGGCGCGTCTCGATGGGCAGCTTGCCCTCGTCGCCATGTCTATTATCCCCTTCCTGATGGCCATCCCCAAGATCTATGACTGCCGCATGCGCGGGCAGTATACCAGTGTGAAGGAATTGGAAAGTTCCAGCCTTGGTATTGTCCATGAGGTCTTGACGGCGCTGCGCGTGGTCAAGGCCTTTGGGCGCGAAGACCATGAGCAGGAGCGTTTTGTGGCGCAATCGACCGCTGGCATGGGGGCCCGTATTCGGCTGGCTTTTGCGGAGAGCGCTTTTGGTCTCCTGAGCAATGTTATTACGGCTATCGGCACGGCCCTCGTGCTCTATATGGGAGTCCGCAGTGTGTTGGCATCCCGGTTGACGCTCGGTGAGTTGCTCATGGTGATCACGTACCTGACGCAACTGTACGGGCCACTGAATGCCATTGGGGACAAGATTATCGGTTTGCAGACGTACGTCGCGAGTATAAAGCGTGCCTTTGAACTCCTAGACGAAGTGCCTGATGTCGCCGAACGGCCCCATGCTCGTCCACTCAAGCGCGCCACCGGCGCCATTGAGTTTTATGGCGTTGGCTTCGCTTATGACCGCGAAAACCTCGTGTTGGATGGGGTATCATTTGCTATTGCAGCGGGAACGCGTCTGGGCATTGCCGGACGAACCGGCGCTGGGAAGAGTACCCTCATGAGTTTGCTGATGCGCTTTTATGACCCGAGCAGAGGCCAGATTTTGCTGGATGGAGTCGATTTGCGCGACTATAAGCTGGCTGAACTGCGCAACCAGTTTGCCATTGTCATGCAGGACCCCGTGTTGTTCTCCACAAGCATCGCCGAAAATATTGCCTATGGTCGCCCTGGAGCGAGCTTCCAGGACATTGTGACGGCTGCGAAAGTCGCCAATGCGCATGACTTTATTGTCACACTTCCCAACGGCTATGACACGCTTGTGGGCGAGCGGGGTCTGCGGTTGTCCGGTGGTGAACGCCAGCGCATTGCCCTGGCTCGGGCTTTCCTGAAGGACGCGCCGATTCTCATTCTGGACGAGCCGACCAGTGCGATTGATGTGGCCACCGAGGCGCTGATCATGGAAGCGATGCAACGGGTCATGGCTGGCCGGACAACCCTGATGATTGCGCATCGTCTCAGCACGCTCGAGGTCTGTGACGCGCGTATGGTGATCGAACACGGCCGCCTGGTGGAGGCCACAGGGAACATTCAGATGCATGGGTCACAGCCTACGGTCTCCAGGGTAAGTGGTCTGAGGTAACGCTGAGAGGCAGAGGGCATGCTCTTCCCGCAGAAGTATCCACCAGCAAAGCGTGGCACGGTCGTGCTTTGGGGGTTGTTGGCGTCGTCGCCGTTTGGCGGCATGACCTGGCAAGTCCTGCAGCACCTGGCGGGCATACGGCGCCTGGGCTTTGACGTGTGGTATGTGGAGGATTCTGATCGGCTTGTCTACCATCCAACAACGTATTGGCCGACGTTTGAGTGTGACGCAAACGTCGCCTACCTGGCGCGGCAGATGCACAGTCTGGGGCTCGACGACCGCTGGATCTTTCGCCCTCCTGGCGTGTCCGATAAGTGCTATGGAGCCCGCGACATTGCCGGTTTGCACAGCCTCTACCGCGAAGCAGACGCTGTCTTCAATCTCTGTGGGGCCCAGGAGCTGCACCCCGAGCACCGTGATGTGCGTTGCCTGGTCTATCTCGAAACGGATCCCGTGGCGAATCAGATTAGTGTGGCGACCGGGCACCTCCCGACTATTGAGGCCCTCGCTGCCCATCATTACATCTTTACGTATGGCGCAAACCTTGGGGCCGCCGATTGTCGCGTGCCGGTGGAACGGTTCCAGTGGCAGCCCACACGGCCCCCAATCTGTCTCGATTGGTGGACCACCAGCGCTCCCCCGGCAGCGGATGCGGCGCTCACCACGGTCGCGAACTGGAAGCATACTGGCAAGGATATTGTCTGGCAGGGCGAAACCTACTATTGGAGTAAGCATCTCGAATTTCGGCATTTCATCAATTTGCCGTCGCGCTCTGCCTTGCCGCTTGAGCTGGCCATTGGCGGTGTGAGTGACGCTGAGCGAGCCGACATGCGCCGCCACGGTTGGCGCGTTGTGCCCTCTGTAAGCCTGGCGGAACCCAGCGCCTACCGTGAGTACATCCGTGCCTCCCGCGGCGAGTTCACCGTTGCCAAGGATCAAAACATCCGTCTGCGCAGTGGCTGGTTCAGCGACCGCAGTGCCTGTTACCTCGCCGCTGGCCGTCCGGTGGTCACGCAGGATACAGGATTCGGCAACGTCATTCCCACTGGTGCAGGTCTCTTCGCTTTCAGGACTGAAGACGAAGCGCTGGCAGCCATCGCTACGGTGGCACACGACTATGAGCGGCAATCGCAGGCCGCACGCTGCATTGCCCAAGAGTATTTCGCTGCTGAGCGTGTCCTGGGCGATGTGCTGCGCCGCATAGGGCTGCTCTAGAGAGGGGAGAGTCCCATGGCTGAGCGCACACTCCTTGATCAACAGGCACAGGGTTTCTTCGAAGAGCTGTGGCAACGTGGCGATCATTGGGAATTTGATAGTTCGACATTCGAGCAGGCAAGGTATGCACGGCTTATGGCGCTGCTCGCTGGACGTCGTTATGCTCATGTCCTCGAACTGGGCTGTGGTTCGGGGTCCTTCACCCATCACCTGGCTGGCCTGGCAGACCACGTGGTGGCGCTTGATATCTCGCCAACTGCCATTGCACGTGCGCGGGACCTGTGGACCGGCCCGGCGACGGTAGACTTCCGCCAGGCCAATATCATGGAATATGATCTGCATGCCGAGGGGCCGTGGGATCTCGTGGTGCTCAGTGACACCATGTGCTACCTCGGATGGCTCTATTCCTTCTTTGATGTGAGCTGGTTGGCCTCGCAGATCTGCGCCGCTACGCGTGTCGGTGGCCATTGTCTGTTTGCCAATACTATGGGAGAGTTTGGGGATATGCTGATGTTGCCGTGGCTCACCCGCACCTACCAGAGTTTATTGCGCAACGTCGGCTATCACCTTGAAGTCGAGGAAATCTTCCGTGGCACGAAGCATGGCGTCACCATTGAGGTGCTGATATCCCTTTTTCGCAAGAACTCTGCGTTGGGCAGTAACGGCGCATCGTAACGGTATAAGCAGTTGTGGAGGTTATGCGTGAGTAAAAAGCTACGCCTGGTGGTCCTGGGCATGATGGGGCGTTGCCCCTTTGGTGGTCAGTCCTGGCTGTACCTCAACTGGCTCCGGGGGTTTGCCCGTCTAGGCCATGAGGTCTGGTATGTGGAAGATGACGCTGTCTGGCCCTATGACCCGGTGCAGAATGCTGTCACAGACGACTGCGCCTACGCGGTACGCCACCTGGCCGGCTGCCTGGAGCGCGTCGGGTTGCCTGGGCAGTGGGCCTTGCGGCTTATGGGGCGTGAGGACGCCTGCTGGGGGCTGTCTGCGCAGGCCCTGAACGAACTCTATCGCTCCTGCGATGCCCTCCTCAACATTGGCGGTGCCACAGATCTCTGCGAGTGGCACCTGGCGGCGCCGTTCCGCGTGTATGTCGAGACGGACCCAGTCATCTCTGAGCTCCAGTTGGCCAACGACGACGCGCATACACGCCTGGCCTTTGCCAACCATCATACCATTGTGACATACGGCGAAAACTATGGGGCACCAGACTGTGGTGTGCCTCTGAATGGCATCAAGTATGGCAAGACGCGCCAACCTATCGACCTGGACCTCTGGCCCATGGCCTACGACCCGGCAGCACCCTACTTCACGACCATTGGCAACTACCGGCATGCCGGCAATGACGTGACCTACAAAGGTGAAACCTATCGCTGGAGCAAGCACCACGAATGGGAGAAATTTATCGACCTCCCACAACGGAGTCCGCAGCCGTTTGAACTGGCGATGATGGTGCAGAACCCGGAGGATGCTAAGCTGCTTGAGACGCACGGCTGGAAAGTGGTATCACCTTTTGCCATGTCGCTCGATGTCTTTGGGACCTATCCAGCGTATATCCGTCAATCACGCGCCGAATTTACGGAGGCCA
>WNFB01007027.1_pt1 | contig 10783 bp, 15 predicted proteins | sample 5400501 | NCBI WGS metagenome assembly WNFB01 (sample SAMN13153341, study PRJNA577476) | soil metagenome | isolation source: 200 cm saprolite under Douglas fir tree site 2 hole 1 | place: USA:California | collected 2015-04-18 | reverse complement strand
CAGCCAGCGGAATGTTCCCGACCGAGCATACGAACGAGATCACCGCCACCAGCGGCCCAACGATCGGCCCCCACAGCTTGGCAACAAGCGGGTGGTCGACAAGGAAGAACGACTGCCAGAATTCGGCAGGCACCCAGGCGGCGAGCGCACCGGCAATGAGCAGGCCGCCTGCAATGTCGAGCAAGACCGAGGCCCAGTCCATCACGAAATAATGGCTGATCGCGGTGAAGCCTTGTTCGGATGTTATCCGCTGCCAAAGGGTGCCGCCTCCGCTGACTGACATATCCATTTCGGCATGGCCTTCCATTCGACCGGCGATGCCTCTATCGGCCTGTGCCTTGGCCTCTTCCAGAAGCTCTCGATTGAGAAACCAACGGAAGAGAACGATCAGCAGTCCGACCATGATCGGTGCGCCGACGAATTCGGCCAGCGTGAGCTGCCAGCCCAGGAACGCCAGCATGATGATGCTGAGTTCTAGGACGAGATTGGTGGAGGCCATTTCAAACGCCATCGCGGCGGTGAAATTGGCCCCCTTGCGGAACAGCGAGCGGGCAAGCGCCACGGCCGCATAGGAGCATGACGACGACGCTGCCCCAAGAGCGAGAGCCGTTGCAATCGAGCGTGGCCGGTCATCCGGCAGGAGCCGAGCCATTTCCCGATGGGAAACAACCGCCTGCACAACTGCGGAGAGTGCGAAGCCCTTCACAGCCGCGCAGGACTGCATTCAGCATCGACCGCCCCCATTGAAATTACCTACACACGAAGCCCATGCCCGAACGGCTGTGAAGTCTGATCCCATCAGCATCGCGCTTCGATCAGCTTGGTGATCTCCTCTGGCGCTGCAAAAATCACCGAAGCTCTGTCGCCCATCATTCCGGCTGGCACTATTGCCGGCGCACCTTTCTCCGGTCCATCCTTGCTGGAGTCGGTTTTGAAGCGCAGATTGCGCTCCCAGAAGGCTCGCGTCTTGCCGTCGGCCGTTGTCACGCGATACGTGTCGCGGCAGTAGGTGATGGCTTTGACCTGAATTCCTGGTTCGAGGTTCTTAAGATTTGGGTCCGGGCCTCCGCCCATCATTCCTGCCATGCCACCCATCATGCCGCCCATGCCCTTCATGCCACCTTGTTGCGCCGTCTGTTGCGGCGCTCCCGGCTTGGTGGCGTCCTTGAGGAACGCCAGCAGGTCGGCGCGAACGCCGGTGTCCTTGATGCCATTGAAGGGCATTTCATTGTCCGGGACCATGCGGTCCGGGTCGGTCAGCCATCCATCCAGCGATCGATCGTCCCAGATAATTCCCGACGCTTTGAGCGCATCGGAGTAGCGTTCGAAGCTCGGCAGGGAGCCGGCCTTCCGTCCCCAAAGATCGGCGAGACTCGGCCCTGTCATGTTGCGATCAGGTTCGAGCGAGTGGCACGGCGCGCAAACCCGGAAATCGCGCTCGCCGCGGGAAGCGTCGCCTTGCTGAGCAAGCGCAGGGGACAGCAATGCAATGGTAGCAAGCGCGATTGTTCCGTACCTGCTCAACCTGCTCATTATCAGCCTCTCTGCTTCCGGAGCGAAGATATTCAAGACGCGGCACAGCTATTGCTGCGGATCTGACGATGCCGCGACCCGAGACGGCAATGCCCCGTGGAGCAACGCGGTTTCTTCATCTGACCTGCGAGTCCCGTGTCTCATGCACCTGAACATCATCAACGCGCACGGTAGCACTGCCACGACGCGAAGTAACCCGGCGGCCGTTAGCCAGTTCCAGTTCAGGACAACACCCAAAGCAACGGCGGCTCCCGAGAAAAGATACAGCGCGAGGCGGTACCGAACGAAATAACCTCTCAACGTGTCGAGCAGTGAATTTCCACCCCGGTCGGTGGTTGCGTCGTATTGGATTAGGGCCACGGGAATGCTCTTTCCGTTTTGGTTGAGACGAACGTGAGGGGTTGCATTTACATTGCGGCTTCTTGAACAGGATTGCATGGGTCGATACGGCAAGGGCGGGAGCAGAAAGCACAGGCAAAGCGACAACGATGCTCCCGCACAAGGTTCATCGAGGTTCTTCTTCTATCGGATGACAGCCAATCCGTTACGTCGCTCAGCGCGTCTATCGACAGGCCCACAAGCCGGATTTGGGTCCCCCTTGATAAGTGCATGCCTTCCGAGAATCGCGTGGTTGCGACGACGGGCGTCCCTGCAATTCCGTCTTGGAAGCAGCCGGCGTGGGAACGGCCTGGTTAAACGCACCATACCCGGCGGGCTGGTTCGGCCGATGTTGGTAGTTGTGGTCTGCATGGACGGCGCTCGACATCGCCATGAACGGCAACAAGAGTGAAATCGTGAATAGGTGCTTCGTTAACATGGTCCGGCTCCATCATTGTTGGAAGCGCGTCATGTGCTTCTAATGATGAGTTCGGAGCATAACGTCCGACGGTTACAAGCTCACGCTGGCGTGAAGCCACCTGACACGTCTCTTTACCAACGCAACAACCGCGGTCCCATTGCTGCGCCAGCCAAGGTGCACAGCACAACCGTACCGCCGTACCAGACCAAAACGAACGGCAATGAATTGTCCGTGCAGTACTACGTTCCGGTTGAATGCTCTTTCCGTTTTGGTGAACTGCATGCGAAAGGGTTGCGGAGGTCGGATGCTTATCCGCAACTCTTTGCGCTACGGGCCGAGTCAATGGACCATGGCCGGCGTCGCGTGCGCTACGGCAATGGCTAACTCCATTGCGCTTACGCGGACGTTATCGGGATTTCGGGCCGCCGTGATACTGCCATGCGGATCCACCCTCGTTCGGATTCGTCGAGGGCTGCAAACGTGGCGCCGCCCGGTCGTACGCGAACGCAGAGTTAAAATCGCTTGGCGAACCAACCGTTGTGGTTTGCGCGCTCTTCCTGGCTTCACTCGGCCAATAGCTTTTGTCCGAGATGGTCGAGCCCGCGTGAGCCGTTGCAGAGATCGCCACCAACGGCAGCAAGAGTGAAATCGTGAGAAGGCGTTTCGTTAACATGGTCCGGCTCCATCATTGTTGGAAGCGCGTCATGTGCGCTTCTAACAATGAGTTCGGAGCAGATCGTCTGGCGGTTACAGGCTCACGCTGACGTGAAGCGGACCCGTCCCTTTACCAACGCAATAGCCGCGGTCCTAATGCTGCGCCTGCCAGGGTGCACAGCACAATCGTGCCGCCGTACCAGACAGCAACGAACGGCAGTGAATCGTCGGTGCAGTGCAGCGCATAAGCCATCGCGCTCACGCCGCCTGCAATGAGGCCGGCAACAGCCCCGGCACGAACAAGGTTGGTAGGCGCAGCTCTTCGCACTGCAAAAATGGTAACCGCGAAAGGTACGATAGCGATGATTGGAATCGAGAGCAGGCATTCAAGCCACTGATCGCCAAGGATCATGCTGTTCCAGTGTGAGCTGGGTGCTTCACCGACACTGATGGCGCCGAGGAGCACGATTGCGGCAAATGGGATCACAATTGCGAGCGGCGATATTCCACGTTCCGCGCCAGGGCGCGCGAGCCTCATGAGATAACGCACCGCCACCCCAACCACCGCAAGCGCGAACGCAACTTTCAATAATAGGAAGACAATGGCGCGGGTTGTCGTGAGGTCTGCGCGGATGCCCAGTCCAACGAGCATGATGCCAAGCGCGATTGCCGCGCCGACAGCAACCGCGACGGAAATCGTCCGTCCGACCAGTCCGCGCCCGACCGGTTCGACGTTGGCGCTGAGCATGGCAACGAGATCATCCGTTTTCATGTTTGGTCTCCCGCGCGATAAAGGTCGCCAGTGTGCGCAAGCCCCGGTAAATGTTAATCTTGACACCCGATTCCGAGATGCCGCACCGCTCCGCTGCCTCCGCTACGCTCCGCCCTTCAAGCTTCACGCACTCGATCGAGCACCGTACTTTTTCCGGCAACCGCCCCAGAAGTTTTCTGACGTCGTAGGAGCTTTCGGCATCTGCACTGTCGTCCTGCGCCATGACCTCCGTACCCTCATCGAGAGGGACGCTCGCAGCGGTTCGGGTCCGGCGCAGATAGTCGATGAGCTTGTATCGAGCGATAGTATGCACCCAGGGCGTAAATGGCTCCCCGATGTCGTAGGTGTGGCGCTTGAGATGGATAGCCAACAACACTTCCTGCACCAGATCTTCAGCCTCCGTCGCGCCGCGTCCGACGCGGGCGAGTTTGCCCTTGTAATAGGCTCGCAGCCGGCTGCTTAGCCGGTCGAGCAGTGACCGGTATGACGCCGCGTTGCCATCGAGGCTCGCGAGCATCAGCCCCTTGAGTTCCGTTTCGCTGGTCGTCACCCGGCGTCATCCCTAGTTAATTCGCCGCTGGAGCGGTTTCGGTTACAGCAGTGATAGGTTTTTGGTTAAAAAAGTCACCGCCCCCTAGGGGCGAAGTCGCCTCGAAAGGCGGATGCTGCGGGTCCTCGAAGATCGGGCGGACATGACTGGTCCACGCGGGGCATGAAGCGCGGGAACTATAGGAGAAGGGTCAAGATGTCTAAAACTTACGCCACCCTTGCTAACCAGGCCGAGCCAATCGCGCCAAGGTAAAGGCCGATCCCAAAAACCGTGTGCACCGACACATTCACGGCGCGAACGGCGCCAGGCTTCGGCGTTCGTGCGGCCATGAAGCCGAGGCCAAGCGCAGGTTGCATGACGAACCAGGGCGCGACGAGTAGCGCGAGTGAAACGGCCAGCCGGAAACGAGCGTCGGGCCGGAGCCGATGCCAAACCTCATGATCACAACATAGAGAGCGGCCCAAGCGATGCCTACCGCATAGTGGAATGCCCAACCGACTGCGGCTTCGCCACGGACGCTGGCGGCCGTCGTGATCGATTGATGAACAAAGACGCCGCGGGGAAAGCCGGCTACCCAGCGACCAATCAATCCCCATCGCGCCGGCGGAAGGCCGGCATCGCTTGCAGCAGACGCTGCCAGATGTCCGTCACCAACGTGGCGACTATCCCGATCACGATGATCTCAGCAACATAGAACGCCGGTGGTTCGGTCATGTAATCCTCCCAGGAGATATGGCTGTGGCACCAGCACGAGCGAACTGCTTCGCCAGCTTATTCCGAGTTGAATTCGTAGGGATGGCTCAGCGGGTTACATATTCACGCCGACGTGAAATTACCGTGTCACGCGCTAATAGGCAGGGCCTAAGCCCTGGGAATGGATACGGCAGGCGCACCCCTGATACATGTAGGACATTGCGCGTGGGCCTGGCGCGTACTCCTCGTGCAGGTTGGTCAGATCGAAGCCGGCCTGCCGGATAAGGTCATCCATCTTGCGGTCCAGATGACAGCCGCCCGCCATGCGACGCCAGGCCGGAGTGAGCCGGTGCTGCCAGCGTTCGATGCTTGGCTCGGGCGAAAGCCCGTGCTCAACAAAGCAGAGATTGCCGTTTGGTTTGAGCACCCTCCGCATCTCACGCAAGGCCGCCAGCGGATCCGGAATCGAACAGAGAGTCCAGGTCATCACGACCGTATCAACGGCGTCGTCCGCAAGCGGAATCGCAGTTGCAGAACCCAGAAGAAGTTCAACAGGTATCGCCGATGCCGCGGCACGCCGACGCGCGATCGACAGCAAGCGCTCCGAGGGATCGATCCCGTAGACGAGCTCAACCTGTTTGCCATACAGCGGGAAGTTCAATCCTGAGCCGACCCCAATCTCGAGCACGCGTCCACGGGCCGCAGCGACCGCCGCACGACGGTACTTCGTGAGGTCCTTCCGTCGCATGACCAGATCGAGAATGGGCGGCAGTATCCAGCGCTCATAGAAATCCATCGTTGTTCCTCTTCGCTCTCCAGCTCGCCGCAGCCAAGGTCATGACCTCAAGCGACTCTTTCCAAAGTCTCCTTCGATCTGACCCATCTGTAGCGGCAGCACGGGCGAATTGCTTCGCCAGCTTATTCCAGGTTGAATTCGTCTGGAGGGCTCGGCGGGTTACATACTCACGCCGACGTGAAGGCTGCGCCTTCCAGGCGGCAAGCGGTCACATTATTTGATCGTGAAGGGTATGATGAGGTCACTGGCAAACGTAAATTGCGAGCTCTTCGTTCCTCCGCCGAATGGCGTGGTGTTGTTCAAGGACGTGTCGTAGCGAATCTCAGGCCTGATAACGAGGCCTTCGAGTTGTTTCGGGACGGGAGGCTTGATGGCAAGTCCGACCGTCAGCGCACCGTAGGTCGTCGCTCCGCCGCCGATCGCCACAGCCAATGGATTGCCATGTTCGATCCCGACAAAGTCCAGGTTGCCCGGGAAAGAGGCGACAAAGAAACCGTTATTGTCGCGCCAGACCTCTCCGCGGCCGGTGATCTTCAGCCAATCGTTGATCGCATAGGTCGCGTATTGGGCCACACCGTAGCCAGTCGCGTTGAACCCATCATCACGAATGTAGTTCATGTCGGTTGTCAGGGTGAGCTTGTCGGTTGGCTTCCAGATGACGGTCACGTCATTGAGATAGCGGAGAGCAGTGTTGGGATTGACGCCGGCAAGAACGACAGACGACACATTGGGATTTTCTGGACCGATATGGGTGGTTGCCGAAACGGTTAGCGCACCATCCAACAAATTCAGACCGAAACCACCATGGAACGCCGCGGCCGTGTTGTTGTCGCCACAATTAAAGCAATTGAAGTGATTGCCGAAGGTCGTGTTCACGCCCGTAGTAACACCAGTGTACACGTCGAGCCACGAATTCACGTGCGTGGTCGCGATGATCCCCGTATGCTTGAACGGAATGCCGAAATTGAAAATGTAGGAATGCGTATAAAGCGCATTGTCAGGCGCGTAGATGACTTCCGCGCCCTCCAGAGTCACCATTTGCCCGACTTTTAAATCGATGCCGCCCGCGGTAAGCCACGGCAGATGAAACAGGGCGTGCGCTTCGACGATGTCGAACTGGTTGCGCTCGCCGATCGATTGATCGAACTCACCCAGGAAATGCGTATAGCGCGCGTCCGAGCCGTACATCGCCTGGAACTTGAAGCCGAAATCGTATCCGGTCGCTTTCGGATCGAGAGGGCGCTGCACCGTCAGCAAGGCCTGGTTCAAGAAAAGTGAATTGGCCTTGTCCGTAAAGAGCTGGCCAAAATTCGTGACGGCGGGATCATTCGCATTGACCGAACCGCCCACTTCCACGTGGCCGGTTATCGTCAGCGTATCCCACCAGGACGGCATCGGCGGCGCTTTGACAGCCTTCAAAGGCATATCCGCGGCGTTGGCGGCCGTCACTGCGGCCAGTGCCACTATCGCGGATGTGATGGTCGTTTTCATTGTGAGCCCCCGCCATAAATGAGCCCCTCGCCATTGAGTGGGCCCTCGCTACTGATCGATTGAACGCTCCAAAAATTTTCGCAAACAGAAATGGAGTCGATCACACGCGTGCAGAATTTATTGCGCCGCATGGGAAACGTCGCAAGACAACCGCTCCGGCGGTTTTTCGGCAATTGCAGACTTATTGATCATCAGCGGAGAAGATTTTCTCGATCTTTCCAGCGTGTTGCAATTCGGACACGGTTATTTCGTCCATCGCTTTTTCGTTTGGTGCGTTGTTTGCTTGAGAAGCTGCCCAACGAATGAAAGCCCGCCTACTCTGACTGCCCCAACGCGAGGAGAGAGCGATAGCCGGGATTTCAGCAGTGAAACCGATGAGCAGTCGATCGGGTCAGAGAGTCTGACGTTTTGCTATCTTGAGGATGGAGCTTTTGCAGCGGACATTTTTTCGCCGATGGTCGCGTTTTTCCGGGCGTCGATCTCACGCAGCAGTTCTGGTCCAGACCAGATAACATTGCCATCGTCTTCAACGATAAACGCGATAAAGAGGGTCATGGTCTCCCTCCGCCGGGCGGCACTTTTCAAGGCGTTTTCGTTGTCCGGATGCCGCTCGGACCGCACGAGGATACTGCCTACGGACGCAGAAGTTTCCAGCGACATTGGATCGTCGGCATAGTCGGCATAGAGCAGTGTCACAGGGCCAAACTCGGGCCGCTGCTTCCACAGACGCAGCAGTGCTTGACAGGCAAGCTCGACGGCAACCGGCACTGGTCTGACCTCGCTTTCCCAATACTGAACGGCGCCGCGACTGAGCCCGAGCTTTTCTCCGGCTTCGAGCTGTGTATATCCCAATTTCCGCCGCCACTTCTTGAAGCCCCACAGGTCCATCGCGTTATCCTGGAACTGCAACAGAGGAAAATGACCGCTTGCAGGACAAGCCGGTGCCGGTGCCGCATACTTCGGCGCTTCTAATCATGAGTTCGGAGCAAATCGTCCGCCGGTTACACGTTCACGCTGACGTGAAGCCGCTGACAAGGCCCTTTACCAACGCAATAGCCGCGGCCCCAATGCTGCGCCTGCTAAGGTGCACAGCACAATCGTGCCGCCGTACCAAACCGCAACAAACGGCAACGAATCGTCCGTGCAGTGAAGCGCGTAAGCCATCGCGCTCACGCCGCCTGCAATGAGACCGGCGAAAGCTCCTGTACGAGCAAGATTTGTAGGCGCAGCTTTACGCACGGCCCAGATCGCAGCAGCGAAGGGTACGATCGCGATGATCGGAATCCACGATCATCTTGTCCCAATGGGAGCTGGGCGCGAACCCAAGGCTGATGACGGAAAGTACCGCGATAGCCCCGAATGGTATTGCGACCAAAACCGCCGAGGTTTTTCGCTCCCCCCCCCCGGGGCGTGCCAGCCTTGTCAGATAGACCAACGCGAGGCTGACGATCCCGACTGCGAAAAAGAGCTTCACGACGAGAAAAATCAAAGCGCGGGCCGTTATCAAATCCGGTCGGACGCCCAATCCGACGAGCGTGAGGCCTAGCGACACGATTGAACCTGCGGCAAGCGCGACGCAAAGTGTGCGAACGACCGATCGGCGGTCGACCGGCTCAAGGCTCGTGCTCAAGAGAGCAACCAGGTCATCCGTCTTCATGTTCGCGTTTCCCGGGCAATCAAGGCGGCCAGCGTCTTGAGCCCACGGTGAATGTTCACTTTTACCCCGGATTCAGAGATGCCGCAGCGGTCTGCTGCTTCGGCTATGCTCTGTCCATCCAGTTTTACGGCCACGATGGAACATCGCATTTTCTCCGGCAGCCGCTGCATGAGCTGTTCGAGATCACGTGTACTTTCGGCGCTGAGATTGTCGTCATGCGCCATCATGGTATCGGCCTCGTCGATAGGTACGTCGTCAAGCGAGGTGCGGGTCCGACGCAGGAAGTCGATCAACTTGTAGCGAGCGATTGCATGTACCCACGGCGTCAGAGGCTCGGCGGGATCATAGGTGTGTCGCTTGAAGTGGATTGCCAATAGCGCCTCCTGAACCAGATCTTCGGCCTCCGCTGCGCCCCTCCCAATTCTAGCAAGTTTGCCCCTGTAAAATGCGCGCAGACGGCCACTCAAACGCTCGAACAATGCGTGGTGCGATGCTGCGTCGCTGTCCAGGCTGGCAAGCATCAAGGCCTTGAGTTCGATTTCGTGGGTCGCCATGCTTGCCTATTTCTATCAGTTCGCTGGTCCGGCCGGTTTGGTTACAGGGGGCCGGCGCCCTCGCTCAAAAAACAAATCCTGAAATTTGATCTCTTGGATCTCTTGGTCATCTCAAGGAAATCGTCGTTTCGAGGGTGCGCCCATCCTACTTAGGCGGATGCCCGAGAAGTCCCACCGGTACTAATCGATCACCCATCAGACTCGCTTCGCTCGCCGTACGCGCTTTTTTGCGCATCGCATTCATGCTGCAATTCGAGGCTTGACCAGACGACAGTTCCATCGCCTTCCACGATGAACGGCATGAAAAGATTCACGGTTTCTCTCAATCGAACCACGCGGCCTAAGGCGCTTTCGTTGTTCGGATGTGGTTCGCATCGAAGGACCAGATCGCCAGAGGGAAGAGAGTCCACCCGCGATATTGGACCCTCGGCATACAGCAGTGTCACGGGCCCAAACTCCGGTCGCTGCTTCCAACGTCGCAACAGTTCCTGGCAGGCAAGCTCGACGGCACGCGGCACCGGCCTGATTTCGCTTTCCCAGTCTTGAACCGCGCCGCGACTCAGTCCGAGCATTTCCCCTGCCGCAAACTGATTGATGCCTAACTTCTTCCGCCACTTTTTGAAGTCCCACTGGTCCATCACGTCATCCTGGAGCTGAGGAACGTTCGCGCGCTCCCGTCATTCCGCTGCTTGCGAACGATCGAAGACATTTTCGAGGTCTGAACCTCGACGCCCCTTTTGACCGAAACGGAAGCATTCGGTTCGCGCGGCAACCCAAATCCCTTGATTAACGCATAGACCGCCGGGATCACGATGAGCGTCAGGATCGTGGACGAGATCATGCCGCCGATCATCGGCACCGCGATGCGTTGCATCACCTCAGAACCGGTGCCGGTACTCCACATGATCGGAATAAGGCCGGCCATGATGGCGACGACGGTCATCGCTATAGGTCGCACCCGCTCGACCGTGCCCAGCATGATTGCCGCATTCAGGTCCGTTCGCGTAAACGGCTTGCCTTCCGCGAGCCGCTCGGCGTGAAGCTCCTTCATCGCGTTATCGAGATAGATCAACATGATGACGCCGATCTCCGCCGCGACACCGGACAAAGCGATGAAGCCCACGGCAACCGCAACCGAAAAATTGAAGCCGAGCCACCACATCAGCCAGAGACCGCCGACGAGCGCGAACGGCAGCGACAGCATCACAATCAGTGTTTCGGTGATGCGTCGGAAATTGAGATAGAGCAGCAAGAAGATGATCAGCAGCGTGACGGGCACCAAAG
>WNFB01006113.1_pt1 | contig 10784 bp, 7 predicted proteins | sample 5400501 | NCBI WGS metagenome assembly WNFB01 (sample SAMN13153341, study PRJNA577476) | soil metagenome | isolation source: 200 cm saprolite under Douglas fir tree site 2 hole 1 | place: USA:California | collected 2015-04-18 | reverse complement strand
CTGGCCGGAAGAGTGCACGATTGGCCCCGCGGAGATTGACTTGTCTTGCCGATGGCGCAGGGGAGGAGTATCTTTTGGCCAGTTCAGGGACCCAATCTTTATTGCGGAGGAGAGTTGCATGAAAAAGATTCGAGTGGGAAGAGTGTGTGTCGCGTTGGCAGGTGCGGCCGTGCTTGCGGCGGCAGTTTACAGCCAAGAGAATAAAGACAGCCCCGCGCCGCCCAAGATTATGCACTTCGGCGATTTGAAGTGGACGCCGATCATCAAGGGATGCGATCTTGCGACAGTGGCCGGCGACCCAAGCGCCGAAGGGACGCCATTCGTGGTGCGCCTTCGGTGCGTTGACGGGGCCAAGATTCCGGCGCATTGGCATCCGACGGATGAAAACGTGACGGTGTTGAAGGGAACCTTCCTAGCAGGCATGGGCGAGACTTTCGACGAAACAAAACTGACAACCATGAGCGTCGGGAATTTTGTGACGATGCCAAAGGAAATGCGGCATTTCGCGATGAGCAAGGGCGAGACGATCGTGCAGGTTCACGGGGCGGGCCCGTTCAAAGTGAATTGGGTGAATCCGTCCGAAGTGCAGCCGCCGGACGCTCCGGCAGCAGCAGCAGCAAAGCCGAAATCCTGATCTGCGCGCGAGATTCGCGAGGGATAAAGGAATTCGCACAAAGGAAACGGAAGAAGCGGATGCCGCGCATTCTGGCTGGGCTGGAGACGCTGTGCTAGACTTTTCTCTGCGCTCGCGGGAATTGTGTGCGAGTGCCGGAGCGTGGAACTTCGGGCTCTGTGCAACGAGGTCCCGCGAACCCCGCCAGGCCCGGAAGGGAGCAACGGTACCGGGATCGCCTCGGGTGCCGCAGATCACCCGAAGTTCCTCTCACTGAAACAGTTTTCAGTGATCAGTAATCAGTTTTCAGTGAGGAAAAAAACAAGGATGCGATGACTCCTTCTCTGCCCTGTTTACTGAAGGCTTTTTGCAGTTATCAGTTTTCAGCGGGAGGAATGCCGAGATATGCGCAGGTCTTTTTTATTACTGAGCACTGAGAACTGACAACTGAAAACCTCCCCATGAGCTACCAGGTCATAGCCCGCAAGTGGCGCCCGCAAACGTTTGACGATCTCGTCGGCCAGCAGCACGTAACCGAGACGCTGAAAAACGCGATCAAGAACGACCGCGTGGCGCACGCGTACATTTTTTCGGGAGCGCGGGGCGTGGGAAAAACGACGGCGGCGAGGATCCTGGCGAAAGCGCTGAATTGCGTGAAGGGGCCGACGGCGACGCCTTGCGGTGAGTGCGATTCCTGCAAGGAGATTGCGGCGGGGACCTCGCTGGACGTGATTGAGATTGACGCGGCGTCGAACCGCGGCATCGACCAGATCCGCGAGCTGCGCGAGATGGTGAGGTACGCACCGGCGGCTTCGAGAAGCAAAGTGGTGATCCTCGACGAAGCGCACATGCTCACGGGGGAAGCGTCGAACGCACTTCTGAAGACGCTCGAAGAGCCGCCAGACCGTGTGATTTTTGTGATGGCCACGACGCAGCCGGAAGACCTGGTGGATACGATCCGGTCAAGGTCGCAACACTTTCATTTTCGGGCGCTGACCTTTGCGGAGATTGCAGGCCGCCTGGAAGAGATCGCGAAAAAAGAAAATCTGAAGATCGAGCCGGGGGCGATGGCAGTGATTGCGCGAATGGCCGAGGGCAGCTTGCGCGACGCGCTGTCGCTGCTGGAGCAGGCGCGGGCGTATTGCGGCGATACGATTCCAGACAAGGAGGTGCGCGAATTGCTGGGCGTGGTGCCGGATGATGCGCTGGAGGAGCTAGTCGGCGCGATTTCGGAAGGATCGGCGGACCGCGCGCTGGGACTGGTGCACACGTTCCAGAAGGAAGGGCGCAACCTGCAGCACTTCTGCCGGGAAGCGATCCGGCACATGCGCAATCTGTTGATTGCGCGAACGTGCGGGGCGGATTCGGATCTGATTGCGGCGACGCCAGATCAACGTCCGGCGCTGGCAAAGGCGGCGGCTTTGTTCAGCGAGGAAGACCTCACGCGATTTTTTCAGATTCTCTTGCAGACGGATGATGATTTGCGGCGGAAGCCTGATCCGCGCGTGCATCTTGAGATGGGATTGTTGCGGCTGATCAACGCGGCGCGGCTGGCGCCGCTGGAGGAATTGCTCGCGGAATTGAAGAGCGGGGCGCCGAGCAGCGGGGCAAGTACCGGAGTGGCGCGGAGCGCGGCGCTCGCTGGAGCTCCCATAACATCTGCAAAGAGCGCGGCGCCGAGTCACGCGGCGGCGATTGCCGCGCAGCCGAAGGCGGAAACGAAAGCGCAATTCTCTTCTCCGTTTGTTGCGCAAGCATCTACAACTCAATCAGCCATTGCTACTTCTGCAGAGGTCAAGCGTGCAGTGGCGGCAGAAGAATCCGCAATTCCCGCGAAGGGTAACGGCGCGGCGGCGCAGGCGATCGGAATTTCGCAAGAGCATGTTGCGGAGATCAAGTCGGCGATTCAGGCGCAACAGAAATTCCTGGGCGAGCTGGTGGAACAGAGCAGCCGGTGGGAACTCGAGGGCGCGGAGCTGCGAATTTATTTTACGCCGGAGAAGCGGCCGTTCGCGGAAATGATGGAAGGGAGAGAGACGCTGGAGAAGATCCGTGTCATTTCGAGCAATGTGCTCGGCCGGGCGGTGCGCGTCTGTGCTAAACTGGAGGCAGTTGCGGCAGCAGCGTCGGCGGCGCAGGGTGCGTCCGGCACGCAAGAGTTGCGCGCGCAATTCGAGCGCGATCCGATGGTGCGGTCCATGCTGCAACGCTTCGGAGGAAAAATTTCCGAAGTGAAACGAAGCCAAGAGGAATCCTGATGGAAGTCAGCGCTCTCCAACAGATGCTATCGCGATTCCGGCAACTGCAGGAAGACCTGCAGAGGCAGGTAAATTCCGTGACAGTAGAAGCCTCGGCCGGCGGCGGCATGGTTGCGGTGAAGATGAACGGCCAAAAACAGATTGTGGACATGCGCATCGAGCCGGACGTTTTCGCGAGCAAGGACCAGGAGATGCTGCAGGATTTGGTTCGCGCGGCGGTGAACGAGGCGTCGCGGCGCGTCGATGAAGAACTTTCCAACCAGATGAAAAATCTCGCCGGCGGGATTCCTGGAATAGCGGGCATGAAGATACCGGGACTTTTTTAGCTAAGAATTTTTTTCCTCTGCAAGACCGGCTGCGCACTTATCCCTACAATCGATCCTACCAAGATGAGATCCTTCGCTTCGCTCAGGATAGCAATGGCGAAGGGATCAGCATTGGAAATACGAACTTTCATGGTGAAGAGCCCGGACTAGCGAGCAGGCGAGAGGCGCTGGATGCCGGCGTCGGCGGCATCGGAAAGAGGGCCGGGGCGCTTGGCGGTCATAGAGCGAATTGCCCGATAGTTCGCCAAGGCTTCCTCTCGCTGGCCGGCGGATTCCTGGAGCCTGGCGAGGTAGCACATGCGAAGCCGGCTTTTCGATTCATCGAAATCGAGTCCATCAAACAACCAGCGGAAAGTGGCAAGGTGTTCGGCCGCTGGAACCGCAATCAGAAAATGAGTGGACGCGGGACTCGCCGAGAAAACCTTGCGGTAGTATTCGGAAAAGATTCTGTCCACCTCGTCCGGAGGAACCGTGCCGTGTTCCTTTCGAACGTCGTTAGCCACGCGAATAATTTCCTCATCGCACTGATCGCTTGGGCAATCGAACAGCGCGGCAAATTGCAATAGGCGAACGAAATCGCGCTGGCGGCCGGAAGCCAGCGCGGACGAGAAGTGTTGGGAGGCATCGCTCAGCTTGCCGTGATTCCAAAGGACCCAGTGTCCCCACATGGCCTCGGCGTAAGGATTGCTGGGATTTTTCTCCACAGCTTTGGAATAGGCGCCGGCGGGATCCAGACCAAATACTCCATCGCGGGAGCGCAGAAAGTAGGCCCATCCGATGTGCGCGAGCAGGTCGGCGGCTCTTTGGGAATCTTTTGTGGAGGCGATGCCGCGAGTCAGGACGGGCTCAAGCCTTTCCGCAATGTCGGAGAATTTTTCGTTTTCGCGCAGGTGGGTATCCTCCAGCCAGGCCATCGCGAGGTTCTCCTGGGCGACATGGACCTTAGCGGAATTGCGTTGGAGCTGAGAGGCTTGTTCGAGGGTGCGCCAAGCCGAAGCATAATCCCGGCCCTTCAGTTCCACGCCTTCCGAGATCAGGAGGGCATCCACTTTTCGATGAGATTCGATGCGATCGGAGATCACCTTGACGAGTTCGCGAACGCCGAAGATGAACGAGAGGATGGCTGTCGCATAGCCGATCCACTTCAAGATTGTGGAGAACTTGATGGCGCTCACGGAGTGCTCCGATTCTCACACAATATAGCGCAGAACCAGCCGGCGTATTCTGCAAACTCTCTAGTAGCGGAAATTGTCGACGAGCATCACGTTGACGGAAGGCTGAGCCAAAGCGGTGTACAAGACGAAGCGGCCGTCGTGCGAGATGGACATCCCGGGGGCGCCTTCGCTTCCGAAGTGGTTCAAGAGCAGGACTACCGAGCTCTTCCGAGTTTTGAAATCATAGAAATAAATCCCCAAGTCGTTGTGGTGCGGAGCATCGGCGTAGTAAATGCCCTTTTCGGTAACGACAAAGTAGGCCCACGCGGTGGGGGGCGGGGAATCCATAATTTTCACTTCCTGGCCACCCTCGACGGGCACGCGCCAAAGGCCGGCCATGTCACGGCCCTTTGCATAGTAGATGAATTTACCGTCTGGGGCAGATTGCGGGGCGAAACCGCCTTGATGAGTGAGTTGAATAGAGGGGCCACCTTGCGCTGGAATCTTCCAGATTTCCCAGGTGCCGCCGCGATTCGAACCATAGTAGATCGAATTTCCGTCGGCCGACCAATCGGCGACGCCATTTTCTGCGTCACCGCTGGTAACTTGCCGGGGCTGTCCACCCTCTGCGTTGATCACAAAAATGTGGCTGTGGCCGGCCGGGCGCGAATCGAAAACGATCTGGCGGCCATCGGGCGACCAACGCGGCGTGCCCGTCAGAGGGCCTTCGAAGTGAGTGAGCTGAACGAGATTGGAGCCGTCGGCATCGCAACGCCAGATTTCGTAATTCCCCGTTCGCGTGGACTGGAAAATAATCCGTTTGCCATCGGGAGAATATTGCGGACCTTCCTCCAGTTCCGTGGAGGTAATGAATTTTACCGGTGGCACGGGCTTGGCGCCGAGTGCAGGAAGCTCGGTGCGCCAGATTTCGGAGGTATAGTTCACATTGGTGTAGGCCAAGCGGTCGCCCTTGCGCGCCACCGTAGGACGCAGAGCGCGCCCGCCACCGCCGAGGGGCAAACGTTCCGGCGCACCGCCCCGAGCGGAAATGCGCCACAAGCTCGGAGTCCCGCCACGATTCGAAGAGAAAATCAGGTCGCGGCCGTCGGCGTTCCAGGAGACACCCAGAATCATGCGCTTGTCGAAAGTGACTTGGCGAGGCGTTCCGCCCTGCACGGGCACTAAGTAAATTTCCTGAGTGTCCAGACCGTCGCGGAGAAAAGCGACACTTTTTCCATCGGGCGAGAAAACGGGATTCGAATCACCAAGAATGGCAGGCGGCGGCGAGGTCAGAGCATGTTTTTCGAGATTATCCAGGGAGAGCAGATAGATAGTGGCAGCTTCCGAGGGTGACCTTCTTTCCGCGAACGCAAGATACCTGCCGTCAGGCGACCAATCGATTTCCTTCGTGCTGATGCGCGCGTCTTCAATTGGATAGACGCGGCGCTCCGAACCCCCAAGGGCTGAGGCGATGAAAATTCCCGCTTCTTTGCCATCCTGCGTGAAGCGCATGAAAGCGATGTATCTGCCATCGGGCGACCAGACCGGAGCGAGTTCCCACCAATCGGAAGTCGTCAAGCGGCGCGGTGAGCCGGCGCCGATCTGGGACACGTAAATGTGGTTCCTTTCGTGGGCCTCGGCGTCTTTCGCCCAGACGAAAGCGACTTGAGAGCCATCGGGGGAGAAGGCGACATCCGCTTCGTGAGGCAAGCCGTTCAGCGGGGCGATGCGAACCTGAGACCAGGCGGTGTGCGGCGCAGGCCGTAGATAGAAAAACCAAGAGGCTGTGGCGATCCCCGAGAGGAAGACAAGTACGGCGATCCAGATCGCCGTCCGGACATGTACATGCGGGAATCGGTGCGGGTTCTCCGGCGGGGAATTCTCTGGATGCGTCGAAGATGGCAAAGCCCCGTTGGCAAGCTGGCTGGAAATCGAATCATCAGGCGAGTGCACTCCGGAAGAACCATTGCCGCCAAAGCTGACCGGAGCAATGAAGCGGTAGCCGCGGCGAGGCAGCGTTTCGATGTAGCGCGGGTTATCGGCATCGTCCGCGAGCGCCTGGCGCAATTTGGTGATAGCGGTGTTCATGCCGTGCTCGAAGTCGACGAAGGTATCGGCGGGCCACAAGCGCTTCTCAAGCTCTTCGCGGGTGACGATTTCACCGGGTTGTTCGAGCAGGACAGAGAGAATTTGGAACGGGCGCTCCTGAAGCTTGACGCGAATACCGGACTTGCGAAGTTCTCCCGCAGCCAAATCGACCTCGAAAGCGCCGAAGCGGGCGATGCGCGAGTTGTAAACTAAGGGTGGCAAACCTTCGCTCCTGGTATATCCCATGAATCTACCACAAGCCGCTCTCACCGAAATAGGCGTCGCTGACAGTATAGACGACGGGAGAAACCTTTCGTCTTCATAGAGATGGCTGGAGTCATGCGTTTTCCCTGCGCTTTACCTGCCGTGCATTGTGCGCGCCCATAACCAGCCCCAAAGTGGCGCCAGTTCGTGGGGAATTCAGACCGCGAACGAGAAAACAAATGACAAGGAGAGATACGATGAAAAAGGCTCTTAGTTTCATAGCATTGCTAGGTCTAGTGCTGACTTTCGGGGCGTTTCCCGGCGCGGCTCAGGGGAAGAAAACGGTGATCCTCAACGCGCCGTTCAGCTTCAGTGTGGAGCATCAGAGGATGTCGGCGGGAACGTACCGGATCCTGGTGGAGCACGGTTGGCTGCAAATCCGGAGCGCGGACGGGAAGACCGCAGCGATGGTGTTGACCCTGCCGGTTGCCGGAAAGACAGTCGAAGGGAGCGGACAGGTGGTGTTTAACCGGTATGGGGATCGCTACTTCCTCGGCCAGGTATGGTTGCCAGAACTGGAAAATGGGCGGCAGACGATGGAGTCTCGCGAGGAAAAGGAAATGGAGAAGCGTGCGAAGCTGGAAGCGGTCGTCGTAAAGCTCGGTGGCCAAACTGGCCGCTGAAAACGCAGATCACGCAGGTCGAGAGTGGCCGTGTTTATGATGCTGCACCAACTGGCGTTGCAAAGGTCTGACGGAAGCCTGGAAGCACAAGTACCCCGGGTTTCCGCCAGAAATCCTCATGGATTTCGTTGAGTGATGAATCTAAATGGTGTTGCCGACGTGCAGCTACTTTACGAATTGGCCACTGTGCACTTCATATTCGACGCGGAAGGGCTTCTGCGTCTTGCGATCCTCCCAATGTTGTTCGGCGATGAGGCGGTTGGCTTGCGCGAGACGTTCGGAGGGGAGCGGGTGCGAACGGAAATAACCGGTCAAACTCTGAATGGCCAGATCGGAGAGTTCCTCTTCCGGGCTTCGCGCGTGGATGACGAATTCGGCGTGCAACTTGGCAAAGCGCTCGAAGGTATCGACGGCGCCATACGGAGAGTAGCCGGACTGAACCGCAAGAAACATTCCTTCGCGATCGGCTTCGAATTCTTCGTCCTTGTGGTAGCCGGCCTCCCAGAGATCGAGAGGGATCTGCAGCAGCCCACCCAGGACATCGAGGTTGAGATTCTTCAGTTTCGCTTCTAACTGTACGCGTTCGACGCAGTGATAGTGGTCGATGTGTTCGATTTCGTGCGCGAGGACGTTGGCGAGTTCGTCTTCGCTCATCATCAGGTCGAGCATGCCTTCGCCGATATAGACCGGGCCGCCGGGAAGAGAGAAGGCGTTGATCATATTGTGATCGGGGAGAACGGTGAACTTGTACGGTAAATGTCGATGCGCGTGGACCGCCACGGAGCCTCCCACGCGGGTGACATACTTTTCTAGACCTTCTTCCTCGGGAGTGAGCTTGGGCGTTTGCGATGCGTAGCGAGAGGCAAGTTCCCTGCCAATGGCGATTTCCTGTTCATCGGAGAGGCGGGTGAGGTGCATGGGAATGCGGGAGAGATCGCGCTGGGCGTCGGCGGCCATATTCAAGATGGCGTTGGCCGAGACGGGAGTAGACTTGGGGCGGCGCTGGCTCCAATAGAGCCCCGCGAGCGCGAAGCCCAGGATGAGAAAAAAAACGACGAAGACGACGGAGCGCTTCATAGGTATTGGCGAATGGTGTCGCGGTATCTGGTGTAGAGAAATGAAACAAATACCAATGCGGCACCCACAATGATTAAGGTGATGTAGCGGTCTCGCGCCTGAAGACCCCAGACATCAAGTGCCATGACTTTTGCCACGCAGAGCAGAAGTATGCCCAGCCCGGTGAGGCGAAAGCTACGCTCATTGACAGCGAGCGCCAACAGGAAAATCAACACACCTTCAACTCCCCACGACACCGTGACCATGCCCGATTTCATTTTCAAGGCGAGCATGCAGGTGACCAGGACGACGGGGACAAAAAACACCACTTGTTCCGGGCGGCTAGCAATCACGGCGAGCGGCTTCATCCAGGGACTCGCGTTCTGCGGGGGACCGTAGCGTCCGCGGAGACGGAATGCAAAGAACAGGCTTGCCAGAAGAATGGCCGCGGCCGGACTGAGAACAAAGTAGCGCCCTTGCCAGTCACCTTCACCGAAATACCCGGCGCCGAAAAGATTGTGCGCCATGCCGCGAGCGAGAACGAGGGCCGTCAGCAGTAATCCCTGATGCAGGAAGAGCGGGCGATCCAGAAGCAGCGCGGCGCCCAGAAGCGTGAAAACGACGGCAGCCCATGAAGTGATGACCCACTCCAGTGGAAACTGGAAATAGAAAAGCGCCACGATGGTGGCAGTGCCCAGATACGCGAGGAGAAAGTCAAAGTGCAGACGGCGGTCGCGGCTGGTGTTTTCTTGCTTGTCTGGCAATTGCGCGTAGACGAAGAAGAAAATCAGGACGAGCGGGAGGATGGTATACATCCGCGGACCCCAGAATTCGCCTGGCTCGCCCGCGGTGAGATTGGAATAGAAAATCCGAGTGAAGGCGGCGATGAGCGCAACATACGCCTGATAGCGGAACTGCGTGATCTTGCGCAACAGACCGTATTCGAAAAGCACCAGGCCAAACGCGCCCCAGGCCACGGCGATGCCTGTGGGCTGCGTTTGCAGTTCGTACCAGAGAAGCAGACCGCCGATGGCCGATGCGGCCCAAGAGTAGACGTGGTGGATGTCGAGACGGCGCCACTCGTCGGGCATGCGGATGAGCCGCGATAGAGCGTAGAAAATTACAGCAACGATGGCCAGCGACAGGAGGCGCACGCTTAGGCCGTGCCAAGTAGTCGTGACGTAGAGATTCACGCTGATGCTGCGAAGCAGGGTCAGCCCCGCAAGAATGTGCGATTGCCAGGGCAATTCTTCTAGCTCGAAGCGCTGATCAACGATCGCCAGGACCAGCGCAAAGGTGGCCCAGAGCGGGGCCAGCCAGCCATTGGGAGCTTCGTACCAGGCGAGAAGCGCCAGCAGTCCGGTGGCCGCGAAAGAATGAAGGAAGGCGATGGCGCGGGCGTAGCGCTCTTCCGGCGTGGCTTTGCGCGAGAGGAAGTACAAGCCTGCGGCGACAATTGAGATTGTGAATATACGAAGTGAGATGGGGCCCCAGTATTTTTGCTCGAGCTCGTAGTTGTAAAAGTAGGCACGAATCAGAGCGCAGAGACCGACGACATTTGCTTGCCAGACAAGCTGCTGGTAACGAATCCAGCGCGTCGAAAGTGCGAGCGCCACGGCGAAAACAATCCACCCGACGGCAACCCAGGGAGCATGGAGCGCTTCCTCGAGAATCCAAACCACCAGGCCGGCGGCCACCCAGGTATAGGCGACGCGGGCCAGGCTGAGATGGCGCTCGTTTCCCGTGACAAGGCGCTTGGCGAGCCAGTAAGCGCCTGCAACGACAGGGGTTGCGGCAAGAACATGCAGCGGGATAGTGTGCCAGGTTTGCGGTGCAAACTGGTTTGCGGTTAGCGCCGTAAAAACTGCCAGACCGCTTAGAACATGGGAGTGACTTACAATTGAATGGTACTTAATGGCGCGGGCAGCTTCGGACAAGATTACGGCGAAGGCGATGAAGGCAAGGGGCTGCCAAAGCTCCGGAACTTCAAACCAGATGAGCAGAGCGATGGAGCCGCTGCCGGCCGCAGCGAAGAGGCCGCGAATGGTGCGTTGCTCGGGGTCAGCTCGCAGGGCTGCCAACTTGGCGGTGAGATAGAACGCGGCACCGAGAATGGGAAGAGTGAGCAGCCGCATTCGAACGTGAGCGTGCTGAGGGGCTTCGAGATGCAGGTTGACGACGATACCGCGATAGACGGTGAGCGCGCCAAGAAGAGCGTAATGCACCTGCAGGTGCCGCGATTCGAGAGCACGGCCAAGAGCCGCGACGATAAGCATGAAAGCGGCGAACGCAAGCGCCGTCCAATCGTGAGAGAAAAGAGCCCAGGCGGCGGACGCGGCGGCGAATGCACCAAGATAAGAATGGATGGTCAGCAAGGGACGGGCGGGCGAGACATCAAATAA
>WNFB01006112.1_pt1 | contig 10784 bp, 7 predicted proteins | sample 5400501 | NCBI WGS metagenome assembly WNFB01 (sample SAMN13153341, study PRJNA577476) | soil metagenome | isolation source: 200 cm saprolite under Douglas fir tree site 2 hole 1 | place: USA:California | collected 2015-04-18 | reverse complement strand
GCTGGCCTTGATTGGCGTCGTTCTGGCAGTCTCTGCGGTTCCCGCGGTGGTGTCGTACCGAAAACGCGAACGCATGGCCGCCAGACCCGCTGCCTGACATGCTCGCCTACATCGTCAGGCGGATGCTGTACGCGATCCCGATCCTCATCGGCGTCAACCTCATCACCTTCGCGCTGTTCTTCGTCGTCAACACGCCCGACGACATGGCGCGCATGCAGCTCGGCACGAAGCGCGTCGCGCCCGAGGCGATCGAGAAGTGGAAGGCCGATCATGGCTATGACAAGCCGCTTCTCTGGAACGGCAGCGCTGCCGGCTTCGCCAAGGCGACCAGCACGATCTTCTACGAGAAATCGGTGCGCCTCTTCGCCTTCGATTTCGGGCCGGCCGAGGACGGGCGCGATATCGCGCGCGAGATCGCGATGCGCGTGGGGCCGAGTCTGGCGCTCGCCGTGCCGGTATTTCTCGTCGGGCTGGCGGTCAACATCACGTTCGCCATGTTCATGGCGTTTTTCCGCGCCAGCTATCTCGATTTCTGGGGCGTGATGCTGTGCGTGGCGATGATGTCGATCTCGACGCTGTTCTACATCATCGGCGGCCAGTACGTCGCCTCGAAGTTATGGCATCTGGTGCCGATCTCGGGCTACGACCGCGGCTTCGAAGCGGCGAAGTTTCTGGTGCTGCCGGCGCTCATCGGCGTGGTCGGCGGCATCGGCTCGGGCGGTCGCTGGTACCGGACGTTGTTTCTTGAGGAGATGGGCCGCGACTACGTGCGCACGGCTCGCGCCAAGGGCCTCGCCGAAGCGACGGTGCTGTTCCGTCACGTGCTCAAGAACGCCATGATCCCCATTCTCACCGGAGTGGTGGTCGTGATTCCGCTGCTTTTCATGGGAAGCCTGCTCTCCGAATCGTTCTTCGGCATCCCCGGGCTGGGAAGCTACACCATCGATGCGATCCAGGCCCAGGACTTCGCCGTGGTGCGCTCCATGGTGTTCATCGGATCGGTGCTCTATATCGCCGGGCTGCTTCTGACCGACCTGTCGTACACCGTGGTCGACCCGCGCATCAGGCTCGAATAGAAGATGCCGTTCCTGCCGGTGCCGCTCGCGACCGACGTGCTGCTGTGGCTCCTCGCCGCGGCCGTGGCGGGCTACGCCTGGTTTTGCAACCGCAAGCCGCACCTCGCGGCGCCCTGGAAGCGCGTGTTCCAGACCCGCGCCGCGCTGATCACGAGCGTGGTGCTCGGCTGCTATCTCGCGGTCGGACTCGCGGATTCGGTCCACTTCCGGCCGCGCCTCGAGCGCGTCGACGCGGCGAGCGCCGAGGCGTATTCGCCCGAGGTGCTGTCGCTGCTCGATCTCGCGCTCGCTCGCCTGCGCGAGCGCCGCGAGAAAACCTACTCGGCGCCGCTCGCGACGCGCCTCTACATGAAAGAGCAGATCGAGCTTGCCGAAGGCAGGCAGGTGCGAGAGTTCCCGCGGCTGCGCTATGGGGGCGCGCACCTGCAGGACGAGTCGGAACGCGCGGAGGACATTTCCATTTCAGTGCTGGCCGGGCTCATCGCCGCCTTGCTCATATCGTTCGGATTGTTCTTCACGGCAAAGGCAATGCAGCGGCGCAAGCCCGAGGTGCCGTGGCGCGCGGCGGCCGCCACGCTGGCGGTGGTGCTCGCGGTGGCGCTGCCGGTCATCCTGCTCGCACGCGGCTACCACGTGCTGGGGACCGACAAAGTCGGCCAGGACGTGCTCTACCAGGCAATGAAATCGATCCGGGTCAGCCTGATTATCGGCACCCTGACCACGCTGGTGCTGCTGCCCCTCGGCGCCGCGCTCGGGGTCATGGCCGGCTACTTCAGGGGCTGGATCGACGATGCGATCCAGTATCTCTATACGACGCTCAATTCGATTCCGGGCGTGCTGCTGATCGCCGCCTTCGTCCTCATGCTGCAGGTGGTCATGGAGCGCAACGCCGAGCTCTTTCCCACGGCGGCGCACCGGGCCGACGTGCGCCTGCTCGCGCTGTGCGCGGTGCTCGGTCTCACCAGTTGGACCGGCCTTGCGCGGTTGCTGCGCGGCGAGGCGCTCAAGCTCTCGCAGCTCGAATACATCCAGGCGGCGCACGCTTTCGGCGTGTCGGACGCGCGCATCCTCGGCCGGCACATTCTGCCGAACGTCGCGCATATCGTGATCATCACGCTGGTGATGGATTTCTCGGGGCTGGTGCTCGCCGAAGCGGTGCTCTCTTACGTCGGGGTCGGCGTCGACCCCGCCACCACCAGCTTCGGCACCATGATCAACGCCGCGCGGCTGGAGATGGGCCGCGAGCCGATCGTATGGTGGTCGCTCGCCGCGGCGTTCGTTTTCATGTTCGGGCTGGTGCTTGCCGCCAACCTGCTTGCCGACGCCGTGAGGGACGGCTTCGACCCGCGCGTGCGGGTCGGAACGGTGCCCGTATGAGCCGGGTCGTATTGAAGGTAGACCGGCTGAAAACAGTCCTGGATACCCCGAGCGGCAAAGTCCGCGCGGTCGACGGCATCGATTTCGAGCTGCGCAAGGGCGAATGCTTCGCGCTGGTCGGCGAGTCGGGCTGCGGCAAGTCGATGACCGCGCTCTCGGTCATGCGCCTGCTGCCGGAGGCCGCGCGCATCGCCTCGGGGCGGGTCGATCTCGATGGCATCGATCTGCTCGCGCTGCCCGAGGCGGCGATGCGCGCGGTGCGCGGACGGCGCGTCGCGATGGTGTTCCAGGAGCCGGCGACGGCGCTCAATCCGGTGCTCACGGTGGGGCGGCAGATCGCTGAAGTGATCGAGCGCCACGCCGGCGGTTCCAAACGCGAGAACCGTGAAAAAGCAGTCGGGTTGCTGCACGCGGTCGGCATCCCGGACGGCGAGCGCCGCTACGATCAGTATCCGTTCCAGCTCTCGGGCGGGCTCAAGCAGCGGGTGATGATCGCGGCGGCGCTTGCGGTCGACCCCGAGGTCCTGATCGCCGACGAGCCCACCACCGCGCTCGACGTCACCATCCAGGCGCAGATCCTGGATCTGCTGGCGAAGCTCCAGGACGAGCGCGGCATGGCCCTGCTTCTCATCACGCACGACCTGGGCATCGTGGCGAAGATGGCGCACCGCGTCGCCGTGATGTACGCCGGCGAGATCGTCGAGCTCGCCGCCCGCGAGGCGTTCTTCCGCGCGCCGCAGCATCCTTACTCGCAAAAGCTTTTCGCTGCGCTGCCCTCGCCGCAGCGGCGCGCCGGCGAGCTCGCGGTGATCCGCGGCCAGGTGCCGCCGCTCACGGAGGTCTTCAAGGCTTGCCGCTTTGCCGATCGCTGTGACTACGTCTTCGATCGTTGCCGCCGCGAGGTGCCGGCGCTTCTCGAGCCGGCTCGCGGGCACTTCGCCCGTTGCCACCTCAGGGACCACGACCTGGCACCCCCCAGGGAGGCCTCATCGGGCGGGGAGGGTAGCGTCGCGTCGGGACAAGAAGGTCCGATTCTTCTGGAAGCGAAGGATCTCAAAGTCCATTTTCCGATCCGCCGCGGCCTCCTCCGGCGCACTGTGGGCCATGTGAAGGCAGTCGACGGCGTGTCGCTCGAGTTGCGCGAGGGCCGCACGCTCGCCATCGTCGGCGAATCCGGCTGCGGCAAGACCACCGCGGGAAAGGCGATCCTCAAGCTGATCGAGCCGACGGCAGGCAGCGTCCGGTTCAAGAACGACGATTTGACAGGTCTTTCGCGCGCCCAGATGCGCCCGCGCCGCGCCGCGATGCAGATCATCTTCCAGGATCCATATGCCTCGCTCGATCCGCGCATGCGGGTGGCCGAGATCCTGATCGAGGGCATGCGCAGCCTCGCCATCGGACGCGATGACAGCGAACGGATGACCAGAATGACCGATTTGCTGGCCGAGGTAGGCTTGCCCGCCGAGGCTCTCGGCCGTTATCCCCACGAATTCTCCGGAGGGCAGCGCCAGCGCATTGCAATCGCGCGAGCGCTCGCCGTAAACCCGCAACTCATCGTCTGCGACGAGCCGACCAGCGCGCTGGATGTCTCGGTGCAGGCGCAGATCCTGAATCTCCTGCGCTCGCTGCAGCGCCGCCTCGGCATCGCGTATCTCTTCATCACCCACAATATCGCAGTCGTCGATTACCTCGCGCACGAGGTGGCGGTGATGTATCAGGGAAAAATCGTCGAGCGCGGCACCGTCGACGAGGTTCTGCGCCAGCCGCGGCACTCCTATACGAAGGAGCTGCTGTCCGCCGTCCCCCGGGTGTGAGACGCAATACACTCCTGTTTCACCTGGTCGGCGCCTGCGTGGTCGTGGCGGCCGGCTGCGCATCCGAGGCCTGGGCGGCCCATGCCTATTCCCAGTTCGGCGACATCAAGTACCCGCCGGGCTTCGCGCGCTTCGAGTGGGTGAACCCGAATGCGCCCAAGGGCGGGGACCTGGAGCTGGTGCCGCCGCTGCGCATCACCAACTTCGACAAGTACAACCCGTTCACGCTCAAGGGGACCGCGCCCCCCGGCCTGGGGGCGCTGGTGTTCGAGAGCCTGCTCACCGGCACGATGGACGAGCCGACCACCGCCTACGGCCTGCTCGCCGAGGACGTCGAAGTCGCCGCCGACAAGCTGTCGGTCACTTTCCGGCTGCATCCCGCAGCGCGCTTTCAGGACGGCACGCCGGTGATGGCGGCCGACGTCAAGCACAGCTTCGACACCCTGATGAGCAAGCAGGCCGCGCCGCAGTACCGTGTCGTGTTCGGCGACGTCGAGCGCGCCGTCGTAACCGCGCCGCGGAGCGTTCGCTTCGACTTCCATCGCGCCAACGCCGAATTGCCGCTGCTGGTCGGCGGGTTGCCGGTGTTCAGCCGCGCCTGGGGCGCCGGCAAGCCCTTCGACCAGGTGGTGATGGACATGCCGATCGCGAGCGGGCCCTACCGCATCGGCCGGCTGAACTTCGGCCGCGACATCACCTACCAGCGTCGCCCGGATTACTGGGCGCGGGATCTCGGCGTGCGCCGCGGCATGTTCAACTTCGACCGCATCACCTACAAGATCTACAAGGACACCACCGCCCAGACCGAGGCCTTCAAGGCGGGCGAATTCGACTACCTGAGGACGTTCTCGGCGCGCGAATGGGCGCGCACCTATGTCGGGAAGAAATTCGACTCCGGCGAGCTGATCAAGGCCGAGCTGCCGGTAAGGAACGCCGGCGACTTCCAGGGCTTCCTCATCAACACGCGCCGGGAGAAGTTCAAGGACGTGCGCGTGCGCGAGGCGCTCGGCCTCGCCTTCGACTTCGAGTGGATGAACCGCCAGCTGATGTACAACTCCTACACGCGGGTGCGGGGCTTCTTCAACGGCAGCGATTTCGAGGCCGAGGGCCTGCCGGAAGCGGACGAGCTCAAGGTGCTCGAGCCCTTGAGAAACAAATTGCCCGCAAAAATCTTCAACCAGCCCGTGCCGCTGCCGCCTTCGACCAATCCGCCTGGCAGCCTGCGCAAGAACCTGGTGCGCGCCAGGGACCTGCTGGCCGAGGCGGGATGGACCTATCGCGACGACGCGCTGCGCAACGCGAAAGGCGAAGCGTTCACGGTGGAATACCTCGACAGCGGGGGCGGAGAGCGCCTGATCGCACCCTACTTCCAGGCGCTCGGCAGGCTGGGAATCACCGGCGAGTACCGCAGGGCGGACTTCGCGCTGATCCAGAAGCGGCTGGACGTGTTCGATTTCGATCTCTTCACGGTGCGTGCTCCGGGTCGGGAGGCGCCCGGCAGCGAGCTCATGGACCGCTTCGGCTCGCAGTCGGTCGATACCGAAGGCTCGGGCAACCTGATCGGCGTGCGCGATCCGGCGGTGGACGTGCTGGTCAACCTGGCGGTTTCGTCCACCACGCGCCCGCAGCTCATCGCACGCCTGCGCGCGCTCGACCGCGTTTTGCGCCACGGCCACTATGTCGTGCCGCAGTTCTATTCGACCACCTACCGGGTCGCGTATCGTTCCGGAAAGTTCGAGCAGCCCGCGGTCAAGCCGCTCTATTACCAGGCCGAAGACTGGGTGATCAGCACCTGGTGGAGGAAACAATAGACATGTGGTCCTACGTCCTCAGGCGGCTGCTGCTCATGATCCCGACCCTGTTCGGCATCCTGCTGATCACCTTCGTCGTGATCCAGTTCGTGCCCGGCGGCCCCGTCGAGCAGATGGTGTCGCAACTGCAGGGGCGCGACGCAGGCGGCGAAGCCGGTGCCCCCGCTGCGGCGGCGCCACCCGGCGCGGGCGGCTATCGCGGACGGCAGGGCGTCGATGCGGCGCGGATCGAGGAAATCAGGAAGCTGTACGGCTTCGACAAGCCGGCGCCCGAGCGCTTCGTGCAGATGCTCGGCCAGTTCGCGCGCCTCGACCTGGGAAAGAGCTTCTTCCACAACAAGGACGTGTGGCAGCTCATCAAGGAGAAGCTGCCGGTGTCGATCAGCCTCGGCCTGTGGACCTTCCTCCTGATCTACCTGATCTCGGTGCCGCTGGGGATCGCGAAGGCTGTACGTGCGGGAACGCCGTTCGACACCGTGACGACCTTCATCGTGCTGCTGGGCTACGCCATTCCGAGCTTCGTCATGGGGGTGGTGCTGCTGGTGTTCTTGGCCGGCGGCTCATTCGTGCAATGGTTCCCGCTGCGCGGCATCACCTCGATCAACTGGGGAGAACTGAGTTGGTATAAAAAAATACTGGACTATTTCTGGCACATCGCGCTTCCGGTATCGGCAATGGTGCTGGGCGGCTTCGCGGTGATCACGATCCTCACCAAGAACTCGGTGCTGGAGGAGATCCGCAAGCACTACGTGCTGACCGCCCGCGCGAAGGGCGTCGACGAGCGCGCCGTGCTCTGGCGGCACGTGTTCCGCAACGCCATGATCCCCATCATGACGGGCTTTCCCGCCGCGTTCGTCGCCGCCTTCTTCACCGGCTCGCTGCTCATCGAAACGCTGTTCTCGCTCGACGGCCTGGGCCTGCTTTCCTATGAGTCGGTGATCCGCCGCGACTATCCGGTGGTGTTCGGCAGCCTGTTCCTGTTCACCATCATCGGCCTGCTCACGCACCTGATCCGCGACCTGAGCTATCTCTGGGTCGATCCCCGGGTCAAGTACTTCGATTGAAAACCGTTTCACCCGAAAGCCCGGCGCGGCGCGCCTGGCGCCGCTTCCGCAGCAACCGCCTCGGCTATGTGAGCGTGCTGGTATTCGCGCTCCTTTTCAGCCTCAGCCTGCTCGCCGAAGTGCTGTCGAACGACAAGCCCCTGGTCGCGCGCTACCAGGGGCACTGGTATTTCCCTGTGTTCCAGACGCTGCCGGAGACCACTTTCGGCGGTGACTTTCCCTCGCCGACCGACTACCTCGATCCGCTGATCCGCGAGAACCTGTCGAAGCCGGGCAATTTCGCCTGGTATCCGCTCAACCCCTATCACCACAGCACCATCAACTACTTCGCAAGCAACCCCAGTCCGTCGGCGCCCGACCGCGACAACCTGCTCGGCACCGACGACCGCGGCCGCGACCTGCTGGCGCGGCTGCTGTACGGCTTTCGCCTGTCGGTGGTGTTCGCTCTCATCGTCACGGTGATCTGCACCCTGTTCGGCCTGCTTTACGGCGCGCTGCAGGGCTATTTCGCCGGCTGGACCGATATCGGCATGGAGCGCTTCAAGGAGATCTGGAGCGCCATGCCGACGCTGTACATGCTGATCATCTTCTCGTCGCTGTTCTCGGCGAGCTTCGGCCTGCTCGTGGTCCTGCTGTCGATGTTCGGCTGGCTCGGCATCTCGGCCTACGTGCGCGCGGAGTTCCTGAAGAACCGCACGCTCGATTACGTGCGCGCGGCGAAGGCCCTGGGGCAGAGCAACTGGAACATCATGCGCCGCCACATCCTGCCGAACAGCATGACGCCGGTGGTCACTCTGGTGCCGTTCGAGATGGCCTCGGCCATCGGGGCGCTCACCAGCCTGGATTTCCTCGGGCTCGGCGTGCCTCCCGGCACCCCGAGCCTCGGCGAGCTCCTCAATCAGGGCAAGAATAACCTCGACGCCTGGTGGATCTCGCTCTCGACCTTCGGCGTGCTGGTGGTCATGCTGCTGCTGCTGATCCTGATCGGCGACGCGCTGCGCGACGCGCTCGATCCGCGCAAGGTGCTGGAGGGCGACGGGGCATGAGCCTGCTCGAGGTGCGCGACCTCAGCATCGACTTCGGCTCGCGCCGGGTGGTCGACCGCGTGTCGTTCACGCTCGATGCGGGGGAAAAGCTCGCGCTGGTCGGCGAATCGGCCTCGGGCAAGACCGTCACCGCTCTTTCATTATTGAGATTGGTGGAAAGCGCCCGCCTCAGCGGCGAAATTCTTTTCCAGGGGAAGGAAGTCCTGAAAATGCTTCCCCACGAGCTCCATGCGCTCCGCGGCCGCGACATTGCGATGATCTTTCAGGAGCCGATGACCGCGCTGAACCCGATCTACACGGTCGGCGACCAGATCGTCGAGTCGATCGAGCTGCACACGGACCTGCGTGGCGCGCAAGCCTTCGCCGAAGCCGTCGCGGCGATGCGCCGCGTCGGCATCGACGAGCCCGAGCGCCGCGCGCGCAGCTATCCGCACCAGCTCTCGGGCGGCCAGCGCCAACGCGCCATGATCGCGATGGCGCTCGCCTGCAACCCGAAGCTGTTGATCGCAGACGAGCCGACCACGGCGCTCGACGTCGCGATCCGGCTGCAGATCCTCGAGCTGCTGGAGCGCCTGCGCGCCGAGGCAGGCATGGCGCTGCTCCTCATCACCCACGACCTGAACCTCGTGCGCCGCTTCGCCGACCGGGTGGCGGTGATGGAGCGCGGCGCGATGGTCGAGCAGGGCCGCACTGCCGACGTGATCGAGCGGCCGCAGCATCCCTACACCCGCAAGCTTGTCAACAGCCGGCCCGAGCGCGACGTCACGCTGGCGGGCGCCGGGCGCATCGTCGAAGCGCGCGGCCTGCAAGTGGACTATCCGACGCGGCTTCCCGGCATCCGCGGCTGGTTCAAGAGCGGCCGCTTTACTGCCGTCGAGTCGGTGGATTTCGACCTCGCACCTGGGGAGACCCTCGGCATCATCGGCGAATCGGGCTCCGGCAAGACGACGCTCGCGCTCGCGGTGCTCGGGCTTCTGAAAGCGAAAGGCTTGATCAGCATCGACGGCATGCGATGGACCAGCGCGGGCCGCGCCGAGAAACGGGCGCTGCGCCGCCACATCCAGGTCGTGTTCCAGGATCCGCTCTCGTCGTTGTCGCCGCGGCTCACCATCGAAGCGATCGTCGGCGAAGGCCTCGAGATCCACGAGCCGCAGCTCGACGCCGCGGCGCGGCGCAGCCGGGTGCTGCAGGCGCTCTACGACGTCGGGCTCACGGAAGGCGGCCAGGCCGAGTCGCTGCTGCAGCGCTACCCGCACGAGTTCTCGGGCGGGCAGCGGCAGCGCATCGCCATCGCGCGCGCCCTGATCGTCCAGCCCAAGGTGGTGGTGCTGGACGAGCCGACCAGCGCGCTCGACGTCACCATCCAGAAGCAGGTGCTCGAGCTCCTCGCCGGGCTGCAGCGCAAGTACGGCCTGAGCTACATCCTGGTGACGCACGACATCGACGTGGTGCGCGCCATGGCGCATCGTGTCATGGTGATGAAGGAAAGCCGCATCGTCGAGAGCGGACCGCTTGAAGCGATCCTGGACCGGCCCAGGTCTGACTACACTCGCAACCTCGTCGCCGCGGGCTTAGTCTAGAATATAGTTGAGGTAAGTGTTCTAACGACCTGATTTTCTGTAAAGTCTACCCTTTGCCTTGGAGCGGGGCTTACCCTTCGCCGGAGCCCTGACCTCGAGCATCAGTTTCTGCCCGGGGGCGAGCCGGTTGATGCGGTTCCAGCGGTTGATGTCTTCGGCCGACACCCTGTAGCGCGTGGCGATCGAGGCGAGAGTTTCGCCCGGCTTCACGGTATGGAAAATGCGCCTGATGGCGACCGGGATCGGCGGCGCGTACATGATCGGCATGCGCTGCAGGGTCGCGCCCTGGCCATCCACCGGCACGACCAGCATGGTGGGCACCACGCGAACGCGCGGTCCGATGCCGTTCACTTCCTTGAGCTGGCCGAGCATCAAGCCGTGCTTTTTCGCGATCGACTCGAAAGTCTCGCCCTTCTTCGGGTAGTAGGTCTTCCACGACACGAGCGACTCGCCTTCGAGCTTGATCAGGTTCTCGTGGAATATGTCGACCTTGTCGGCCGGCAGCACGATGCGCGGCGTCATCGCGGCGCGGATCAGCGGCCGGCTGAAGCCGGGGTTGAGCGCGATGAACTCCTCGACCGGCATCTCGGCGAGCTTGGCGGCGAGCTGGACATCGATGTCGACGAGCCTGGTATAGGTGGCGAAATACGGCTCATTCGGGATCGGTTCGAGCCGCACCCCGAACGGCTCGGGATTGGCGATGATGTTCTTCAGCGCCTGGAGCTTCGGCAGGTAGTTCCGGGTCTCGGCCGGCATCTTGAGGTGTTCGTAATCGGTCGGCTTGCCGGCGGCGCGGTTCTTGGCGATGGCGCGCGCCACCGCGTTCTCCCCCCAGTTGTACGAGGCAAGGGCGAGCTGCCAGTCGCCGTGCAACTCGTAGAGGTAGGTGAGGTAGTCGAGCGCCGCGGTGGTCGAATCGACGATGTCGCGGCGGCCGTCGTACCACCAGTTCTGCTTCAGCTCGTAGCGCCGGCCGGTGCCGGGGATGAACTGCCACAGGCCCGAGGCATGCGATC
>WNFB01006111.1_pt1 | contig 10785 bp, 11 predicted proteins | sample 5400501 | NCBI WGS metagenome assembly WNFB01 (sample SAMN13153341, study PRJNA577476) | soil metagenome | isolation source: 200 cm saprolite under Douglas fir tree site 2 hole 1 | place: USA:California | collected 2015-04-18 | reverse complement strand
GCTGCGTCGCGCTCGTTATCGTTCACCTGCTGAATTACGTCCTGCCCTGACTCAGTTCCAAAGCTAGGAGGTTCAATATGAAGCTCGACGCGCATCACCAAACCGCTTCGTTCTGTTCAGCTCCGCGTCATGATAGCTGGCGACCTCAACGCAAGCATCGAACGTTACGCGCGGTACTACGAGCACGTCCATGGCGACTCCGTGGACACTCGCGCCCTCATTCCGGAGATTCTTCGCGCCTTCCTCGACACTGACCGGGAGTTCCAATCGTGGTCGCGCTCCGCTGGTACGCAGCCACGCCACGTCTCCGCGCCGTCTTCATCCGACGGCAGCACCAAGGCACCGGCGTGACTTGCCTTAACGAGGTACCGGCTGACGTGAATGGAATGGACCCAGCCTCACTTTGGGAACGGCCTCGATGAACGGGCCAGGATGGTACGTTGACCATCACCACAGCAAAGCGAGGAGGGTCCGACGATGAAAGTTACAACGCTCGGGATCGATTTGGCAAAGAGCGTCTTCCAGCTTCATGGCGTGGACGCGCGCGGAGTTGTGATGCTGCGCAAGCAGTTGCGACGCAAACAGGTGCTGCCGTTCTTGACCAGGCTGTCGCCGTGCCTGGTGGGAATGGAAGCCTGCGCCGGAAGCCACTATTGGGCCCGCGAGATTACAAAGCTCGGGCATCAAGTACGCCTCATGAGTCCGCACCTGGTGGCACCGTACGAGAAAAGCAACAAGAATGACCGCAACGATGCCGAAGCCATCTGCGAGGCGGTGAGCCGGGCTTCGATGAGGTTCGTACCGGTCAAGAGTACCGCTCAGCAGGACCTGCAGTCGCTCCATCGCGTCCGCAGTCAGCTAATCCGCTCCCGCACCGCGCTGGCCAATGAGATCCGGGGTCTGCTCGGCGAATACGGCATCGCGATCGCCAAAGAGCTACGAGTCCTGCGCCGCGCCCTCCCGCTCATCCTCGAGGATCAGGACAACGGGCTAAGTGGTGTGTTCCGCGAGACGCTGGCCGAGATGATGGAGCAGCTCAAGTTCCTTGATGAACGCATCAAGCGCTACGAGCAGCGGGTAAAGCAGCTCTTCGAACAGGATGAGCGCTGCCAACGTCTGGCCCAGATCGAAGGCGTCGGGCCGCTGATCGCGACCGCGCTGGTCGCGGCGGTAGGCAACGCGCGGGAGTTCAGAAGCGGGCGTGAACTGAGCGCCTAGCTTGGCTTGGTTCCACGCCAGCAGTCCAGCGGCGGGCGCAACGTCCTCCTGGGCATCACCAAGCGTGGCGATCGTTATCTGCGCATGCTGCTGATCCATGGAGCACGTGCGGCTTTACGCTACGCCGAACAACGCAGCGTGTACGGCGCGCCGACTCGTGCGAAGCACGACAGCCTATTATAAGTCTGCGGAATCATTGAAGTGTACGGCGTGTACGCTTTGAAGAAATCAAGAGAAGTCCGATGGCCGAGATTCCATACACGATTCGACTGGCACCAGCGCTGCTGGAGCGCATAGAAAAAGTTGCGCGGGCCAGAGGAATCGCCGCGCGTAAACTAATCCGCGCGATCCTCGCCGAGCGCTTCGGCGGAGAGCGCGGCGCTCATCCTGGCGGAGCCGTGGCCGAATCGAGTCAGTATCGAACTCTCGATCAGATTCTCTTCGATCTGACCCGCACGCGGCTCACCCTCCAGCACCTGCTCGATACTCAGCTCGGCTCCGAAATCTCCGATCAGATCCGCCGGACGGCTCAAGCGGAAGCCGAGCGCTACATGCAGCGCCTCGGCGGGAGAAGATGGTCATGAATCTGTCGCGGACCGCCATCAGATACGCAGTGAATCGCAACTCGGCTGCAACGTCGCTGCGTCTCTGCCTCAGGTTCCTTGCGCTGTGGATGCTGGTCTGGGCGGCTTCCGATCTCTTCTTCGTCTGGTATTGGACCGGTCGCCTGGGGCCGGGCGCTCACGAGTATTTCGGACGCTGGTTTCTCGCCTGGCTCTTTACGCAGAAGCTCCCGCTGTATTTCCTTTCGCTGCCGTATGGAAACGGCCGCTACACCATCGGGAGCATGTACGCCTTCCTGAATTGGCGGTTCTATCTTGGGCGCTCCTTCGGCGAGTGGTTCGCCTTCTACAGCCCCTGGGGTGTGCTACCGGCGAGCTTGAGCGTGGGCACGATCGGCTATCTGATCCTCCGTGACCCCGAAGATCGTCGCGAGGGGAAGCAACTCCGGGGGCTCAGATTGATCCCACCCCGCCGGCTTGCGCGTGAGCTTCGCCGAACCGCATGGCGGAACGACCAGGGAGGAGTCGAGCTTGCCGGCATCAGCATTCCGCGTTCAATGGAATGCGGGCGCTTTCTAATCACAGGGGCGACCGGGGCGGGGAAATCGATGGCGATCCGCTCGCTGCTTCGCCAGATTGAAGCCCGCGGCGAGCTTGCCATCGTGGTCGATCCCGAGTGCGAACACATCTCAGAGTTTTATCGACCGCGCGCGGAGATCTGATCCTGAATCCGGTCGATGAGCGCTGCCCCTACTGGTCGCCGTGGCTGGAATTGAGCGAGCGGTACTACCAGCCCGACGCAGCGACGCTCGCGGCGTCGCTCATTCCCGAGCCTCCGCGCGGCCACGAAAGCGGCTCAGATCACTTCTTCCGACAATCCAGCCGGACGCTGCTCGAAAGCCTGCTTCAAGTCATCACACGGCGCGAGCCTCAGAGCATCCCCAAGCTGCTCGAACTTAATCGCCAGCAGTTGAAGCAGGCGCTGTCCGGCACGCCCGCATACAGTCTGATCGATCCGGGAGCACACGAGCAGGGCGCCGGGATTATCGCCACCGCTGCAAACGGAACCCGGCCATTCCTCTATCTGCCGCCTTCTGACGGACGACGGCCGTGGAGCGCGCTCGAATGGGCCGGACATCCCGAAGGGTGGCTGTTCCTGACCATGCGAGACGAGTCCAATTCGGCGGCGCTGCCGCTTGCCAACCTCTGGCTCGACCTGATTGTTGGCCGGTTGCTCAACTCCGCCAGCCACCGCCGCAGGGTCTGGATCGTCGTAGACGAGCTGCCGGTGCTCGGCCGTCAGACAAAGCTCGAGACGCTGGTAACCCGTGGACGCAAGCGCGGGCTTGCCGCTGTGCTTGGGTACCAGAGCATCGCACAACTACGCCGAATCTACGGCCACGAGCAGGCGGCAGTGCTCGCCTCGAGGCCTTCCACCAAGCTCCTTCTGCGGGTGGACGAACCCGAAACCGCGGCGTTCATCGCGCACCAGATCGGCGAGCGCGAAACGCTGCGCTACGAGATAGGAATGAGCGCCGCGGAGCACGGCGACCGCATCAATCTTCATCCATCGCGGCGTACCGAGCCGGTGGTGATGGCGTCGGAGATTCAGCGGCTGCCGAAGCTGGAAGGCTATTTCTGCATCGCGGGACTGGATCGCGCTCGCGTCAGGTTGAAGCCCTGCCTACCGCAGCGAAGGCAAATCGAGTTCATGCCGCGCGCCCTTCCGAGACCGATCGTTGAGCAAAATGCCGATTTGATTTCGCTGGCGACCGGTCGCGGCCCGATCCTTTCTAACGGAACGGCGGGCTCAGCGGTGAGGATTCAGGACTAATGCTCGTAATGTCCAAAGGTGCGCTGACCGCTGCCCAAGCCGAGACCTATTACGAAGAGAAGTACTCCCAGGACGACTATTACTCAGAGAAGCAGCGGGTCATCGGAGAATGGTTCGGGCGCGCTGCTGAGCAGTTGGCCTCTCCGGCGAGGTTACCACCGAAGACTTCAGCTCCGTGCTGCGTGGGTTTCGCCCTGCATCCGCCGAGGTACTCGTTCAAAAGGCGAACGGCTACGAAGGCCGACGCGCAGGGTGGGATGCGACCTTCAACGCGCCCAAATCTATCAGCATCCAAAGCTTGGTCGGAGGCGATGACGGCCTGATCGAGGCACACCGAAAGGCAGTCAGCCGCGCTTTGGAAGAACTCGAACACTATGCGCTGTCGCGTCGCCGAGGCGGGAGCGAATGGGTCGTCACCAGCAATGTCGTACCTGCCCGCTTCGATCATGTCGCCGCGCGGCCCACAAGCAGCGTCGACGACGGCTACGGCCCCGACCCCCATCTTCACACGCATGTGGTAATCGCCAACATGACCCGTCGCCCGGACGGGGAGTGGCGCGGCCTCGATCCGGTCGAAATCTACCGCGCGCAGAGCTTCGCAACCGCCGTCTATCGCTCCGAGCTGGCCCGTGAGGTCCGGCAGCGCGGATACGAAATCAGAGTCGCGGGCCAGGACGGGCGATGGGAGCTTGACGGCTACACGCGGGATCACGTGATGGCATTCTCCCGTCGTCGCCAGGAGATCGAACAGGCCCTTGCGCGCGAAGGCCTGGTCGGCGCCGAGGCGGCGCAGAACATCGCCCACCGCACGAGGCGCTCCAAAGATCAGCGCGAGGAGCAGGCGCTCAAGGAGGAGTGGCGTTCACGAGCACAGGAATATGGTATTCACATCGAACGCTACGTTGCGCAGTCGCGCGAACGCGGCCCCATCCAATTTCGATATCCGGAAAAGGCGGAAGAAGCCATTCGCCAGAGTATCGACGAAAACGGCGAGCGCGAAGCGGTCATTGATCGCCGTGCACTCGAAGCGAAGGCGCTGCAGCACGCGATGGGGCAGGCCGATCTTCATTGGATACGTGCTGAGAGCGAGCGTCTCCAGCAAAACGACCGGCTGATCGTCGCCGGCGATTCTGTGAACTCGCCGCGAGGTGCCTACACGACGCCCGAGATGATCGCACTTGAGCGCGGGAACATTGAACTGATGCGTGCGGGCCAGGGCAGGGCTGCCGCTATTGGCAGTTCGAACGAGATTCGCCGATGGGCGAGTCAGCGCAACTTGCTTCCTGATCAGACCGCGGTTGCCGAACTCACGCTTGCAGCCGGCGACTGGATCACTTCAATTGAAGGCCGCGCGGGCGCTGCAAAGACCACGACGGTCGGCGCGATCCGCGAATTCGCGGAAGACCAGGGCTATACTGTGTACGGGTTCGCACCGACAACGCGCGCGGTCAAGTCGCTTTCGGAAGCGGGTGTTTCCGCCAGTACGCTCGCCAGTCTCCTCGAAAGCCATGCAGTTCGTGATGCCTCAAACGAAGTCTGGATCGTCGACGAATCGAGCCTGCTCCCCACGCGGCAGGTTAACCGCCTGCTCTGGAAAGCACCGGAGCAAGGCGTGGAGCGGATCGTCTTCGTGGGCGATCAGCGCCAGCATCATGCGATCGAAGCGGGCCGGCCCATCTACCAGATGCAGCAGGCCGGAATGCCCGTCGCCAGGCTCGATACCATCCGCCGCCAGCGCGATCCCGAGCTCCGCGAAGCAGTGATGCACGCCGCCAAAGGTCAAGTCGCGGAGTCGCTCGCGATTCTTGAACGCCGCGGCGAAATCCGCGAAGTTGCCGACATCGAACATCGTCGCAGACAGATAGCCGGAGAATACCTCGCCGCGCATGAGTCCGGCCAGCGGGTCCTCGTAGTGAGCCCCGCAAACGACGAGCGGCGAGAACTGAATAGAACGATCCGAGCCGAGCTGATAGCCCGTGGCCACGTCGATCCGCGCGGGCAAGAACACACGATTCTGGTTAGCCGAAATATCTCCGGTGCACAGCGTGCGATCGCCTACAACTATGAAGAAGGCGACTTGATTCGCTTTGCTTGCGGAAGCAAACAGTTCGCTATTCGCAAGGGAGGTTATGGGCGTGTCGCGGCAGTCGATCGAGACGCCAATGTGCTTACCATCAATACAGCCAGCGGACGGCGCATCGAATACAATCCGGTCCGGCTGTTCGGCGTCGAGGTCTTCCGCGAGGAACAAAGAGTCCTCTCACGAGGCGACCGCATACAGTTCCGCGCGCCCGACCGGGCGCTCGGCGTCGCCAACGGCGAATTCGCGACGATCGAATCCATCGATTTTCTACATGCGGTTGTGCGGCTCGACAGTGGCAGACAACTGAGCGCTGCGTCCGATCGCCTCCGTCATATTGACCACGGGTACGCCTCCACCTCTCACTCCGCACAAGGCGCGACCGTTGACCGTGTTGTTGTCGATATCAACACGCAACTCTCGCCGGAGCTGGTCAACCGCAAGCAGTTCTACGTCTCGATCAGTCGCGCGCGAAGCGGAATCGCGATTTTTACGGATGACCGCCCCCAGCTTGGGCACGCCGTCAATCGGAGCCGCGAGAAATCCCTGGCTCTCGACCTTCAGGAACGCGTCGCTCATCCCGCCTACACCATACTGTCCGACGAGCAGCGCCAAACTTTTCATCGCGGGTACGGCATGCGAAGGTAACCGCCGCGCCACCCCTCACACGTAACAGCGGTGGCGCTTGCTCCACTGGCACGGCGCGCCACCGGCTCCGCCGGACGCTTCGCTTGTCACGCCGTGCAGCGTTCCGCAAGCGCGTCTCGAAATCCAGCGCGCTCCCTCAGCCTCAATTGAAGGGAGCGCGTTTTTTAAAATGCTCGCGCCATTAAGTCAGAAGCGCGTCCTGAGGGAAGTGGGCATGAGAGACTGCTTCGGCATAGTCTTGTTCTTGTGCGTTTTCGTAATTCGGAGATTGTGGCTTTCGATGACATTTTCTGTGGCGTTCGCTATCCTTTGACGAGGAGGCGGCGGTTGCTCGTGCCGGACGATCTTAGATGAGAACTTTCGGTCAGGTACTCAGGGAAGCCCGCAAAAAGGCAGGGCTCACACAGAGAGAGCTTGCCGCGCGCGTGAAACGGGAAGACGGCCGTTCGGTCGACCCCCCGTATCTGAATGCGATTGAACACGACCACCGATATCCGCCCGAAGACTATCTTATCGAGCAGATGGCGAAGATTGTCGGCATCTCGCCCGATGTGCTGTACTTTCACGCGAACCGACACCCTGCCGACGTTAAGGCCGATGTCGATGAGGAACGGGTCGAGTCCGCCTACCGCGCATTTCGCAAGGCGCTCGGAGTAAAACGAGCCGGCAAGCGCTAATGAAGGTGCTACACGATCCCCTCGGGCGCCCGATCGACCGCCTCTACTTCAAAGCCGAGGTCCTGGACGAGCGCTGCGAACGGAAAATCGCGGACTTCATGGAGCGGCACGGCGGCGGCTTTCGCTTGCCCATTCCTACTTCCGAGCTGATCCGGATGATCGTAGCCGAAGCCGGCGCGCTCGACCTCTATGCCGACCTGCCCGAAGGCGTGGACGGGTACACCGACTATTTTACCGACCGTAATCCCAACGTAAAGATTTCGCAGCGCCTGGCCGCTACGCGCTATCACAACCGTCTTCGATTTACTCTCGCTCACGAATACGGCCACGTCTGGTTTCACGCGCCGCTGTGGAGAAAATCCGAAGGAGACCCGACGCGTCCGGCCACGCCATGCTGGACCTGCTACCGCGACACCATCGGCAACGCTCCTGAGAATGAGTGGATGGAATGGCAGGCCGATCACCTCGGCGGTGCGCTGCTGATGCCGCGCTCCTATCTCTTCCAGTGGGCCGGTGAGATTGCGATGCGGGAAGGCAAGAGCCCGCCGCTGCAAGCCGATTCGGACCTGGCCCGCGCAGTGATGCAACGAGTTATGCGACGTTGCCAGGTCTCGGAGCAGGCCGCGCGGGTCCGGCTCCTGCGCTTGGGCCTTCTGATCGAATCACCCACGTAGCTGAATTATGGAATTTGACAATCTCGTCAGAATCGGCCTATGATCCAGCGGTGGCGATCGGTAAGGGACGGTCGTTTCTCAATTTTGGATCGAGGTATCAAACATGTCAGCAGTTCAACTCAATCCCCAAGCTCAAGCCGCGGATTCGGAAAGGCTTAGTACGCCAAAACTCGGCTGGACCCTCAACGAGCTAGCCCGCAGCCTCAGCGTCTCCGTTCCATTCATCCGTCTGGAGGTCAAGCGCGGCCGACTCAAAGCCGCGCACCTCGGACGGCGGGTGGTTGTGCTAGACACCGAAGTCCGCCGCTATCTGGCTGAGGCGAGCGTGGGTGAGTGTTCCAGGAGGTAAACGACCATGGGCGTCTACAAGCGCGGCGACACGTATTGGTACAAGTTCCGGTTCGACGGTCAGATTATCCGCGAATCGGCTAGGACCAATTCGAAAACCATCGCGCGGGAAGCTGAACGCACCCGGCGGCGCGAACTTGAAGTAGGTGTCAACGGCCTGTCGAGGCGAGAACGACCGTTGTTCGCGACTGCCGCCAAGGATTGGCTTGCCAGAAAGACGAATCTCACTCCGCTTGGTGTTAGATACTATCGCCAGTACATCGCCAAGCTCTCGGAATTCCTAGGAAAGCGTCTGATCTCCGACATCACAGCGGAGGACGTTGCGGATCTTCAGAGCAAGCGGAAGAGTCAAGGGCTTTCCGGTCGCCACATCAACGCGGAAGTAGGCACGCTACGGGCGATCCTTCGCTATTACGGCCGTTGGGCGTACATCTCCGGACGCGTAACCATGCTTCCTCAGCGGTCGGATGCTGGACGCTCGCTGACGCAAAATGAGGAGGCGCGGCTCTTGGAGGCAATCGGGCACAGCCGTTCTCCGTCGCTCTACCCGTTTTTCACCCTGAGTATTGACGCGGGACTGCGTCCCTCTGAAACTCGCGCGTTGCGGCGGTCTAACCTTCGCCTAAGCTGCCATGGCGGGTCGATATCCGCCGGCGAGATTATCGTCGGCCGATCGAAGAGCGAAGCTGGCGAAGGCCGAGCTATTCCGCTCACGCGCCGAGCGCGCGCTGCGCTGACCCTCTGGCTTGCGCGATTTCCAGACGCGCGGCCGGAGTCATACGTATTCCCATTCCATCGCGTCGCGATCGCGGGGAACCAGCGTGTTCCGCACATTTACGACATCAACTTGGACCGGCCGATGAGCCCTTCGAGCTACCGAACAGCATTCGAAACCGCATGTCGAAGGGCGAACGTTAGGTGCCGATTCTATGATGCTCGGCATACGTTCGTGACGCGCCTCGCAGAGAATCCCGGCGTCTCCGAAGAGACCATCAGACAACTCGCAGGACACGTGAGCCCACGCATGCTCGCTCGCTACGCTCATATCAGGGCGGAAGCGCGGCGAGCGGCCATCGCGACGCTTGATTCATCTGCGGAGCAGATCAAACCAAACGATCTGGTGCCAGACGCCGGACAAAAGCTCGCGCGTTGGACCGATAGCACCAAGTCCGTGCTGAATTGACTCTGTGCAAGTGCGCTTGCGGCCCCGATCCGACAGGAAGGACGTCGGGTTGCCCGGGACCGCGGGCTTTCGTCGGCGCTCCGGCCCTCTCCGCGAACGCTGCGGGGAACTTCAGCCCGCGCGAGTCGAAATCGTCCCAGAGAACCCGGATGGGAGCCGCTTTATACGCTGGTAAGAGCCGCGTGTTATGGAGTGGGAGCCTCTTAATCGGTCGTTGGACCCTCGGAATCGACCGTTCTCAACTCAGGTGGGGCACAAAATTGGGCACAATCTTAAAAACCGGAAGACGCGCTTCCCAATTTAAGGAAAGGTCAAGTACTTCATTTTGCGGGAGAATTAGGTTGGCTCCCCGGGCCGGATTCGAACCAGCGACTTGACGGTTAACAGCCGTTAATCGGCCCGTTTCGTCCGAATCAGTCGGTGACACTCAATGTCATCCAAACCACTGGGGCACAATGGGTTGCCGAAGTCTTGCATCAAACACCGAGCATCACCGAGTGGTACCGAAAGTGTTCGAGACTCCCCACAAAATCCCCCACACTTCGGCTTCCACTTTGACCAAGCGTTATGAGGGCTTCGACCTGTCGCTGACTTTTATTTGCAAGGCGCTAAATGATCGATTTCGCGCGCGACCATCTATCGCCCATCGATTATGAGCGGATTACCGCATCAATTACCGAGTCCACTCTCTGCGGAAACAGGGTAGCTTCAGGAGTACAAGCCCGCCAGCCGCTCTGCTTCGAAACGACCCTTCTAGCGAGACTGCTATAGTAGGGGCTGCAGCCCGGAACTCGACGACTGAAAACGCCTGCATGATGAGTATTTTTGGGCATCCGGCCGTTCCGATTGCCCAAGAAAACCCGCAGTTAGTTAGCAGAGGAGAAACAACCAGCGACTTGACATCGTCCGAAAGATAGTGGGATCGGCGAAGGTCTCGTAGGAAAGTGAGCGTATGCCCACTGTCGAGATGATTCAGGTAGCGGCACAACCGTGGCACTGAACTCTGCGCGCGACCCCGACGGGGGTAGTGATGCGGACCCAGGGAGGGTGCGAAATGACTGTGGTACCAATCTAATCCGGGTACCTATATCCAGGAAGCACCCAGTTCCTCCACACGATTACGGCGGCGCCTACGAATGCGGCACGCGAAAGTTTCCCTATATGCCAGAGCAGGCGCCGGTGGCAAGGAGTTATGGCGCTCGAATCGAAGACCTTCAAGCACTGCGTGGTCGGAGGGTTAGCCGGCGGGTTGCCCCACTCTGCGACGGTATATCCGTAGATGCCGGAGCCTGCGGTGACGGCGCCCTCAGGAACGGAGGACGATTGCGCTTGCTGTTGACCGGGCAAGGCGCCCGGTTCAGCGGCCCAGGGAACGCATCCTATGGCCAGGGCAAGCGCGGCTCCGAGAAGTGGCAACCATGGACCCAGAATCGCGCCTGCCCGTCTTCGGAATCATTGTAGCGTAATCGGCGTCGGCGGCAGCTCGGTAACCATCTGCTGATCTTGAGCCGCACCGAAACGGCGGCGGCGATGCGGGAGTCGCGGTGGGTCGTAGGTGTG
>WNFB01006792.1_pt1 | contig 10786 bp, 10 predicted proteins | sample 5400501 | NCBI WGS metagenome assembly WNFB01 (sample SAMN13153341, study PRJNA577476) | soil metagenome | isolation source: 200 cm saprolite under Douglas fir tree site 2 hole 1 | place: USA:California | collected 2015-04-18 | reverse complement strand
GACCACGACACGTCTACGTTCCACCTCAGCAAAGAAGTGATTTTCGAGGTGGATTTTGTCTGTGTCGTATCCCGAAAGAGTAAATTCGAAAGGGCTGTTACTCTCAAGCAATACCTAGCTGCGGAACATGTTGCCGTGGACATTATTGGCGGCGTTCAGACCCATCCAGACAAGCCCTTGGCGGCAATCGGTGAGAAACGGCGCTGTCCGCTCGTGGTGGCTCAACACACCGTCGCCATGCGCGTCGCGGCTGTGACAGACATGATTGCGACTGTGCCACGCCGAATGGCGCTGCTCGAAGCGCCCAAGAAAGTGACCAAGATTCTCGAAGGGCCGGCGGCGCTCGGCTCATTCAAATACGTCATGATCTGGCATCAAAGGATGCAAACCGACGCGGCGCACATCTGGTTGCGATCAATCATCCGTGAAGCCGGAAAAGCAATCTCAACGAAGTGAAGATCGGGAATTTAGTGCGTCTGCAAGTTCCAAGCGAACGGACCTCGGCTTTTGCGCTTTAACAATAGTGTTTGTCCGGGCGTTTGGCCTGCTAACCGGAGGTTATCCCTGCTTCTACGACGGGCCTGGTCCGCGAGGTCGCCTTTTGGGGAATGACGACTCCCGAGTGACGGGCAATTCGGAAACTAGTTTCCCTTTCATCGTCTGCCGTTCGCTCGCATTGGATTGGAACTCGAAATTGTCAATTCGGATGGTTGCGGGGTTCGCGGAACTAATTGAAGGTAAAAGATTTTTTGGTTGCGGGGGCCTGATTTGAACTGACGACCTTATCCGATTATTGATCAGAAGAGGAACCCTCCGGCAGGCGATGCTGATCCGTCCGGCGGGACTGTAGCAGGTGGGTTTGGGCTAGTGGATCCGCTGGTTTCACTTGCTTCCTTCTTCGGCTGCCGCCGATGGCAATCATCCACTTTTCCCGCAAACTTCCTTCCGGGCTGGTCATCCAGTTCATTTAAGAGCTTTCGCTCAAGTCCAGCCAGGTCGCGCGCCGATTGTCCAATCAGCATCTTCGTCTTGGCATCGTTAAAGCCCAGTCGCCGCGCCAGCTCGCAGATCCTCGCGAGCTGCTCGTCTGTCTCACTTTGTCCGATGGCAGACTCCACGGACTCCGCTGCACCAGTGTCGCCGTTTGGATAGAACTCACCCGCAATCTCCCCGGCGCGCTCCCTCTCAGTTTCACGCACGACGTACTGAACTCGCCGAGACAGATCGAACGCTGCTCGCCCCTCGCCCAAGAGCCTGACGGGTTCGGTCATGTTCGCAACTAGGGTCCGGAGGTCTGTCGCTCCGATTTCAAGGCTGAGAATGTGGGCAACCGAGGTATGCCTTGTTCCGTCCCGGTCGGAGTACCAGATCTGCTCCGGAGTTGCTTTCAAAATCGCTTTGATTCCCGCCAAATGACCACCGTTCAATCGGCGAATCTGCATTAAGCCGTTCGACAAATTGCGAACCGACCGATAGCTACTCGTGTGAAGCCGGCAGATTGCGCCGAACATGGGGAACTTCTCCAAGATGAAGTAGAGATCTCCCGAGGGTCGGCAATCTCGGTGCTCCAAGTCGGGGCAGCCGTCGCCGCAAGGCTCAACAGGCTGGCCTTTCTTTGGTCCCTCGGTGTACTTGTAGTTTGCCGGCCATGGCTCACCTTCGGGGTGCTTCTGTGTTCGCCGGGTCGCCTGCATCTCACACCGCAGGCCGTCGCCGTTCGAGATCTGCACAAGTTCCCCGTGACACTTGCACCCAGCCTGTGTCCAGAATGCATACTGGGTTCGGAAGACCTCCGTCGGGTCATCGTTCAGGAAGATGACACCAAGCTCGGTTGGCTTCTCGCCATGAACCTGTGCGATGTCCGGCGCTGGGTCCCAAACCACATCCTGTCCACGCAGAGTTTTGTGCTTGAACACGAAGTGATCGAGACGCCTGGGGTGGTCGTTTTGATTGCCCGGCTCGGGTCCTTCCCCGATGGCAACCTTAATCGTTACCGGGAGTTTCTCGAGAGCAGAACCGTTTTCATCGTGTGTTAGTCCGAGAATGCCCATTGAGCTCTCCTTTTTCTTGCATCGTTGGACGTGCTTGTGTCCGTGGGACTTGCGGCTTTCAGTTCGCTGCGAAATTACAAGCCGCTTAGAACAATGTGAGTTGTCCGTCTGGCGTCGACGTGGCCGACCGCCTGGAACTTCTCGGGCGAGATGATTCCATTGCCGGGTTGAGGACAGACCACTGTTCGACTTGAGCCGAGGTGGTCTCGATCAAAGGAATTGCGGAGGCGGTTTGCTCGGCCTCGGCACGCAGTTCTTCAGTCGCTCGCGTGCCAAGCAGGTCTTCTTGCTTCTTCTGAAGTGTGGCCCAAACCGCATCGGCCCTTTCGCCGATTCCTTTCTCAGTGACGAGTTCGCGGGCCATAGCCATGAGGATGTCATCCTCATCGTTGATGGCCTGCAATCCTTCCGAAGAGAACTTGCCTTCCATAGCCAGAGAGACCATCAGCTTCTTCCCCATCAGACGAAGACAGCTCTCCTGCATCGTCTCCGCGTAGTGGAGAAACTTCACTTTCACCGGAACACGCTGGCCGATCCTCCAGCTTCTTCGGCTCGCTTGCCGAAGGACGTAGATCGAATATCCCGTCTCGTAAAACAGGATCGTGGGAAAGTCGATCAGGTCGAGCCCCGTTTGCACCAACTTTGGGTGGCAGATGACCGCCTGTACTCCACCGCGGAGCTGACGGTCGTACCAGCCCTCTCGCGCCTCAGGAGGCACATCTGTGGTGAGCAGCGCGACCCGTATCCCCTCATTTGTGAGGATGTGCTCCAGTCTTCGAGTCACATCTCGCTTCTGCGTATACACCGCATAGATCTGGCACCGACGACCACGCGCCAGCTCTGCTTTCACTTCTTCCACCAAGCGGCGCTCTTTCGCGTAGACGTGCTCTTCGTTCAAATCTGGCGTCGCCGAGATCAGGAATTTTTCTCGCCGCTGCGTTTCCGGGTCGTACTCCCAACCGAACAAATTTCCTAGATGAAACGGCCGGTCGGGATAGAGCAGCATTGCATTCAACGCCACGCTCATCACCGACTGATTCCCGCGATGTTCCTTCAGCGCGTTTTTCACGTCCTCTTCGAGCTTTTTGTAGGCTTCCTTCAATGGAGGGTCCATCTCCACGCTGACGACCTCCTCCCGGTAGGGCGGCAGCGCCTCCGAAATGTCTTCGAGCGAAATGAACGCTCCTAGACTCATCAAGAAACGCCCAAAGAGCAGCGGCGACGCCCCCGGACGCCGACGAACACGTTTGGTTATACGCGCTTCCGAACAAGCGTTATCTGCCGGCTCAATTACGGTGATCTTTTCGAGCAGCCCGTAGGTTTCTGTGAACGCTCGCACCCCTGCTTCCCCAAACTCGAATCCTTCCTTTACCATCTTCGCCGCTTCGAGACGGAAGAGGATGTTGAAGACCTCATCGGCGTAGCCTCCGAGGAGCGTCCCGGTGAGCACCGCTGTGTGTTGCGCGCATCCAGCTAGTGTGCCAAGCGCGTTTCCCTGAGCGGTGTCTCCTTTCAACTCGTGCACTTCATCGGCGATGGCGTAGTCGAAGAAGTCCGGCATGTAGCGGCCGATGAAATCCACCGGAGCGAAACGCCGGATTTTCTTCCCGTCCGCCTGCCACAACGCGCTGTATAACGCCAGTCGGGATTTTGCGGCCTCGTCGCCGTTGTGATTTCCTAGAATCTCGCTCAGCTTTGCCTTCTTGAAGTCCACGGAGAGCAGTCGCTGCCCATCTTCTCCCAGGTAGATCGGGCAGCCTGTGTCCGGGTTCACAACGCTCCCCTGGTAGCGCCCGCACGCAGCCAGTCCGTACGCGTGTCGCCAGAAGTAACTGAGCTTTCCACGGTCACGCCCGACAATGAACAGAGCCGGAAACCCGCAGATGGAATCCCAACGCTGCCGAGCAGTCCGAGCCGTCTTGCGCTGCCGCAACTCCGTGAGTGTGGTGCGCAGTCCTTCCCGAATGATCCGCCCATGGCGCAGCCTGACTTCGTTGACCCCCGCATGGCCTATCGAACTCGTCGGCGTTCGGAGACCATCGATGAAGAAAACCCGAACGCGGGGCAGAGTTAAAAATGCTTCTCTCGCCCACTTCTCGACTAACTGGGGCGGAACCATGGTCAGAGCTGTGAACGGCTTGCGGTCACTGTGCACGTGGACAGCGCCGAGAGAGATCAGCGTTTTGCCAGTCCCGCACTCAGCGATTACCGCAGCTCCCCGCGCCTCATTCCAACGCTTTACCACGCCCATCATCGCGAGTGTTTGAGCCGGAAACGGCTTACGGAGGAGTTGCCCGGTGAGCGGCGAAGCTGCGTCGTCAAAGCCATGCAGCGGCGGATAGGTTCGAACAATCCTCTCACCCAGCTCGGGGGCCCACGCACGCAAATATGCGGTGATCGAGTCGATGTCCTTCGGTAGTTGCATGGTCTTTTCCTCATGGTTTGTTCAGCCAAAGCAAGGAGTTGTGGGTGAGAAAGAAGAAGGGACGAACAATTTCAAGCGGCAGCGGTTGTCAGGACGGATTCAAGAACTTGTTTCGGAATCTCCGCAGTCGTTACGTAGATGTCCGTGTTTCTTAGAAGCGCATTGAATGCGATGCTCCCCTCACGCACGATCATCTGGGCGCACTCTACGGCTGCAATTTGGCTCTCCAGAACCCGAAAGTCGGCTGCCGCAGTCACTACCTCCCGCGTGTCAACTTCAAGGTTTTCGAGCGTTTCCTCCAACTCGAAGCCTGACTCCCGGATTTCGCTCGGCTGGCTGGCGCGATTGACCCAAGGGCTGAAATACTGCGCCGAGGAGTCCCAGTAATACGTCTCGTACAGGGAGGGATCGACGGCCTTTTGTTCACACAGCACATTGATTCGTCGTAGAGCGAGCTTCGAGAACTCCTCACCGATTTCCACGACCGCGTAATCGCATCCCGCACTGTAATCGGGGTTGCTGCTCCACACTTTTAGAACGACTCGCACAACACCCTCCTTGGTTTGGTATTGCACAGCTTTTGCACAACCGGATTACGTGGCCGCGCGCACACTCATTGCGACCTCTGGGGCCGACGGTGCCGGGAAATTCGTCGGCAATTTCCAAGTGATCGAGCCGTTTTCTTTCGGAATATGAATCAAGCTTTCTCTTAAAGCCTTGCCGATCCACTTGAGAAAGGTGGCCTTAGTCCCGCTCACCAGCACCGGTGAGCATCCTAGTCCCGTCAAGGGCCGGATTGCTTTTCGTTGACTGAGCTCGCGCATAAACCACGGGGCCCACTCCGGCACCACTGGAAGGCCATATCGCGAGGCAACGCGATAGAGCACGAACACCGGATCGTCATCGCACAAAACTGTCCGTATGCCCTCGCGGTCTGCACCAGGTTTCGTCTTCGCTAACTCGGCCGACAAGGCCACCAAGTGACGGGCCGGGCGCTTCCTGCCTGGAACTGCCACACTCCCGCGAAAGCATTGGGCCTCGAGACCGAGAGATGCAGTGATGGGTGTACCACCGGGGAGTTGAATATGGAACAACGCACCCTCGGTCACAGCTGCCCACAGGGCCCCGATTTCGGCATCCCCACCGATCATAGAGACCATGTGGGCGCTCGCCTGGCCTCTTTCATCCTTTGTGAGCTCCACAACGGCTCGGTCAATGTGGACTCGAACGCGAGTGGTCGTGTCCTTCACGCGCTTGGTGAACTCCACCGTTCCAAAGCGCTCGTGTGCGTTCTGCATTTCGCTTCCTCCAGCCAGTAGATGCGGCGCATTCACGCTCCCCAATTGGGGTTTGGAAATGACCGGTAACATCGATGTTTTCTTGGGAAACGACTCTTAGTGAATTGGGGTGCTATTTCACTTCGTGGAAGCACGGTGGGAATTCTGCTCGTTCAACTTCGGGGACGCCCTGTGCAGCGCTGCTCTTTTGATCGCGGCCATGGCGGCTGAATACACCATCCAGTATTTTCTTGCGTCGTCCACCTCTGAGTCCCGGATCACCCCGCCATATTCGACTCGGACGGCGGGGTAATTGCTCTCGTGCAGTGCTTCGGAGTGATGCCATTCCTTACCATCCGAAACAATTAAGTGGTCCCCGTAAGCACCGGGACACGAGCCGCCGCAAACCAGAAAAGGAATGCCTATCAGCGCGGTCAGCTCGTCATAGTTTCCGTAGTTGGCCTGCTCATCCAGCATTACGACAGCACCTGGGATTTCATTCCCATCCGCTGACAGTGCCTTCGATTCTTCGAGCCTATAGCCCATTTTTTCGAACACATCTCTGTCTCGCTCGGCACAAACGACTGTCGAATAACATCGGTCACCCATTGTTTTGTTTCCTTTCTCTGGTAGATGAGTTACTTCAGGCTGGTAATCTCCCCTGTGCACAAGACCAGCGTAAGTTCATTCGAGAACCTCTCTTTCTCCCGAATGACGGTCTTCCCGTCTTCCTCCTCTTCCGACTTGTCCACCAGTTTGATCGACTGCCAATGCGCGATGTGTCGCGACTTACCGTCCCCGAAGATACCGTTGAGCATTCCGGCCGTGCAGAGCAGGCCAACATGCCCTCCATGCAGAGGCGTTAGCGGGCGGCCAGTCACGTCTGCCTGCTGCGCGAAAAGAACGGCTGAGGCTTGGCGATAAGCCGACGATTTCGGCAACAGGTCTTCTATTTGATCTAAGGGAAGCCCGCGGTGAACCATGCGCACAGGTCCGCCTGGAGGCGCGGCGTACGTGTGGTCCGGTTCTGTTGGCAGCGGGGGAAGCTCTTCCAGTTTTGTTTCGAGGGAGCCTAGCCATAGCTGCGCCTGAATGATCTCGGTGTCCCGCAAGCGATCCCTCTCCTGCCAAGTACGACGTACTCCCAGGAGGACGACTTGCTTATAGCGAACGCTCTCAGGTTCAGTGAGGCGATAGACCCGCACGTCTCGGAAATGAATCGAAAGCAGGACAGTGCAATCGGCAATTCGCTTCGCAGGCACAACAAGAATAAGGATGCCGCCAAACTTCAGCCACCGGTATACATGCTCCAAGAAGAGCTTCTCCATCCGTTGCGATCTTTCTTCACCGACCTCGAAGTCATACGGAGGGTTCAAGTAGATCAATGAGAAGGACTCCACGGGACACTGCACATCAAAGCAGTTCCCGTGGATCACGTCAGTTCCCATAGTACGAGCCTGTTCTGCTCGGCCAGCATCCAGTTCAACGCCGTACCGCAAGACCTTTCTTTCGGAGGCGATTTCAGCGAACGCTGCACCATCCCCGACGCAAGGATCGAGCGCGCAACATTGTTTGTCCGGGAATGCCAAGAATCTACGGATCCGCTCCGCCTCTGGAATCGGAAGAGGATAGAAACCTAATCGCTGACGTCCCGCAAGACGCATCGGAAGCCTCCTGTTGCATTCTGTCTGTAAACCGCTGTGTTTAGCTTTGCGCGAGAAGCGGATGCCCAACCGCGTAGAAAAATTTGAAGAGTTAAGGCAACGAATGAAGCTGTTGGGTCGTGTTCAACGGAGGTTCGTACGAGAACAGACTACGGATGATTGGCCACCGGGTACCGTCGAAATGACTGTCCGCGGACCTCAAGGCTCGTTCTTGCGCTGGCGGCGAGCGGAATGTCGCTCAAGCAGGAGCTGCATGAGCTTGGTGTCGAGATAGAACCCAAATGCTTGCAGTCGCTTAAGCGCAGCGGGCAGGTCTACCAGGTCGGCCTCCGCGGCATCATCCAAGACCCGGACCGTGCCAATTACACGCAACTTCCGACGCTCAGCTTCCCGGCGCCCACTTTTCTCGTCGAGAATCAAAGCGTCTGCGCGGAGCGCTTCCGCCAGTGCGATCGCTTCACGTTCGCCTGGGTCTAGCTCTGCCAACGCCGGGTCCGGGGGCACAGTGATTTCTCGTACTTCTAGCCAAGATGGAGGACTTGCGATCCACTGCCTCACGCGAGGCGGTGTTCTCTCCGCCTGAAGCTCGCGGACGACAGCTCTTGGGATGATTACACGGCCGTATAGGTGTTGTAGGACTTCGGTGTGCTCAAGAAGGACAAGATAGTGGAGGGGACTCGTGTCAGCGATGACGATCATCGCCCCTGTAGTTCCTTACTTCGCGCCTCTCGCAGATATTGACTTGTTTCTCCGTCATGCTCGAAATCGTCCACAGTGTAATCAAAAGGAACGTCAGCACGCTTCATAAACTCATCGACTTCCGCCCCTGTTTCGAACCCAAGCATCCGCCTGACCTGCGAGCGACTAAGGACACGTGCGCGGTAGCCTTCGATCGCGAGGGTCTCCAGCGCATGCCTGGGCAGATCACCCCACTGCTTTTCAAGGTGATGCTCGATATCCTCAGGAAGTTCAATCTTCACTGCCATGTTAGTTCTCCCGGACCGAGGCAACTCGCCTGATTGCCGCCTTCCAGTTCTCTGGCCTAGACTTTGAACATACAAGACCACTCCTTTATGGTCAACATACATGAAGAAGTAGTTTGGAACATTGCTTGGAACGTGGGGTTGCGTCCTTCCCTCTAAGTCGTGGCATTACTGGAGCTTGAGAGACAGTGGCACTTATTTGGCAAGACGGTCGGCCGGCGCTAGAGTCCCCGTCACTATGGGCGTCGCCCTCCACGGCACAATTAATCCGGTACGGAACGTTTGCCAGAGGAAGGTTCTGAGGACGAATCCGAAAGGCCTCAAGGCGGAGTGCGCTTTTGATGATGGCACTTCCATCTTGGTCTCCAATTTTTTGGCGTCCTTCATTCGCGCGGGAGACGACCTTCTCTTTTCTCTTGAGCTTGAGACGGCTGATTCGAGCACCGAGATTTACATTAGGGACACAAATCCCGGCGCCAAAAGACGCGATGTCCTTCAAACACGGATTGGCTACGCGTCACAGCCACGAAAGGACAAGCGGAATAATCTCTTCGTTTCCGCTGAAGTCTCGAACCCACGGCTTGGGATCTCAATCATCTACCTGCCGAGCGAGACACTGAGGGACCATTTCTACGTTGCCAATCGCCACCGCGCTTGGGACCGGCAGCCCTTTTTGTACGAACTCTTAAGAGTCAACCGCAACGCATCCCCGGCAGAGCTTCGACTTGCCTTTAAACTCCGCACTCTTGAACTCCGCACGGCTCAAGCACTCGACAGCAATCTTGCGGCATTGGAGCGCGCCTTCAATATCCTTGCGCGTCCAGAACTGCGAGCTTGCTACGACGCTCTCCTGGATGACCCTTCGTCCCCCACACTCTTCCCATACGGCGGATTTGGTTCCCTGCTTGTTGCGGGCGATTGCTCACGCGACGGATCGACGTTTTACGCCTCGCGCATCCTATCGTTTCTCCCCGAGCAGAAGTTCAAACACTTCCGAGCACCCTTGCGAAAAGTCGCGTTTTACAATGATCATGCAATCTTTCGAGACTCACGGCGCAAACTGGAAATACTTTTCGACCAAGCATCACTACCGTTGTTGTGGGATTCGAGTTGGAACCAGTGGAAACACTTGCTGGGCACTAAGATCGGCGTCAAGGCGACCTTCATTCAGAGCGGCAAGTATCACCACCACTCCGGCGCATGGCATCTGGCTCAGTGGGAGACCGCACTTCCGAGCCGCATCGAAGTCGCACTGCCCTCTGACATTGCTGAACAGATCGCCGATGCTCGTAGGACCCATCACCGCTTCGGTGAATTTGCCGATGCACTTGATCTGATTCGCACGCGCATCGAATCCGCACCGGTTGAGAGAGCCGACCTTCAAAAACTCTGTGCTGAGTTGGGCATCCCGGGCGATTTCGATGTCTCATTAATTACCTGGAAGCCGGACTACGACGCCTTCTGCTACAAGCAGCTTTGCAAGCGTGCCCGTGGCCTTTATCTGTTTCGGTCGGAGTACATTTTCGATCTTGAGAGGGCCGTGGTTGTGGAAACACCTCAACTCGGCCACGCGACTTACTTGTTCTCGAAGCCCATCAACTTGACCGAGTTTCTGGCCGTCTATGGAAGTGTCACGAAGGAGGACATTCGCCACGATCGTGGGGCTGGTTGAAAGAACTGAAAGTGCGCCTGGGCGAGACCGTTGATTACGCCCTCAGTGAGGACTGAGGTGCTCTGTCTGCGAGGACGGCTTGAATCGCCTTATTTCCTGCAACTCTGCCCGTTGGGATCTTCAAGAGTTCCTTTACATCGAGCCTCCCTTTTGGAAGACGCATTTTCCCGGCTGCAACCAACGTCAATTCCTCAACGTCGGCGCCTTCGGCCGAGAACGGAACCAGTTTCGCCACCGGGAGATTACGGTCTCGGATCACCACTTCTTCACCACCCCGAGCGAACCCAAGGAATTTGCTCAACTGGTTCTTAAGTCTCGTCACATTCACACTGCGCATTCGGGCTCTCCTTCCTCATGGCTATTATAGGCCTCGAGGGAGCAATCGGTCCCGAGTGTCTTCGGAGAACGGATAGTTCTTAGATCAAAAGTGCCGAATGTTAGCCATGAAACTCCGAATTGGCGAAAAGAGACTTAGTCAGACAAGGAACCACTCGCTTGAGCGTACTCTCAGCGGTGCGGTGATCTAAGTCTAAGCATCCGAATACACTGCACTCTTCCCATTTCCTAAGACCGACGCCCGGTCTCACAACTAGGTTGTGATTCGGTCGCTGGCGCGAATTGACAGTATTTCCGGCTGGCCTAAGATTTCGCGGCAATGCACGCGGAAAATCAGGACTTGAGTCGCAACGGCGCGCCGTCGTACAGTGCGGGGGC
>WNFB01006108.1_pt1 | contig 10789 bp, 9 predicted proteins | sample 5400501 | NCBI WGS metagenome assembly WNFB01 (sample SAMN13153341, study PRJNA577476) | soil metagenome | isolation source: 200 cm saprolite under Douglas fir tree site 2 hole 1 | place: USA:California | collected 2015-04-18 | reverse complement strand
GCCTGTGCCAGCGACACCGAGGCCGCGTTGAGCAGATTGGAAAGGGAGTACGGCGAGCCCATCAGGTTCAGCCCGCCTTCGATGGAGACCAGGCCGAGAATAAGGACGACTGCCCCTGCCAGTTGTAGAAATCGTGTGTGCAGCACCTCGCCTAGACGCGTGGCCACATAGGCAAGGCCGAAGAAGACAGGAGTGGTGCCGAGGATGAACGCGAACATGATCGCCGCGCCGAGAAGCGGCGACCCAGTTCCGACAGCAAGCACCATCATCGCCTGGGTTACGCCACAGGGAATGAAAATCGTCAGCGTGCCCAGGAACAACGGGGTGGCGACTGTGCTCGCATTGTTCTTCGCGTAGCGGCGGATAAAACGGGTTACGAATCGAGGCGGCTCGATCACGAAGTAGCGAAAGATCGGATGCAGGTTGAACAATCTTGCGGCAGTTCCGAGCATGAATATGCCAATTCCGATTTGAAGCGCCGCCCGGCTGTAGGGACTGAGCTGGAGGACAGAGCCGATCCAGCCCAAGAAGATGCCCAGGATGGTGTAAGCGACCAGCTTGGCGCCCAAGAACAGAGCGATTGGGGTCGCCGCGTTGCGCCGCTTGGGCTTTTCAGGTTCCGCCAGAGTCGCAAGCGCGGCGCGCTCCCTGCGTCGCTGCTCCTTGGTCAACCGGCGGTTCGAGCGCTTCTTGCGCTGCGTGACGACGCGTCTGATCGCGAGTTGGGCCGTTACGTCGGTCTCGGCCTGGCGCGCGACAGACGTGGCAAGCAGGCCGGCCTGGACGGCCAGGCAACTGAGTCCGCCGGTTGTTACGCCAGTGACGAAGGCAAGGCCCAGGAGGTTGGTGGCGGCGTCGAAGCTCACCTGGCGGATACCCCTGTAGACGGAAACTGCTCGACCGGAAGGGGCACGGCGAAGAGTCTACTACCTGGACATAGGAACCTGGCTCTGGCACCGCCCGGGCTGCTACTATGGGTCGATAGTTAACTGAGGGAGGTCGCCTGTGGACCACATCTTGCCGTATCTGTTCTTCCTGGCCTGTCCAGTCTCGATGGGCGTGATGATGTGGATGATGATGCGCAAGGATCACGGCCATGCGTCGACGCCTCAGAGCGACCCGCGCGTCACCGAGCTGGAGAGCCAGGTCAATGAGCTGCGGATGGCTCTCCACGACCGACCCGGACGCGAAACGGCGTCAGCGACGATCCCGAGAACAAACGCGGAGGACTGAGCCCCGGCAGTTTCCGCGATTGGAAGACGAAGGCCTTCTCGAGGCTTCCAAATCCCATGGATAGGCAGTGAATTTCCCTGACGTTGCAGTAACCGCCTTCGGAATCGTTCTTATCGGCTTTTTGGCCTGGTTCTTTTTCGGCCCCAAGAAAGCGCGACAGGCTGAGCTCGTCGGCCAGGTGCAGCAGATTCAGGTCCAGGTGAAAGGCGGCTACGCACCGAACCTGATCCGCGTGCGACAGAGCGTGCCGCTGAGGATCGTTTTCGATCGTCAGGAGGGTGGCGAGTGCACGTCGCGGGTCGTATTTCCCGACTTCGCGTTGAACAGGTCGCTGCCCGCAATGGCCAAAACCGCTGTCGAGTTCACGCCCGACAAGAGCGGGCGTTTCGGTTTTGCGTGCGGCATGAACATGGTCCACGGCACTCTGGTTGTGGAGCCGGCGTCCACGCCGGCAAAAGCCACGTCCGCGCTGCCCGCGGAGCCGGTAACCGAGGGGTCATCCAAGGGCGCGAATGCCACTCGACCCGCCGGCATCGCGGACACCGAGGCGGCTGAGCGCAATGCCGAGATCGCCGACCTGAGCCGTCGGGTGATCGTCGGCGCACTGCTGACCGCGCCCGTGCTCTTCGCGGCCATGGCGGACAGCTTCCTGCACCTATCGTGGTTGCCGCCGTTCCTGCTCAACCACTGGCTGCAGCTGGCGCTGATCACTCCGGTGATGTTTTACTCGGGCTGGCCAATCCACCGCACTGGCTGGTTGAGCATCGCGCACCGCAGTGCTGAGATGAACGCGCTCATCACGGTGGGCACAACCGCCGCCTATGGCTACAGCCTCCTGGTGACGGTGGCGCCGAGCCTGCTGCCCGCGGAATTGCGCGGAGTGTATTTCGAGGTGGTCGGCGTCATCATCACGCTGATTCAACTGGGCCGCCTTTTCGAAGCGCGGGCAAAGGCCGGCACCGGCGAGGCGATAAGGCAGCTGATTGGCCTCCAGCCGCGCACTGCACGTCTCGTGCGCGATGGGGCAGAGGCAGACGTTCCGGTCGAGGAAGTCGTCCCTGGCGATGTGATCTCAGTCCGCCCCGGCGAGAAGATCCCAGTTGACGGCGAGGTCATCGACGGCCAATCAACCGTCGATCAGTCGATGGTCACCGGTGAGCCGATACCGGCTACAAAGCAGACCGGGGACACCGTCATTGGGTCAACCATCAATCAGACCGGCGCCTTTCGCTTTCGAGCCACCCGAGTCGGCAAGGACACGATGCTGGCCCAGATCATCCGGCTGGTCGAACAGGCCCAGGGTTCGAAGGCGCCGATCCAGCGGCTGGCCGACGTCGTCGCGAGCTACTTCGTTCCGGCGGTGATCAGCATCGCGATCGCAACCTTCGTGGTCTGGTTTGTGGCTGGTCCGCCACCGGCGCTCACACTCGCGCTGGTCAGCGCGGTGGCCGTACTGATCATCGCGTGCCCGTGCGCCCTCGGGCTCGCGACCCCGCTTGCCATCATGGTCAGCACAGGGAAGGGCGCTGAGCAGGGCATCCTCATCCGCTCGGCTGAGGCGCTCGAGACGGCGCAGAAGATCGACACGGTCGTTTTGGACAAGACCGGGACACTGACCCGCGGCGCGCCAGCTCTTACGGACCTGATCGTCACCGGCGACCTGACCGAGGACGAATTGCTGCGGCTGGTGGCCTCGGCCGAGCAGACCTCCGAGCACCCACTGGGAGCTGCAATCGTCGCTGGTGCCAAAGCGCGTGACATCGAGTTAGTCCAACCGACGGACTTCGAATCGGTGACCGGAAAAGGCGTCCGGGCCACGATTGGCGGACGTAGCGTCCTGGTCGGCAACGAGAGATTCATCCAGGACGCCGGTATCCCCCTGGACGGATTCGCAGAGGCCGCACGGAGGCTCTCGACGGACGGCAAAACACCGATGGCGGTTGTCGTGGATGGCAAGCTGGGGGGCGTTATCGCGGTCGCCGACACCATCAAGGACGACTCAGCGGCAGCGGTGGCGGCACTCCGTGACCTCGGTGTCGTGGTGGTGATGATCACCGGCGACAACCGGCAAACGGCGGCGGCGATTGCACGCCTGGCCGGCATCGAGCGCGTGCTGGCCGAGGTCCTGCCCGACAAGAAGGCATTTGAAGTGCGGCGGCTCCAGGACGAGCATCGGGTCGTTGCCATGGTTGGCGACGGGATCAATGACGCACCAGCCTTGGCGCAGGCGGATGTCGGCATGGCAATAGGTACGGGGACGGATGTCGCCATCGAAGCCTCGGACATCACCCTTATCTCCGGTTCCCTGACAGCGGTTGTCACCGCCATGAATTTGAGCCGCTCGACCATGCGTAGCATCCGTCAGAATCTGTTCCTCGCTTTTGCCTACAACATCGTCGGCATTCCGATCGCGGCTGGCATCCTCTATCCGTTCTTAGGCCTTCGCCTGAGCCCCATGATCGCGGCGGGAGCGATGGCGCTCAGCTCGCTGTCCGTGGTGTCGAACTCGAATCGCCTTCGGAATTTCAAGGCCAAGCCAATCGAATCGGTCGACATCGGCCGCGTAGCGGCTGAGCCCAAAGTCGAAGTCGGTACGCATGACGCGGCGCCCATCAGCCAACCTGCCCCCACGGGCCAAGGAGACGAATTGACAGAGCAAACTACCGCAATTGATCCCGTGTGCGGGATGACGGTCAATACTGCGACCGCGGAGTATCGGTCCTTCCATGACGGCAAGGCCTACTACTTCTGCTCCGCCAGCTGCAAGGTGAGCTTCGACAAGGATCCGGAGAAGTTCATCGTCGCCGGTGCCAAGGGCGAAGGCGCGGGTCACTAGGCCGTCAACCTCGAGCCTCTCGGCAAGACTCTAGGGATTTTGTCAACCGATGCAAAGTTGACCGCATGAGCGTGCAGGTTCGCCCGGCGCGGTCTCTCCTCCGACAGGCTCGTCTTGCCCAGTGGATGACGGTCGGTTGGATGGTTGTAGAGGGCGTCGTAGCCATCGGAGCCGGTATCGCCGCCCATTCGGTGGCGCTTACCGCCTTCGGCGTGGACAGCGGCATCGAACTGCTCTCTTCGGTGGTGGTCCTGCGCCGGCTTCTCCAGCAATCAGAAAGTGAGGAACGCGGCTCGATGACGGGGGGAGAGCGCAGCGCGACCAAACTCGTCGGCTTCGCCTTGTATGGCCTGATCGCCTACATCGTGCTCTCGGCAGGGGTGGCATTGGTGTTCCGCTTGGAACCGGCGGCCTCGCCGCTCGGCATCGGACTCACTACCGCATCGCTTCTGATCATGGCCACGCTGTGGCGTTGGCGGCTTGCTCTCGCGGATCGGCTGGGAAGTCCCGCCCTTCGCGGAGACGCGGCTTGCTCGATGGTCTGCCTTTACATGGCGGGCGTCGCTCTGGCAGGACTACTGCTGAACCAGTTCTTCGGCTTCTGGTGGGCCGACCCATTGGCAGGACTGGGGTTGATCTGGTGGATCCGGGGTGAGGCCCGAGAGGCCGTCGAGGCGAGTAAGGCTACGAACCGCTGAAGTGGTCTCGGGCTTCGGAGCGATATACGAAGGCGTCGCGGCCCACGATCGATAGCCGCGATCCGCGGCGCTGGCGTTCACGCTTTCTGAGGTGATCGCGACATGGCTCCCTGCGGCGCTGTTCGCACTTGTGGCTTGGTCTGTTCAGCGCCTGTTGAGCAAGCTGGCTTTGACCACCCTTGGCACCCCGAAGTTTTACCTGCTCAGCGCGGTCGTTTCGCTGGTCGTCTACACGCCCTATCTTGTCTGGCGGCCGCCGGCCGTTGCAGAGCTTCTCCCCGCCTTCGGGCTGGCTTGTCTCATGGCCGTGACCTTCGGCATTACCACTGAAGCGATCAGGCGGGGTCCGCTCGGTGCAGTGTCACCGGTTACCGCGCTCAGTCCAGCCATCACTGCCGCGCTGGCCGTGGCACTTCTGGGTGAGCGTCTGACGCCGCTCGCTTATGCCGGCGTCGCGGTTGCTCCGATCGGCGTCGTCCTCCTCAGCCTCGGTCCGACCGGGAGTCAGGGGAAGGAGGGGTGGCTGGCGCTTGCGATCCTGTCGTTGATCCTCCAGGGCATTGGGGCTCTCATCGCTAAGCTTGTTGTCTCGCCGGCGGGTCCATCCGCCCTCCTTCTAATGGGGGCGGCGGTACAGGTGGTGGTCGGTTTGTTCCTGGCGCCACCGCGAGTTTGGTCGGTGGCAGACCTCCGGGGACGAGCTGCAGCTTTTACGGTCATCGCATACGGGATCGCGGGCGTGGCGACAATCGGTTACTTGCTCGCTCTGGCCAGCGGACCGGCGGCGGTAGTCGTCCCGTTAGTAGCTACGAGTCCGGCGCTTGCCGGCCTCCTCGGGATCGTCATCCTCAGAGAACAAACGAACCGCCGGCAGCTGGCTGGCATTGCGCTCGCGCTGATCGGAGCAGTCCTGCTGTCGTTTTCATAGTGACACGTACCACGACTTACCGCAGCGAAGTCCTGCTACCTCAGTGAGGATCTCTCGGCCCGAGTCCTTGACTGGAATCGGCGCAGCGCGACGGCGGCCCAAATGATCTCAACCACGCCAAACGGCCAAGCGCCGGCGAGGAATCCATAGGCGCTCGAAAGCAGGCATCCGACCGCGAAGGCGAGGACAAAAGCTCGATGCTGTCTCTCCGCGGCGTACGTCGCCATCATGAAGCTGACAGCAATTACCCCAAACGCCGTGACACCGATTCCGCTCATGCTCACTAACCTCGTGACTGGTTCGGGCTTTCTAGCATGCCAGGCAGTGCCCAGCTGTCGACCCTGCGGGTGAAACCGGAGAGCTGCTAGCGATCTCGCCGCAATATGCACACAAGGTGCGCCACCGGACAGGAGTGCGCAAGGAAGCGTCGACCCGTCTAGCTCGGTAGACAGTCTCTGTAGTAGTTCATGTAGTAATCCCGCGGAAGAATGACCTCAAATCAGGACCCCGCCCCAAAACTGCGTTGCAATTTCGAACTGAAATCGATCGTTTCGGCGATTTCTGGACGAGAGGTTTCAGAGTTCGGGACCGTGAGGCCCCGGGTTCAAATCCCGGGCCCCCGACCAGTTCCTGAATTCGGAGCTCAGTCAGTAAGCGGAGTTAACGTGACACCGTCGCTGTCATCTGTAGTAGTTGTGTAGTAGTTTCCGGCGTGCCGCCTCAACCCTCACACATGCTGGTTCCACGTTCTCAATGCTTGAGGAGGGCAGGGGCAGCCTAGTGATCGCATCGTCGGTAGCGTCTGCGGCTCGAACGGGGGGAAGTGTGATCGACTGGTTGGACCTCCACAACGGGACCGTCACCGCAGTCGCGACCGTTGGATTGGCCGTTCTTACTGGATGGTTGGTCTGGTTCAATCGAGGGCTTGTTAGGCAGGCAGCGACATCCAGCGAGGCCGCGAAGGAGGCGGCGCAGCCAGTAGAGATCGATTCCGTAGATGACATCACCAAGCTGATTTGCCCTCCAGCGCCGGCAAATGGCAGCGGACGCAGGGCCCATCCGAGTGCGGCCACTGGTCCTGCGCCGAGAGCCGGGAGGTCGCACCTCCCGGCTTCAGTGCCAGGTCAGGCCGGCGTCCCGGCCAGGTATGCTTGCTGCGAAACGACCGCGCAGACGAAAGTGATGCCAGAGTCGAGCTCGACGAGGGCGTGTGAAGACCAGGCTGCCCGGAGCTGCGAAAGCGTGGTGATGTGCGTCACCGCGGCCTTCGATGCGAATAGCTCGACGTAGACGTGCCATGCGACGTTGAAGTCGCCGGTATGCGGCATGCCGACGAGGTGGTCATGCCCGGGCACGGCCGCGGGGCTCGTCCCGTAGACCGACGGCATGACCGACGTCGCGACACCGGCGATGACCCCGGCGTGGTCCGGGCAGTTGCCGGGTGTCGCGCCCATGCAGTTGAAGGCACCGGGAGTTCCGGGCGGATAGACGACGAGATAGAGCGGCGCGACCGCGTGCGGGTCGACGTTCAGAATCGGGTTGTTCGGACCGAGTGGAGCCAGCCGATTCGGGGTCAGCAGATAGACGAACGATCCGTCGAAGTCGTTGTAGGCAGGTTCGATGGTCGCGTTGCCCAGCGTCCTCTCACCGGTCGGAACCGTGTCTGCGACCGCGTTGAACGGTACGAGGCACGCCAGCACCGCCAGCCCACCGACGAAAAATCCTCGCTTTGATTTCAGGAAGTTGAGCATTACTGCGACCCTCACCTGTAGAAGTACGGGTCGAGGACACGCACCGCCGTGATCTTGTCCGCGGGCAGTTGGTTCAGCTTCGCGGCCTTGCGGATCACATCCGGATTCGGAGCGTCGTAGATGCAGAACGTCTTCCTGTGGTCTTCGGTGACATACGAGTGGACCCATGTGACGCCGAGCTCCGCGTTGGTGCTGACCACCGACATGCACGCCTGGGCCCCCTGCTCCGTGAGCGGTATCTCGAGCCCGTCAGGGAACGATCTCTCGACCATGAACCTCGCCATCCAAACCCTCCTTCTGGTGTGGCGGCCGATCCGGGGTGGATCCGCCTGTCCACGCCAGGCTAGGTTTGGGTCAGGTGGCCGCCAACCGTGAGAAGGCTCACGCGGTGCTCAGCTCGTGTGCTCATTTCTAGCGAGCCAGGTGGCGACCTGCACACGTGATTCGAAACCGAGCTTGTCGAGGATGTGATGCACGTGGTTGTCCACCGTCCGCTCTGAGATGTAGAGGCGCTCCGCAATGGCACGGTTGCTGAGGCCGTTGGCCAGGAGCTGCGCGACATCGCGCTCACGGCGGCTCAGATCGACCGCGGGCCGGATGCCGGCCGGGCGTTGCGTGGCTGCGGTCGGCACGGGTCCCGCCGCATACACGCTCCATGAGCCGGGGACGCCGGGGAACGTGCGGACGCCGCGCTCGGCAAACTCGAGGCCCGAGCCAACCACGAGGTCCTTGACCGTTCCCGACACGAGGACCTCGCCTGGATCAGCGGACCGCATGACGCCCGAGGCGACGTGCAGCGCGACCCCGCGAGGCCGGCCGTCGCCGATCTCGCATTCCCCCGCATGAACACCGGCCCGGACCCTTAGCCCGAGGCGCAGCAGCTGGTCGCGAACCTCGAGCCCGCATCGAATTGCGCGGGCGGTTCCGTCGAAGACCGCAGTGACTCCGTGCTCGCCTGCGTCGATCTCGCGGCCGGTGTACCGCACGAGCGCCTTGCTGACGACGGACAGATGCCTGTCGACGAGCTGGTTCTAGCCCTTGTCGCCGAGAAAGATCGCGTGCGCGCCGGCCTGCGCCACGTCGGTGCAGAGGACTGTCGCCAGCATGGTGTCCGGGGGTGGCCCGGTCCGAACGCCCGTCACGAACTCCTGCACGTCGCCGAGCACCAGCTCGGCGTCACCGAAGTACGGCCAGTGGTCGTCCGACTCCAGCTCGAGGAGCTTCGCGCCGGGGATGTGCTCGGCGAGATACCGGCCGGCCTCGATGGGCGCGATCCGGTCACCGCGCGCGTGGACGATCAGCGTCGGCACGCGGATCGCGGGAAGCACGTCTCGGATGTCGATCAGGTTGTTCATTCGCAAGAGGTCCTCGGCGTCCCCTGGACTTGCACTCATCTGCATAAAGGTGGTCCACCAGCCGGCGACCGTCGGGTTGTCGACCTGGCTGGGGGCATAGCGGTCCATTCCCGCGACCCTGCCCCAGACATCCTTCACCATGCCGAGACGCTTTTCCATCTGCTCCTCGGTGATCCCCCACGGGTAGTCCGGACGGCGTAGCGCGGATGGATAGCTGCCGTCGATGATCAGACCGGCTGTGCGCTCGGGATAGGTGGCGGCAAACAGCGCCGACATGACGCCCCCTTCAGAGATTCCAAGCAGCGCCGCGCGCTTAGAACCGACCGCGTCCAGGACCGCGCGGACGTCGTCCATCCGCTGCTCGAGCGTGGGCAGCGGGTGCACACGGTCCGACATCCCGCAGCCGCGCTTGTCGAAGAGGATGAGTCTCGAGAATGAGGCGAGGCGGTTGAGGAAGGCTGCCATCGCCGGCAGCTCCCAGACATAAGCGAGGTGGGAGACCCAGCCCAGGACGAGGACGAGGTCGACCGGGCCGTTGCCCACGACCTGGTAGGCGATGTTGACGTTGCCGCTGCGGGCGTACCTGGCTCCCGTGAACATTGGGCCAGCGCCAGTCTAGTGGCGTTCAGGTCCGTGTCACGGGCAAGAAGTTACCGAGCAGGCGCTCGGGGCGGGGATGACCACCCGAATGGAACCAGCTTGCGTTAGCGGCATGGAGTCGCACCTGTCACCTCGCAATGATTTGCGGTAGAACGGCGGATCCTGAGGTAGCCGAGCCACGGCCTAGCGGCTTATGCAGCAGTTCGTGTAGCAATCCGACGGAAGAACCACCTCAAATGACGATGGCCTTCGACCTCCATGGCTCAATTCGAGCTGTAATCGATCGTTTCAGCGGTTTCTGGACGAGAGTTCTGAGAGTTCGGGACCGTGAGGCCCCGGGTTCAATTCCCGGGCCCCCGACCAATTTTGAATTCAAAATCGGCGATTCTTGACGTCGTACGGAGTCAGCGTGTCACAGCCGGGTCACAGATTTCCTAGGGAATCATTGCTACCGAGGGTGCGTGGTGGATGACTGACTCAGTCGACCTGATCTCGATCACCCGCCATCGATGGCTCTGCAGAAGTCTTGAAGCTCAGGACGCAACGGCCTGGACCGTGAGGCATCCGGTTCGAAAATCGCAGGCCTACGAGATTGAGGATGCACCAGGCCAGGAGCGTGAGGCCCGGCTTCAAGTTCGAAACCTCCCACCATTCCTGATTCCTCGTTCTGGGGTCAAATGCCCCATTGCCATCCACCGCTAATTGGTGTATCTGAATTTGACACGAGCAAGCCGTCCATTTCTGGGGTGGAGAGCATGGCTGGAGTTCATGGCGCCCGCAGGCAAAGAAGGTCAGTCCTACTTCGTTGGATACTCGTCTCTAGCCTCGCTCTGACATTGTCTGTCCAGGCTGCTGTTACCTGTTGGGGCTAGTGGAGTGATCATCAGTGGTGGCGGCTCGACGGACACCATGACGCGATTTGCGCTGGGGATTCACGACGGAAGAGGCCATTTCGAGTGCCCCATGCCTGCATTAATGACCGTGGAGGCAACGGTCACATCGGCCTTTCCCCACTTTCACCCTCCCGATGGACTTCCCGGGTACGGTCGAACACGGCCGTACCTGAAAACGTGGCTCTACCGGTCGCGGTCACGCCAGTGAACGGCACTCTCCCGAATGGTGACGGCCCCGCAGGCAGCCGGAAAGGATTGCCTTTGGCGAGAGTAATGACGGCCACATTAGCATCGGATCCTGATAGTCAGCGACAAAGGAGGCGTGATGAGAAAGGTACGCAAAGGAAGTAGCGTCAACATGGACCGCAGAAATTTCATCAAGACCGCCGGAGCCGGAGCTCTGGGCGTTGCGTCGCTATCTTGGCTCGCTACAGCCAAGGATGTGTTCGCCGCCAGCGGCAACCAACATGTGTATGTCTTCGTCTCGTTCAGTCA
>WNFB01006106.1_pt1 | contig 10789 bp, 12 predicted proteins | sample 5400501 | NCBI WGS metagenome assembly WNFB01 (sample SAMN13153341, study PRJNA577476) | soil metagenome | isolation source: 200 cm saprolite under Douglas fir tree site 2 hole 1 | place: USA:California | collected 2015-04-18 | reverse complement strand
CTCGGTGCGGGAAGCATGATCTATGCGTTTCTGGTGCCTGCCTTTGGGCTGACACAAACACTGATCCTGGTGGGTGCTCTGCACTGGGTGATCCAGGCCGCTCACTTGCTGGTAGGGATCGGAGCTATGGTGCTGGCACGAAGGATAGAGAAACGCTATCAGCAGCATCTCAAACTGAAAGAACACGGGATGACTTCCGAAAGGCCCTCCGGCGCGTCACCCGCCGTGACATCACCGCAGCCAGGAGCAACAAGGCGGTGAGGGGACACTTCTGTCATGAAGCGAACGGCCCCTTTTGAGGGGCCGTAGCCAACAAATCCTGCCGTCCCTTGTAGACCTTAGTGACGACGGCAACTTTGTTGGCTAACAGTTCTGTCATATGGTTCTTCCTTTCCATGTGAACTTCTCTGCACGAGACAACTTCTTCGACGGTAAGTGCTCTTTGCTTGCTCAGATCGAGATCGGCCTATCGACTTCTTTGCAACTTGGAAGTGTCAGAACTGGAGTAAGCTGGCAAACGATAACTTTCATAGAGAGACCTCCTAAAGAAGGTCACCTTTCTTGCGATAGTACTCAATGTGTTCTCTCTCGCTTCTTACAAGTTTACGATGCTCAGCGGACAAAAACCAGGTCAGCGGATGCCATTCGCCCGTTTCTGCATAGTAGTTGATGATCTCGATCCCATGCGGCTGGAACGCCTTGGCAAAGGTCAGAGAGGTGCGCTGTTGATGAAATGGCGATGTCACCAGGATCACCCGTCGCATCTGCTGCTGCTTCAAGAGCGCAAGCACATACTCGGCATTCTCACGCGTGTGTAATGCTTCTTGCTCCGTCAGCACGGCATGTGGTGGTACTCCCATCTGGATGGCTTGCTCGCGCATGTAGCCAGCACCTAACCCTGCATCCCATGTAGCTGCGGCAGTAGGGATGTCTTTTGCCTGGATACGTCCTGCGGCTGCGGCAGCTTGTAATTCCCCCAGTGGGATGAGCATAGGCGTATCGGTCACCTTGACGCTAAACTTGCCAGTACAAATGATGTAGGGTGCCCAGCCTTGTTGATAGAGACGCACGGCTGTACGAATCTTCCCCTGGAGAAACTTGCTATTTCCTCTCGTGCCGGCCAGCACAATAATAGCATCGGCAGGTTGCAATCGATCCCGCAGCGCGAAGCGTTTGCCGCGCATGAACAGCGCAATCCAGGCCAGCAAGGGCAGCAGTGTCATTAGAGTTACGATCAAACCAACGACGAGCACGAGTATCCAGGGTTTCTGCATTAGTTCCTTGTGAGCAACGCGCCTAAGCGAGCTACGCTGACTTCCTTTCTCCAGCGAGATTTTAACAGGGCTGCGTGCAGATGCTTCACCCTGACTCTCAGAAAATGAAGCCACAGGCACTGGTAGTAAATCACATCAGTATGCTTAGCCCTCACCCTCTTCTCCTATACTCGTGCCACCTGTTGATGCAACTCCTCGCGCCACAGTGATTGATCTGAGCAAATTCCTAATATGGATTAGCAGGCATTTTGCTACAATCCCTGCCACAGACAGATGAGTACTCGTGCTTCAATGCCCTCTAAACGAGCGATCTCATCCTGCCCATCCATACTGCTGACTTTCACATGCACCTGCTCGAGGCTGATGCCGAGTCCCTCTGCAATGTTACGCTGCATCTCTGGCAGGCGCCGCTTCATGCGTGGTTGCTCGCCACAGAGAATCGTCACATCGACAGTTCCCAACACGAGATGCTCCGGCTCAATCAGCCGCTGGCGCATACTTGGCAAGTACTCAATTGACCGGACGCCTGTCTCCCCTGTATCAGGGAACCAGTCGTCGATATCCTCCTGGTTGACGGCGGCGACTAGAGCCATCACAATAGCATGGGCTACCACGTCGCCATCGCTGCGCCTGGTGTTCGGCCCTTTGGCAAAGGTTTCAAAGGTGACTCCTGCAAGCGTTAATTGTCTTCCCTCTGCGTAGGCGTGAAAGTCTGAAGCAAAAGCGAGCCGCTGTGTTTTCGCCAGTGTCTGTGCGATCTCGCGTATGAGTTCAGCACGGGTGGATTCGTCCAGGTGCATCATGTGCTGGCCTCCTCGTCTAGCTCATAGGTATAGGTAAACTCATGTAAAGCACCATTGGCAACGATATGGGTGTACTCGAACAATGTGTTGTCGTCGGCCCATACCCAGCGGTTGAGATCAACCACTGGCTGACCACGTGCAATATTGAGCAAAATGGCTTCTTGGGCGGTTGGCATCCGGCACTGCCCAGGCGCACAGGTTCACTTGCGTTCTGGATCATCGTTGTTGACCTGTTCTAAGCTGGCAGACAGTGATCTGCACGCTGAGACCTTCAAAGACCAACTTGGCAGACACAATCCAATCGCCTGGCATTACTCTATAACGAGCAACGCGCCTAAGCGAGCAACACCCGGTTCCCTGCTCCATTTCGAATGTGCCAGGGCCTCATGCAGCGTGCTCGCCCGTGAAATCGTCTTGTTCGATCCTACTGAACGTGCGAGTTTTAATGCTTCCTCAGCGTGCGTGACACAAAAGTCGATCTCGCCAAGACCATAATACGCCTCGGCTTTCTGGATGGTGAGCCGGGCACGTGCAGGAATCAGTGTGGGATTATATGTCGTCAGGCCTTTGTCAATCAGCTTGATCGCGCGGTCGTAATCATGTAGAAAGGCCGCATTCACCCCTTTCTGTGCTGTGACCGAGGCCGAGCTGAATTCTCGCTGGAGAAACAGGCTTCGCTCGCGGATAAATGTTCGCTGATCTAAGGCACATTCTGCTAGTCCAACACTCCGCCAGCACTCTTGCGGCTGCTGGGCTTTCGCAAAGGCTTCCGAGAGCAACTTTAAAATATGCCCTCTCAGGTAAGGAAACCCTTGCCCGTAGACCTTGTCCAGTGCGCCTTTAAGGTAGGTAATGGCTTCTCGCGGCTGATCCTGGTTAATGAACACAACCCCTTCACGAAAGAGGGCTGACGCCATCAATTCAGGATCATCAATTTCCTCAGCAATCTGATACGCTTTTTGAAAGGCCTTGTGCGCTTGAAGATAGTCTAACCTGCTACTCCGTGCGACGCTTCCTTGTAACAGGTAGCTCATGCTAAGTACGGCTAACGCGCGTTTTTGCCATGCCGTCCCTTGCGCGTTTTCGACGAAATTCGTGACTTCGCTCATCCATATATCCAGGCCCCGAGCGGCACTCCTTGTCCCCCCTATCTTATGCATCTCCCAACGCAGGATCATCGTATTTTCGAGATATCCCATGGGATCCTCATTAAAGAGAAGTTCAGTTGTCCTCAGGTGCTGCTCACCTTCCAATCCCAGAAGAACAGCAGGAATGCCGAGCAGCTTCACCAGCAGCTCTCGCCTCTTCACATTCTTAATCATGGGCTGTTGCTCCATTCTCTGCACAGTACGCAAATCAACACCCAGTTCATAGGCCAATCGCTCCTGACTCCAATGCATACGCCCACGGTATACAGCAACAAGACGCCCATGGTGCATACTCTCCACCTCATCGGTATTCATCATCCATCTCCTTTTTGTCGCATTTTTACTTCGAATGCCGTAGCCGCATTTACGTCATCACCTCACAATTGAGGTGTAGGATGTATGACACCAGTGGACAGGTACACAGGGCTCTTCTGCTCCGCGCTTCTTCGTGAGAGCAGGAGGTTCTTAGAGTGGTTCTTGTTTCCCTGAGTGTACCATGCATCCTCGCTCAAGGCAACGTTTCTGAGGAAGAAGTACATCGCAAGCAAAAAATGGGAGGATTATTTTTATGAGCGAACCCGAATGTCGCAGTGAAGTCGCCCGCCTGATGCGACAAATCAGCGAAGCGAACGAAGCTGCTTACCAGGCGCTGTATGGCCTGGCACAGGGCACCGCACAGCACGCCTTCATCACCGCCAGGATGGAACGCATGGGAGAGTACCACGAGCAACTGGTCGAACTGGTAGGGGAGCACGAGGCCGCTCTGCTTGTATGCCGCGCCCTGGAGGGGGATAGAGCTGTTAGCTGAGACCTTCTATGCGACCTTGCCTCTTGTCACAGTGTGGGGTGAGAAGTAGGGGCTGGGCTTGCCCAGCCCTGAGCGAGGCACCCCTACTATACACGACAGGAGTCAGCCGATCCGTGTATAGTAGGGGCTGGGCTTGCCCCCGCCCTGAGCCTTGCCCCAGCCCTGAGCCGGGCGCCAGGAGCAAGCCTTCCCACCCCATATCCACACAACTTCCGCTGCTTACGACTGAGCCCTGTTTGTCAGACCAGTCATGGTTTCCTTCTCATCGTGGTGTACCTTCTCCAGCAGTTCGCGCAGGGTCTTGATCTGCTTGTTAGTGGTAGCGTCGTTGGCGCTGGCTGCAAGGATGACGGCCTGTATACCCAGGGTCAGGAGGGTATAAGCGTCGGCTTCGCTTAAACCAGCTTTTACGTTGAGAAGCGCGGGGAAGCGCACTGCTTCGCGCACGGCGCGGTAGCGCAATACGTCTTCGATCGACATGCTGCCGACGTTGCCGGTCAGCGAGAAGTCGAGGAGCACCGCCGCAAGATTGTCAAAAGCCGCCAGGTTGCGAATGAAGAGGGGGTACATGTCCCCTTCCTGCATAGGTACGGCGACGACTAATTCCAGGTCTTTGACCTGCAGTGCGAGCAAACGAGCCGGGGCGTGCAGTGGGAGCACGATAAAATTCACACCCTGTTCTTTGAAGTGCTCGAAATTTTCGCGTTCCAACTTATCCCAGCCACCTGTGATGTGTAGTCCGCTGGCGACTTTTTCGCCACTTGCTTGTGCGGCATCGGTGGCCTGTTTAAGCGTCTCAAGCGAGGATGCATCTTCGCCATTCCAGGTGAAGAGCACTCCATCTGCTCCAGCTTTAATAGCTGATTCGGCATTCCCTGCGTCGATAGTGGAAAATTCGACGACGAGAGCTGCGGCCCGGGGTTTGCTCGGGGTTTTGTTTTTGCCTACAAACCCTATGCCGCCGCCGCTCTGCGCGCGGCGTGCCTGTGCGATCATATCCGTTAATTTACCCATTTTGTAATATTTCTCCTTATTGTTTCACTGAACACCGTAGAGGTGAGCAGGGCTGCCTCAGATCTACATGCATATTCAGTGTGTAGCTGTGCGAGGCGTAAGGGGTATCCGTATGAGTTACCCGTTAGTTTATTATATCACCTTTTAGAGGGGCTTACTTCCTATTTTCTTGCCCTAATATGTTCCATCGATTATAATAGCTGGGTTATAAACAGTCCCCGGGGGAGAGAACGGGGAACTAAAGATAGGCGGAAGTGTCCTATGTTGCAAGAAGCTATTGATGAGTATATGGCCTCGCTCTCTTTGAATGAGCAGGGGCATAATGGCGCCAACCAGAATACGATAGTGGCGTACCGTAACGACCTGAACCAGGCGTGTGCATATCTTAAACAGCAGCAGGTAGATGACTGGCAGGCGGTCACTCGCGAACATATTGAAGGCTATCTACAGGAAATGCGTGAAGGTCAAGCATATCGTCCAACTACTATTGCACGCAAACTGGCTGCTCTGAAGACTTTTTTCCGCTATTTGCGAAGTACAGGCGTGATTACATATGATCCTATTGAGAAGCTAGACACGCCGCGTATCCAGAGAGAGATGCCGCATGTTTTGAGCCAGGAGCAAATCGCCAGTCTCTTCCGCCAGGTGGAAGTTGAGACAGCGGTGGGGAAGCGCGACCTGGCCATGTTACATATGCTGTATGCGACGGGCATGCGTGTCAGTGAGCTTGTTGCTTTAAACCTGGATGATTTTGATGCAGGGCAGGCGACCGTAGTTTGTCCCGGGCGCAATGGACGCAGCAGGCATACGCGCGTGTTGCCTCTACCTGCTGTTGCGTTGGAGGCAACAAAGCAGTATATAGCGACGGCGAGACCGCTCATGGTGGCGCGTCACCCAGAGGAGCAGGCGCTGTTTCTCAACCATCACGGCGAGCGGCTGACGCGCCAGGGTTTCTGGCTGATTATCAAGGGCTATGCACGGCAGGCTGGCATCACAGAGATCACGCCGCATATGTTGCGGCATTCGTTTGCCATTCTGATGCTCCAGAGCGGCATGGAACTGCGTTTGGTACAGGAATTGCTGGGCCACGCCCATATCTCCACGACGCAAGTCTATAGCCAGCTTGTACGAGAGAGCATCACCTCAGGCGTTTGAGGTTCTAACGAAAAGCCCATCAACATCCGTAGGGGCGAGGGAGGTGGGGCTGGGAAGGGAGGGCCTTTATGGTCGCCCGCCGTGGTTCGCCTACGAAATCCTGGGCCAGCGTCTTAGGTGGATGCCTTTATGGTCACCCGCAACGATCGCCCTTACAATGACACGGGTTTGTTGCTTCGTCGTTGTTGTATGTTATAGTGCTTCTAATTGCTCTCCTATAGAAAGCGAGCACACATGGATCTTTACGAACAGGTGATGGAGGCCGCGGCGGCTATTCAAGCTCGTTCTGGTCTCAAGCCTGCTGTTGGTATGATTCTGGGGTCGGGCCTGGGAGACCTGGCAGCGGAGATTCGGGATGCGACGGCTATTCCTTACGGGGAGATCCCGCATTTTCTGCGTTCGACCGTTGTAGGGCATGCGGGCCGCCTGCTGCTGGGGACGCTTGAGGATGTGCCGGTGGTAGTTATGCAGGGCCGCTTTCACTTCTACGAGGGGTATGCGCTCCAGGCGATAACGCTGCCGGTGCGTGTGATGCGGGCGCTGGGAGCACAAACACTGGTTGTGACTAACGCGGCTGGTGGGGTGAACCCGGCATATCGCCCTGGCGACTTCATGCTGATTCGCGATCATATCTACATCCCGGGGCTGGCAGGTGCGAATCCGCTGGTGGGGCCGAACGATGAGCGGCTGGGCGACCGCTTCCCGCCATTGGCCAGGGCTTATGACGCGCAACTGCGTGCGCTGGCACACAGGGTTGCCGGTGCATGGCCTGAGATCACACTGCACGAGGGAGTGTATGCTATGGTGAGCGGCCCGAGCTTTGAGACGGGCGCGGAACTCAGGTTTCTGCGTGCGATTGGGACCGATGCGGTTGGTATGTCTACAGCGCCGGAAGTGGTAGTGGCGCGGCACATGGGGATGCGCGTGCTGGGGCTGAGCCTGATTACGAACACAGCTACAGGCGATGACACAGAAGAGGTCAAACATGCCGAGGTGCTGTCTACGGCTGACGCGGCCCGGCCTAAGTTTGCAGCGCTGGTGAGGGGGATTGTGGGAGGGATTGGTAGTTAGCCTGCCTTTTTGATCTCTATATTCGCCCAACTCCAATTGTAGTGTATTCCGTTCCAATCAGCTAAGACTACTAGTTGGTAACCTCCAGGATCAACGGATGTAGGTATCATGTATTTCCATGTAGCTTGTCCATTAGCGTCGGAAAGTTGTACCTGCTGTGTGCTAGGATCGAAGCTAAGTGCTCCTACGATTTCTCCGGGAAAAGGTTGATTGATGGTGTCAACTGATTTTAACCTCTCATCATTGCCTGTCTGTATATTTCCAGATACATTGGCATCTTTTGTTAGCCAGATTTTACAAGTAATGCCAGTTGCATGAACGGGGGAACCATGACTTGCATCTATTGACCGATCTACGACTTGTATGGTTACTGTATAAAAGGTAGTACCGTTTGCTATTTGGCGAAAAGTGAAAGGTTGTTGAAATACGGGCCAACCTAGCTTAACCGGAGTGGGTGTTCTTGTAATTACAGGTGTCCTAGTGTTTTGTGCAATTGGTACTGCCCCCGAACCTGTATTGTGTGTCGTACCTGTCGCGGGCCTCAGGTGTACGAATGCTCCGACCGCAAAACCGCTGATCAGTCCAGAAAGGGCGAAGAGCAGAATGGCGCCGGTGGCGATTTTGCGCGTTTGCGAGCTTAATTTGGTTGGGTTTTTGCGATATAGTGTTTGCATCCTATAATACTCTTTTTCCAGTGATTGCTTTATTGATTGCTTTAGCTTCTGTTGCTCATCATAGCACACAATGGGATCATCTCTGTTTTAATGAACGAGCGATAGCCAGATTTGGCCCCCATCTTGTAGATTTTTGTTGAGGGCAGCAGGTAGGTGCGAATGGAAGTAATGTTTTACAAGCAAGTGTGGCCATGAGCCACATTGTGAGCATGTCGGCCTGCGTGTTTGGCCGCCGTGAGAAAGCAGTGCGGGGCTCCCTCCCTGGCACGTTTTAGCTAGAGAAGGAGAGAGGGAAAACAACAGAAATGAGCGGGCAAGACAGAGGCATCCCTTTGCTCTGTCTTGCCCGCTCACGTGTTTGGTTTGGCGTCGGATCATGCAGAGCAGAGGCCATGGCCTGCTCTAGCATCCTCGTTCATCCGTGCGCCAACAGCTGCATCGCTGATCGCTTAAAACCCGCGCCGGGCCGCGTCTGCTTGCTCTGCCAGTTGCTGGAGGACAGTAAAGAACTCCGGCAATTGGCCGATGAACAGCCCGTCGGCCGTCCAGGCCTTGACCGTGGCCACTGCACCGCCACTCCCCGCTATCTGGGTCGGGCGAATGATCGAGACCGCCGGCAACGATTGGCTGAGGAAGATGGTGGGTTCGGGCATGATCAGGTTGGTCTGGAAGTCCTCCCCGCCAAAGGGAGCCTTGTTGAGGTCCGGAAACACCAACCCGTTGGTAGGGTCGGTCAGCGCAGGCGCATTGCCTGCCTTGTCATGCCACGTCTGAAAGTGCGATGTCTCGACTGGGCCGATACTGAGCAAGACGCGCAGCACTTCCAGATTGGTGGCTCCCTGAGCCAGCGTGGGATAGAGGCTGCTGCCCCCTTGCTCGATAAACCCAAAATGGAAGCCCGCCGTGTTGGCGATCGCCTGGATGTGGTTAGCGGGGGACAGGTCGGCCTCGTTTCTGGGAATGGCCGGAAACTGCCCTTTCAGCAAACCCGGGATAGCGGGTGGGAACGAGTCACCGAAATCGGGGTTCTGCGTGCGGCTGCGGTAGCGCGTCCACCAGCTGGTATCTACGGTGAGTTGCATCAGGTTGGTGAGCCGTCGCTTGTCCTTCTGTGCGCCCTGCGCTTGACTGCCCTTCAACGTGCGAAACTTCTCCAGATTGACGGGCTCTGCGCCCTTGGAAGCCAGGTAGGCATTGAGGAAGGTGAAGTGGCTGATTTCATCCTCGGTATTGTCGTGGATATACTGGGACATGTCCCCATCCAGCTGTAGTAGGCCATTGATGTAGGGTGCGCTTCCGCTCCCCCCTGGCACTTCGCTGTCCTGGATGCCTCCCAGTTCGTTGTATTGGCGCCACAGATCGGTTTCCAGGATTTCGATCGCGGCCGCGAACCTGAGAATGGCCACGTCTCCCTGGGTGAGATCGCCACTTCTTTCTTTATCGCGACCTCTTTCTTCGGCGAAGGCCGGTAACGCTAACCCATTGGCCACGAGGGCGGCGCCGATCGTTCCTGCTCCTCCCGCTACCAGTCCCTTACGCAAAAAGGAACGGCGGCTGCTAGGACGTTTCGATGGTTGCACATTTTGTTCCATGATCCTGTCTTTCTGCGCCTGTTGCGCGTTATGTTCCATGATCTTCTCCTGATCGTGGTTGAGTCCATCCAGAGGCACATGGGTCGAGGCCTGTGTGCTCGGTGAACAACGGATGCACATACTCTGTGGGGCTCCCCCACAACGGTGAAACAGTAATAGGCTCACGCCAGGAAGTGAGACTTTTTACGATCAACGCAACTAGACTGAGATAAGGCCAGATATCACAATTCAGCCCGGACGTTTGCAGAAGCCGCCTGAGGGCCACTGGTGTAAACGGATACGTCTCAGTTAGTTGCGCCAATTCTCAAAAAGGTTCACTTGTCGACTCCCTGTCCTCAGGATGAATGTTAGGGAGAATCTCATGCTCAACGTGTACATCAACAGGTTGCCTAACATTCAAGTGAATGTGAGAGTGGCGTGAAACTCTGCATAACTGGATTCGTAGCAGGTTACAAAAGTGAGACAAACAAGGTTTCACGCCCTTTCCTTTTTACACATTGCACGGAACACCCGGTACCTGGATCAAACGCGTAGTAGCATCAGGATGTGGCACCAGATTGTTGAGAGATCCTGTGTCAATCATCACATCCTCTCCATTGAAGGAGAGAGCGAAGCGATCCAGGCTCCTTGGAGCCGGGCCGTCCAGGAATTCACCACTCACGTTATAGTGAGAACCGTGACAGGGACATTTGAAGCTCACGCAGTCGTCGCGGAACGGTACAGTACAACCCAGGTGAACACAGCGTTGATACAACCCGATCCAGTACGAGCCATCGCCATCTTTGACAACTGTCTCTGCAGTCAACTGGTCCTCAAGCGTCCTCCCCTGCAATAAGAACTCTGTCTTTTTATCCAGGTGCACTACGTAGGTTTTAGCCTCCTGGTGATAGAAAACGCCTGCTTGATTGATCTTGAAATCACCCGGTCTGGCAGCCGGAAAATCCGTTTTCTTCCCAATTGTCAAGGCAGCGCCAAACTGACCGGCCAGGTTTGGGTAGAGCATGTAGATCGCACCGGCCACACCTGTGGTTGCGGACAGCCCCCATACAGCTAACATCGCTCGACGCAGGAAACGCCTGCGCGACAAGCGCTGTTTTGCGATCTCAGCAGCTTCAGCCCCTCCACCATGCAAAACTTCATATTGCTGCGGTGTGACAGACGGGGTTTGTACACTCATGGTTATCCATCTCCTTCAAGTGTGTGTGTGGCGGTTCATCGTTGTTGTAACGGGGGTGACCTTTAGCCAATCG
>WNFB01029118.1_pt1 | contig 10793 bp, 10 predicted proteins | sample 5400501 | NCBI WGS metagenome assembly WNFB01 (sample SAMN13153341, study PRJNA577476) | soil metagenome | isolation source: 200 cm saprolite under Douglas fir tree site 2 hole 1 | place: USA:California | collected 2015-04-18 | reverse complement strand
CCTGGAATGCTTTCGGGACGCCGGCGGAGATGCGCGAGCGCAACCAGATGCTCGATGACTACTGCCGCGAGATCGGGCGCGACCCGGAGACGCTGGACCGCTCGATCTATTACTGGGTGACCAAGTCAGACGCAGATCCATGGGCGTCTGAGCAGGCTTTCTACGACGGGATCGGGCCCTACATCGAGGCGGGCGTCAACCAGTTCATCCTCGACCAGCCTCGCGACGACCAGATCCACATGCTCGAGTGGGTGGCCGCCGAGGTGCTTCCGAAATACGCACGCGAGGCGCCACGCAAGGTCGAGGCCGCTGCGGCCGCGACGATCGACACGTCGATGTGGAAGGCGCCCCCGGACCACATGTGAGCCGGCGATGGAACGCTTCGGGACGGTCATCATCGGCGGCGGCATCGTCGGCTGCGCGGTCGCGTACTACCTGACCGAAGAGGGCGAGTCGGACGTCCTGGTGGTCGAAGCCGAGGAGCTGGGCAGCGGCTCGACCGGCGGTTCCTTTGGCGGCGTCCGCCAGCAGTTCAGCACGCCACTCGAGATCGAGTTCTCGCGCCGGGGCCTGGCGTTCTGGCAGACGGCCGAGGGGCGCTTCGAGTCTCCGGTGCCCTGGCATCCCAACGGTTATCTCTTCATGACCGGCCGGCCGGACATCATGGCCAAGCTCGCCGAGGCCGCGGCCTTGCAGCGGAGCATGGGCTTGACCGAGATTCACGTCCTCGATCCCGAGCAGATCCGGGAGGCGGTGCCGTGGATCGCGACGACTGGCTTGCTGGGCGGGACCTACACGCCCAACGTCGCTCGAACGGGTCGATTCGGGATGGAGGCTGACCGGGCCGGAGGTGGTCGCGGCCGAGAGGGTCGTCGTTTGCACCGGCTACTGGACCAGCGACTTCCTGCGGTCGTTCGGCCTTGACCTGAGCATCCGGCCGCAACCGCTGTACAGCGCCATCACCGGCGCCGCGCTCGCGGGGCAGCACGTGCCGCTGACGCTGGACCTCGATACCGGCTTTGTGGTCGAGCGCGAATCGGAGGGACTGATCATCGCCATCCTGCTCGAGGACAACCCGCCGGGTTACGGGCACACCCGAATGCTGGAGGAGTTCGCGGAGCTGGCCCGCGTGCGGGCGCCTTCGCTCGCGGACCTGCACATCGCGAAGCGAGTCGTCGCCAATGTCGATCTCGGCGGCGACGGCCATCCGTATGTCGGCAGCGTCGAGAGTGGTCTTTGGATGGCCGCGGGCTTCGGGGGCCACGGCGTCATGCACGGACCGCCGGTGGCCGAGCTGCTCGCCAAGACGATTGCCGGCCGGCCTGATCCGATGGTGGACATCGCGCCGCTCACCCCCTGGCGCAAAGCAGGGGCAGCCAGCGAGTGGATGGTGGCCGCCAAGAAGGGCTGAGGGTCAGGTCTCGGTCGAGGCTTCGCCAGATTCGAAATACACGTGCGTGGGCTCGATCCGGAAGATCGCCCTGCGCTCGCCGAGAAAGGACCACGGATAGCGGTCGACTTTCATGTAGCGGCGGCTGAGCTTGTCCATATGCTCTCGCCACCCTTCTTCCGACCAGGAAACAACCACTCCGGTGATCGCGAGGTATCGGTAGGGATTGCGAGGATCGACGATCGAGATGGCCACCGCCGGCCGCTCGCGCATGTTGGCGGCCTTGACCCGGTCGACGCGAACGTCGACGAGCACGGTGTCGCCATCGTGGTCGATCCACAGCGGCGTCACGTGTGGAGTGCCGTCGGCGCGGACCGTGGCCAGATGACCGAGCGCCTCACCTTCGAGTAGATCCATCAACTCGGCGGGTATCCGCGCCGTCTGTGCCCGCCCTTCTGACATCGCATGAAGCGTAGTCGCATGCGGTCGAGGCGCTGTCAGGTCCTGACCATAATTACGGCCATGACGGCTGCCGCGGCGCGCCCACCGGTGCCACCGGAGAAGTTGAGGCTGGGCCTGATCTTGCCGACCTGGACGACCACAGATCTGCGCTGGCCAGAGCTCCTGGAGGTCGCGCGCAGCGCCGCTGAGGTCGGGTTCGACGCTCTGTACGTCGCCGACCACCTGCTCCTGCCCAGCAACAACGCGGAGCTGAAGCGGCGAGCGGGCGTGGACTTTCCGGATGACCCGGAGGTCGAGCTGGAAGGCTACCTGGAGTGCTTCACGGTGCTCAGCGCGCTGGCCGCGGAGATCCCGCGGCTGACGATCGGCTCTTTCGTCGCGTGCACCGGCTACCGGAACGTCGGCCTGCTCGCGAAGATCGCCGTGACCATCGACGACATCAGCGCCGGCCGGCTGGTGCTCGGGTTGGGTGCAGGCGATTCCCAGGGAGAGCACAACACGTTCGGGTTCCCAAGCGGCCAGCCCGTAGCCCGCTTCGAGGAGGCGCTTCAGGTCATCAAGGGTCTTTTCCAAACCGACTCGCTCGACTTCGACGGGGCCCATCACCGCTTGCGCGGTGCACGCTTGCTGCCCCGGGGCCCGAGAGCGGGAGGTCCCCCGATCCTGATCGGGACCCTCAACCCGGGGCCGCGAATGCGCCGGCTCGTGGCCCAGTACGCGGATATCTGGAACGGGTGGCTCGGCTACACGGACGCAAGCGCCGAGTCCGCCGCGACGCAGCTGCGCATCATCGACGAGGGCTGCCGTGAGCACGGGCGCGATCCCCTCACATTGGTGGCCACCACCGCGGTGCGCGGGGCGATGCCCGGATCGGGCTACACCCCGCGGCCCGACGAACGGCCGCTCGCAGGCAAGCCGCGACAGATGGCGGAGACGCTCAGCGGACACGCCCGGCTGGGCATCTCCGAGGTCCAGGTGGCGCTGACCATGGGTGGGGCGGAAGGCGTCCGTGCGTTCGCGCCGGTGATCGACGAGCTCAGGTCGGGGCGTCAATCGACGGGAAAGGCGACTCCCTGGGCAAGCGGCAAGTCGTCCCCGTAATTGATCGTGCACGTCTGCCGGCGCATATAGCCCTTCCACGCATCTGAGCCGGCCTGGCGGCCGCCGCCGGTCGCCTTCTCCCCGCCGAACGCACCTCCGATCTCCGCTCCGGAGGTCCCCACGTTCACGTTGGCGATCCCGCAGTCGGAGCCGGCGGCCGAGAGCCATCGCTCGGCTGCGTTGAGGTTGGTGGTGAACAGGCCGCTGCTGAGGCCCTGCGGAACCGCGTTGTTGGCCTCGATCGCCTCGTCCAGGCTGTCCACCTCGAAAACGTGGAGGATCGGCGCGAAAATTTCCTCTCGGATGATCGGCATTTCCACTCGCGACCTGACGATGGCCGGCTCGACGAAGTAGCCGGCGCGGTCCTCGAGCACCCGGCCGCCGTAGATCAACTTTCCGCCCTGTCGCTGTATCTCCGCGAGGCCTTCGCGGTATTCATCGACCGCCTCCCGCGACACCAGCGGCCCCATCAGAGTCTTCTCGTCGAGTGGGTCGCCGATGTTGACGGTTCGATAGGCGGCCACCACTCGCTCCAGCAACTGGGTGGCGATCCCTCGTTGGAGGATCAGGCGGCGGGTGCTGGTGCAGCGTTGACCGGCGGTGCCGACGCTTCCGAACACGATCGCTCGGAGCGCGAGCTTGAGATCGGCGTCGTCGAGCACGATGACCGCGTTGTTGCCTCCCAGCTCGAGGATGGCTCGTGCCGACCGTTTCCCCACCGCCGCCGAGACTCGCTCGCCGACGGCGCACGAACCGGTCGCCTGGATCAAGGGCACTCGATTGTCCGAGAGGAGGGCTTCGCCAACGGTGCCGCCGCTGCCGATGACGAGGCTGAAGACGCCCTCGGCTTCTGTGCCGGCGGTCACCTCGTGGTAAATCTGCTGGGCAGCGATCGAGATCAGCGGAGTGAGACTGGACGGCTTCCACACGATGGTGTCGCCGCACACCAGCGCGAGAGCCCAGCCCCAGCCCGGAACCGCGAGGGGAAAGTTGAATGCGGAGATGATCCCCACCGCTCCGAGCGGGTGCCATTGCTCGACGAGCCGGTGGTCCCGCCGCTCCGACGCGATCTCTCGGCCGTAAAGCTGTCTGGACTGTCCAACCGCGAGGTCACAGATGTCAATCACTTCCTGGACCTCTCCTCGGGCTTCGCTGAGGATCTTTCCGTTCTCGAGGCTGATCAGGCGGGCGAGGTCGTCCTTGCGCCTCCGGAAGGCATTACCCAACTCGCGCACCACGTCGCCGCGTTTTGGAGCCGGCACCGAGCGCCAGATCATGAAGGCCTCGAGGGCAGCCGCGATGGCGCTCGAGCAATCGGCTTCACTTGCGCTCCGAACGTGCCCGAGGACATTTCCGGTCGAAGGATCACGCGTCTCGATCACCGCCCCCGTCCCGCTTTGAATGAAGCGGCCGCCGTAGGCGACGCCCGAGAGGGTGCCGCCAACCGGCAGTTCGAAGGCGCCCAGGATCTCGTCGACCTGCAACTGTCGGTCACCAACGAGTTGCGTCTTCATCGAATCTCCTTTCAAACCACGTTTAGCTCGGGTTCAACTACACCTGTCGTGAAGCGCCGATGGGCGAACGCGTCCAGCGGAACCTCTGGCTTCTCCCCTACGAAACATCGAGCCAGCAGATGGCCCACGGCGGGCGCCTGCTGGAAGCCGTGTCCGGAGAATCCGCACGCGCACCAGAAGCCGCCGAGGTCATCGACCGCGCCCAGGATAGGTTGATGGTCGGGCGTCACCTCGTAGAGGCCTGCCCAGGCGGTCCGCACACCGGCGGTACCGAGCGCGGGCGCTCGGCGCTCGACGATATCAGCCATGGCTTCGAGCACGGCCCAATCGACCTCGGTGTCGAAGCTCGGCGTCTCGTTGGGCAGGCCCATGCCGAAGAGCAGGCCGTCACCTTCGGGGTGAAAGTAGAACGAAGTGGTCATGTCGATCGTCATCGGATGGTCGCGTGTCACCGCGGGCATCGGTGCGGTGACGAAGATGTTGCGCGGGTACGGCTCGACGGGCACGGTTACGCCGGCCATCTTGCCGATTTCGCCCGCCCAGGCGCCGGCGCAGTTGAAGACCACCGGCGTCACGATGTCGCCGGCCGACGTCGTCACTGCCGAGACGCGTCCCGCGCGCACGTCGATGCCTGTGACGGCGACGCCTTCATGGATCTTGACGCCCAGCCGCTTGGCCGCGCCCGCGTATGCCGAAGTCACTGCGTGCGGACTGGCGATCCCATCGCTGGGGCAGAAGGTGCCACCCAGGATGTCATCACCGCGAACGATCGGAGCCAGCTCTCGAACCTCCGAAGGCTCGACCCACCGCGCATCTGAGACCCCCAGCCGCTGCCACATCGGCACAAGCCGTCTGAAGTCGGCGACCTGCTGATCGTTGGTCAGGACGAACAGGTAGCCGATCTGCCTGAACTCCGGATCGACGCCTGTTTCGGCTTCGAGGCTCTTCAGCATGCGAACTGACAGCTGCTGCATGAGGACGTTGGTTTCGGATGAGAACTGACGCCTCACGCCCCCGGCACACTTACCCGTCGACTGCGAGCCGAGCGCGTCTTTTTCAACCAGCACCACCTTCGCACCGCGGTCGGCAAGGTGGTACGCGATGGAACAGCCGATCACGCCACCTCCGACGACCACGGCGTCAGCCGAGCCCAGGCTCATGCTCCGCTGCGCTGACGCCGGCCGGCTTCCGAACCCGGTCAGAATCGTTTCGAGGACAGGCAGCGCGTGGAGCACGTGCTTGGTTCGGATCAGCAGGTCCCACAGCGGCTCGAATTTCTTCCAGCCGCCGGCGTAGGCTATGTGCCGCAACCGCGATCTGAGTCCGGCCTTGGACGACGCGCCTCGCCAGATCGATCCCCAACGGTAGAAATCTCGATACGCACGCCAGTAGCCGGCTTCCAACTCTCCAGCGGTGAGCCGCTGCGGTTTGAAGACCACATGACGGGTGTCAAACAGATCCCAATCGTGGTGCAGCACCCGGTTCTCCGCCTCCATCCGCTGGTAAAGGGCGGTGGTCGGATACGGAGTCAGGATGTGGTAGGTCGAGGTTTCGATACCGTGGTGGACGGCCCACTCGACCGTGCGATCGAACACGTCTGGCTCGTCGTGGTCCATGCCGAACACAAAGCTGCCGTTGACCATGACACCCAGGTCGTGCAGGCGGCGGATGGCCGCGGCGTAGTCGCGCCCGATGTTCTGGTATTTGCGCTGGTCCTGGAGGTTGGCTGAGTTGACCGTCTCAAAGCCGACGAACAGGCTTCGCAAGCCCGATCGCACCGCCTTCTCGAGCACGACCGGCTGCTCGAGCACGGATTTGACCGTGCCCGCCGCCTGCCAGAGGCGGCCCATGCCGGCCATCCCATCGAACAAGGCGGCCGCAAAGTTCGGATTCCCGAAGAGATGATCGTCGAGGAAGTAGAGATGCCGCCCGGGTAGTCGATCGATCTCCGCGAGCGCGCGATCGACCTCCATCGTGTAGAACTGCTTGCCTCCCTGGAAGAAGGCGACCTTGTAGCAGAAGTCGCACACGTGCGGGCAGCCGCGCGAGACCACGATTGAGTTCGGCACCAGGTACAGGTGCCGTTTGATCAGGTCGCGCCGGATCGGCGGAATGGCCGCCAGAGTTCTGTCACGCGAAACGTAGCGAGGCAATGGAGCTCCACGCCGCAAGTCGTCGAGGAATTGCGGCCAGGTGTCCTCGCCGGGACCCATGAAGATGTGGTCCGCATGGGCAGCGGCTTCATCGGGAAGCGAGGTGACATGCAGGCCTCCGAGCACGACGCGTGCTCCGCGCCGGCGATAGTGGTCCGCGATTTCGTAGGAACGTCTTGCCGAGGTTATGTAAACCTGGATCACGACGAGGTCGGGCTCATCGTCCAGCTGAAGTTTTTCAACGTGCTCGTCACAAATCGCGACGTCGTCGTCGTCGCTCAGGTACGCGGCGAGCGTGGCGAGGCCAAGTGGAGGGAACAGCGAATACTTGATCGGCCGGAAGAAGGGGCTGGTCGCTTCAGTGAGAGCCGGCAGGATCATCTTGACTCTCACGGAGCCGGGCCCCCCGGCCTATCCATGCTTGATCAACGGGAACTACCGCCGAGCGGTTACGTCAATAGCGCTCGATCAACGTGAACCACTCACAGACGATCAAAGTGTCGTCGGCGATTTCGCGGTCGCTCCAAGCCCGCTCGTGCGCAGAACGCCATTGCTCGAGGGTTTCGAAGCCCTCGCCCTCATCGCGGGCGAACTGCAGGTCGACGTCCGCGGCTCGAACGACTCGCAATTCGGTCGTCTTCACCACCCCCAACGCCTCGTCGTCGTAACCGACCAGAAGAAAACTCTCGCCGAGTTCTGGCAGAGGCTCGTCCGTGTGGGGTACGTATTCTTCGCGGAGGCTGGCCGTCGCGATTTTGTCGCCACGGAGCACTGCCGCAACGAGTTTTCGGCGCAGCTCGGTGCCGCGGTAGCCCAGCTCCATGGGCCGCACAAGCAGCTAGCCGCGGGCCAGAAACAGGGTGATCGTTGTCGATATCGCCCAGGTAACCAGGATGAGGATGGCCCCGACCCACCGCCCTCGCCACGCCCGGAAGGCCACCACCGCCAGCATGGTCCAGGGAATGAAGTAACGCTCTCCGCCTACCGGAGTGGTCACGGCGACAGAAGCGTTGATGATGCTTCCCAGCACGTACAGGACTCCCAGGATTCCGAGCGAGTGAAACGTCCCCGCTACCGCCGGCCCAAACCCCAAGAGCACACCGAGGCAGGGCAACATGATCAGCCCACCGACGATGATGGCTAATACGGCGCTGCTGATGTCGTCGGCTCGGGTCGTGTCGGTCTGGCTCAGAGCGAACGGGATTCCGAGCAGCGCCAGGAGCACGATCCCGGCACCGGCAACCACGCCAGCCCAAAGCAGGATTTTCTTGCCGATCGAGATCTCCTCAGGTGGAGATGGAGGTTCGTTGGCCCAGGCCGGCGCGTAGACGGCCGGGCCGCCCAAAGCCCCGACCACGACCGGCTGCGGGACGAACGGCAGGCCAGGCGGTGCTGGCGGGATTGGGACTTCAGCGCCCTCGGGCAACCATGAGGGCGGGGGCGTGCCCGCTGTGGGTTGTGCAACAGGGGTGGCGGCAACGCGACCTGGCATCAGCTGCCAGGCCTGGCCATCCCACCAATAGTCGCCATCGGGCGACAGCTGCGGCGGATTCTGCATCGGGCCGCAATACTAGGCTCCGGGGCGCCGGATTGAGGCCCTACAGGACGTCTTTGGCTCGATACAAGATTTCGCCTGCGTTGCGGATGACGGCTACTCCTTCTGCCTCGCGTTCAGTCCAATCGGATAGGTCGATCGACTTTGGATCCAGGTAGCCGAGGTTCACCCGCTCGCATCGTTCTTGGGGAATCCCGGTTGCCAGCGTGACCTGGATTCGCGGCCGCTCTGAGCCGGTCCGCGCGTTGTACGAGCCCCAGCCCTTGACGTGCGTGCTGTGGGCCTTGATCACCCCTGGCACCGACGCGAAGCGCTCCGGCTGTTTCGTGAAGTACTCGAGCACGTGGTAGCCGATCTCATCGATCAAACGTCCGTGCGTGTAGGAGATTTCGGTCAGGGCCGGCGCGTAGATGATCACCTCGCCACCGTCGGCGATCGCGGGCTCGGTCTTGTACATTGCCTTGGCGGCGGTCCAGAGGTCGTGGTAGATGGTGGACGGAATCGATAGGACGCGCTGGAAGCCGTGCGCCACGTATGTGATCTCGAGCTGAGCTGACACGTCGGCGGCCTTGTCCCATGCCTCGACATATCCCCCGGCGTAGATCGCGTGGAGGGCGTCGTCGCGGACAGCCAGCGCGAGGCACATGATCGGCCTGGGCACCAGCTCCGCCGCGCGGTGAATCACCCGCCGGACAGCGGTGTCTTTGACCCCGATCGTTTTCATGCTCGAGCCCAGCGCCCCCAGCCAATGTGTAGCGCTGATCACGGCCGGACCGGCTACGCCGGGAAAGATGTACTTCGCTCCGCCAGAGAAACCCGCGACCTCGTGCGGAAACACCGGTCCGCAGATCACCAGCTGGTCATATTCCACCAGGAGCCGGTTGACGTCGAGCGGAATCGGTTCGCTCAACAAGCCGCCGGTCAATTCCTCGATCTCTCCGCTCTGGATGACCCCGATGCGGACAAGACTGTCGGGCTGGTCCCAACAGTGGCTGACCACGGACACATTCCGACCACGCTCGGACTCCGGGATGCCGACCAGTCTGTCAACCGCGGCCGGCGGCATCGGCGGGTGAGTGCCCAGCGCGATCAGGAAGTCGAGTCGCTTAGCCTGCTTGCCGACGATCTCGTTCAACAGCCGATAGAGCATCGGAATCGGAGCGTGGCGAGTGTCGTCAGGGATGAGCACGAGGACGCGGCGCCCGCTCACGGGCACGCCGGCGAAAGCCTTCGCGAGGACTTCGCCCACGTCGTCCTCCGTGAGACTTCGGCTCAGCTCGACGCGACCTTCCATCACACGCCGCCGAACGCGCTGAATCCGCCGTCGACGGGAACCACGATTCCGGTGACGAAACGGGCGCTGGGGCTGCACAGCCACACCAGCGCCCCAGATAGATCGTCCGCCTCGCCAAACCGCCCAAAAGGGGTGTGGCCGATGATCGCGCGGCCTCTGGCGGTGGGTTTGCCATCCGGCTCCACGAGCAGTTTGCGATTCTGTTCGCCTATGAAAAAGCCCGGCGCAATCGCATTCACGCGGATCTTGCCTTGATAACGGGTGCCCAGCTCAACCGCCAGCCAGCGGGTCAGGTTGTCGACCGCCGATTTCGCGGCCCCGTAACCGGCGTTCCTCGTCAGGGCGCGGGGAGATGCCATCGAGGAGATGTTCACGATCGAGCCATTCCCAGCCTCGACCATGGCCCGCCCGAAGACAAGGCTCGGCAGCAGGGTGCCGGTCAGGTTCAGGTCGACCACCTGCTGGAACGCGGCCGGCGACATCCCAAAAACATCGCCGCCTTCAGGGATGGTCGCCGTAGCGATGTTGCCGCCGGCGGCATTGACCAATGTGGTGATCGATCCCCACCGGCCGACGACCATGTCACGGGTCGACTCGAGCGCATCGCGATCGAGCACGTCCGCTGTGAGCGCCAACGCCTCGCCGCCCTGCGCCTCGAGCTCCGACGCCACCCGCTCGGCGTGTTCGCGATTGCGACCCAGTACGCCGACCTTCGCGCCGGCCATGGCCAGCGCTCTCGCCATGGCGCCGCCGAGGACGCCGGTGCCGCCCGTCACGATGGCGACCTGACCCTCGAGGCTGTACATCGAGGCGAGGTAATCGGTTCGGTTCATCGGCATCAGGTCCCGAGTATCCGGTCGCCGATCAATGCGCGATACAGAATCTCCTGCCGAGCCTCGATTCCTTTATACATGGCGGCAAAGTCTGCTCGAGGCTCGAATACCCGAGAGGTCCCAGGGTCGAGTTTTGGAGGCCCTGCCATACCGAGCGACTCCATCGCAAGAACCGCCGCCCCACGGCTGGAGGCTTCTTCCGCCTGCCCGGCCGCGACCGGCCGCCCGATGGCATCGGCCATCATCTGCATCCACGCGGGCGAGCTCAATAGGGCGGCTCCGCTGGCGACCAGCGTCGTGGCGCCGGGAATCACGTCATCCAGCCGCCGATCAACCCGGGCGAATTCGATCGCAACGGCCTCCAGACCGGCTCGAGCCATGTCTTCGGCGGTCGTAGCCGAGGTGATGCCGGCGATCGCGCCAAACGCGTGGGGGGCATAACCGAGGCTCCGCTCGCCGGCAAGATGCGGCAACACAGTCAGGCCATGAGC
>WNFB01006104.1_pt1 | contig 10797 bp, 7 predicted proteins | sample 5400501 | NCBI WGS metagenome assembly WNFB01 (sample SAMN13153341, study PRJNA577476) | soil metagenome | isolation source: 200 cm saprolite under Douglas fir tree site 2 hole 1 | place: USA:California | collected 2015-04-18 | reverse complement strand
CTCCCTCCTCGATCGTGAGAGAGACGTCGCACAGGGCAGCTACCTCGATATCTCCCATGCGGTAGACTTTTCCCACCTGCTGCAACACGATGAAGGGGCCGTTTCCCTCCATACCGCCGCTCCTAGAAGAGTCGCCGGAAGCCGTACGGGCCACCGCCTGGTATGCTGCGGTTTGTGTCGGTGCCACCCGATGCGTCGATGACAACACGGTCACCGGCTTGCAGGTTCCCTTCTACAATTTCAGTGAAGGTGCCGTCAGAGATACCGATCCTGACCGGGACCATCTCAGGCAAATCCCCACGGAGGACCCAAACTGTCCGACGATCGGGACCTCCAGATTCGCGGGACCGTTGCGACGTATCGGCAGGCGGCGATGCGCTTACGTTGCCTGGCAGTGCCGTTCCCCTACCATGTCTCTCTCCAGCAGTAGTGCCATGATCTCGCTGGACGCGCGAGAGCAGTTCCGGAGGCGGTCGGAAGCGCAGCGCTGCGTTCGGGAGGCGCACGACCTCGTCTCTTTCCGCGTAGATAAAGGTCACGTTTGCCGTCATCCCCGGCTTGAGTTTCAACTCCACATTATCGACATCGATGACCGCATCGTAGGTGACAACATTTTGCACGGACTGTGGGGCGTTACGGACCTGGCGAACAGTGCCAATAAAGCGCTCGCTCAGATAGGCATCCACCGTGAACGTGGCGGCCATCTTCGCCTTCAGCTTGCCGACGTCGGCCTCAGCCACACTGGTATCGACCTGCATCTTGGCCAGATCCTCGGCAATCAGAAAGAGAGTTGGGGCTTGCAGCGAGGCGGCGACGGTCTGCCCGACATCGACGTTCCGAGAGATGACAACCCCGTTGGTCGGCGAGCTGATATTGGTGTAGGCGAGGTTGATCTGGGCTTGGTGTAAAGCCGCCTTTGCTTGCTCGACACTTCCTTGCGCCGCCTCAACTTGCGCCGCGGCAGCGTCGGCGTTCGTCTGCGCGGTATCGACGTCGGCTTGAGCGATAAGCTGACGCTCCGCCAGGGCTCTGGCTCGCCGGTACTGGCGCGCGGCATCAAGTGCTTGTGCCTGTGCTTTACTCAGGTTCCCTTGTACGGCGACATAGTTAGCGCGTGCTTGCTCCATGGCCGCTTCGAACAACTGGGGATCGATCTTGGCGATGAGCTGTCCCTTTTCTACGGGTGAGTTGAAATCGACAAAAATCTGTTGGATCCGCCCGGAGACCTGGCTGCCCACCTGTACAGTGACGAGGGCAGAAAGCGTGCCAGTCGCGGTGACCTTGGCCACAATGTGTCCTTTCTCGACTTTCACGGTCTCGTAACGCAGCGGCGGTTTGCGATCCCCGGCACGATAATAAAAGAGGCCAAGCGCTAATCCCGCGATCACTAAGACACTGATGATCCAGGTGAGCTGTGTTCTGTGACCTAGCATGTACTCATCTCTCAGTTGCGAGGAAATCGGGCCAGTGCTCGAACGGCTATGATTGTATCGAAGATGAGAATGACAACAAGAGCGGGCCGGCCGTGTTGATGGCGTGAGTATCCGTCACTCTCGCCACTAAATATCACAAATAGTTAATCTAACACGCCCTCGCCGGTCTCGTTTCTCTTCACTTCTTGATCATTCTCTTTCTTTGCCGGGTTGCATCAACCCAGGGTCCGTACCGCTCAGCCTTACCGCCCGCCGGTGGCTCTGAATTGTGCCCGCTCTGCTGAGGCGACAGGGGAGAGCTGGCCGTCTGGCGCCGATCGACGGCCCCGCAAGCGTCGCCGCAGTTTGTCCCAGGCCGCCTCCAGGTGTTCTTGGAAGGATTCCAGATAGATATAGATGACGGGCGTGATGTAGAGCGTCAGGACCTGGGAAACCAACAAGCCGCCTACGACGGCGAGACCAAGGGGACGGCGCGCTTCGGCCCCGGCGCCAAAGCCGAGCGCGATGGGCAAGGTGCCCAACAGCGCCGCCATGGTCGTCATCATAATGGGACGAAAACGGAGGAGGCAGCCCTCGTAGATCGCCTCGGCCGCGCCCTTTCCTTCGTTTCTCTGCGCTTCCAGTGCGAAGTCGATCATCATGATCGCATTCTTCTTGACGATACCGATCAGCATAATGACACCGACAAACGCGTAGATGTTGAGGTCCATACGGAACAGCAGCAGGGTGAGTAAGGCCCCGACCCCGGCCGAAGGAAGACCCGAGAGGATGGTCAGCGGATGAATAAAACTCTCGTAGAGAATGCCGAGAACAAGGTAGATGACTAAGATGGAGACAAGCAACAATATCCAGAGGCCCTGCAGCGACGCTTGAAATGCCTGGGCAACGCCCTGGAAGCTCGAGTTGATGGTGACGGGCAGATGCAGATCGCTGGTGAGCTTCTCAATTTCTGCCACAGCGTCCCCCAAGGCCACGCCGGGTTTGAGGTTGAAGGAGATCGTGACGGAAGGGAACTGGCCGGTGTGGTTGACCGTTAGCGGCCCCAGACGCCGGGTCAGGGTGGTCGCAGTGTTTAATGGCACCACGCGGCCGCTGGCCGAGCGGACGTAGAGCAGGGAAAGAGCCCCGGGATCCAATTGGTATTGGGGCTCCAGTTCCATCACCACCCAATACGTATTGGTGGGCGTGTAGATGAGCGAGATCTTTCGTTGCCCATAGGCATTATAGAGCGCATTTTCAATCTGATCGGCTGTGACGCCCAGCGCTGAGGCTTTATCCCGATCGATCTCGACGAGCACCTGAGGGCTGGTGATCTGGAGGTCGCTGGTCACATCCTGGAATCCCGGCAGCTCCCGCATCTTGGCTTCGAGGGTCGGGGCCCAGCGGTAGAGGTCCTCGGTATCAGGGCTCAGCAGCGTGTACTGGTAGAGGCTCTTGCTCAACTGCCCGCCAATGCGGATCAGCGGCGGATTCTGCAGATAGACGTTGATCCCGGGAATGTTCGCCAACTTTAAGCGCAACTCCTGAATCACCTCATCCACACTGGGGCGTTCGGAGCGCGGCTGCAACCGCATAAAGAAACGGCCGGTATTCCCTGCCGAACTCGGACCGCCCACCCCGACGGAAGACATGAAGGACACGACGTGAGGATTCTGACTCACGACAGCGGCCACAGCTTGCTGATGCCGCGCCATATCGTCAAACGAAATATCCTGTGCGGCTTCGGTAAAGCCGAAGATCTGACCCGTGTCCTGGCTGGGGATGAACCCCATCGGGACGATGGTGAACAGGTAGACCGTCGCCACCAGAAGCAGACCGGAGGAAACTAGGGTTAGCACACGGTGAGTTAAGACCCGCCTCAGACTCCAGTCATACGCATGCAGCATGCCCGCGAAGACGCGCTCCGAAGCGGCATACAGGCGGCCGTGTTTCTCCATACTTGGCGGACGCAGGAAGCGGCTACTGAGCATGGGCGTGAGGGTCAAGGACACGAAGCCGGACACGAGGATCGCTACGCCAATGGTCACCGCGAATTCGTGGAGCAGCCGGCCCAGAATACCGCCCATAAACAGCAACGGGATAAACACCGCCGCCAGCGAAAGGGTCATGGACAAGATAGTGAAGCCGATCTCTGCGGATCCGCTCAGCGCGGCCTGTAGGGCTCCCTCGCCCATTTCCATGTGCCGGACGATGTTCTCGAGCATGACGATGGCGTCATCCACGACGAACCCCACACATAAGGTCAGGGCCATCAGGGAGAGGTTGTCCAGGCTGTAGTTCAACAGATACATGACCGCGAAGGTGCCGATGATTGACATGGGCACGGCCAGGCTGGGAATCACCGTGGCGGAGAAGTTCCGCAGGAAGAGAAAGATCACCAGGATGACCAAGCTGATGGTCAGATACAGGGTGAACATGACATCATGGATCGATTCCCGGATCGACTCGGAGCGGTCGTAGATGATGTTGAGATTCACCGCAGCCGGCATTTGCGCGCGGAAAGTAGGCAGGAGTTGTTTGATAGCATCTACCACCTCCACAGTATTGACACCCGGTTGGCGCTGGATGGCCAGCACGACCGCACGCGTGTTGGTAAACCAGCTTGCCACCTTGTCGTTCTCGACGCTGTCGAGGACCCGGCCGAGTTCCTCAAGGCGGACGGGGAAACCGTTGCGGTAGGCCACAATGAGCGGGCGGTAAACGGCCGCTTCGGGGAGCTGGCCGGTGGCCTGTATGGTGAAGGCTTTGTGAGCGCCGTAGAGGGTGCCCGTGGGAAGGTTCACGTTGGCCTGCCTAATCGCCTCTTGCACCTCGTCGATCCCGATCCCGCGCGTCGCCAGCGCATTGGGGTCCAGTTGCACACGTACGGCATACTTCTGCGAGCCAAAGACCTGCACCTGAGCCACGCCGCTGATCATGGAGATCCGCTGGGAGATGAGGGTCTCCGCGTACTCATCCACGGTGGACAAAGGCAGGGTCGGCGAGTTCACGGCCATATACAGAATGGGCTGGTCAGCAGGGTTGACCTTTTTGTAGGTGGGAGGGCTCGGCATATCCCGGGGCAGTTGCTGCTGGGCCTGGGATATCGCGGTCTGGACATCTGTGGCCGCACCATCGAGGTTCCGGTCCAGGGTGAATTGCAAGGTGATCTGCGTGCCTCCGAGCGCACTGGTGGAACTCATCGAATCCAGCCCCGGGATGGTAGAAAACTGTCGCTCCAAGGGAGTGGCCACAGACGAGGCCATGGTCTCAGGACTCGCCCCAGGGAGGCTAGCGGACACCTGGAGCGTCGGAAAATCCACGTTCGGCAGGTCACTCACCGGCAGGGTACGGTATCCCATGAGGCCGAAGAGCAAGAAGCCCAGCATGACCAGTGTCGTCATGACGGGCCGCCGGATGAACAGCTCGGGAATGCTCATTGGGCGTTCTCCTTGGAAGCGGTAGTGGCCCTGGGCGTTTGAATTTCAACCTTGGCGCCGGGCGAGAGCCGCAACTGCCCGTCGGTCACGACCTGCTCTCCAGGTTTGAGGCCTTCCTGCACCACGGTTTCAGCCCCGACTTCTCTGTCGACCACAACGGGGCGGGATTCCACGGCGAGGTCTGGTTGGATAACGAAAACGTACGGGCCTGTTTGCCCCGTCTGAACCGCCTGAGACGGCACCACCACCACGTTGGCCTGCATGGCGAGCGTCAGCACGACATTGACAAACTGCTCCGGCCAGAGCGCTTCGTCATGGTTCGGAAAGGTCGCTTTCAGTTGGATGGTTCCCGTGGCAGGGTCGACTGCATTATCGATGAAGGTTAACTCGCCGTGAGTAGGCTGTCCCTCATCGTGGGGAATGATCGCGTCGACCTGAAGTTTGCCGGCAGCCATATATTTCTTAATTTCCGGCAGATGCTGCTCTGGCACGGAAAAGGCCACATAGATGGGACTGAGCTGGTTGATAGTCACTAAAGGGACCGACACCGATGCGGAGCCCGATGGCCCGGGGCCGAGCGGTGTGGTGTCATTAGCTTTGACGATATTACCCTGGTGCACCAAAAGGTTCCCCGTCCGGCCCGCGATCGGAGAGTGAATGAAGCAGTAGAAGAGCTGGAGTTTGGCGTTGTCCACGGCGGCCTGATCCGCGCGGACCGTGGCTTCGAGAGCGGTGGCGGTGGTGAGGGTCTGGTCGTACTGTTGGTGGGCCACGTACTCCTTTTTCACGAGTTCTTCATAGCGGTGGACTTCCCGGCGCGCGTTTTCCAGCTGAGCCTGGTCCCTTGCCAGATTGGCTTCCACTTGCTTGAGCTGCGCCTCAAAGGGGCGGGGATCAATCGTAAAGAGAAGATCTCCTTTACGCACGTCCTGGCCCTCTTTGAAATGGACACGTTGCAGTTCTCCTCCGACCTGGGTCTTGACCGCCACCGTGGCGTAGGTCTGCACATAGCCGATGGCGTGCAGTTGCAGGGGAACGGTTTTTTGACCCACCGTGGCCACCGTGACCGGCACAGCAGGCTTCCTTCCAGGATCCTGTCCGGTGGGCTTTCCCGATGCATCATGGGAACACGCGGTGAGAAAGGACAGAGTAGCCAGGAGCCCCCAGAGAAAGCCTGCGGGGAGAAAACCAGGACAGAAAAAATGCAGGGATGGTCGCGCAATGTTGATGAGGGCTCTCATTGCTCTCCTATCCGTGTAATGAGGAAGAGAGCACAACTGTTGGAGCGCACTTTGCTCCCGTTCCAACCAGCGTCACAGACGTGTGGCACACAGCTGGCATCGCCAGCTCCCGGATCAACTGCCATGTTCGGTGACGGCCTCCTTAAACACCTTCCCGAGGAGGGTGACGCTTTCCTCGATTTTGTGCAGCTCGACCGCCGATAGACCGGCCAGCAGATTGGCCACACGGGCCCGCGTGGCGTCACGGGCTTGCTGCAGATGCTGAGCACCGGTTGCAGTAAGCGTGAGGGCAATGCGTCGGCGCTCCTGGGGATAGTCAGTGCGGTCTACCAAGCCCCGCCGCACTAGACGATCGACGAGCACAGATGCGGTGGGACAGGTCACACCTAAGTGCTCTGCCGCGCTCGACAAGGACGTCCCGGGGTGGCGGTACAAGAACACCAGCGCGCGAAACTGGGGCACCGAGAGAAACGGAGTGCCGTGGCGACGCGCCTCGGCACGGAGAAAGTGCATCACCACAGGGACCATTTCCATAATTTCCCCAGCGCACTGTGCCGGCGTTGCCTTTGTTGTTGCCATTGGCTTTGTCATCCATCCATATCAGGTCTGCCGTAAGACGCGTCCATCAGGTTGGTTGATTCGCCGGGAATATATGTGTATGACTAATAATTAGTATATCAAATTATAGGCGCGGTGTTCTCTTCTGTCAACATAACCTTGGCACCACGGCGTTGGTGGACGTGAGGAGGAAGCCGGCCGACCCGTGACAAGGGCGGAGGGACGACTATCCGCAAACTGCTGGCACCCTGCCCGCTTTCTGCTGGACTGCGGTACCGCCGATGACCAGGATCAAGAAGAACGACTCGATCTCCGCGGGAGGATCCGTATGCGACGTGTGGCGTTCATCGTCTGCCTGTTGTTTGCACTGCTGCTCAGGAGGGAGGGTCAGGGTGCGCCCTCCCAAGATTCGACACTGACCCTACAGGAGGCTATCGACACCGCCCTGGCTCAGCACCCGACGTTGCGCGTCGGGCAGGCCACGGTTGAGGCCGCCCAACAACGCGTGCGGCAACAGATCGCCGGCTATCTGCCAAGAGGCGGCTACACCTATATCTACACCCGTCGGGAACAAGCCGTCACCTCTGCAGTCGGCGGCGTACAGGTCGGGGGCGTACAACAGCAACGTGCGAGCTCACAGTTGTTTAACTTCAACTCCACCAACTTCAGCATGAGTCAGATGCTGTTCGATTTTGGTCGCACGCTCGACTCCATCCGCGCGGCCATTGCCTCCGTAGAGGCGAGCACCGCCGACCTGGAAACCACCAGGCAGACAGTGATCTTCAACACGAAGCAAGCCTACTACAGCGTCCTCGCCAGCCAGCGGCTCCTACAGGTGGCCGACGAGACCGTGCAGCAAAACCAGAAACACCTCGAAGAGGCGCAAGCGCGCTTCGACGTCGGCCTGGCGCCCCGCTTTGACGTGACCCAAGCCCAAGTGCAGCTGTCCAATGCGGCACTCAATCAGGTGACCGCCCGCAACAATGTGGCGCTGGCGCGCGAGACCCTGCGTACCGCCATGGGCGTCACCGGCCCCTTTCTGGTCACGCTCGTCGATACCCTGGAACGCGGGGCCCTCACGGTCACTGACGAGGATTTGGTGGTCCAAGCCTATGCCCACCGGCCGGAACTGCAGAGCCTCCAGGCCCAACAGCGGGCGACGACGGACCAGGTCTCCGCGCTGCGGAAACAGTACCTGCCGTCGGTCGCCGGCACCGCGCAGTATAACTGGACGGGGCGCCAGTATCCCTTGCAGCAGGGCTGGTTCTGGGGGGTCACCCTCACGGTTCCGCTGTTCGATGATATCCTGACCACTGGCCAGGTGGGGGAGGCACAAGCGAACCTGCGCGGCCTCCAAGCGCAGGAAGACAACCTGCGCCAACAGATCGCCCTGGAGGTGCGCCAGAGCTTGCTGACCCTGCGCCAGGCCGAGGAGAGTATCCGGGTGAGCGAACAGACGGCGGTTCAGGCGCGGGAGAACCTGGACATCGCCGAAGGGCGCTATGCCGCTGGGGTGGGCAACATTATTGAGCTGACGGATGCCCAGGTCTCGCTGACCTCGGCCCAGGCCAACATTATCCAGGCGCTCGCTACCTATAAGACTGCTGTCGCCCAACTGGAGAAGGCAATCAACCAGCGCCTCGAATAAGACCCCGTAGCCCCTTTACGTGGCGGGCTGAGCGAAGACCTCTCTCACTGCGCGGGAATACTTTTCTGGATTCTATCGCAGAGGACTAAAGACAAATTGTGACATTGCATGTCTTGTGTTGATCCTCAGAGAATTTGCTATCGAGACGGAAGGCGGAGCATATCACGAGCGCAAGAGATCCTTTCTTTAAGGAGATCGTTGAACGCTTCGGCCGTTTCCCTCGTCGGAACGCGATCCTGGGCCGCTCCTCCACACCAGAGGAGGTCGAGTTTCTCCAACAGCCAGGATCGTCATTTTAGCGAGCACGAGAAAGGCGACACGTTACCTTTCTGCTGAAGGCGTGCTTTTGCTGGTCCTGATGAGGAACGTTATCACTGACACGCTTGCCTCCAGGGCAGGGAATGCTGACTGGAGATTGGGGATTACAAGCAGAGGGAGGGAGAAAGTTATGCGTCGTTTTCTCGCTGCAGTGCTCGCCATTGTCGCTCTCGGCCTGCCGGTGCTCAGCCACGCCGCGATGTGGGACATCGACCCGGCGCACACCAGCGCCCAGTTCGCGGTGCGGCATCTGATGGTCTCGACGGTGCGGGGCGAGTTCGGCAAGGTCAGCGGAACCGTCAACCTTGACGAGCAAGACCCAAGCAAATCTTCGCTCGAAGCCACCATTGACACCGCGTCGATCAACACCCGTGTAGAGAAACGCGACCAACACCTGAAGAGTCCCGACTTTTTGGATGTCACCAAGTACCCAACGATGACCTTCAAGTCTAAAAAGATTGAAAAAGTAAGCGATGCGAAGTTCAAGGTGACCGGAGACCTGACTCTTCACGGCGTCACCAAAGAGGTCGTGCTGGATGTCGAAGGATCGCCCAAGGCGTTCAAGGATCCCTCTGGCAACCTACGAGTCGGCGGCGTTGCCACGACCAAGATCAACCGTCAGGACTTTAGCGTGCAATGGAACAAAGCGCTGGAGACCGGTGGCGTGGTGGCCGGCGACGAAGTCGCAATCACGATCGACGTCGAACTCACGAAGAAAGCTGAACCGACCGCAGCCGCTAGCGGTACAACGAGTGCGAATTAGCCATAGGGGGCGCACACCGTGCGCCCCTACTTCGTTGGCCTGACATCCTCATTTGCAGGGTCCCTGCCCTTTTTCAAGCTCTTCGGCACCCCAAGCCATCCTCGCCGCCGGAAGAAAATCAACTGCCCGCAGGCAACCACAGCCATCAGTACTAAAGAAAACGGATAACCCCAAAACCAGTTGAGTTCAGGCATGTTCCATGGCGAAGCGCTGGGGTTGAAGTTCATCCCGTAGACACCGGCAATAAAAGTCAGCGGGATGAAAATCGTAGCGATCACGGTCAGCACGCGCATGATCTCGTTCGTGCGATTGCTGATGCTGGAGAGGTAGACATCGGTCAGATCAGATCCTAACTCGCGGTAGGTCTCGATCAGATCGATAAGCTGTGAGACATGATCGTAACAGTCCCGCAGATAGAGGCGGGTCTCATGGGTAACGAACGGGGTTTCTTCACGCAAGAGCGCGTTGAAGGTCTCTCGCTGCGGCCAGATGGCGCGGCGCAACGTCAATAGGTTGCGCTTGATCTCGTGTATGCGCGCGACGACATCGCCGTAAGGACGGGAGAGAATCTCATCTTCGAAGGCTTCCAGGCGCTCGCCGTATTCCTCCAAGATAGGGAAGTAGCAGTCAACGATCGCATCCAGCAGCGCGTAGGCCAGATAATCGAGGCCAGCCTCGCGGATGCGGCCGCGCTTTTGTCGGATGCGTTCCCGTATGGGATCGAGACAGTCTCCTGGCCGCCCTTCCTGGAAGGTCAGGACGAAGTTCTTGCCGAGGAAGAGGCTGAGTTGCTCGGTTTCCAGATGCTCGCCCAGCCTGACCATGCGGGTGACGATGAAGTAGTATTCGCCGTACTGCTCGATTTTGGGCCGCTGGTGGACATTGATCACGTCTTCTAAAGCGAGACGGTGCAAGCCAAAAACTTCACCGAGAGTGCGAATAGTTTCAACATCCCCCAGCCCTTCGACGTCTACCCAAAGCACCGGCCATTTATTGAGAAAATCACGCACGCGCCGGGGCTCAGTAATTTCTTGTTCCACCACCTCCTCGGGCCCATAAGCCAGAATACGGATGACCGGATGGGGAGCTTCCGGATCGGCCACCAGGGTTCCTGGGGGTGTCCCGGGCGGCGTGCGCCGGTGGTACGTCCGGGATTTCCGTCTCTTGTGTTTGTGCGCGTTTATCTTTTGTTGTGGGGACGTCATCGGCCGCTCCTCCAAGCACGATACGCCGCCTTCATGCAGATCCCGCAGGGTCGGTAACCGGCGGCTCTCGCCGTGGCTTCGTCTCTAAAGAAGACGCGGTGCCTCACGTAGTGTCCTTTGGCAATCCAGCGCAGGGCGTTGGGGCAATCGAGGCGACCGTAGATCTTCCCTTTCCGGTGTCCGCCCAGGGCGCCGGGAATCGCACTCTCGTA
>WNFB01006103.1_pt1 | contig 10797 bp, 7 predicted proteins | sample 5400501 | NCBI WGS metagenome assembly WNFB01 (sample SAMN13153341, study PRJNA577476) | soil metagenome | isolation source: 200 cm saprolite under Douglas fir tree site 2 hole 1 | place: USA:California | collected 2015-04-18 | reverse complement strand
AGTACACCGTCACCTCGTGCCCCATATCCGCCAACCGCTTGCCAATTTCTTCGTAATAGGCTTCGATTCCGCTGTACTTCGAAATCACGCCGCGGCCGCCGATGAACGCCACACGCAGCGGTCGCTTCATGTCTGGTACAACCTCTGGCTTAGCCGGCTTCTGTCTGCGTAGCGCAAGTTGTTCGTACAACCGGGCCAGGGCCAGGTAGTGAGCCTCCGGCGAGTGCTGGTTCCGCACCAGTTCACGGCAGGCCGCGCCCATTTTTGCCGACAATTCCGGCCTCTCGGCAAGAAAAGAGATGGCTCCCGCCAGTTGCCCCACATCGCCCGGCCGGAACAGAAGTCCAGTCTCGCCCTCATGCACCAGTTCGCGCCGCGAGCCCAGATCCGAAGCCACCACCGGTCGTCCCCACGCATACGACTCGAGGATGCTCTTGCCCAGCGTTTCGTAAGCTCGTGAAGGCAGTACCGTGAAGCGCGACGAACAGATCGATTGGTCCAACTCCGCACCTCCTAAATGGCCGAGAAATTCCACATTCGCCAGACACAACTGTCCCGCCAAACTTTCCAGCTCCGAACGCTGTGACCCCTCTCCCGCAATTCGTAGGTGGATGTGCGGCAGACCTTGCATCGCCCGCAGCAGATCAGTTACCCCCTTCTCCGGTACCAGCCGCCCGAAATAAAGGATTGGCGCATCCGTTCCTGCCCCTGGCGGCGCCTGCGATGGTAATTTCTGAAAATGCGGTAGCACATCAATCTTCTTAGCGCTCCATCCGTTTTCCACCAGCTTGTTCTTCACGAAGCGGCTGGGCGCGAGAAAGCGGTCCACACAGCTCTCATAGGTTTGCAGCCATTTGTGAGCATAGGCCTCCGCCGCCAGCAAGAAGGCCGAGCCGGGTGGCCCCGCATAGCAGCCTACTGTAAGAACGTGCCAGAACTGCCCGCCGCGGCAGCGCTCGCAGGCCTGGCCGTGCGCCACCATGTTGTAACTGGGACAGAGCAGCTTGAAATCGTTCAGGTGATAAATCACGGGAACCCCCTGCATCTTCAGTTCCCAGAGAATCGAGGGCGAAAGGTGGTGATAAATGTTGCGCACGTGCGCTACGTCCGGCCGGAACGCCGCAATCATGCGCCCCAGCCCCTCTCGCGCCTGGCACGAGTAGATCGCATGTGCCGCCAGCCTGGCATGTCCAAGTGGTCCATGACCGCCTTTGAAATCGATATGCGGTACGAAATACTTGTCGTATTCCGTCGGCTGGCCTCGCGGGTCCGCCATCGAGAACAGCGCCACCTCGTGTCCGTGCGCGCGCATCAGGTCCATGAGTTCGAACAGGTAGACCTCGGTACCGCTAAAGGCAAAGTTATATTTGTTGCAGTACAGGATCCTCATCACGATTGCTCTCTGCCAATCCGGTGATCCGTGCGAGAAAGAGATCGCCGAAGGCGGACAGGTTCCTTTCGCGGTTGAAATGTTCCAGCACGTGCTGGCGTGCCACCCGGTGCAGCGGCCCCAGAGCAGACCGCGATTTGCAGATCGTCTCGACTCGCTCCACAAAGTCTTCTAGCGACCCTGTGCGGTAGAGGAACCCGGTCTTGCCGTCCACCACCAGCTCCGGGATTCCAGTAATCGCTGGAGCCAGGACGGTTCGGCCGTGCGCCATCGCTTCCATCAGGACCAACGGGATACCTTCGCTGCGGCTGGTAAGCACAACCAGATCGCACATGGCGTAGTAGGTATCGAGCTGCCGTCGCGGAAGATGACCGAGAAGCTTCACGTACCCTGGGAGATCAAGATCTCGGATGAGCTTTTCGAGGGACGGCCGCTCCCCACCCTCCCCCGCAATCAGACACAGGAAACGAATTCCGCGGTCTTTCAACCGGCGGCATGCCCGCGCTAAAAACGCGTGATTCTTGACCGGATGCAGCCGGCCCACGGCCAGCATGATCAGGCACGCGGTCGAGCGCTCTGCCTCGGGAGCCGGAGGGGTCAGCGAACGCGGATCGACCCCCATCCGCCGGACCACGACTTTGTTTGGCTCGACCCCAGCGTAATGCTGGAGGATGTGCCGACGGTTGAACTCCGAGACGGTCACGCAAAACCTGCAGTGTTTCAGCTTTGTGTCCAGATAGGCGCCATGCAGCAGCAGATCGGAGCCGTGCAGGGTCATGCTGAAGCCAATGCCCAGCAGGCGCGCCGCCACCATCGCGATCCAGGAGGCGAAGTAGCCGTGGTGTACGTGGATGTGCTCGACACCACGTCCTTCGAGCCTCAAGGCGCAGTACGCGCCCAACCACGTGTGTAACAGGGCACGCATCCGCCGCAACGGCAACTCGCTCCCTTGCACGAGCACGCGCTCGACCAGATCCGCCAGCACGCTGAACCTCCGCAAACACAAGCAGGTGGCACGGAGCAATAGGCCGATTCGCAACGGTTGTAGACACAGGGTTTGGGCCACCAGCGGCTTCAGCCCATCGTCAACCGTGGCCTCGGCGCGGCGCGCGCTGCACGGGATGACGTCAACTCCCCGTTTGCGCAGTTCCCAAATCTCCTCGGCTACATACGGCTCGACCGGCGAAGGAAATTGATTGCTGAGGTAAGCGATCGTTGGCACGTCAGTAGTGAACCGCGTTCAGTGATTGTGAAATCTTGAGGGACCGATTCGCCTCAGCGCGGTTTTGGTGACCGGGGTTGGAGCCACCGAGCCTCGATTCACCGTGGGCACAAAGAGGAGCGCAAGAGAGATAACAACCCAAGCCGCCAGTTTGCGGTAGGAGATGACAACAGTTCGCGCCAGACTCTTATGAATCAGGAAATAGGCGCCGCACGCAAGGAGTTCGGCCCAACCGTAACCGGCAATCCCGACGCGAGGAAGCAAAAACAGCGTGCCGGCAACCAGCAGCCCTACATGCGCGACGTACGAGCGCATCACCGTCCATTGCTGGCCCAGCACGAACAGCGCCGAGGCTTGCAGGTTGTAAATCGAATTTACCAGCACTCCCGCAGCCACGAATGGATATACCACCAGGCTCGGCGTCCATCTCACACCGATTACATGCCGTACGATGAACGGACCGAGTAACGAAAACACGCAGAGCAGTGGGCCCAGCGTGATCACCTGCAGGTAGAGTGCTCGCTCCAGCGTAGTGCGGAATTCCTCACGTTTGTTTTGGAGCCGGGCCAGGGTCGCAATGGCTGTTCGTCCCGCCGCCAGCCGAAATGTTCCGAGCGCTTCGGCTATGCGGAGAGCGAGAGCGACGAATGCCACTCCCTCCGCGCCGGCAAATCGTCCTACCAGCAGCGGATTGACGAGAGTCCGCAATTGCCATGTGCGCAACGACGCGGTGAGTCCGATCCCGAACGAAAGCATTTCGCGCGCTTGCCCGGCATCAAATCGCAGGCGTGGAACCATCCGCGCAGAGACGCAAGCCGCGAGCAGCACGAATATCTGCCACGCGGTTTGTCCAGCCACCGGCGCCCAGACTCCCAGGCCTGAGCAGGCGAGGATCGTCGCCACCAGCAGCCCGAGAGACTGCCCTCCCAACTCGATTCCAGCCACGCTGCGGAAGTTCAGTTTCCGTTCCAGCTTAGCCATCGGGATACCAGTGAGCCCGCTCACGGGAATACTGAGCAGTAGCACCAGGTAGGGCGCAACGAACTCGCGGCTTCCGTACCAGCGCTCAAGCATCGGCACCAGGGCCGCACCTGTCAGTGCAAGCCCCATTGAGACGGCGAGGATGAGCGTGGCTGCGACATCGTACAGACGCGCTCCTGGAGCATCTTTGCGGCGCACCAGGCAAGTGTCGACCCCCGCCCGCGCCAGGTTGGACAAAAACGCGACCAGGCCGATGGCAGTCACGAACACGCCATAGGAGTGCGGCCCGATCCACCAGGTCATCACCAGCATGTTTCCCAGGCTCACGACCACGCCGAGCCCGTACCGTGCCGCAAGGTAAACGCCTCCCCGCACGGTCTGCGACGAGAAGACCTCGCCGGTCCCAGACTGCGGCAGGCCGCTGGGAGAGACGAGGCTCGCAGATTCGAGTGGATCGCCCAAACCCACCAAGTCTGTAGTCAGCACATCTGCTTCAGCTTGAAAGGACATGAAGTCGGGGGTCCGCCCGGTGGTTCTGTGCTGCCAGCATTCCCGCCAGCGTGAACAGCAATCCGTTAACGAATTGGTAGTTCATGACCACAAAACTGGCGTTCAGCAGGTAAACCGCGACCAGTACCGGCCATAAGGAGCGGAACTGCTCGTCAAGAAAAGTGCCGGCCGGCGAAGTCACGTGAGGGCGTTTTTTTCGGCCCAAACGGAAAAGATCGATGACCACCCATGAGTAAAGAGCTAGTCCCACCAGACCGTGTTCCACCACAATCTCGAGATACGTGTTGTGGAAGTAGAACTCCTCCCCGTGAAAGTCGCTAACGTGTCTTGGCAACTCCAGCCGCATTTTGTCCGCACCCCACCCTGAAAGGGGCTTGTCCAGAAACATCTCCCAGCCCGCCCGGTAAACCGCCAGGCGAAACTCCACCGGGCTCTGTTCTCCTAGGCGAGCGATCAGCGAATCATTCCCCTCGCGGAGACTGAGCGCTGCCAGCAATCCAAGTCCGCCAGTAAGTACCAGGCAAAGGCACGCGCCGCGTACCCGCCTGCTTGAGGAAAAGAACAGCAATACCAAAACCGATGCCGCAAACGACAACCACACCGCGCGCGTTTCCGTCGCTAATACCGCAAGCGGCAATGCAACCAGGAACAGAAGCCCCAGCGCTCCCCGAAGTCGGTGGCGGCGAAGCGAATCCAGGGCAATCAGGCCGAGAAGATTGAGAGTCATCCCGTTGGCGACGGCCTGCAGAAACGGCCCGCGTGCACGGTCGGCATGAATCCCGAGACTTTCGTCCAGGATGTAATGCGGGAAAATAAGTTGCTTCGCGTCGAACAGAAACAGGATGGCGATGAAACTGAGATAACCCAGGACGATCAACGCAAAATTCTCAAACTTGCGCAGCGATGCGACATCATCAAACACCAATCCCGACAAGTGGTAAAGCGTGAACGGCACCACCCACCTGGCCGCGAACAAACTCCAGTTCTGAGGTTCGTACGGCTGGGCGAGAACGCAGGAAAGGGAGAGGAGCAGCAGTCCGAACATGGGCCACGTGACAGGCCCAACGACCTTCAACGGCTGACGAAGCACCAGGGCGCGCAGCAGCACCACGAACACCAGCAGCAGGAACGCAGCTCGATCCAGCCAATATAACTGTAGGTCGGGCGGACGGAAAAGCATCACGCCCAGCGTAGCCAGAAACAGCAGCGAAGGTGATGCCATCAGGGCATGCAACGGGCGGAACGCAGTTACCACAGTCCACTGCGCTGCCTCCCAGGCCGAAATTCTCGCGGGAATCTGCCCGGCCGAGGACATGCTACGCGCCACTTCCTTGCAAAACCACGGATATGGTCTTGCACAGAATCCGCAGGTCCATCCACAGATTCCAGTGCTCTATGTATTGCAGGTCGAGGGCCATATTGCGCTGGAACGAGGGATCGCGCCGCGCCGTCACCTGCCATAGCCCGGTAATCCCCGGCGTGACGTCGAGCCGCCGCAAGTGTTCAAGACGGTAGCGCTCGAAGTCGTCGAGCGGATGCGGCCGTGGCCCCACCAGGCTCATCTCTCCCCGCAGTACGTTCCACAACTGCGGCAGCTCATCCAGGCTGTAGCGCCGCAGAAACCTCCCTACACGCGTGATCCGCGGGTCATTCTTGATTTTGAAGAACGGACCCTCCCGTTCGTTGCATCGGCGCAGATGTTCTTTCCACTTATCCGCATCCATGACCATGGTGCGGAACTTGTGGCAGATGAAATTCCTGCCCTTCCGGCCCACTCGCGGCGCTCGATAGAAGACAGACCCGGAGGAATCCAGCTTGATCACCAGCGCGATCAGCGCCAGCAGGGGTGCCGCGACCACCAGTCCAGACGCGGAAAACACAACATCAACCGTGCGCTTCAAGAAAAAGTCCAACCTTGGGACTGGCTCTTCGTGCAGCTTCAGGAGCGCCAAATTGCCGAAATTTTCCAGAACGAGTGACTCCGGCTCACACCCAAAACACTCGAGAACCACTCTTACATCGAGGCGGTTGCGGCGTGCCTCGTGGATCACCCGCCGCACCAGTTCGGGCTGGTGCGGGGTGGTTAGGATGATTTCGTCCACAAATTCCGACCGCGCGACTTCGGCGAGATCCTCTACTCTGCCGCGCACCTCGCCGGCGATTGGCTCGTTTTCATCCAGGAATCCCACTACCACACGACCATCGACATGCTCCCGCTCCAAGAATGCCGCCACTCTGCGGCCCAGCTTTCCGTATCCAACGATCAAGACGTTACGCAAGCCGCGACCGGCTTCTATCGCTCGCGCTGCGGTACGCCGCTGCCAGTCCCTCCAGCCGAGCATGGCCAGGTAATTGAGCAGCGCGCCCGCTGTAAGCGTTCCGATCGAGATCACTTGGGTTTCCAACTGGTGAATAGCAGCGCCGACCAGCACAGTTGCCCAAGCCACCGCTTTGCCCACGATGATTCGTTCCCGCCGAGGCACGCGAATCAGGTCCGCGCGATAAAGGCCATCCGAGTGACCCAGCAAGATGATCAAGGTGCAGTAAAGCAGGAGCAATCCCAAGTCCGAGGCCGGCAGTCGCAGCGGGCGCAGGAGCGCGGCGGGATTACGGTGAACCGCGAATTCCAGCAGCACGCTCAGAGGGCCGATCGCGGCAAGGTTCAGCCCCAGAAGAAGGCAGTCCGCTGACACGTTTGCGGCAAACCTCCAACCTTGGCCGCTGACGAAAGGTCCCGGCAAAATTGCCTGCGCGAATGTTTGAAGGGCACTTGGTTTCCGCGGCGCCCGCAGAGTTTTCGGCTCTTCTCCAACCCAGAACCGCCCATCCACGATGACGGAGTGCGGCCGCTTGCGCGGGATATCACGGCTGACCGACGGCATTTCCGGGATCGGACCGGAAGCGGGCGCACCTGGACGGCCAGAGATTTCGGGTTTGAATGCGGCGGGAGAGGACACTTCAGACCAGTTCTAACTCGTATCCTTCAATCTGGATGGCCACCGAACGCTGGATGCACTCGATGGAGATCACGAGTTTCTTTTGACCACTCTGTTCGAGAATTCCTTCCAGACCATCGAGGCAGCCGCCTCGAATTCTGACCCGCCTCCCAATCTTCATGAAGGCATGGAGTGAGCATGGGACCTTCTGTGAAAGGAGCCTCTGCAGATCCTCGATCTGTTTGAAAGGAATCGGAGTTGCGTCTCCTCGGAAGGTGACAAAGCCCATTACTCCTTCCGTTCGCACGACTTTCAAACGGGATGCGGACGATGGGTGCAAACGTACGAACACATAGCCCGAAAAGAGTGGTGTGTCGACTGCCTTTCGACGATCGCTCCAGAGATGAATTGCTTCCAGCACCGGAAGGAACGTCTCCACCCCTTTGTTTTGAAGTTGAGCCGCCACCTTTCGTTCAAACCGGTACCGCGTCTGGATCGCGTACCATCGGGCCACCCCGAAAATCTGTGGCTCCAAACGGTCCGGGACCGCTGTCATTGGCCTGACTCGAGCCGGGGCATAGCTCTGCCATCTGAGTCCCACTCGGTTTTCGGCTTGTTTTCCACAGTCCGTATGTTTCAGTTCGCAAACAGTCGGGAAGAAACGAATCCTTGTAAGTCCTACAACTTCTTATAAATTCCTTCCGGGATTGGAAATGTCCGCTGGTTTAACACGGTCCCCAGCAGGCGGGCATTCGTTGCCTGCAGGGTCTGCTTCACTTTTTGCGCTGCTACCCGCCGGGTCGAATTAGCTTCCAGCACCAGGACGATTCCATCAGTCAGGTGGCCCAGCAGCGCTGCTTCGCTGCACAGCCCGGCTGGCGGCCCGTGGAGCACGGTGTAATCAAACTCGAGGCGTAATTCTCTCAGTCTGCTGCCCACCCACACCGGGGACAGGATGTTTTCGCCTTCCCCCAGGAAGACGTTAATGGGCACACGCCATAGCTTGCTGGAGATCTGGCGCGAGGAATTTCGCAAAGAGCCGAATCCTTTCTGACCGCAACCCGGCTCGCAGCCCTTCCTCATGGAAAGATTCCCCAACTCCGAAGCGCGCAGATTTGCCTCAACCACGCAAACGCTTCCCGCAGTCTGAGCGGCCAGGGCTTGCCCGACCTGCAGGCAGATCCCCGCGATATCCATAGGTTCAACAGCACTAAAAACCACCTGCCGTATGGGTTTTGGCCATCCTGGAAAGAACACCTGCCGCACCAAACTACGAATTTGTTCCTCGGCAAAGCGATCGGGATCCCAAAGCCCACGTTCTTGAATGACAGGTAGCTGCTGCTCTGCCGGCCGGGATTCGAAGATGCTGCGCCCTATCGGCGGTCGTAGCGAATCCGCAAGTGTGCTCATCGACTCTTTCCTCTCCGGGCCATTGTTTCAGCGCCCGCAAATCTCCGCTTTGTGTTGTAAGTCTCCGTCGGGCGTGGCAAGGCACGTGGTGCCAGGATCGCGCGGACAGACGTTTTCCTAAGCATTCTTGCGAGGCAAGGAGGCCAGAACCGGACTGCCCAGACAAGCCGTCACCTCGTCCGGAGTTCGCAATGCTGGATCGAGGTAGTCAGCGGCGAAAGCCAGGCTCGTGCTCATGGTGCCTGCCAGCACGAAACCGAGCAGCCCGAAGAACAGTCCGGATCGCGCTGGTAGGGCGGGCACTCTGGGTCGCTCCGCAATAGTGACGTTCAGAATTCCGCCCTGGTCCAGGGCATCCCCAATCCTCGCCTCCTCACGTTTATTCACATACAGCAGGTATTTTTCCTCGGCTGCTTTGAAATCACGCAGCAGTTCCTCCTGCTTGATGGCGTGATCTCCCAGTCGATGTGCGATCGCCCGGTAGCCCGCCACTTCAATGCTTGTTGCCTGCTCGTGTGCCTCCAGAGCGCTCAGCTCGACCTCCGCCTTCACCAGTTGCGCCTTTGCCCATTCATGGTTCGGATCCTGCTCAGTAGTAAGTTCGCGCACCGGCGCCTGGTCTTCTACCGCGAGCGCAGCCTTAGTCTCGGCAATCTGCTGATCCACTTCCTGCACCAGCCGGTAGGAAGGCTCGAATTTGGTAAGCAGTTCGGTTCGCTTCAATTCCAGATCCAGCAACTTAGACTTCATCTTTTCCAGCAGTTGGGGGTTGTCAGAATTGCGGATCACCGTCGTAGTCCGTTCTGGCAATGACTGCAGCTGCGCACTTAGCTTGCGGATACGCTCCGCTGTCTCGGCGATCGACACCCGAGTCTGGCGGTCACTGGCATCGGCTTCGGTCAGCTTCTGCAGGGTGAGGTCACGTTCCAGGGCTGCCGAGACGACGCCCTGGTCTTGCGTGAAATCCATCAACCGGAACTCCGCTTCCTCCAGACCTTTCCGCGACTGCAACATTTGCTGCTCAAAGAAATTAAATTCCCCCGACGGCCTCCGCACCTGCAAGTGCCTCTCCAGGTAGGCGCCAGCCAGACTTTCGAGCACCTTTGCCGACTGCGCCGGATCCGATGACGAATATTTCACGTCAATCAGGGTCGTCTTCCGCACCGGCTCAACCTCCAACCGTCGGCTTACCCGGCGCACCACTCGAGCCAGCCGTTCCTCGTCGTTCTCCCCGACAAGTTTCCAGAACCAGGGTTCGTCTTCGGAAACCAGTCCCGAACCCTGTACCACCGTGCGCAGAATCTGCTCGTCGCGCAGCAGTTCCACCTCGGAGTTCAGTTCCTCCTCGGTTACCTCGTGGCGTTGGAATTCGGGCGATTGAGTCGGAGTGGGGGTTACCACGGGGTCGACGCGGCCGCGGCGCACCAGCACTTTCATTTGCGCCTCATACGAGGGCCCAAACAGTCCGTAGAGAACAACGGCAAGGAAGATACCGGCAAAGGAGATGAGCACGAGCCCCCGCTGTCGGAACAGCACTGCCAACAGATCGCGCATGGTGGGTGCTGGCACCCAAACCGGTCTTCGAATGATGCTGATTTCTTCGGCCATACAGAACCCTTGCGGTTAGCTACGCGCGTTCCTCGTTGGCGTGGAGCAGGATTCAACCCTGCAACGAGGTACCGTTAGCCCGTGGGGGCTTGCTTCCGTCTCTGAATCCTTACAGCGGAGTGTTCCGCAATGGTTCCGTCACCTCCCTAAAACTGTGCCGGATTCCAGTACATACCGAAACTCTGCGCTGGCAGATACCGCCGAATCTTCGAAATCGTGTTTTGCGGCACGAATAATAGGTCACCCGGCTTGAGATGGGCATCCTCTTCTAGGTTCCGTGACCTGAGCATTTGTTTTACATCGAGCAGCCGCGCCTCGACCCGTTCATCAGATACACGCCGGAACAGCACTACCCGCGAGTGCTTCGCCTGCCCGGTAAAACCTCCGGCGATGGCCACGGCTTCGGTCACAGTGGTGTCACCGCGCAGTTCGTACTTGCCGGGGCGGGTTACCTCGCCAGTGGCGATGAAGTAGGGCTTCTCGAACTCTTTAAGGACGATCGTGACCCCGGGATCGTGCAGCATCATCGCGTACGCCCCGCGGATGGTTTCCCGCAGTTCGGGGAGGGTCATTCCCTCTGCGTACAGGTCTTCCAATCCCTTTAGCGTGATAAATCCGTCAGGCTGTACGCTGACGGTCTGGTCGAACTCGGGCGCGAACGTAAATCTGATCCCGAGCACATCACTCTTGCGCAACCGGTAGAGCGGACGGCGTGCCCCCGTCAGGGCTGGACTCATTTC
>WNFB01006101.1_pt1 | contig 10798 bp, 9 predicted proteins | sample 5400501 | NCBI WGS metagenome assembly WNFB01 (sample SAMN13153341, study PRJNA577476) | soil metagenome | isolation source: 200 cm saprolite under Douglas fir tree site 2 hole 1 | place: USA:California | collected 2015-04-18 | reverse complement strand
ACACAGAATACCAGAAATCTTGTATAAGGCGGGCAATTTTTCTAAGCTATTTTACACCCTCACAATAACTATGTCAAGCAAATAGTACTTATCTATCTCATTTTATTCTCGTCACATCAGTACGTATAAGCTCTTAAGATGATATTGGTCAGGGCGTTGTTCCTTAACATAATATTAATAAAACTAATGATAATCATTAATATTAGTTAGGAAATCTGTACTTCTCTACTACATTATTTTGAAGAAATCTCAAATTTTTGTTCTAAATTTATTAAATGGTGATCTTTGTATCCAAAATGCCTCACATTTTCTTGACAATTTCAATATTCCTGAGTATACTTATCCATAGATACAGATATCTGGATCGTTGTCCTAAAAAACCTTTGGTTTACAAAATAAAATTACATGGTATTAATACATTCATCAAGATTTCTTCAAATATTTTTACAGGATTTTAATGGTTGTGGCGGGGCGAGATAGTCCTTGTAGGTAAAATACTGTAGCCAATCTGAGTTTTTCTGAGTAATGAGGAGATTCTCATGGATACATGCCTCCAACTTCCTGGCTCAACCACGGATGATCTGAGTAGCGATGCCCTTTGGATCAATCTCTACACGTTCCTCCGGCTGTATGTTAGGCGCTTAGTGTACACCTCCTGTATAGCTACCTGGCGTGGTCAGGAAGATGACATCGTAGATGATATTGTACAAGAAGCCATCGTCCGAGTTTTAAAGTGTATTCGTCGAGCAGAATCCGGCGAAGGCATTCCTATCGCCTCTCCTGAAGGTCTCAGTATAGTGATTGCTCGTAACTACTACGAAGACTTGAGGCGGCGCGACAGGCGACTGGTACGTATTGCAAACGATGATGACTCGCCCGGGGTACATATTGTTCTACATAGCCATCTTGACCCATCAGAAATGGCGCTCAACAATATGTTCTTAGAGTGGCTCTATATCAAGTTTTCACTAGAGGCCGTCAAGTTTTCTCATAAACAGCGCACGGCTCTCCTGATTGACCTGGCAAACCGTATGGACTTCGAAGTACAACCTACGCCATTGCAAAAAGCTTTTCTGGAAGTAGGTATACGTTTGCAAGATTACCAGCAACCACTTCCAAAAGACGCTGTAGAGCGCAGCAGGCACGCATCTAATGTGAGCCTTGCGTTTGCAAGAACGAGGGAGTGGGCGAGAAAGAACATTCATTGAAGATCGGAGGTGCCAAATGATCGAAACGATCCTTATCCTCATGCTGCTGGCCTTCATCATAGGCTTAATAGTCGGTGTTGCATTGGCCCGTCCAAACATTGTACGTTAAAGGTTCCACTGGAGATTTGAAGGCTTCCGTTCAGGAAAGCATTGTCTATAAGGGCACCTTCCCCAGGTGCCCGTTCAATCGCAGCCATCAACTGCGTGTGATACAATACAAACTGTTTCCATTCACCTCTTCCTTTTAGCAGAGAAGGACTGCGTATGCATAGCTATGCCCAGGGCTACCTCCCTACGTTGCAGTCGTTCCAGCCTGAACTCTTGCAGCGCCTGGAACGACTCGTGAACATCGATTCGGGCTCAGGCCAGGTAGAGGGTATCAATCAGATCGTCACCTGCCTGGAACAGTGGCTCAGCGATACTGGCTTCGCTGTCAGCTTGCACCCCACCGATCATTTCGGCAGCAATCTTGTAGCCAGGCGTCAAGGGAGAGGACACCTGCGCCTGCTTCTGGTTGGACATGTAGATACCGTCTATCCACAGGGCGCAGTGGCAACCAGGCCATACCAGCTGCAGGGAGGGATCGCTTCAGGCCCGGGAGTCATCGATATGAAATCGGGCGTTTTGATGGGTATCTATGCCCTGAAGGCCCTTGTGGAAGCCAATTTTGAGGAATACGGCGAGCTCGTTGTAGTGTTTAATACTGATGAGGAAGTTGGTTCTCCAGGGAGTGCTGCTCTTCTGCACGAAATCGCCAGGCAGGTAGATGTTGGGCTGATACTCGAACCCTCTCGCTCGGTGGAGATCATCACTAAGGCACGCAAGGGCGTCGACAAATATGTGATGGAAATACGCGGAGTGCCAGCGCATTCAGGGGCCGATCCAAACCGTGGACGCTCCGCTGTGATCGAGCTAGCCCATAAGATGATCGCCGCACATAACCTGAACTCCGTTTTCCCCGGCGTCACTTTTAATGTCACGCGCATCAGTAGCAATGAGCAACTAAACGTCGTGCCGGATTACGCACGTTGCCATATCTCCGTACGGGCTTACAACGAACATGGGCTCAACCTGGCGGCAGCAGCGCTCGAACAGCTTGCTGCGGGATGCAGCGTACCTGATACACACACGCGGCTGGCACGTACGCGAGGACGCAAACCCTATGAAGCGACTCCTCAGATCATGCGCCTGGTAGAAATAGTCCAGGCGGAGGGCATAGGGCTTGGCCTGAATATCATAGCTGAAAGCAAGGGCGGCGTCTCAGACGGCAACCTGCTGGTGGAAGCCGGTGTTCCTATCCTGGATAGCCTTGGTCCCGTGGGTGGTTTTATGCACGATCTACAGAGGGAATTTCTGCGCGTGGATTCTCTTCCGGTGCGCGGAGCATTGCTTGCCGGGCTGATACACAGATTGTGCCTGTCAGAATCTACAGGGTAAAACCATCCACATGACCAGTGAAATTAGCGTGGCAATTTTTTATACTGTAGAAAAGACAATTAAGAGTTTATAAGGGTGACCTGGCTCATAGTAAGAGCCCGGAGCGTAGAAAAAGTAGTAGTAATTATAGTGGCTGCCAGGTCACTCAGAAATCAGGAGTATATACTCAATGGCATTTCATGGAATGGGCGGCGGAATGACCGCCTATCTTGAAGAACAAAAGAAACGCGGGCGTAAGACCGATGCGCGCACGCTCAGGCGCGTAGCGCAAGCCTTTAGCCCATATAAAGCACAGATCGTTCTGGTGTTGACCGCAATTATTCTTACGACTGTTCTAGGGCTGGTCAACCCCTTTATGATCCAGTTCATCTTCGATGACGCTATCGGCAAGGGCAACAGTACCTTGTTGATCATTCTGGTATCTATTATGATCGTTATGCCCATTATTACCGGTTTGATTGGCGTCGGACAAACCTATCTGAATAACCTTATCGGCCAGCAGGTGATGCGCGACTTTCGCAACAAACTCTATGAGCACCTGCAAAGCATGTCGCTGCGTTTCTTCACCTCGACACGTACGGGGGAAATCCAGTCGCGCCTCTCCAATGATGTAGGCGGCGTACAGGCTGTGGTTACAAATACTGCTACAAGCATCGTCTCTAATATCTCAACAGCCCTGAGCACGATCATTGCGATGCTATTCATCAGCCCCCCGCTCACGCTCATATCGCTCGGCCTGTTACCAATTTTCTTGTGGATCACCTACAAGATAGGCAATGTGCGCCGTATGACGAGCAAGGAAACGCAACAAAGCCTGGCCTCACTCACTGCCATGATGCAGGAAACACTCTCGGTCAGCGGCATTCTGTTAACAAAGACCTTTGGGCGCCAGCAATATGCCCAAGGGCGTTTTGAAAAGGAGAATCAGAACCTGACCAACCTGGAAGTACGCCAGCAGATGATAGGCCGCTGGTTCTTCATGTTTATTGGCATCTTTTTCTCCATCACGCCTGCTATCGTCTATCTCGTAGCAGGCTGGCAGATTATCCATAACCCGCTGCACCCAGGCATCACCCTTGGTGGCATCGTCGCATTCACGACATTGCAAAGCAGGCTTTTCTTCCCAATCGGCCAGTTGCTCAGTATCCAGGTAGATATTCAAGGAGCGCTGGCGCTGTTTGACCGCATCTTTGAGTACCTGGATCTGCCGATTGAAATCCAGGATGCACCCAACGCGCTGCACCTCAAAGCCGGCGAAACGCGTGGTGAGATCACATTTGATGATGTCTCATTTACATACAAGCCCGATGAAACCGGCATAATGAGTGGATTGACCGGACCAGATCAAGATAACGGCAAAAATGAGAATGGGAAAGAGAAACGTGCCGTCTCACCAGAGCCTGTAGCGCTCTCGGATGAGCCTGGACCACGTCCCACGCTCAGCCACGTTTCCCTTGATATCAAGCCGGGTCAATTAGCGGCGCTCGTGGGACCGAGCGGCGCTGGCAAGACAACGATTACCTACCTTGTCCCGCGACTCTATGACGTGGACAGCGGCGCTGTAGAGATTGACGGGCATAATGTCAAGGATATCTTGCTGGCCTCGTTGGGCGAGATCATCGGCGTAGTCACGCAGGAAACGTACCTCTTCAATGCGTCGATCAAAGAGAACCTGCTGTACGCGCGCACCGGTGCCACAGAAGAAGAGATGATTGCAGCGGCCAAGGCAGCAGCTATTCACGATCGTATCATGGAACTCGACGATGGCTACAACACCACCGTTGGCGAGCGCGGTTTTAAGCTTTCCGGCGGCGAGAAACAGCGCATAGCGATTGCTCGCGTTATCCTCAAGAACCCGCGCATCTTGATCCTGGACGAGGCGACCAGCGCGCTTGACACGCACTCCGAGCGCCTGATCCAGGCAGCGTTGGAGCCGTTGATGAAGGACCGCACGACGCTGGCGATTGCTCACCGCCTCTCAACCATCCTGGCTGCGGATATCATTCTGGTGGTAGACAAAGGCGAAATTATCGAGCGCGGAACGCACGATGAACTGATGGAACTCGGTGGGCTGTACGCTAAGTTGTACAACGAGCAGTTCTCTAAGGGCGTGTGGGAAGAGATTCCGGCGTAATAATCAAGGGATGGGCAATCGCACTGGTTGCCCATCGGCAGATGTTAGTTATCTAATCGCCCCGTGAGGCAACAGCGCGTGCACGCCCCGCACACCGTTCACAACCTGGGTGATGCGAAAATCCACAACCAGGCTCGCCAGGGCGAGCGCATCTGGACGCGAGAGGCCATACAGCTCTGTCATTAAATCTAGCATGGCTATAAGAGCGAGCACAGTGGCTTCGTTCAGATCTTCATGAAATCCAAGTGCGACCCATCCTGCCGGGGTATTGGCACGAGGCGTGGTCAGACGTACATCGTCGCGCAGGCGAAAGGTAAGGTCAACCAGCTCCATCGGGCACTCGATGGCTACACCGCATACCTCACCATCACCCTGCGCCGCATGTCCATCGCCAACGGAAAAGAGCGCACCTGGAACAGGTATGGGCAGGTAGAGCGTACTGCCCGCCACCAGTTCTTTGCAGTCCATGTTCCCACCACAAAAGCGTGGGGGAAAAGTGGGATGTATGCCAGCTTCGTCCGGTGGCATCCCCATCACGCCCATGAACGGGCGCAAAGCGAGCGTATGCCCACGCTGATCTCGCCCAACCATGCTATCTGCATCAAGAGTCCATCTTAGTAAAGTAGCATGTTCAATGCCGAGCCGTCGATTGTCCTCGCTATCTTGCTCTTTAGGGCCAGCGATCGTCAAGCCAAACGTGCCAGGCCGTACATCGTTGATCTGTACTTCGAGCGTCATACCCGCTTGAGCGCCTCGAATAGCTACTGGCCCGCAGAGAGCGTGACCTGCATCCCTCTTCTCATCGTCGCGAGGCAGGAAGGTCTGGCGCGGCATTTCTAGCGCCACAAGGGGCTCCAGTCCCCAGCCGGCGTCAAGTGTGCGATAACGTACTGTATCACCCGAATCGATCGTCAGCACAGGCGAAAACTCGCGGGAGAAAGAGCCGTGCAGTGTTCGCCGCTCCGGCTCGATAGTGTATACAGCCAAGATGCTAGCCTCCTAACTCAGCTCTTCTGTCTTTGAGCTTACCAATACGCTCCTCCTGGGCTACCAGTTTCTCGCGCTCCTTCTCGACGACACCAGGCCTGGCCTTTGCCACAAACGCCTCGTTCGCCAGTTTGCCCTGGAGACGGACAATCTCTTGCTGCGCCTGCGCAATCTCCTTGTCGAGTCGTTCCAGCTCCTTACTAATATCGAGTAGACCAGCCAGCGGCAGGTAAATCTCTACCGGGCCAGCCAGGAGGCTCATCGACTGCTCCGGCTTTTGCAGAAGCTGTGCGTGCAATTGAGGTTTCTCAGTGCGAGCCAGGAACTCTATGAGAGGAGCCTGCGCCTCCAGCATTGGAACCAGGCTTCCAGCAGCCATAATCACCGGCACGCGGTGGGCAGGCTCAACGCTCATCTGGTTGCGGGCATCGCGGATGCGTATAATCACCTCTTGCAGCAGACCAAACTCCTGTTCAGCTTCGTCGTCAACCGCCTGCGTATTGGCCTGAGGCCAGGGCGCCACGATCAATGCTGAGGCAGGCCATTGATCGTGATCTGGTTCGCTGGTGCGATACAAGTACTGCCAGACTTCTTCCGTCACAAAGGGCATGAACGGGTGCAGCAGGCGCATACTCTGGTCGAGCACCGCGCGCAGGATAGCTGCCGTAGAGCGCCTGGTTGGCTCGTCTCCCTGCATCTGCACCTTGGCGATTTCGACATACCAGTCGCAGTAATCCGACCAGAAGAATTCGTTGACCTGGCGACCGGCTTCACCAAGCTGGAAGTCGTCGATCAAGCGTGTGACTTCAGCCGTTAATCTGGCCAGGCGGCTGAGAATCCAGCGGTCCGCCAGCGTAGACGGCTGCACCTCCTCAATAGCGGGAACACCGCCGCCAATCTCAGCGGTTGTCATCAGCACGAAGCGCGAGGCATTCCAGATCTTGTTGGCGAAGTTGCGGTTGCCCACGATGCGCTCGGGTACGAGTTTCATATCGTTACCAGGGGAGCTGCTCGTGGCAAGCGTGAAGCGCAGCGCGTCAGTGCCGTACTGATCCATCACGTCTATGGGATCGATGACATTATTCTTAGACTTGCTCATCTTCTCGCCCTTAGCATCGCGCACAAGGCCATGCAGGTAGATGGTATGGAATGGGATGATGCCCAGGAAGTGAATACCGGCCATCGCCATACGCGCGACCCAGAAGAAGATGATGTCGTAGCCGGTCTCCATTACAGAGGTTGGATAGTAGCGCAGCAGGTCGGGGGTTACCTCCGGCCAGCCGAGCGTACTGAACGGCCACAGCCACGAACTGAACCAGGTATCCAACACGTCCTCATCCTGGTGTATCTCGGAGCTGTCGCAGTGCGGGCAGGTGGTTATATCTTCACGGCTGACCGTCATCTGGCCGCAATTGTCACAGTACCAGACAGGGATGCGGTGCCCCCACCAGAGCTGGCGCGAGATGCACCAGTCATGAATATTCTCCAGCCAGTCCATGTAGACCTTGTTGAAGCGTTCCGGCACGATCTTCATCTGGTTATACCTGACCGCGCCCATAGCCGGTGTTGCCAGCGGCAGCATCTTGACGAACCACTGCTTTGAAATCAATGGCTCGACCACGGTATCGCAGCGCTGGCAATAACCCAGCGGCACCACGTAGTCCTCGGTCTTCACAATCAGGCCGAGCCGGTTCAGTTCTTCCACCAGGTTCTTACGCGCTTCATAGCGATCCTGCCCGGCAAAAGGGCCGGCTTCCCCGGTCATCTTCGCATCGAAGCCGATGACCTGCACTCTTGGGAGATTATGGCGTATGCCAATCTCGAAGTCCGTGGGATCATGCGCAGGTGTCACCTTGACTGCTCCCGTGCCAAAGCCGGGGTCTACCGCTTCATCTGCAATTATGGGGATCTCGCGGCCAATTACGGGCAGGATGGCCATGCGCCCAACCAGGTCTTTGTAGCGCGGGTCTTTAGGACTAACGGCCACGGCGGTATCACCCAGGATGGTCTCCGGGCGCGTGGTAGCAACGCTGATATACTCGGTTGGTTTATGCTCATCACCGATTTCTGGTTTCAAGGGATAGCGCACGTAGGTGAGGGTTCCCGGCGTATCGATGTGATTGACCTCCAGGTCGGAGAGGGCGCTCATACAACGAGGACACCAGTTGATGATGCGCTCCCCACGGTAGACCAGCCCTTCTTCGTAGAGGCGCACGAATACTTCGCGCACAGCTTTCGATAGTCCCTCGTCCAGGGTGAAGCGTTCGCGCGACCAGTCGCAGGAGGCTCCCAGGCGGCGATGCTGGTCTTGAATACGGCTCTTGTACTGGTTCACCCACTGCCAGACACGCTCGAGGAAGGCCGCGCGGCCAATCGCGTGACGGTCGGTTCCCTCCTGGGCCAGCAGTCGCTCGACCACCGTCTGCGTAGCAATCCCGGCGTGATCTTCACCTGGCACCCACAGGGTATCGTCACCTTTCATGCGGTGGTAGCGAATAAGTATATCCTCGACGGTGGCGGTAATGGCGTGACCCAGGTGCAGCGCGCCGGTCACGTTGGGTGGAGGCATGCTGATAACAAACGTCGGACGAGTTGTATCGCCACTCGGCTTGAAGTAGCCGCCCTCTTCCCAGAAACGGTACCATTTGCCCTCGACGGCCTGCGGCTCGTAGGTTTTAGGTAAAGATGAAATTAGTTGCTTCTCCTGCTCGATCATATCCCCTCCGAATAGTGGTTTCGCGCCAGATAATACATATAAAAAGCCCTTCCCGTCAAGGACGAGAGAGGGCATGACGTACTCGTGGTACCACCTTGTTTCGACCAACCGGAACGTTGATCCTCGTGAGGCGCAATAACGGGCGCTCCCGTGGAATTTCCAGTTTCCAAACTCCCAGGCGACCTTCGGCATATCTGCTCCGGGGAAGACTTGCAGCCTGATTGGTCTTCCCTCTCTCGCGGAGTATGTGCCTACTCCTCCTGCTCATCGTCGATGATGCTATACAGTTTTGTTGATTATAGTCTATCGGGTATGCGACAGGATGTCAAGTACGGTTAGAAGGTGAACTAAAGCAGCTGGATGAACGTTGCTTGTCCAAAATGACGATCATGGGCAAGCGCCTCACGTATCTTGCGTTGCTCCATGACGATAAAACTGGTCGCATCAACTAGACTCCACTCCTTATCTAGTCGGCCACGAAGGAGCGTTATTGCTCGAGCATGGCTTTCCTCACCAATATGCACAATCTCAATACCGGGCCAGTTTGAAATCCCTTCAACTGCTTCGAGCAAGCGTTCGCGAGTCAAGCGACATTTCTTCTCAGCATTACCTATAAATTCAACAATGACGTAGTTTGTCGTTATGATCGGACGACCTTCTCTTACAGCACGATCTAATATGCTTCTCGCCCTTTTATGAAAGGGGTTATTTTTGCCGAATACCTCAATCCAGCCAGAGGTATCTACAAACAGGCTATACTTTCCCGCTACCATGTACTACATCGCTTTGTGGTTGGGTAGATGGTTTTACTACTCAGCCGTTACATCATCAGCCGTCTCAGACTCGAAGGAATCAAGAAAATGCAGGAACTCTTCTACCCTTGCATCATAGTCCTCTGGCAACGGTGCAGGTTTGAGAACAGTTGGCCCCTCAGTTATAGTTCTCGCTGCTGGGATAACCGTCACGGCAGTTGCGAACCCTGGTTGGTGTGTTGTTGCGCGAATGAACTTTCTCCATGAGGTAGACGACCTGTACGTTGACCCCAAAGATACTGACCCTTCGCTCAACGACCGAAGTACCGTATAAGCCGATGTCGATGGGTAAGTGCCAGGCCTATTCATTTCCGCTTACCTCCTCTTTGGTTGCCTTCTGCATAAGGCTGCGTAACTGCTTAATAGCCCTTGTCTGCTCGTCATATTGGCCTGCCATGACAGCTAAGAACTTTTCCATTGTGTCGCGTGATATAGCGAAACGAAAAACAGGTTGAGCTTCAATATGACCGGCTTCTACTAGCGCTGCTACCTCTGACTGATCTGGCGGCTGAACAACACCCAAAGTAAGGAAAAACTCATCACTGCCTGAACGAATAGCCAGCGCGTTCACATGATGTATAGGTAAGTTGGAAGCATCAGCCATGATGATATTGAAAGTCACTGGCGTAGGTTCCAATTTTGATTGACTCATTCTCTTCCTCCAACTGTATAGAGATCGAATGAATTAAGTATAACGAATTCTTCTTCATCTTACCGATACTATCGTACCATATTTGTAGTTTGTCAAACCTGATCAGGAAAGCTACTTGCCGCACAACTATCATGAAGAAGGAGAGTTTAACATGGATTTAAAGAAAACTAGGAGCTGGCTATCTAAATTGGGAGCAGCACTGTGAAGGTACTACCTGTACCGGGAGTACTCTCGACCTGCACACGACCGCCATGTTGCTGCACGATGGCTGAAACAATCGACAGCCCCAGCCCCGCGCCTTCTCATCTACTTCCGGGAAGACAGCGAGAATATTCTGTCAGCGATCAAGTCGCCTTGAAAGCTGAATGGCTGCAGGCCATTAATAGCACTGGTATCGATGGTGATCTGCACCGTGGGAACGTATCCTCCCTGCTTTTGCACCAGTATCGTGTAAGGCGACTGGCCATGAACGTTTTTCACTACATTCGGCACGTACCATTGCAGGCCGATCGTCGAGATGCAGTTCTTGGGCGTCACCGTCAACCCACCCCACATGGCGCGTCCAGGCAGGTCGCTGCTAAGCTCGGTAGGAGGACCCACGCCATCAACCGGCCAATCCATTACACCCTTTCCAGGCACAAAGCCGTGCCCAAGGGAGTAATTACCGCCGGGGCAATTACGGCTGCTATCCGGAAAAGAGGTATTAAACTGAGCGCATAGTTTACTGCTTCCACTATTACCCGTTCCTGTACCCGTACCCGTTCCTGTACCCGTTCCTGTTTGTTGAGGGTTACCGGTAGACTTCACACCTGTCGTACAACACTTACTGCCAGTACTACCGGTATCAGTAGT
>WNFB01006100.1_pt1 | contig 10799 bp, 8 predicted proteins | sample 5400501 | NCBI WGS metagenome assembly WNFB01 (sample SAMN13153341, study PRJNA577476) | soil metagenome | isolation source: 200 cm saprolite under Douglas fir tree site 2 hole 1 | place: USA:California | collected 2015-04-18 | reverse complement strand
CGTCATCCGAACCCGTCGCTCGCCGATGTTCCTCGACCAGGGCTGCCCGCAACTGCGCCAAGCCTTCCCGCGTATGCAATGCCGCTACGAGTTGATTCGGATTGGCGCGCCCGCCGTGAGAGACCGCGACCGCTTCCCCGCCCCAAATCAGCTTGGCGCCGCTGCGGCCGAATCGCTGCCAGCGGCGAATAGTGCGATCGGTGGGGTTGCCTTCCGCTGTCCCATCCCAGCCTTCCATGGGGTGAATGGCGATCCGGTTGCCGATCTTGATCCCGTCGCGCACCAGTGGCTGTCCCAGCGGCGATTCCCAACCACGCGCCAGTCCGCGATCGCACGGGATCGTCAGCCGCAGCGAATTCAGGCATTCCTGAAAACGCTCTACGCCCCGCACGCTCCCCAGACGCACGATCTCGCGCCCGTTCATGCCGCTCTCCGCCGTTTGGGCAGCGCCGCCACTGCGACAGCCCCGAATAAGGCCATGCCGATCAGCGCAAGAAAACCTGTCGAGTAGCTTCCGGTCGTGTCGCGCAGACGACCGATCAACCAGGGCGACACCGCTTCCGCAGCCCCGTCCGCTGTCAGGATCACTCCCATCAGCCTCCCCAGAACTTGCACGCCGAAGATCTCCGCCGTCATCAGCGGAATGATCATATAGTCCCCGCCGAGTCCGATCCCAAACACTACTGCGAATACATACATCGGGGCTTTCGCACGCGCAAAAAACAGTATCGGAATGGCGGCCGCAACCAGGGTGTAAATCAAGAGCATGACGTATTTCTTGGACCATCGATCGGCCAGCCATCCCATCAGCAGGCGTCCAACGATGCTGAACGCCAACACCAGCGACAAAATTCGCGCCGCCTCGCCCTGTGTGTAGTGCTGGTCCAGACTCAGGAACAGTTTCAGGTTCTGCTGGGTCCCGCTGACCGCCGCAATCGAGCCCATACTCCCCAGTGCCAATAGGTAAAATGGGACGGTTTTGAACGCGCCCTTCACCGGTACCTGCGCTGCCGTTCTGCTTTCTTCTTGCGGCCCCGGCGCCTCCTTCACAAGAAACGCCATGGGAAACGCGATCACGATAATCAGGACACCTAGCGTGCGCAGCGCGGCCTGCCATCCAAAATGCTGCACGAGCGTATTCGAGATCCACGGAACTGCCGCTCCTCCTAGTCCTATGCCCAAATAGGCGATCCCCATTGCCTTTCCTCGCGACTTATCGAACCAGCGCGACAGCAGCACCTGATTTGGCAGCGGGCCGCCACACACATAGCCCAACGCATTAAACAGATAGAAGAAATAAAACATCCCCAGCGTTGCAATGCCGCCGAGTCCGATGAGCGCCGTGCCCGCCATCAAGATTCCCGCCATCATCAGCCGACGCGGCCCGAAGCGATCCACCATCCACCCGGCAAGGAATCCAAACACCGGGCCCACTACCAATTTGCTCAGCGCATTCCCGGAGGTTACCTGCGCGCGAGTCCAGCCGAACTGCTGCACCATGAAGTCGTAATAAAAAGGAAGGCCCCAGAGCGCAAGACCCACAATGCAAAACAGAACCAGAAATGCTGTCGCCGTTACCTGCATCGCGCCCCGCTTCCTTGCCAGTTCCTGGTCGATGGTAGCGGATCCAGAATCTGCCAGCGGGTCTACCTTCACGCGCTCGAACGTGCTGTTCGGTTTGGTCACTTCATCACCCGTGTTCCGCCTGTTCCAGATGGAGACGGGCCAGCTCCGTTTGCGAATCACATTGTAGAATGGCGGAGAGCGCACTTGCATTCTGGATTCCGTTTTACATCATGAAACGATGAGCCCGATCGAATCATTCGAAAGGTGGTCTGCATGACCGGAAGAAGTTTGGTTTCGCGCAGGGACTTTTGCGTGACAGCCAGTGCGTCCTGTCTAGCGGCTGCCCTGACCGGCTTGGATTTCGCATTTCCCCCACACCCACAGAACAAGAAGAAATCGCCCGAAGGTTTGGATGTAGTGGCGCTCGATCGCGCTCGAATTCTGAATGCCGCGCAACGCTACCTTCAGGAGTCGCCGATTACGATTACGGCGTCTGGCAGCAGTCGCAGTGCAGGAGGAAGGCACGACTACTTTTCCGAGGGCGACTACTGGTGGCCGGACCCGAACAACCCAGACGGTCCCTACATCCAGCGCGATGGGATGAGCAATCCGAACAATTTCAAGGAGCACCGGCGTGCTCTCCTGCGGCTGAGCGTTCAAGTGCCAGCCCTGGCTGCCGCGTGGTTGCTCACCGGGAACGAGCAGTACGCCGCTCACGCAGCGCGTCATCTGCGCGCTTGGTTCCTCCATGAATCCACTCGCATGAACCCGAATCTGCAATATGCGCAGGCCATCCAAGGCAGGGTCACCGGGCGCGGCACCGGTATCATCGACACGATTCACCTAGTCGAAGTCGTACGGGCAATCCAGGTGCTGAAAAGCTCGACCGCCCTCACGAAGACCGAACTCGGCGGCATCCAGAAGTGGTTTGCAGATTACCTGCAGTGGATGACCACCCACCCGTACGGTATCGCGGAGCGTGAGGCCAAGAACAATCACGGTACGTGCTGGGTGATGCAAGTGGCGGCCTTTGCCCAATTTACCGGCAGCCTAGAACTGACCGCGTATGCCCGCGACAGGCTTAAGTCTGTCCTCATCCCCGGTCAGTTGGCATCTGACGGCAGCTTTCCTCTTGAACTGAAGCGCACCAAGCCCTACGGCTACTCGCTGTTCAACCTGGACGCCATGGCGACGATCTGCCAGATACTTTCCACATCGCAAGACAACTTGTGGAATTTCGGGCTCCCGGATGGCCGCGGCATGCGCAAGGCGGTCGCCTTTATGGCGGCTTATATCCGAAACAAGAAGAGTTGGCCTCTTCCACCTGACGTCATGTACGACAAGGAATGGCCGATGCGCCATTGCGCGCTTTTGTTTGCGGGACTCGCGTTCGACCGCTCGGACTACATCAATCTCTGGAAGAGCCTCCCTGCGGACTCCACTGTCGAGGAGATCATCCGGAACTTCTTTATCCGCCAGCCGGCGTTGTGGGTGGGGACGAAGAGCGAGGTAGATGCCTCTGAACCCAGCGCCTGAGGCGATCCTCGCAAACGAGGTTGAAGGATAATTTCCGTGCAGGAGCTCGGCTCATGACCCTTACTCTTCTCGATTGGCTGATTATGTTCGTGTATTTCGGCTTCGTGCTCGGAGTCGGCTTTGCTCTGAAGCGGTATGTAAAGACCAGCAAAGATTTCTTTCAAGCCGGCCGGGCAATTCCGGCCTGGGTCTGCGGGCTGGCTTTTCTGTCCGCCAACCTGGGCGCGCAGGAAATCATCGGCATGGCGGCCTCGGGAGCTAAGTACGGGATTGCCACAAGCCATTTCTACTGGATCGGCGCGATTCCGGCGATGGTTTTCGTCGGCATTTTCATGATGCCCTTCTACTATGGATCGCGGGCACGTTCCGTTCCCGAGTATCTACGCCTGCGCTTCGACGAGAAGACGCGTGGCTTCAATGCCATCTCGTTTGCGCTGATGACTGTATTTTCTTCCGGCATCTCCATGTATGCGATGGCTAAGTTGATCCAGGTGCTCCACGTCCTCGATAAGCCCTTCCAGTCGCTGGGCATCAGCTCGCAGTACATCTTTCACACTTGCATCCTTGCATCGGCATTGATCGTACTCGGTTATATCTTCCTCGGGGGATTGACCAGCGCCATTTACAACGAGGTTCTGCAATTCTTCCTGATCGTGGCTGGCTTCCTACCTCTTGTCTATCTGGGACTGAAGAATGTGGGTGGCTGGAAAGAGCTGCAGCACGCGTTGCCCGTTTCACTCACGCATTCTTGGAGAGGATTGGGCAGTCCCAGCACAAATCCGCTTGGTGTGGACGCATTCAGCCTGGCGATGGGCTTGGGATTCGTGCTTTCCTTTGGCTACTGGTGTACGGATTTTCTTGTGGTGCAGCGTGCCATGGCAGCGGACTCGATGAGCGCTGCAAGACGCACGCCACTGATCGCCGCCTTCCCGAAAATGCTGTTCCCTTTCCTGGTCGTTCTTCCCGGCCTCATCGCCCTCGCCGTGCCTCTGAAAGACGCTGCACCGGTTTCCGCCCCTGTGGAGGCGCACGCGCCACAGCATGGCCTGATTCCGTACAAGGTGCAAGAAAGCACCCGTGAGCTAAAACGCGACAAGAATGGCAAGCCTGAACTCGATTACGATCTCGCCGTTCCCGTGTTGCTGCTGCATTACTTTCCGACTGGAATCCTGGGCCTTGGCCTGACGGCGCTGATGGCAAGCTTTATGTCCGGCATGGCAGGAAACGTCACGGCCTTCAACACGGTGTGGACCTACGACATCTATCAGGCCTACATAAGAAAAGATGCATCGGACGGGCACTATCTGTGGATGGGGCGCATGGCTACCGTTTTCGGTATCGCCGCGTCGGTCCTTGCAGCCTACGTTGCAACGCAGTTCAACAACATCATGGACATCCTGCAACTGGTGTTCGCGTTCGTCAATGCCCCGCTGTTTGCCACATTTCTCCTGGGTATGTTCTGGAAGCGCGCAACCGGAGACGGCGCATTCGTTGGATTACTCTCCGGTACGATCTCTGCCGCAATCCACCACGGGCTCACCCTGCCTGCCGGCGCTTCCCCCGGGGTGAAAGGCGGATGGATCGGGATGTTGCATACCTATCCCAGCGAGATGGCCCAGAATTTTTGGACCGCCATCTATGCCTGGACTGCTTGTTTCGTGGTGACCATCCTGGTGAGCTTCCTTACGACGCCGCGCAAAGAGGGTGAACTGGTTGGCCTGGTTTATTCGTTGACGGACCGCCCCAAGGAGGAAAGCACCCATTGGTATTTGCGTCCTGCAGCGCTGGCTGTCATCGTGCTCGGCGTGACCTTGCTCCTGAACATCGTCTTTTCCTGAGGATGATATGGGACTGGACATACGACTGCCGATCGGACTGATGTTCGGAATCCTGGGACTGTTGCTCGCCGGGTACGGATTGCTGGGCGACAAGTCCGTTTACGAACGATCTCTAGGGATCAATATCAACCTGGTCTGGGGCACTTTTCTGATGGTGTTCTCCGGGTTCCTTCTGTTCTTGGGGTCGCGAAAGGGGTGGAGCCGACCCAATACGGGGCCACGAACCGAGACTCCGGCGCGCCGCGGACACTGAGACCTGCAAACGGATGAACCTTGAGGGAGGGCCCGTTGTTTCAACTCGCCGAGCTGAAACACGATTTTGAGACTCTCTACGGAACGACGCCGCGCGTCTATCGCGCGCCCGGAAGAGTCAACTTGATTGGCGAGCATACCGATTACAACGACGGCTTTGTAATGCCCGTGGCTATAGGTCTCTCTACCTGGGTCGCCATTGCTCCGCGCAGCGATCGTAAGCTCGCTGTGCGCTCGGCGAACTATCCCGACGCAGCCGAAGTAGACCTGGACGACATCCGTCCTGGCACGAGCCACCACTGGAGCGACTATGTTCGGGGCGTCGCAGCCATCTTAGAAAAGCAGGGATACCACTCCCGCGGCGCAAATCTCCTGATTGGCAGCGAGGTTCCCATCGGCGCCGGCCTGAGCTCCTCCGCTGCCGTTGAGGTTGCCACGGGTTATGCGCTGCTGGAGATCTCGCAGACTCCCATCGACCGCACGCAGCTTGCTCTGGCGTGCCAGTGCGCCGAACATGAGTTTGCAGGCACGCGCTGCGGCATCATGGATCAATTCATTGCCTGTCACGGGCGCACCGACCATGCGTTGATGCTGGACGCGCGCAGTTTGACCTTCGAGGCGCTGCCTCTCCCACCCCGGGTGAACGTGGTCATCTGCAACACTATGGTCCGACACGATAACGCCGCAGGAGAATACAATGCTCGCCGTGCCGAATGCGAAACTGGCGTTCGCCTGTTGGCCACAAAGAAACCAAGCATAAAGGCTTTGCGAGACGCCTCCTTGACTGATCTGGAAAGGAGTAAAGCGGAGCTTTCCGAAAAGGTCTATCGCCGCTGCCGGCATGTCATCGGCGAAAACGAGCGTGTACAGGCTGCCGCTCGCGCACTGAGTCAGGGACATCTTGCCGAATTTGGACGCTTGATGAACGAATCCCATCGCAGCTTGCGCGAAGACTACGGGGTCAGTTGCGAGGAACTCGATCTCATGGTTGAGTTCGCCTCTCAGCTCGAAGGCGTTTATGGCGCACGCATGACTGGCGGCGGCTTCGGAGGATGCACCGTCAACCTCGTCCGGGCCGAGAATTCAACCGAGTTTCAAAAGCGAATCGCGAAAAGATACGGGAAGGTCATTGGCCTCAAGCCGGAGATTTACGTGTGCAAGGCGGCGCAAGGCGCGGAGGAATGCGTCTTGAGCAAGTGAATTCGCAGCCGTTTGAATTGGGAACCGAATGCCGCATCTAGACCGATCGAAACTGAAGCAGCACCCGCACCTTCGCTTTAACCCGCTTCGCAGGGAGTGGGTGCTGGTCTCTCCCCATCGGGTGGAGCGTCCTTGGCAGGGTCAAGTAGAAAAAGCTGCGATCGATTTGATCCCCTCTTTTGATCCGACTTGCTACCTCTGCCCGGGCAATGAGCGTGCCGGTGGCCTAAAGAACCCCAAGTACGAAACCACTTTTGTCTTTGACAATGACTTTGCCGCGCTTCTGCCTTCCGCGCCGCAGTTCGACCAGGACGACTCCGGCTTGCTCATCGCCCGCAGCGAACGCGGCAATTGTCGCGTGGTCTGTTTTTCTCCACGCCATGACCTGACGCTCGCCAGAATGAGTCTCAGAGAGATTCGGGCAGTCATTGATGTCTGGATCGGCCAATATGGAGAACTCGGGCAGCAGTCTTGGATCAATTATGTCCTTATCTTCGAAAATCGTGGCGCCATGATGGGCGCGAGCAACCCGCATCCACACTGCCAGATTTGGGCCAACGCTACCGTTCCCAATGAGCCCTCGGAAGAGGGAGCGTCGTTTCTCGATTATCGGCAACGGCACGGAGCTTGCCTGCTCTGCAAGTACTTGCAAGTCGAGACCGGACTCCAAGAGCGCATCGTTTGTGAAAACGAGCAGTTTGCTGCCCTCGTGCCATTCTGGGCGATCTGGCCCTTTGAAACCCTTGTCATCAGCAAGCGCCACATCCGTGCCATGAATGAATTCTCGGAACCCGGACGCGACGCTTTGGCCGATATCCTGAAGCGCTTGACTACGCGCTGCGACAATATTTTCGAGGCTCCCTTTCCTTATTCCATGGGATTCCATCAGCGCCCCACAGACGGCCAGCCGCACGAAGAGTGGCACTTTCATGCGCATTTTTATCCCCCGCTACTGCGCTCGGCCACGGTCCGGAAATTCATGGTGGGCTACGAACTGCTGGGCTCTCCGCAGCGTGACATCACCCCCGAATGGGCCGCTGCCCGATTAAGAGAAGTGGGAGAGAAACACCCCTCGGACACTTAAAGCAAGAACATCCACGAAGGAGGCGGGAAATGAAATGGAACACGTTACTCCGCTTGGCATGGGGCCTCGTTGCACTGATACTTCCGGCGGTTATTTACCTGCTCGGAAATTCGCCTTCCGAGCGCGAGCAGTCCGATCTGGCCCGCACTCCGCCGATGGGCTGGAACAGTTGGAACTATTTTGCCTGCAAAGTGAGTGACGCGGTCATCCGTGCTCAAGCCGATGCCATGGTGAGCACCGGAATGAAGGATGCAGGCTATGTCTACGTCAACATCGATGATTGCTGGGAGGGAGAGCGTGACGCGAAAGGCTTCATCCACCCCAACGAGAGATTCCCGGACATGAAGGCGCTGGCCGACTACGTCCACAGAAAAGGATTGAAGCTGGGCATTTATTCTTCTCCAGGGCCGAAGACCTGTGCCAAGTACGAAGGGAGTTTCGGCCACGAGGAACAAGACGCCCAAACTTATACGGATTGGGGCATCGATTACTTGAAGTACGACTGGTGCAGCGCCCAGGGCGACCAGAAAGCCGCTTACGCGAAAATGCGCGACGCCTTGAAAAAAACCGGGAGGCCCATTGTCTACAGCCTGTGCCAGTACGGCAAAGAACGGGTGTGGTCCTGGGGCGCTTCCCTCAGCGGGAATCTCTGGCGCACCACCGGCGACATTAAGGATCGCTACGATTCCATGGCTTACCTAGGCTTTGGCCAGAACGGGCTCGAGCGCTTTGCCGGACCTGGCCATTGGAACGACCCGGACATGCTCGAGGTCGGCAACGGCGGTATGAACGAAGACGAGTATCGCACGCACATGAGTCTCTGGTGCCTGCTCGCGGCTCCGCTTCTGGCCGGAAACGACCTCACCAGCATGAGTCCGACCACGCTCGCCCTGCTCACGAATCCAGAAGTAGTCGCCGTGGATCAAGATCCAGCCGGCATTCAGGGTTATCGCGTCGCCCAGGAAGGCCCCCTGGAGGTTTGGGTGAAACCGCTTGCCGACGGCAGCAAGGCCGTGGGCCTGTTCAATCGCAGCCACTCCAACGCTACAGTCACAGCCTACTTCCGTGATATCGGAGTTGGAGACTCGGTGATCGTGCGTGACCTGTGGGCACGACGCGATCTGGGAACGTTTGAGAACAATTTCTCGCAAACCGTACCCAGGCACGGCGTCGTTCTGACCCGCATCAAGCGTTAGTTAGCTTGGTCTGCTCCTGGTTGAAGTAAGTCCCAGCACAAAAAAAGATGTGTCCCTAACTAATCTTTCGCGGCGAGGGTCGCATCCTGCTGACGCGGGGCGGGTTACTCGGTGAAAACGATGCCGACGGCGGTCTGATCTTTTTCAGGGCCGGGCTCGAGCCGCACGACGTAGCCACGAAAGCGCAAATGGTTGTGGTTCTGGCCTTCGTCGCCGGGGGACTCCATGGTCACTTGGAGTTCGGACTGGAGCCGCGGGCTATGGTTGAGGTAGATCAGCGCGCCTTGGAGCGTAAGATCGCGGAGCACGGTCTCTTCCTGAAATGCGCGGCCTTCCTCGGTGTAGCCTGTCACTCGGGCGCGGAAATGGCCCTCCTGCCGCAGGCCGCCACGCGTGGTTGGCATGATGACCTCGACGCGCTCTTCGCCCAGCGACATCACCATGCCCTCCGAGGCCGCCCATACGTTTTCAAACTTCTGCCGGGCATCGTGCAATACCCCGTCAACGATCTTGTCGGAGGAATCCGGGTCGTGGTGGAACAATACCAGGTTGCGCACGCCTGCTTCCTGGGCGACCTTCACTCCGGCCAGCCACGACGAGTGCCCCCAGCCTTTGCGGGTCGTGGTCAGTTGTTCGGGGGTGTACTGCGCGTCGTTGATGAAGATTTCCGCGCCGGCGGCCAGCTCGCGCAAGCTCTGGTCGAGTTTCGGCACCCCGGGTTCATTGTCGGTGGCATAGACAATCGTGCCAGCGGAAGTCTCAAAGCGGAAACCAAGGCAGCCCTGCGGGTGGTTGAGCATGCGCGCCGTGATGCGCGTGCCGTTGATCTCAAACTGGTCGCGGTCAGTGACTTCCGAAAACTGCCGAGCCGCAGACATGGCGCTTAAATCCACCGGAAAATAAGGGTGGGCCATCTGCGCTTCAAAGACCTGCTTCAAGCTGTCGCGGCCCAGAAATTCAGAGCGGAAGCTGTAGAAGTGGAACCGATTCTGCCCAGCATAGAGCGGCGAGAAAAACGGGATGCCCTGGATGTGATCCCAATGGTAGTGGGTGACGAATATGTGCGCCTCGATCGAGTTGGTGCCGTGGATTTCCGCCCAGCGCTTGCCCAGCACGCGCAATCCTGTGCCGCAGTCCAGGATGAATTGAGTGCCGTCGGGCGCGACCAGCTCCAGGCAGGGCGTATTTCCGCCATAGCGCCAAGTGGCGCGGTCCACCGTGGGTGTGGAACCTCGCACGCCCCAGAAGCTGAGCTTAGCTACCTTGTTTGACATCCCCGAGCACACAGATTCCGCCATCGACCCGGCCTCGTGCGACCGCCGCGCCGGGACTTTCGCTGCAAGATGAGCCTAGTTGGCATAGTAGGAACCGGCCACTGCGAAGTCAATCGCCTTTCGCCCCCGGGGTGCAAGCCCCGCAAGTGTGAGGGGGTTTTGCTCCTCCGGTCAAGGTGGGCCAATACCCTGTGCGCCGAAACTGAGGAGCAGGTAAAATCGCGCTGATGCACTCCCACGATCACGGCCATGTGCACGCCCACGACAGTCCGGGCAGCGGTGTGCTGAAGTGGTCGATGGCGGCCACGCTCGGCCTGGTGGCCGCCGAACTGGTGGGCGGTTACCTGGGCCACTCGATCGCTCTGGTGAGCGACGCCGTTCATAATCTCTCCGATGTGCCCACGCTGCTGATTTCCTGGTTTGCGCTGCGCTGGGCCGAGCGCCCGGCGAATTCCGAGAAGACCTACGGCTACCACCGCGCGGGTATTCTGGCGGCGTTCACAAACGCCATCCTGCTGGAGCTGGTGGCGCTGTTCCTGTTTTACGAGGCCTACGGACGCTTGCGCCACCCGCAGACAGTGCGCGATGACCTGATGATCTGGATTTCGCTCGCTGCGCTGGCCGTGAATGGCGGCATCACGCTTGCTTTGCTGCGCGGCCGCCGCGACCTTAACCTGCGCAGCGTCCTGATTCACAATTTTGGCGACGCCCTCTCCAACGTCGGCATACTTGCCGGGGCCCTGGTCATTCGCTCGACCGGCGCAAACTGGGTGGACCCCGCCATCGGCGCGGCCATCGGCGTGCTGGTGCTTTGGTCGAGCTACGGCGTCCTGAAAGAATCCACTCACATCCT
>WNFB01009073.1_pt1 | contig 10800 bp, 7 predicted proteins | sample 5400501 | NCBI WGS metagenome assembly WNFB01 (sample SAMN13153341, study PRJNA577476) | soil metagenome | isolation source: 200 cm saprolite under Douglas fir tree site 2 hole 1 | place: USA:California | collected 2015-04-18 | reverse complement strand
CATCTGGTACTGCCCTCCCGTTGCTCTCGGCTTCCTCGGATTTTTGAGAGGGAGGAGATCGAATCTCTTCGGCGCGCTGTCGATCGGTGCACTGTTTGCCGGATTTCTATTTCTGCATTCGTTCTGGACCGCTTGGCATGGGGGATGGTCGTGGGGGCCACGGTTCCTTTTGCCTGCCTTACCCGGGATCTGTGCAATGGCTGGCTTAGTTGAGCAAAAGTGTCGAAAGGCTCTAGTAGCATTGACGCTGTGGACGCTAACTTGCGCATCCCCAGATCATCGATGATGAGCAGCGGCACGGCGGCCAGGAGCTCCATGTGCTCCTTGCGGGTGCCGTCGATGGAAGCTTCGGCGATTTCCTCAAGCAGGATGTGGGCCTCGCGGTAGATCACCCGATAGCCCTGCCCGATGACCGCGTGTCCGATGGCCTGGGCTAAATGACTCTTGCCAGTACCGGGTGGACCCAAAAATAGAGCGTCCTCACGGCGAGTGAGGAACGTTGCCGTGGCCAGCTCGAAGAGCAGGCTGCGATTCATTTTTTTGTTGAAGTCAAAATCGAAATTGTCGAGCGTTTTCTGGGGATCGCGAAATTGCGCTTGTTTCCGTCGTCGCTCGAGCAGCCGATCGCCGCGACGAGTGAGTTCATCGGACACCAGGCAAGAGAGGAAATCGATGGGGGCCATCGGTTCCGCTTGGGCCTGGTGCAGACGCGTCTCGAGCACGGCAGCAATGCCGCCGAGACGGAGTTGTCGTAGGGCACGATTTAATTCGATCAGATTCATTCCGGTTGCTCCTTGATTTTGAGATTGATGAAATCGCGATACTCGGTGAGCTCACGGATCAGGGGATCGACTTGTCGTAAAAACAGTTGCGGGCGGCGCTCCAGATAACGGCGAACGAAGCGGTATTCCGGCACGCCGATCTCCAGAGCGGCAGCGCAGGCATCTTCGACCGTTGCCGTACCGTATTTCTTGACCAGGGAAAGCACCCCCAGGATGCGACGGATGCCCGACTCTCCTTGCTGGTGATAGAGGAACTCGCAGAGTTTGCCGATCTGGGTTCCGGCGTGGCCGGCACGCCGCAAGAGCTGAGCAGTACTCAGCGGCATTTTTTTCGGGTGGTCTTCGTCTTTGATGCGATACCCGCCGCGTTTCTGGCGGAGGTGCTCGCGAAGAAGTTGGTTCGTGCTGGGATGCAGGATACGTACGTGCAGCGCATCCCACTGCACTTTGACGAGCCGTCCGATCCATCCTGGTGGCAGTCCGTAATAAGCTGCCTCGACCTCCACGCAACCGTCCAGATGGACAACGCGCTCTCCATACTGGTAGTAGCGGAAGGGTTCGACCGGCAGAGGAAGTAGGGACGGTTTTTCCTCGGCGAACATGACCGCGACTTGCCGTTTCGTCGTGCCATGGATGCGCGTATCTGCCCAGCGCTGTTCCCAGCGATCCAGATAGGCTTGCGCTTCTTCCAGGCTTTCGAAGCGCAGACCTTTGAGCGGTGTTTTCTGCGCGTGTCCGACACCCGACTCCACTTTCCCTTTACGATCGGGATCTTGGATCCGGCAAGGCATGGCCACCACGCCGTAGTGTGCGAGCACATCCCGAAAGAGTGGGTTGAGAGTGGGATCGTAGATATCAGGAACGATCACTCCCTCGCGCAGATTATCCAGAACTACGACCCGCGGACTTCCGCCCAGTCGGCGAAAGGCTTTCTCATGCATCTCGGCCCAGATCTGCGAACTCGAACGCCAGACCAGCAGACGTACGGATTTGCGACTATAGCCGAGGGTCATCACGAACAGGCGTGTCCGGCGATAGTCAACTTGCGCTTCTTCCCCGGCTGCGGTGAGGATGATCCCTACGGCTTGGGGCTGTGTGGGACCGCGAAGCTTGTGAACAAAACGCTTCACAGTCTGATAGCCACCTGCGAAACCGTGGTCAGAAACCAGGTCCTGCCAGATCGCCATGGCATTCCGGCCACGACCCAGTCCCTGCTCGATCGGTTTGCGATACGGCGCGCAGGCACTGGCCGACGGATGGCAGTCCTCACTCGGAGGTCCCTGGTTTCCTGAAAATGGGACCGCCAGGTCGGTGGTCACCCCGTTGGCCGGTTTTGCCGGCGCTCGCCGTCCCCAGGCACCCGGTGGTCGCACCACGATCCCGGCCGCCTTCAAGTAAGCGCCTGCTGTTTCTCGACGTACACCCGTGGCTTGCTCGATGCGCCGCAAGGGCCATCCGAGCTTCCCCAGTGCGATGACTTGTTGTTTCTTTTCTTCGCTCAAGACATTGCTCATGCCGAGGGAGCCTATAAGGCCTCCCTTCGGAGTCAATGTCCCGGGCTTTATCGTTGGCCGGTTTTCAGGTGACCTTCATTGGCCGGTTTTGGGTGATCGCTGAGGCCATTCTGGCAAGACGAATCTTTCGATCACTGGGTGAGAAACCCCTCAGAAGAAGATCGTATCCGTAGATATATCGAGTGGAATCCCGTAAAGGCCGGACTGGTGGCGAAACCGGAAGATTGGCCGTGGTCGAGCGCGCACCGGTAGCACAGGCACTCTTGCCTGTGCGCTTTTTTTACAGAAAAAATGACTGGCAAAGAGAGCGTAATGAAGAGGGGTGGCGTCCTCGTCGGGTTCTACTTGACTTTCGCTTTTTATTCTCCTATAGTGCAAGGCGGTAGAGGAAACGGGAAACGGTCGGCGGCTTCATTGTCCTCTGGACTCTCCCGAGCCGCCGGCCGTTGAAAATTCCGAGCCGTAAGCGGGGTGAGGGGTTGACTCGAAAGAGCGATCCCTCGATCCCGAAGGCCAGCCAAGCCGGCCGCGCCTCGCTCGGATGACAGTATAAGTGGCCCGCTTCCCTGCGTTGACCGCTGTATGGTCACAGTTAACAGGAGCCGCCATGGACGTTGTTATGTGTGACCGGGAAACGGTCAGTGTTATGTGTGGCCGTGAAACGGCCAACGTTATCTGTGACCCCGACCTGGTCGGGGTCAACTGTGTCGAAAATGCCGCCCCAGAAACACTGGATGTAATTTGCAATCAGCCGGCGAGTCTTGTAACGCAGGACTTTAGCCCGGCCGTTTTTCCTGCGGCTATTCTCGTCGCTCCACAGGCCGAAGGCGCGATGGAGAGCGCCCCCCGGTCCTTTGCAAATTGGTTCGGCCTGAGCAAAAGCCGCGTCAGTAAAATTCCGAACATTGTGCATGTGGATGTGGACGCTTTTTTTGCTTCGGTGGAGCAGGTGCTGAACCCCAAACTGCGCGGGAAGCCCGTGCTGGTGGGGCGCGGGGTAGTAGCGTCGGCCAGCTACGAAGCCAAGATGCGCGGCGTGTAGACGGCGATGACGTTTCGCGAGGCGCTGCGCATTTGCCCAAAGGCGGTGGTGGTGCCCGGGCAGTACGAACACTACGCGGATTTCGCGGAGCGTGTGCGGCAGATCCTGGAGACCTACACGCCGGCGGTGGAGACGGCGGCGCTGGACGACTTTTATCTAGATTTCGCAGGGACGGAGCGGCTCTATCCGGATTATGAGGCGGCGCTGCGGCGAGTGCAGGCAGAGGTGCTGGGGCGAACGGGCTTGAGCGTGAGCGTGGGAGCGGCGCGGACGAAAGTGGTGGCGTCGATTGCGTCGCGGCTGGAGCGCCCGCGCGGGTTCCGCATGATCGTGCCGGGCGAGGAAGAAGCGTTTCTGACGCCGCTGCCGGTGGAGAAGCTGCACGGGATCGGGCACGTCCACGCGGCAGCGCTCGGCGAGCGCGGGGTTACCACCATCGGACAACTGCGGCAGGTGCCGAAGCCCGCATTGCAGGCGGCGTTTGGCGAAGTCATCGGACAGCAAATCTGGGAGCGCGCGCGGGGGCTGGACGGGCGCGAGGTGCTGCTGCCGTCGACGCCGAAATCGGTGTCGCGCGAGACGACCATCGAAGGCGGAACGATCGACACAGAATTTCTGGGCGGGCTGATCGAATATTTGAGCGAGCGGGTCGGCTCGACGCTGCGCGAATATGGAAAGCAGGCGCGCACCATCGGGCTGCGGCTGCGGTATGTCGATTCGTTTTCGGCGCATCAGGCGGTGCGGCTGGCGCGGCCGGCGAACGACGAGCGCGAACTGCTTGCGGCGACGATGGAGCTGTTCGGGAAATTGTTTACGCGGCGCGTGGCGGTGCGGCTGGTGGGCGTAAACGTGATGAACCTCGAAATCGACCGGCGGCAGCATGAGCTGTTCGACACGGACGCGAACCGGCGGTGGTACCTGAACCGGGGCGTGGATTCGGTGCGCGGGCGCTACGGGTGGAACGCGGTGTTTTACGGCAAAGGACTCGAGCTGCGCGAGCATTACGCGTCGAAGCCGAACGGGCTGGTGCTCTCGACGCCATGTTTGTCGCGATGAAGAAGAAAAAGCCGCGGGTCTAAAGACCCGGGCTACAGGGCTATGTTGTTGCAGTAGTCGCTGAAGTTTTTCCCTTCCTGTCCCCTACCCTGAGTCACCTGTCACGTGTTTATTCATCTCCATTGTCACAGCCACTATTCGTTCCTGCGGGGCGTGGCGTCACCGGAAGAAATTATCGCGGTGGCGGCCGAGCAGAAGATGCCGGCCGTGGCGCTGACGGATACGAACGGAATGTACGCCGCGGTGGGGTTTTATCAGGCGGCGCGGAAGGCGGGGGTGAAGCCGATTGTGGGAGTGGTGCTAGATGTGGACGTAGAGGACGGAAGAAGAGAGATCCCTCCACTCCGGGCCGATAAAAATCATCCCGACAGGGCCGGGACAGGTCGGCCCTCCGGTCGGGATGACAGTCTTCAGAGTGTGGCGATAGTGCTGCTGGCGGCGGACATGGAGGGTTACAGCCACTTGTGCCAGCTTGTGACGCTGCGGCATTTGGGAACAACCGAACTGGCGCAAAACACGGGTTCTGATGAAGAAGACGGGCGGCCGGTAACGATGGAAGAGTTGGAGCGGCATAGCAGCGGCGTGATTGCGCTATGTCCGTTACCGCGATTACCGGCAGGATCGCATGATACGAGCAGCCGTAGGGGCACGATATATCGTGCCCCCACAAACACAACTCAGACAGATACCGATTGCCACGGGCAGGAGTTACCCGGCACGAGTCACCAATCACCAATCACGAGTCACTTTTCGCAGCTGAAAGAGATTTTTGGCGAGCGGCTGTACATCGAAGTGCAGCATCTATCGCCGGGGGACGGCCGCGCGCTACGCGAGGCGGAACGCATTGGGCGCGAGATCGGGGTGCCGCTGGTAGCGACGAACAACGTGCATTTCCTGCGGCCGGAGGAGCACCTGCATCACCGCACGATGAATGCGATCCGCACCGGCGGGTTGCTGACAACGGTAGCGGCCCCGGAAATCACCAGCGGTGAAGCGTGGTTCAAACCGGCGGCCGAAATGCAGCGGGTGTTTCCCGACCATCCGGAACTCCTTCGCGCCACGCTGGAAATTGCCGAACGCTGCAATTTGCAGCTCGAACTCGGCAAGCTGATTTTTCCGGAATTCCCCGTGCCGGAAGGCGAATCGCCGTTTTCCTATCTGTGGAAGCTGAGCTTCGAGGGCGCGCGGAAACTGTACCGGCCGCTGCGGCCGCCGGTGCTGTCGCGGCTGACGCACGAGCTCGAGGTCATCGAGAAGCTTAATCTGGCGCCCTATTTTCTGCTGGTGTGGGACATCGTGGAAGAGGCTCGGCAGCGCGGGATTCCGGCGGTGGCGCGCGGCTCGGCGGCCAGCTCGATGGTGACGTATTGCCTGGGAATTTCGCGCGTGTGCCCGCTGCGCTGGGGATTGTACTTCGAGCGATTCTTGAACATGCAGCGCGGCGATTGCCCGGACATCGACATCGATATCTGCGGTGCGCGGCGCGACGAGCTGCTCGATTACGTCTACGAGCGCTGGGGCAAAGAGCACGTGGCGGGGGGCCGGGAAGGCCCCCGCGTAGTAATGATCGGCAGCTTCATCACCATGCACGCGCGGCTGGCGGTGCGCGAGGTGGCAAAAGTGTTTGGCGTGCCGCCGGGCGAGGTGAACCGCTTCACGAGTCGGCTGCCGCACGGGCCGGTGCACGAGATTTTGACGGCCATTCGCGGGCTGCCGGAGTGCCGGAATTTGCCGGTGGACGATGAGCCGTGGAAAACGATTCTGCAAGTGGCCTTGCGTTTCGACGATGCGCCGCGGCATCTGGGCATTCATCCGTGTGGCACGGTGATTTCGGCGCGGCCGCTGACGCAACTGACCCCGCTGGAACGCGCGACGAAGGGAATCGTCGTCACGCAATACGACATGAACGCCATCGAAGCGCTGGGGCTGATCAAGATGGATTTGCTCGGGCAGCGCGGGTTCACGACGATGTCGCTAGCGCTGGACAACATCGAAAAAGAGGCAAAAGAAATAAAGGAGGTTAAGGAGATAAAGGAAAGGAGAGATGTCGCGCCGGACGGGGCAACGCCGTGCCCGAAGCCGCGAGCAATTGATTTTGACGCCATACCCGAAAACGATCTGGCAACGTGCGAGGTAATGGCGCAGGGACGCACGATGGGCGTGTTTCAAATTGAATCGCCGGGGATGCGTGGTCTCTTGCGCACGATGAAGGCGCGCACACTCGAAGAGATTGCGGCGGCGCTGGCGCTGATCCGGCCGGGCGCATCGGAATACGGTTCGAAGGAACTGTTTTTGAAGCGACTGCGGAAGCAAGAGCCGGTGGTCTATGCACACGAGTCGCTGCACAACATTCTCGGCGACACGCTGGGCGTGTGCATCTACCAGGAACAAGTGATGCAGATCGCGCAGGCGGTGGGGAGCATGTCGTTGCAGGAGGCGGACCTGGTGCGGCGGTCGTCAGTGAAATATTCAGGGCAACGGGACCGCGATCGGCTGCGCGGAAAGTTTCTGCAAGCCGCGGGAATAATGGGGCTAACCACTCGACAACGCGAAGAAACCTGGATGATGGTGGAGAAATTCGCGGGGTTCGGGTTCTGCAAGGCGCATGCCGCAACCTATGCGGACATTTCTTATCGCATGGCGTATTTGAAAACGCACCACACGACGGAATTTCTCGCGGCCATGTGCAGCGCGGGTGCGGGCTTTTATCATGTGTCGGCGTATGTGGAGGAGGCCAAGCGCTGGGGAATCGCGGTGCGGCTGCCGTCGGTGAACCGTTCGCGGATGGAGTACACGGCGGAAACAAGCGCGGACGGGCGGCGCGCTTTGCGCGTGGGGTTGATGCAGGTGAAGGGGCTGCGGCTCGAGACCATCCTGTCGATTTTGCGAAGCCGGGAAGAAAGCGGCACGTTTCGCTCGCTCGAGGATTTTTTGCGGCGCGTGCCGGTCGAACGCGACGAGATCGAGGCGCTGATAAAATGCGGCGCATTTGATGACGTAGGCGATGACGCCGGCAGAAAAACACGGCCGGAGATGCTGTGGCGATGGAATTTTCTGCAGGCTGGAGGAAAAAGTGTACCACCGGGATTTGCCATGCCGCTGGAGGCGACAAATACGTTGTTTGCAAAAACGAAACCTGAGGACGCTGTGAGCATGGCGCTGGAAGGCATGCCGACGGCGGAGTACACGCAAGAGCAGAAGTTGCGCTACGAACGCGAAATCCTGGAAGTGTGCGTAAGCGGGCACCCGCTTGATTTCCTGCCGCGGAATGGCGAGGTGTGGAGCGACGAGCTGGCGGGAAGGCTCGGGAAGCGGGTGACGCTGTGCGGGTGGGTGGTCACGTACCGGCATGTGGGCACGAAAAATTATCGCAATATGATGTTCGTGACGCTGGAGGACCAGCGCGGCGTATACGAAGCGGTGCTCTTCCCCGAAGCGTATGAACGGTACGGCGGGCTGGTATTCGAAACGCGAACACTGCGCGTGACGGGGCGTGTCGAGCAGGATGGGCAGGTGAATTGCGACGGGCTCGCGGTGCTGAAGAAGTAAAAAAGCATGTTTCGAACGAACACACAGAACAAAGCGCCGACGGCGGAACCTGAAGCAGGGCGCCCGGCCGCCACAGGCGAACAATGGTTAGGACATAATCGTAGCGCAAAGCGGAAGTTGTGGGAACGGCTGAACCCTCGAAGCAGGAAACAGCTTCGGTTGATCGCGGAGGCTCTGGCGCTCCAGCAGACGCACGCGCGATTGCCGGAACCCCTGCGAGCAAAACTGGGTGCCGCCACTGCGGAATTGGAGCGCCTGGCCGGGCGGTTCGCCGCGCTGCTCGCTGAAATAGCCCGCAAAACGCCGCCTGACGGCTAAAAAAGCCTGGTGGGGCAAAAAAGGAACCCTCTGGGCGGACGAACAGGTGACAGGGGAGACACACGGGGATCAGGAATATTGCGGGGCGGATGGAGCGGAGCCATACTTCAAATATGCGTGTCCCCATTAAGCGCGGCGTCTTGATCCTTGCGATCTTCGCGGGTGCGATGAGCGCAGTGGTGCTCTCCACCCGTGCCGATGAAATCCGCCTCAAGGATGGAAAAAAACTCTACGGCGTGATCGTGGCGTACGAAGACAACATGTTTAAGGTCAAGACGGACTACGGTTTCGTCCTGGTCGAGAAAGACAAGATCGCATCAATCGTTCCGTCAACGCCGGCGGCGCCAAAGACCGAACCTTCGGCAAAGAAAGAAGTAGCTCCTGCGACGGCCAAACCACGGGCAGATTCGCAACTGGGTGCGGAACCCACAGTCGCATCGTCCACCGGGACCGCACCGACACCTACGAATGCCAGCGCGAAAACAGTGATTCCGGCCGCGCCAGAAAAACGCGAGAAAGCCGCGCCCAAGATTTCAAACGCCGCAGTACGACCAGAACTGCCGGCGCCTGTGGCAGAGAATGCTGCTGCACCGGCTATCGGTGGGCCGAAAGTCGCGCCGACGAGTGGCCTGGCGTCCCCGGTAACCGCGCCGGCCCCTCCGAAAGAACCCGAAGCACCTGCGAACCGCGAAGAAATCCAGGGAAATCTTTACAAGAATTATACGCACGGATTCCAGATGTATAAGGCGCCGAGCTGGAATCTGTTGGATGATGCGCGGCAGGACCTGCCCAACGCCATCGTTGCGATGGGAACATCGAACGAGTCGACGCTGATGGTGGTCGGCCAGGAAAAAACGAAAGAGCCACTAGATGCAGCGGCGACGACCGTCGAAAAACGCCTGCGCGAGATCTACACGGACTACCGGCAAATTTCGCAGCGGAAGACGGTTGTGGGGGGGCTGCCGGCGGTGGAATTTCGCTACCGGGGCCAGGCCGATGAGCACGACTGGTCAGGAACTCTGGTAGTGATATCGCACGGAAGCGACATTTTTACTCTACTCGGCATGACCTACGCGGATTCGGATCTCATTCAAATCCAGGAGAACGTGATTGCGAAAGCGATCGCGAGCATGGACTTCAGCGCGCACTGATCAAGTTATCCGACCGGACCATACCCCAGGCAACAAACCCAGGCAACAACACGAATGCACCGGTTTCTACGCTTAGGAAACTTCTGAGGCATCGTGAAATTTGCGTTGCTCACGGATCAATCCGATTAACGCCTGCGCGGCGCGCGGAAGGCTCCGGTCGCGCCGGTAAACCAGGCCGAGCTCCCGCCAGAGATCCACGCCCTCGACGCTGAGGAGTTTCACTTCTCCAGCCTTGACCTGGTCGCGCGCAAAATTCTCGCTGATGAAAGAAACACCGACGTCCGCGCCTACGAAGCGCTTGATCATGCCGATGCTGGGCAGCTCCATCGTGACGTGGATTCGCGAACGATACGGACGAAACAATTTATCGAGGATCTGCCGCGTATAACCCGTGCGCGGAAAAATGAGCGGTTGTGCGGCCACTTCTGCAAGCGTGACACGGGAGCGGCTGGCTAGAGGATTGTGCGCACTTACCATGAAGCGGAGCCGATCCTTGTAAATATGGTGAACCTTGAGGGTGGGCGATTTCACCGGCAGTGTCACGATCCCGACATCAACTGAGCCTTCCTCCACCCGCTGCAGAATTTTGTGGCTGAAATTGCGATAAATACTGACCTGCACCAGAGGATAGCGCCGTTGAAACTCCGCGAACATATCAGGGAGCAGATACAGGCAGGTGGCTTCATTGGCGCCGAACACGACGGGGCCCTGTACGGAATCGCCCCGGTCGGCAACCACTTGGACCGATTCATCACGCAGGCGCAGCAGGCGCTCGGCGTACTCCAGGAGGACTTCCCCTGCCGGAGTCAGCTCGACCGATTTCGCCGAGCGGTCCAGAAGCTTAGCGCGGTACGTTTCTTCCAACTGGCGGATTTGCGCGCTGACCGCGGATTGGGAGCGGAACACTTTCTGGCCGGCGCGTGAAAAACTCTTCAATTTGGCTACATAAACGAAGGTGGCGAGTTGGTCGAAGTCCATGAGCTCATTACGTGGTGCGAATTATAACGGATTAACGCGACGCGGTGTGGAGATAACGCCCTTCCTCTCCCAGCCGGAGCGCCTCTTGCGGAGCTTGGATCGTGAGTTTTGACGCGGCCAGGCCTTCGTGCTGAGTCAACCGGGCAAGTACCTGCGTCCAGGTCGCTTCCAGTGAGCCCTGAAAATGAATTGGCTGCACGCGCATAATGGGTAGCCTACCGTGGCGCGACAAAAGGCGGGCCGCGCGTGGACTGGCGGTGAATCGAAAATGTTCTTCGAGAACTCGCCGCAGCCACGTATCTTCATACCCGTCTATATCTGCGAGAGTCACAAAGTCGCGATGAAGCACATCGTCCGCTTCCGCACGCACGACATAGGCGAGGCCACCCGTCATTCCAGAGCCGAAATTG
>WNFB01006099.1_pt1 | contig 10801 bp, 7 predicted proteins | sample 5400501 | NCBI WGS metagenome assembly WNFB01 (sample SAMN13153341, study PRJNA577476) | soil metagenome | isolation source: 200 cm saprolite under Douglas fir tree site 2 hole 1 | place: USA:California | collected 2015-04-18 | reverse complement strand
CGCGAAGCCGCTCACCCGGAAATCCGTGTCTGCGCCGCGCAGATTGGCCTGCTCGATTCGCACCTCGTCCCGGCGATACGTCAGCCGCACCGGACCGTCGTTTTCGATCTTCACATAGTCGTAGTCCAGGTTAACCCGGGAAAGATTGGCCTCGACCGCTAGAGTCTCGGGGTGCGCGCCAAACCCGGCGATGTCGAAGTGGCCGTCCACCTGGCTGTGGCCTGTCAGCCCAGCCAGATGCAGCGCTGCGATAATGAAGGGATCAATGTCAATCTGCTGCGCCGTCAATTCACCCACGACCGGGTAGTCGCCGCCAAGCGTCACGTCGAGTTTGCCCGCCAGGTGCCCCGCCGGCATCGCCGATTCGACTGTCGCGCTCAGGCGGTGGCCGTCGGAATCCATGCTCCCATCGAAGCTTCCCAAGACTTCGGCGCCGAATTTTAAGTCCACGACCCGAAGCGTGCCGTGCAGCGTGGGCGCGGTCAGCGGGCCTTGGCCGCGCAACTGCAGGTTGAGCCGGCCCCCCACAGGAAGCGCTGCGGTCTGGATCCGCGCGATGGACTCCAAGGGTATGGCTGCGCCCGTCAGGTCGAACGTCATGTCATGAGTATTCAGTCGGTAGAGGAAATTTCCTGTTAGCAGACCCGCCGGCGCCCCTGGCGCGTTCGCAGGCAAACGGAGTTCGGCATTTGCGATCCGCACCTCGTTATTGCGTAGCGTGAGCTGTCCTCGCGCGCGGTCGAAGCGCCACGTCCAGGCCGCGACATCGGTGGCGTCGAACAAGCTCGATATTTCGGGGCTGACGGGCGTGCCACCACCTTGAATCCGGCCGGTGACGAGGCCGTGCACTGGGTAGGAGGTCCCCACGAGCTTCTGCAAATCGTCCGTGTCGGCGCCGACCAGGTTTACGTCGAACGACCAAATATTCTCGGACGAATAACTCCAGTCGGCGAGTGCGAGAGAAAAATCCACGTCCGCGGAGCTCCGCCCGCGGCGGGCGCGCCCTCGCGTGACGCGCAACTCAGCCACTGAATAGGAGATCTCGGCTTCCATTTCGTCCCAATACCAATCGCCGTAGCGGGCTTCCTCTGCCTTCGCGTGCCCTGCAAAAACCGGCGAGGTCAGAGGTCCCGTAATTCGGCCTTGCCAATGAGCGCGACCGCCGATGATATGTGGGTCATCGCCACCGCGCAGGTGGTTGATGAAATCCTTCCACGTGGAGATGTCCTCGGTGTCGAAGGTCAGCTCGAGCGAGCTATCCACTCCGCCGAGTGCGCCCCGCACCGCCACGTGGCTGGTCGGCGTTGTAATCTCGCTGGGCGCAAGCTCGACCTGCATGCGGTCCATGACGTAGTGATATTCGAATCGCGCCGTCACAGGAATTTTTTCCGGCGCCGGGTCACCGGGCGATGACCATAGCGAAACGCCGCTTGACTCCACGTGCTTGAAGTCAGCGAACCACGTGGTGGTCGAATCCACATCTACGCGTCCGGCCCAATGCAGCGGCACGACTGGAAACTCGGACCGGTTTGTGGCTGCCAGCGCCTGCCCCAAGTCCAAGCCGCGGGCCTGGGAGTCCACGCGGAACTGTTGAGAGGGGATGTCCAAATGAAGGTGGCCAGCGGCTTTTCCGCCGAGCACGCTGGCTTCAAAGTTCGGCACGTCCAGAGCGCGCTGGTCCCCGTGATACTCGCCGCGCGAGGAGATCCCTTCCGCGCGAAACCAGGGGTACGGCATTACGATCCCGTCGGCCGTGTAGCGGCCGCTGTAGCTCAATTGCTTTCCCGAGTAGCGCCCTTGGCCCGTAAACTCGGCGTGTCCTCCAGGCGTATTCGGTTTGCGGGTGATGGACCGGATGTCTTCAAAGGCCACCTGGCCGCGATATTTGAAGCTCACCTCCAGCCGCGAAAAACTCGCGACCTCTGCCTGCACTTCGAGTTCGCTGTGCGGCATCTTCCAGCCAAGCTGCGTGAGGGAGAACGAATCTGGCCGGATAATGAATTTCGCGGTCAGGTCCGAGGCAAACGGCAGATAGCGCCGGGCAGCCACTTCCAAATTCTGGCCACCCACGCGGCCGAGGTAAACGGGCCGCCCGTTTTCGGCCGCATATTCCATGGCAAACTCAAAATTTCCCGTCTCCGCGACAATCGGGACTCGCACGTCGTTCCACAGCAGTTCGCCGTCTTCGAGCCGTAAATTCGCGACCTTCAGATCAAACACGCGCTGAACCGGCAGCGCGCCCGCTCGCACCTGTACCTTGGGACCGGGAAAGTTCGTCGAGCCATTTTGCTCCACGCGCACGTGCGCGGTGAAATGGGCCATCTCGACGCTTCCCAGCGAAATTTTCCTACCCCAGAAAGATTCCACGCGGATTTCGACCTGCAACTGGTCGGAATGGAAGAGCGGCGGCGTCCCCTCGGGTTCCTTGCCATGCAAGGTGAGCCCATCCAGGCGCGCCCGCAAGAGCCTCCATCCAAAACGGAAGTCTTTCAGTTCGACGCGTGTTCCCGTAGCCTTCTCGAGTTGTTCCACAATTGCGCGCCGCGCCCACTCGTCCGCGACCCCGCGGGCGATCAGCAACACCAAGACGGCCCCCACGGCCACCGACACGAGGGCGCCCAGGCCCACTCCGTGCATCCAGGTGAATTTTCGCTTCACGTCGCCCATCGCAATACTTTTCGGAGAACCTGGAGGTGCGCCCCCCGCGGCGTCAACGAGCAGCCCCCGGCAACGACACCTCTATCTTCAGCCGCGATCTCGTATCGTCGAGCCACTTGGCCGTGCGATCGCTGATTCCGCGCTGCGTCAGCACTTCCCGGATCTGGCCCTCGACATCCAGCAGAGGCGGCGTCGGCTGATTTTTCCGGGCCAGCTCCGGCAGCAGCTCCTTCTGATAATACGCCTCGATATCGCTCGCTTCGATTTGCACGGTCGGACGAAACTTGTAGTCGAGGTATCGTTCAATATAGATCTGCCGGGTGAGCAATTCCCGAGCTTCGGAATCGGAGAGTTCCAACTCGCGCAGCTTCGCAGCGTAGGCTTCGGGACTTGCGAACTGTGATTGGAGCCGTGCCATCTCCCGGTCCACCTCCGACTGCGCAGGCTGTGGAAAATAGGCTGCGGTTGCTTCGGTCTGCACCATCCATTGTTCAATCAGCTCCGCCAGCAAGCGGTCGTCGCCCTCTGCGTGCCCTTCGACCAACTTTTGGAATGCGCCTAGCTCTCGGATCTGACTCAGGAGGAGGATGTCATCCTCGATCCGCGCGACGATGCGGTCCACGACGCGGTCCGGATGCCCCTGCGTGGATGGAAAGGCGGCCGTGGACCCCAAGGGCAGCGTCACCAGGAAAGCGAAGATGAGCATCCGGCGCATCAGAACGTTGTCCCCAGGTTGATGAAGAATTGGAAGCCCGGCAGCCGGGAAAGCTGCATTAGACAAGTTTGATTCGCGAGACAAGATGTAATGGGCACCACAAAATTGGCCGGATTGAGCTGGTAACCTAGGTCTATGGAAACCGGGCCAATGGGCGTCGCGTAGCGGAATTCGAATCCCACAGTGTGCGAAAAATAATTGAGTTCGTTTGTGCAATTCGCCAGGCACACCCCGGCGTTGATGATGGGAACCGGCGGCGCCGTGCTCAGAGTGACCTTCCGAACGCTCGGAAAAACGTTTCCGGCATCGTAAAAAACGGCGCCCCCCAAGCGATTTCCGATCAGCGGCAGGTGCATCGGGAAGCGCAAGTCCTGGTTGAACACGAGCAGCGCTTGCCCTCCGACCGGGAACCCGGTTATCGGGTCGCGAGGGCCAGCTTGATTGAGCCCGAAGCCGCGCAAGGTCGTGCCGCCCCCCGCAAAAAACCGTTCGGGGAGCGGAATTTCTTGAGAAGGCGTATTGCCATAAGGCGTCTGCATGCCGAACCGGAAGGACCGCGCGAACACTAACCGCCGGTGGATGGGATGGTACGTGGAATTCTGCAAGAAAATGCGGAAAAAGTTAGCCGATGAACCAATTAGCTTTGACGCTAGACTGACGTCAATGTTTTCGTAATCCCCGCGGCTAGGGTCGGCGGGATTGTTTCGGTGATCGCGCAGCCAGCTCAGGCCAAACTCCGAAATCTCGGTGGGCTGATTGAACAGCGGCACTTGCTCGGGTGCGATCTGCAGGTCGGTGGCGATCACATGGCGATACGCATACCGGTACAGCATTGTGCTTGAGGAGGGGAGCCGCTCGACCAATTGGACGGAGCCCTCGTAGCGCTTGGAGTTGAAAGTCTGCACATCGCGGGTCTTGTCGAAAAAGCCGGTGAACTGGATGCTGAAGTTCGGATTGCCGAAATAGCTTGACGCCGTGTAGGCCAGCAGGGCCCGCCCCTGGATTGTGCTGGCACGCACTTTGAAAGAAAGCGTGTCCGCCCGCCCCGTCAGATTCGCTTTGCTCACTTCGAGCGTGACCCGCGGGCTAGCGCTGAAGGTGCCGGTGGTCGAGGTCGTGCTGGTGTTTCCCAGGCGCTGCGCCTCGAATCCCAAGCCATACGCAATGGTGTAGCGCTTGGCTTCCTCGACCATGACGACCACCGTTTTTCGCGGGTCTTGCCCGTTGGCATTTTGTGGGGCAATCGAGACACGGCTGAACACGCCCAGATTGTAGAGTTTTCTCTGCGTCTCTACGACATCGCCTTCACTCAGCGGCTCTCCGGCTTGGATGCCGACTTCGCGCGAGATCACCCCGGGGCGCGTGTGCTCCTGGCCACTCATCAAAACGCGCGCCACCATCACCTGCCGGCCTTCGGTGATGTGAAACGTCAGCTTTACGCGCAGGGGTTGATTCGGCCCGGCCTGCGGCAGCTTCTCCACGTCGGCGGAAAACCGGGCATCCGGAAAGCCCTGGTCGTAATACAGTGCCAGGAGGTTGTCCCGGTCAGACGAGACGTTGAACTCGGAGTAGGGCTGTCCGGGGGTGGAACCAATCAAGCGGAGGAGTTCGTCCTTGCTGAGGGCCTGATTCCCTTCAAGGACGAGGTCCGCGATGCGCGTCTGCGGCCCCTCGGTGACCTCGAAGTGAACGAATAAATCTCCGATCTTACCTCGGTAATCCTGATCGAGGACGCTGGTTACCATCACGTCGTGGAATCCATTCGAATCGTAGAGCGTGCGAATCGAAGTCACGTCTTGCTGCAAGAGCGCGGAGGAGTACCGTCCCGGGGAGACACGCCCGGCGGGCTCGATCTTCAGACGGCCGGACAACAGGTTCGAGCTGAAATACTTGTCACCGGTAAAGTCCACTCCGACCAGGCGGTGGCGGCCGCCGCGCTCAATTCGATAGGTAACCGTACGCGCCGCGGGGCGCCGTGCTGTGCCGGATGCCTGCGGAGACGGCGTCGAATCCGACGTGCTGTAGTCCACCTGCGCGTCAAAGTAGCCTTCTGCTTCGAACAGGTCGCGCAGCGCCCGGCGGCCCTCCTGCAATAGGTCCTCATCCACCGCGCCTTCCTGGTAGATGGGCAGCAATTTATGCAGCGTGCGGCTGGAAACTTTCGCGCCCTCCACCGTCACTCGCACCTCGAGGCCAGCGTAAACCGAGACTTCAAGGGGGACGCTGTTGGACTTGGCGACGTAGTTCCCACGGCGCAGGGAGACGCGCGCGCCCAGAAAATTCTTTTTCGCCAGCCATCGCCGGACGCGGTCCGCGGAGCGATTCAAACGCGCGGAAGTGATCTCCCGGCCGGGGTTGAGCTTTAGCTGGTCGCGAAGCTCTTCGTCGGGAAACTCCGTCTGGTTTTGGATCCCGATTGCCCCAACTCGCGCTCGCGGACCTGGCGTCACTCGGATCAGGATGTCCATCTGGAGCGTGCCGGGATGTGGCGTCAACTCATACTCGGTCTTGGCCTGATATTGCCCTTCGTCCTCCAGGGTCTGGCGGAGGCGGTCCACGGCTTCCTTCAAATCGCTCTCGCGGAATGCCTCTCCGAGGTTCAAGCGCAGCGCGGAAAGCGCCAGCGACTCGCTGGGGGGCTCCCGCAGTCCCTCCACGTGGACCAGATTGATGTAGAAGTTCTGCCGAACGACGAAATCGAGGCGCACGCCACCCGGGACGTCCGTCAACTCCGCTCGCAGGTCCGCGTATTGGCCCCTGCGGAAGAGCTCTCGCAGGCTGGCACTCTCGGCTTCCATTGAAAATGCCTGGCCGGATCGAATCGGGAGTTGAGGAGGGTCCTGTTCCAGCACCAAGCCGGCTTCGGTGACCACCCGCACGGCGGTGACGCGCGGCCGCTCACCGGCGACGTTACCTTGCGCGGCGGCGGAGCCCGCGCAGAGACAATAGGACGCCGCCAGCCAGACGGCGAACCGTGCGAAGGGGCGTTGGTCGCTCGGCATCACAGAGCACAACCAGCCAGCCTAACATAGCCGAGTGCCGCCATCGGCCGCGAATTCTCCGCCGCGGGCAGAAAATGTCACTCGGTCTCCCGTCATCCCCATCTGCCGGGGTATGATGTTGTTTTTGGTGCACGGGATGGACCCGAAACTCTACGAGCGATACTCCCGGCAAATTCTCTTCGCCGAAATCGGCGAAGCGGGACAACAGCGCTTGCTCCACTCTTCTGCCGTGCTGGTGGGATGCGGCGCGCTGGGCACGGCGCTGGCGAATCTGCTGGTGCGCGCCGGCCTCGGCCGGCTGCGAATTGTGGACCGCGACTTCGTCGAACCTTCAAACCTCCAGCGGCAGACTTTGTTTGAAGAAGTCGACGCGCAAGAAGCCCTGCCGAAGGCGGTCGCGGCGGAACGCCGTCTGCGCGCCATCAATTCCGGGGTGAGCGTCGAAGGCGTCGTGGCCGATCTGGGCCCCAGGAATGCCGAAGAGTTGCTCGGCGGATTCCCGCTAATTCTGGATGGCACCGATAACTTTGAAACGCGCTTCTTGCTCAACGACGCCGCGATCTATTTGGGCGTGCCCTGGATTTATGCTGCTGTGGTTGCCAGCTACGGCGTGACGCTCACCGTGCGGCCCGCCGAGACAGCTTGTCTTGCGTGTGCCCTCGAAACCGGCGAAGGCGGCAACGGAGCGGCCGCGGCGCGGGCCGAAGAGACTTGTGACACCGTCGGTGTGCTAGGCGCCGCTGCGGGCGTAATCGCTTCGATCGAAGCCACGGAAGCCATCAAGCTGCTTCTCGGCAAGAAAGACGAGGTGGGCGGGCGGCTGATTTCCTTCGACGTGTGGTCCGGCAAGTTTCAATCGGTGCGAGTGGCGCGGAATCCCGCGTGCCGCGCGTGCGTGCGGCGCGAGTTCCGCTACCTGGAAGGCGAGGCGCAACCTCACCTCACGATGTGCGGCCGCGACTCCGTGCAAATTCACGAGCGCCGCCGGCAGCTCGATCTCGCCGCGCTGGGGCGCCGCCTCGAGTCCACGACCTCTGAGGTACGCGAAAACGGTTTTCTCTTGCGCTTCCGCGTCCCGCCTTACGAGCTGACCGTGTTCGCCGACGGCCGCGCCATCATCAAGGGCACCCGCGACGCCAGCGTCGCCCGCTCCCTCTACGCCCGCTACCTCGGCGCCTAAGCGCTCCCGCAATACTCCTCACACTTCGCAAATATCGTTCTTCTTATGGAGGCGCGTAAGTCCGCGGCCCATGGCGTTCAGATTCTCCTCGCCAAGCACGCGTTCGATTCGGGGGAACACTTCGTTTTCTTCCATGCGCACGTGGTCGTGGAGGAGGCGCGCGAGTTTCGCCATGGATTCAGGCTCAATCGGCAGTTTGCTTTGCATCCGCTGCTCGAATTCCTGGACCGCGGCGCGAATCTCCGCATGGTCGGCAAGCAGGCGCATCACTTCGGCATCCTGGTCCAGGCGGGTATGCCGAGCGTAGGCCGGGAGCAAAACTTCTTCCTCCTCGCGAAAATGGACCTTACCGGTCTTGTGCCAGAACGCCACGAACTTTTGCGCTTGCCGCGCAACCATCGCGCCGCGCTTTTCCGCGGGCGCTTCGGCGGCGCGCCGCATCTCCAGCGCCTGAATCAGCGCAAAATGATGGTGCTGGCTTAGCGGGTGGAGGCTCGGATGACGCTTCACGTCGGCTTCTCGGCTCGGTGGGGTAGAACGCAAACCATGTTACCGCAGCGGGGCCGGAAGCCCTTGCAGAAAAGAGCCACGTTGCCTATTGGGGAGTTTCTCCGCGTTCAATCTCGTTCTTCTCTGTGCTTTCTGTGCGCTCCGTGGTGAAGCCCTTTCGGAGTTCCCCACCGAGGGCACAGAGTCCACAGAGATTCAGATTGCCTCGTTTTTGGTACGGAGGCGACCTGGCTTGGCGTGCCGTGCTGCTGCAGGGGCAACTAGCCGCTGGTGCGGCCGATGGGCTGGCGAAGAGCGGCGCGGTCGAGGTTCTCGCGCAGGTTCATCAGGGTGAGGAACGTGTTCAAGATGCGGGCTTTCATCTCATCCGCGAGTTGGAGTCCACTGGTCGCGGCGCGGGCGAGCATTTCCCCGTGCTCCGAGATGTAGCGCATGATTTCCACTTGGCGCGAGTGCGGCGTCTTTCCGTACACGGTTTCGCGCCGCATCTCCCCGCATTCCTTCTCGATCTTCAGAGTGAAATGCAACACGCACATGTGAGCGGGTTCGAGCGCGTGGGGGACTTGACCCTTGCACCCGTTTTGGTTACAGGCAGTCTGCATGGCTCAGAGGTCACCCCGAAGGAGTGCCGAATAGATGATTGTTAGCATCCCCCGAACCGAAAAGCCAGAGTACCAATGGGGGATGCGCTGAATCCGGCATATCCACCTTGCGCACCGGGGACTGGTCTGGGGCCCAGAAATGCACGCGGCGTGCTTACTCTATTGCGTTTCTTTGGCCGAGCGATTCCTAGGGGCGTATGCTAGACTGTCGTGGCAAGAACCCGGGACGAGTCCCCCAAATCGTTTCCTACGAGGCGAGTACCATGTCTGGCCATTCAAAATGGGCTACGATTAAACACAAGAAGGCGGCGAGCGACGCCAAGCGCGGCCGCGCTTTCACCAAAGTGATCCGCGAAATCACCATTGCCGCGCGCGTGGGCGGCGGCGACCCGAATACGAACCCCCGCCTGCGCACCGCCATTGCCGCCGGCAAAAGCGAAAACATGCCGAATGACAATATCGAGCGCGCCATCGCCCGAGGCACCGGGCAACTCGAAGGCGAGCAGTATGAAGAAGTGAACTTCGAGGGCTACGGCCCGGGCGGCGTGGGCATGATCGTCCAAGTGGTGACCACCAACCGCAACCGCGTGGTGAGCGAAATCCGCCATCTGATGAGCAAGCACGGCGGAAACATGGCGGAATCCGGCGCGGTCGGTTGGATGTTCCACCGCAAGGGCGACATTGTGGTCCCCAAAGAGCAGGCTAACGAAGACAAGATGCTCTCCATCGTCCTCGATGCCGGGGCCGAAGACCTGCGCGATGACGGCTCGTCGTGGGAAGTGGTGACTCCGCCCGAGAGTTTTGAGCCGGTGCGCGAAGCGCTCGTCAAAGCCGGCATCAAGCCGGCGTCCGCCGAAGTCGGCTGGGTCCCGCAAAACTACGTCAAACTAAGCGGCCCGCAAGCAGCGCAGATGCTGCGGATGGTGGAAGCGCTGGAGGAGCACGACGACGTCCAGCACGTGTTCGCCAATTTCGACATCGACGAAAAGGAAATCCAGGCGGTGATGGCCGCAGGGTAAGACCCCCCTGCTCTTCCAGTTGGTCCCGATGTGCGAGACACCCGCGCGGCGCGGGTGTTTCGGCTTAGAAGCGTTTCCGCGCGGGACCAGGAAAAAAGAGTAGCTGCGGACCGGGTGCCGCCGTAAACTGACTGCCGTGCCAACAGCTTTTCGGACAAGCAGCGCAGGGCTCCGCGTTCTTGGCGTGGATCCCGCAGCCGCCGGGGCCACTGGCTACGGCGTGATTGAAAGCGACGGACGCCGCTGCCGGATGCTCCGCTTCGGCGCGCTCGGCGCCTCGCGCAAGGGCCCGCAAGATTTTCCCGAGCGGCTCTGCGCAATTCACGATCTGCTGAGCGAACTGATCGAGGAATTTCAGCCGCACGGTGTGGCGGTCGAGTCGGTTTTCACGGCGCTGAACATGAAAACGGCGCTGCGGCTCGCCGAAGTTCGCGGCGTGGTCCTGCTGGCGGCGGCGCAACGCCGCGTCGCCGTACACAGCTATTCACCGCGCGAAGTGAAGGCCTGCGTCGCCGGGTACGGCCATGCCGGAAAAGAGCAGATGCAACTCATGGTGCGCGCCATGCTGGAAATGAGCGAAACGCCCGAGCCTCCAGATGCCGCCGACGCGCTGGCCGTCGCGCTGTGCCATGTCCAGGCGGCCCAGTACCAGGCGCGCCTGGAAGCCGGCGCTGCCCGAGCGGACCGAAGGGCCGATTCCCCGCGTCCCGCACGCAGCTTACGCAACCTCAGTGGCGCGCCGCGCATCCCCGTTTTGTGATGACGCGAAGATTGTTCCCACGCAACCTCCTGGTCGTTATGGCCCTGGGGCTGAGTGTGCTTCCGGCGGGCCGCGCCGCTCCAGGCCCCGCGACGATCAGTTACCGGCGCGTATTCAAAGGCAGCGTGCCCGAATTCATCGAAATCAAGGTTGGCGAGCGCAAAGGGGCCACATTTGAGCTCCGCCAACTCGACGAAGACTCTGATCCCCAGCCGTTCGAAGTCAGCCCGGCCGTGCGGGACAAAATCTTCGAACTCGCCGCCGCGCTGAAGAACTTCGCGATCTCAGACCTCGATGTGCAGAAGCGCATCGCGAACCTGGGGCAAAAGACCTTCCGCTACGAGCGCGACTCGGA
>WNFB01006095.1_pt1 | contig 10802 bp, 12 predicted proteins | sample 5400501 | NCBI WGS metagenome assembly WNFB01 (sample SAMN13153341, study PRJNA577476) | soil metagenome | isolation source: 200 cm saprolite under Douglas fir tree site 2 hole 1 | place: USA:California | collected 2015-04-18 | reverse complement strand
CCTCGGCTTCAAGGACGAGGAGATCCTCCTGGCGTCCGGCAAGACCGGCCAGGGCGTCCCCGATCTGCTGCACGCGATCATCGAGCGCGTGCCGGCGCCCGCGGGCGACCCAGGCGCGCCGCTGCGCGCGCTCATCTTCGACTCGCACTACGACGCGTACAAGGGAGTCGTCGCGCACATCCGCGTCGTCGACGGCGCCCTCGCGACCGAGGATCGCGTCATGCCGATGGCCACGCAGAAGGCGAGCGAGATGCTCGAGCTGGGTGTGTTCTCGCCGGAGCCGCGCCCGGTGGAGCGCCTCGTCGCGGGCGAGGTGGGGTATTCGGCGACGGGCCTCAAGTCCGTGGCCGACTGCCGCGTCGGCGACACGCTCACGCTCGCGGCGCGCCCGGCCCAGACGCCGCTTCCCGGCTACCGCCCGGCGAAGCCAATGGTCTTCGCCGGCTTCTATCCGCAGCGGGCGGAGGACTATCCGACGCTCCGCGATGCGCTCGAGAAGCTCCGGCTGAACGACGCGTCGCTGGTGTACGAGCCTGAGACCTCGCAGGCGCTGGGCTTCGGCTTTCGCTGCGGATTCCTCGGCCTCTTCCACCTCGAGATCATCCAGGAGCGTCTCGAGCGCGAGTACGACGTCGATCTCATCGCGACATCCCCGTCGGTCGAGTACCGCGTGATCACGCAGAAGGGCGATGAGGTCGCGATCGACAACCCCGCGATGCTCCCGGATCCTGGGACGATCCTCGAGATCCGCGAGCCGTGGATGAAGACGACGATCATCGTCCCCACGACGCACGTCGGTCCGATCATGGACCTGGCGCAGGGCAAGCGCGGGACGCTCATGAATATGAGCTACGTCGATCCGACGCGCGCGATGCTCACCTACGAGATGCCGCTGTCCGAGGTGATCATCGACTTCTACGACTCGCTGAAGAGCCGCTCGCAGGGCTACGCGTCAATGGACTACGAGCTCGTGGAGTACCGCGCCGCGGATCTCGTCCGCCTCGACATCCTCGTCGCCGGAACGATCGTCGACGCGCTCTCGATCATCGTGCACCGCGAGAAGGCGCCGCAGGCCGGGCGCGCCCTCGTGTCGAAGCTCCGCGGGCTCATCCCGAAGCAGATGTTCGACGTACGCATCCAGGCCGCGATCGGCGGGAAGATCATCGCGAGCGAGACGGTGAGCGCAAAGCGCAAGGACGTGCTCGCGAAGTGCTACGGCGGCGACATCACGCGCAAGCGCAAGCTGCTCGACAAGCAGAAGGAAGGCAAGAAGCGCATGAAGATGGTGGGATCGGTGGAGATCCCCCAGGAGGCCTTCCTCGCGGTGCTGCGCATCAAGGACGAGCTGTGAGAGCGCCGAAGTACCAGTTCGACCATCCGACGCAGCTCGCGGCGTCGACGTTCCTGCGCGCGATCGCGACCGGCGACAGCGCGACTGCCTGGTCGGCGCTCTCGCGCGAGACGCGCGGGTTGCTCGAGGGCCTCTACGCGGCGCGCGCGAATGTGGCCCTGCGTGTCGCGGCGGGTGTCGAGAGCTCGGGCGCGGACGCGCGCCTGGGCGAGGTGGTCGCCCCGCTGCGCGAGGCGGTGCTCGAGTCGCTCGGCGGCGCCGAGCGCGTCAACGGGTACGGCGTGTCCGGCGCGCGGCTCGTCGATCGCGCGACGGCGTATGTGATGCTCCTTCCCGACTTCGGCGACGAGCGCGTCGTCGACGAGGCCGCGTGGAAGCCATCGCACCTGATCGCGTTCGTCCACGAGTCGCGCGAGTGGCTGATCGACCTCGCGCGGACCGCGGACCTCTCGGCCGACGCCGGACTTCCCGATCCACTCGGAGCCGCTAGAGGATGAACGACATCGAACGAAGGGGCGGCACCGAGGGCCCCCGCGCGACGGCGATCGGCCTCTACGTGCACATCCCGTTCTGCGCATCGCGGTGCCCCTACTGCGACTTCGCGACAGCGCCGGCGCGCTCTCCGCTGCGCGCGCGGTACATCGACGCGCTCGAGCGCGAGATCGCACGGGAAGGCGCGCGTTGGGATCGCCCCGCGGTCGACACGCTCTATTTCGGCGGCGGCACGCCGAGCCTGCTCGAGCCGCACGAGATCGAGCGGCTTGGCGCGGCGATCCGGCGCGCGTTCGACCTCGCGCTCGAGGAAGCCACGGTCGAGGCCAACCCCGCCACCCTCGATCGCACGCGGCTCGAGGCCTGGGCCGAGATCGGGACCACGCGCCTCTCGCTCGGCGCGCAGTCCTTCAGCGCGGAGGGCCTGCGTGCGCTCGGCCGCACGCACCAGCCAAGCGACATCGCGACCGCCGTCGCGGCGGCGCGCTCCGTCGGCTTTGAGGTCAATCTCGACCTGATCTTCGGCTGGCCGGGGCAATCGCCCGTGGCCTGGCGCGCGGACCTCGCTGCCGCGGTCGCGCTCGAGCCCGACCACCTCTCGTGCTACCCGCTCGAGCTCGCGCTCGAGCCCGACGAGGCACTCGCCAACTGGCCGGGCGGCGGCTGGCGGACTCTCGCGGGATGGCGCCGCCGTACCGCGGCGGCCCAGCCCGACGACCGCGGCGTCGCGCTCCTGTATCGCATCGCAGAACGCGCGCTCGCGCGCGCGGGATATCGGCACTACGAGATCGCGAACTGGGCGCGTCCGGGCAGGTGCTGCCGTCACAACCTGCGCTACTGGCGGAACGCCGAGTGGCTCGGCGTCGGGGTGGGGGCGCATTCGCATCTCGCCGGCGTCCGTTCGTGGAATCCGGGCGCGCTCGTCCGTTACATCGGCGCGATCGACGCCGACGCGCCGCGCATCATCGACGCGGCGGCCGACGCCGCCGTCGACGGGGCGATGCTCGCGCTGCGTCTCGACGACGGCCTGGATCTGGGCGAGTACGCGTCTCGCTTCGGTATCGAGCGTGCCGATCGCGTTCGCGCGGCCCTGCGCGGGCTCGACGGCGCTCGCCTGCTGCGCTGGCGCGGCGATCGCGTCCGGCTGTCGGAACGCGGCCGGCTCCTCGCGAGCGAGGTCTTCCTGCGTCTCCTTCCTGATGAAGAGCCGTCGTCAAAAGTCATGCTTGCGACGACGTAGCGAACGCGATATCACACGTCGCGCAAGCACTCATCATGCGAATCGGATCGGGGAGGCACCATGCAGGAGAACCAGCAGCAGAAGGGCGGCGATTGGACGGGCCAGCGCGAGCCGGGCTCGGTCTGGCCGTCACCTCAGCCGGCGATGCCCGCGCCGACACCACCGACACCGATGGGCGGCGGGATGGCGCCCAGCCCGGACGCCGGCGCGCCGAAAAAGAAGACGACGCGCCGCAAGAGCACTGGTCGTAAGAAGGCGACCGCGAAGCGCAAGACCGCCAAGCGCAAATCGACGGCGAAGCGCAAGACGACGGCGAAGCGCAAGAGGACGACCGCACGCCGCAAGACCACGCGTAAGGCCGCGGGACGGAAGAAGACGACCGCCCGCAAGGCGACTCGTCGCAAGACGACGCGGAAATCAACGAGGAAGTCGACGAGAAAGCGCCGCCGTTAGGCGGCGCTCCTTCTTAATTCCGCTTGCCGCGGCCCATCCCGGGCTTGCGCCCGTGATTGGCCTTCTTGCTCCGCCAGGCCAGCTTGCCGGTCGTCTTCTGCTTGCGCTGCCCTTTTCCCACTAGCGCGTGCCTCCAACGAAGAGATGGAGCTGGAGCGCACGCGTGGGCGGCGCGATCAGCTCGGTCACAAGCCATTGTGCGACGTCGGTGGTCTTCGCGTCCGACGCGAGGCCGACGCGCGAGCGCGCGCTTTCGATGCGGCGGCGCACGGTACGCGCGTCCATACCGAGCATCCGCGACACGTCCCCGGCCGGTCGCTCGAGGATGTCGCGTAGCACGAACGCGCCGAGGTCCGCCCCGCGCAGCGCGTAGCGACCGACGAGGTCGCGCAGGCCCGCTCCGAAGAGCCGGCCGGTCGCGACCGCGTCGCGTATTGCCGAGGCGGCCTCACCGTCGAGCTCGCCGATACGCAGCAGTGCGGCGACCTCGCCGTTGGGCAGACGGCGCGCCTGCTCGAGCGAACCGAGGAAGCGTTGGACGATGACGTCGTCGGAAACGGTGACCGCGGGCGCTCCGGCCTGGGTGCTGGCGATGCGCTCGAGCGCGGCGGACAGGCCGCGGCGCAGGCCGTCGAGGTCGGTGAAGCGGACGACCTCCACGACGGCCGGGTTCCCGAGCAGCAGGCGCGAGACGGTCCGCTCTCGCTCGCACACGAGCACGACGGGGACGCCGTGCTCGCGCGCGAGCTCCACCTCGATCCCCACGCCGAAGGACGGAATGCCGGCGTACGCCACGACCACGCGCGAGGCGGTCACATGCGCGCGGTCGATGTCGTAGACGGTCCGCGGATCCAGATGGGCGGCGGCCACGGGATCGCTGACACGGTGGGGGAGGTAGGCGCGGAGGCCCACGGTCTCGACCACCTCGGCCAGCAGCTCATAGAAGAGCCGCATGCGGGCACCGTCCTCGAGCGCGGTGAGCGCGCCCGAGACGTACGCCTCGCCGGTGCGGACCGTGTCCCGCCTCACGCCAGCCATGTCTCCGTTCATGGGCGAGCAATGATGCGGGAGGCGTCAAGTGGGAGAATCCCGCCATGCCCGACAGCCGGCTCGCCGAGCACCTACGGCGATACCCCCTCTTTTCCAAGCTCGCCGACGACCAGCTGACCCAGCTGGTGGAGCGGATGCGGACGCGCTCGTACAAGCGCGGCGAGATGCTCTTCCGGAAGGACGATCCGGGCGCGCACCTGTACGTCGTGCTGGACGGGGCGGTCAAGATCGCGCTGCCCGGTGAGTTCGGGCAGGAGGCCCTGGTATCGATCATGCGCACCGGTGACTTCTTCGGTGAGCTGGCGCTCTTCGACGGTAGCCCCCGCTCGGCCTCGGCGACCGCCCTCGAGGACGCGCGGGCCGCGCTGCTGGCACGCGAGGACTTCCTCACGTTCCTGGACGCGCACCCCGCGGCCGTCCGCGTCGTGCTCGACGCGCTGGCGAAGACGATCCGCCGGCTCTCGGATCGCGTGGAGGACCTCATCTTCCTCGACGTTCCGAGCCGCGTCGCGAAGTACCTGCTCGATCTGGCCCAGGGCAACGGCGAGGCGAAGGGCGAGCTCACGCTCACCCAGGACGAGCTCGCGGCCTTCATCGGTGCCTCACGCGTATCGGTGAATCGCGTGCTCGGAGACCTGGAGCGGCGCGAGATCATCGCGCTGCGGCGTCGCCATATCGTCATCCTCGACCGCGACAAGCTGACGAAGGAGATCAGGGTTTAGTGTCGTCTCCCGCAATTACGCTCCCTCGCGTGCTCCTCGGCTCCGTGGCTTCGACGGCCCGGGCCGCGGATCTGCGCACGCCTTGCGGGAGACGACACTAGTGGCGCGCAAGCGGCAGCTCATCCTCGTCGTCGAGGACGACCCGTCGCTGGGTGAGGTGATCGTCACCGCGCTGCGCGACGAGGGGATGGACGCGCGGCTCGCGCATGACGGCGACGAGGCCATGCGCATGGTCGATTCGCTCACGCCGTCGGCGATGGTGCTCGATCTGATGATGCCGAAGCGCGACGGCTTCTCGGTGCTGCGCGAGCTCCGCTCCGATGGCCGGATCCGCGAGATGCCCGTGGTCGTCGTGACCGCGATGTTCGGTCTTTCGGAACGCAACTACGCGACGGAGCTCGGCGCCGCCGATTACGTCACCAAGCCGTTCGAGCTCGACGATCTCATCGATCGCGTTCGTGCGCTCATCACGCCCGCGGCGGCCTGACCAGCAGCCCATCGCGTTAGGGGCGTTACGCAACTGACAGACAACAGCAAGCAGCCTCACGACGGCACGCCTATTGCGTCTGCAACGGCGTGATTGGTCGCAGGTTGCGCGTGCTGGCCCTCGACGATGACGCAGCGTTTCTCGAGCTCGTTCGGGAGGTGCTCACGAGCGAGGGCCTGGACGTCGATGTCGGAACGAGGCCGGTCCCGGCGGTCAAGGCCGCGGGCTACGACATCGTGATCATCGATGTCCTCTTCGCCCGCGTGCCCGTCGGCCTCGCGCTCGCGCGCGAGCTGCTGGAGCTGCCGTCGCCTCCGAAGCTCATCGTCTGCTCCGCCGACGGCGTGCTGCTCCGGCAGCGAGCCGCCGAGCTCGCGGGACCCAGTGTGCGCGTGCTCAGCAAGCCCTTCGAGATCGACGAGCTGCTTGCGGCGATCCGGGAGCTGACCGCCTCCTAGGCCGGCCGGGCCGCGAGCTCGCTCGTGCAGTGCGGGCACCGCGTCGCGGAAGCGGGGATGTCCATCGTGCAGCGCGGACAGGTCTTCTGCGGCACCTTGGGTATGAACGCGCGGGCGATGAGGAACACGACGAACGCCACCACGATGAAGGTGATGACGGTGTTGATGAATACGCCGTAGTTGATCGTCGCCGCGCCGGCGTCCTTCGCTGCCTTCAGGGTCGGGTAGTGCTTGCTCGAGAGGTCGATGAACATGTTCTCGAAGTCGACCCCGCCGAGGAGCAGCCCGACCGGCGGCATGAGGATGTCCTTGACGAGCGAGTTCACGACGGTGGCGAGCGCGACGCCGATGATGAACGCGAGCGCCAGCGCGAGCACGTTGGCTTTCAGCAGGAAGTCTTTGAACTCCGCGAACATGGATCACGACCCTCCACGCAGACGTCGCCTGAGCGCCTGGCCGCAGGCCGGGTGCCAGCGACTCTTCGCCAGCGGCGCCGTTACACGCTTGACGGTCGCGGCCAGCCCCCGTACCATCATTAGCACTCTCAAGGGGAGAGTGCTAATTGATAAAGAACCGCGCTGAATTGCCCCAACTCGGCGACCGGCAACGGGAGCTGCTGCGGGCCGTGATCCGTGAATACATCGCCACGGCGGAGCCGGTGGCGTCGGCGGCGCTCGTACTGCGGTACCGCCTGGACCGCTCGTCCGCGACGGTGCGGAACGAGCTCGCCTGGCTCGAGGATGCCGGCCTGCTCACGCACCCCCACACCTCGGCTGGCCGGGTCCCGACGGACCTCGGCTACCGCTATTTCATCGAGAGCCTCATGCCGAGCCCATACCTGCATCCCGACGAGCAGGTGACCGTGAGCCACCAGTTCCAGCAGGCCCTCTCGAACACCGCCGAGTGGCTGCAGGTCGCGGCCTCGACCCTGGCGCGCCTCACTTCCGAGGCCGCGATCGTGACGCCGCCGACGACGCCCAGCGCCACGCTTCGGCACATCGAAGCCGTGCCGATCAACGAGCGACGCGTCCTGCTCGTGGTCGTCCTCGAGGGCGGCGCCGTCGAGCAGCAGCTGCTCGAGCTGCGCACGCCCCTCGCCGCCGATCAGCTTCGAACGCTGTCGGCCCGCCTCACCGCCCGCCTCGCGGGCAAGGGCGCGGTCGAGGTCCTCGCGCTGATGGTCGACGAGCAGGGCGCGGATGCCGAGGTCGCATCGGCCGTCGCCCGCGTGCTCGGCGCACATGACGTCGAGCGCACCACGGACGTCGTGTACGACGGCGTCCAGAACATCATCGCCCAGCCGGAGTTCGCGGCGACCGGTCGGATCCGCGACATGCTCGGTCTGCTCGAGGACCGGGCGCGGATCGTCGAGATCCTGCCGCCGGCGCTCGGCGCCGACGAGGTCCACGTCTCCATCGGCAGCGAGCACCACGTGGAGCTGCTGCGCGACTGCAGCCTCATCGTCGGGCGGTATGGCGCCGCGGGCGACGTCATCGGCTACGTCGGCGTCGTCGGCCCGACGCGGATGGACTACGCGCGGACGATCGGGGCGGTGCGCTACATCGGCTCGCTCATGAGCAACGTCGTACGTGTCATGGAAGGACATTGATCTATGGACGAGAAAGCACGCAAGGCTGAGGAGCTCCTCGAGGAGCGTCTGCGCGCGCACGGAGGCAACGGACAGAACGGCCCGGCGGCAGCTGCGCCGGAAAGCGTCGCGACGAGCGTCGACCCGGCCGAGGCGCAGGCGAAGCTCGAAGAGCTGACCAACGACTACAAGCGCCTCGCGGCGGACTTCGCGAACTACCGCAAGCGCACTGAGGCGGAGCGTCTCGACTTCGCGAAGTTCGCGAAGGCCGATCTCATCGCGAAGCTGCTCGACGTGCTCGACGGCTACGACCGCGCGCTCGGGACCGTGCCCGACGACGTACAGGGTCAACCATGGGTCGAGGGCATGTGGCTGGTCGAGCGCAAGCTGCGCTCCATCCTCGAGGCCGAAGGCCTCGAGCCCATCGACTCGCTCGGCAAGCCGTTCGACCCGTACGTCCACGAGGCCGTCGCGCATGTCGAGTCCGACCAACCCGAAGGAACAGTCATCGCAGAACACCAGAAGGCGTACCGACTGCATGACCGGGTCATCCGGCCAGCGCTCGTCACGGTCGCCAAGAAGTAAGGAGTAAGCACATGCCAAAGGTCATCGGTATCGACCTGGGCACCACCAATTCGGCCGTGGCGTACATGGAAGGTGGCGAGCCCACGATCATCCCCAACGCCGAGGGCGGCCGGATCACGCCGTCGGTCGTCGCGTTCACGAAATCCGGCGAGCGTCTGGTGGGCCAGATCGCCAAGCGACAGGCCATCACCAACCCGGAGAACACGATCTACTCGATCAAGCGCTTCATGGGGCGCCGCTTCACGGACAGTGAGGTCCAGCGCTCGCTGAAGATGGTCCCTTACAAGGTGCAGCCGGCCGGCAACGGCGGCGTCGAGGTCGTCCTGGCGGACGGCCGCAAGCTCTCGCCGCCCGAGGTCTCGGCGATGATCCTCGGCAAGCTCAAGACGGACGCCGAGGCGTTCCTCGGCGAGAAGGTCACGCAGGCCGTCATCACCGTGCCGGCGTACTTCGACGACCAGCAGCGCCAGGCCACCAAGGACGCCGGACAGATCGCGGGCCTCGAGGTCCTGCGGATCATCAACGAGCCCACGGCCGCCGCGCTCGCGTACGGTCTCGACAAAAAGAAGGACGAGGTCGTCGCTGTGTACGACCTCGGCGGCGGCACGTTCGACATCTCGATCCTCCAGCTGGGGGAGGGCGTCTTCGAGGTGAAGGCCACCAATGGCGACACCCACCTCGGCGGGGACGACTTCGACGCCCGCGTCATCGACTGGCTCATCGACGAGTTCAAGCGCGACCAAGGCATCGACCTCCGCAACGACCGGATGGCGCTCCAGCGCCTGAAGGAGGCCGCGGAGAAGGCGAAGATCGAGCTCTCGACGACGCAGCAGACCGAGATCAACCTGCCGTTCATCACGGCGGATCAGTCCGGTCCGAAGCACCTCGTCATCACGCTCACGCGCAGCAAGCTCGAGCAGCTCATCGGCGACCTCGTGCAGAAGACCATCGAGCCAGTGAAGAAATGCCTCGCCGACGCCGAGGTCGGCACGGACAAGGTCGACGAGATCGTTCTCGTCGGCGGCATGACGCGGATGCCTCTCGTCGTCGAGACCGTGAAGAAGCTGTTCGGCAAGGAGCCCAACAAGAGCGTCAACCCGGACGAGGTCGTCGCCGTCGGCGCGGCCATCCAGGGCGGTGTCCTCAAGGGCGAGGTGAAGGACGTCCTGCTGCTGGACGTCACGCCGCTGTCGCTCGGCATCGAGACGCTGGGTGGCGTCGCCACAAAGCTCATCGAGCGCAACACCACGATCCCGACTTCGAAGTCTCAGATCTTCACCACGGCCAGCGACGGCCAGAACCAGGTGGAGATCCACGTGGTCCAGGGCGAGCGCGAGCTCGCCGCGGACAACAAGAGCCTCCGCCGCTTCAACCTCGATGGCATCCCGCCGGCTCCGCGCGGCGTTCCCCAGATCGAGGTCTCGTTCGACATCGATGCGAACGGCATCGTGAACGTCAAGGCGACGGACAAGGCCACCGGCAAGGAGCAGCACGTCACCATCACCGCCGCCAGCGGCCTCAGCAAGGACGAGGTCGACCGGCTGGTGAAGGAGGCCCAGGCCCACGCCGAGGACGACCGCCGCAACGTCGAGCGGATCCAGACCCGGAACGAGGCCGACACCTACGCGTACCAGATCGAGAAGACGCTACGCGACCTCGGCGACAAGGCGCCGGCCGACGTCAAGAAGGACGTCGAGGAGAAGATCGCCGCGCTGCGCGCGACCCTCGCGGGCGACGACACGCAGCGGATCAGGACGGCGATGGAGGATCTCCGCCAGGCCGCGTCGAAGATCGGCGAGCAGATGTACCAGCAGCAGCCGCCAGGCGCCGAGCAGCAGCCTCCGGACGGCGAGCCCGCCGGCGCGGCCGCCGGGAAGAAGGACGGCGACACGATCGAAGGCGAGTTCAAGGAGCAGAGCTAACTCGTACGTCCGAGCGGACTAACTCGGACGCGCGCGAAGCGGCGCCGCCGGAAGATGATTCCGTGCGGCGCCGTTTTCTTTACACCGCGAGCCTGCTGGTCGCGCTCGTTCCGGTCATCGCCGCCTGCGCGGCGTACTCGGCCTCTCTAACGCGCTAACGCGCGGGCGCGTACGCCGCGCAGAGCATCCCGAAGTACGTCGGCGCCTCGTACGAGAGGAATTCGCCGCGCCAGCGATCGCCGATAGCGCCGTGCAGCATGAGCATCTGCCAGAAGCTGTCGGCCTTCGCCTCGGTGACGAAAGCCGCATCGAACGTCAGCAGCTCCGCCAGCGCGTCGCGCTTCACCAGGTCCACGACGCGGTCGTCGAATTGCTTCGACGCGGGGCTGTAGCCGTACGGGCCCTTGGGGTCGTGCGCGTGCCCGTGGTCGCACGACGCGATGAGCGCGACGCG
>WNFB01006094.1_pt1 | contig 10803 bp, 8 predicted proteins | sample 5400501 | NCBI WGS metagenome assembly WNFB01 (sample SAMN13153341, study PRJNA577476) | soil metagenome | isolation source: 200 cm saprolite under Douglas fir tree site 2 hole 1 | place: USA:California | collected 2015-04-18 | reverse complement strand
ACCCACCGCTGACAATCAGCTTGACTCCGTATTCGGACGGGACTACGATTCTATTCGTGCGCCCAGTTCTCCCTGGAGGGTGCGGAAATGCCTCGTCGTCGAGTTCTCCTTGTATCTTGCCGCGATGAGTGCGCCCAAGCCCTCGCCAGTCTTCTGGCGCAATGTGGATTGGAAATTCTCCCCTGCTCCACCGTGCACGAACTCCAGGCAGTGCTGGCCGACCAGAGAATTGACCTTATCTTCTGCGCCACGCAGTTGAACGACGGCAGTTTTCGCGAGGTGCTCCGCGCACTGGAGTTTGCTGAATCCCATCTTCCGGTGGTTGTCTTTTCGCGTGTGGGCGAGCCGGAGGAATACCTGGAAGCCATGCGGCTGGGCGCATTTGATTTTCTCGCTCCTCCCTACCGCTACCGCGAGTTGGACTGGATCGTCAACAATGCCGTGGGCCGCGTGTTTTCCGCGGCCTGCGGGCTGTAGCCCGCCGCACCACAAAGCTTGCTCAGTTTTGAGGGCCAACCGATGAGCTGCAAGGCTGTTCAGGTGCGGCTGGTAGGCAGAGGCTTCGACTTTGTAGGCGCGGGGTTTTTCTTTGCCTTCAAAGCGCCGGGCCCCGCGAAGCATAGGTCGAAACAGTTGGAACGGCGCTAGTACTCCCTGTCTGCAAAGCACCAATAGCGCATTCAACATGGCGGAGGAATCCGGCGGGGCGCGCGCTCCCTCCTGGCCCAAAATAAACGGGATGGGGCGGGCCTCCCGGCCGTGCCGGGGCGCATCAAATTGTTCAGCCCGCCCCTGGGTTTCAAAATCAACCTTAACGACGGAGAAGTGGTTCCCATGTACAAGAGAATCGCAGTTGCTTGCCTTTCGCTGATTCTGTTTCCGGCCTGCGCCGCGCGGCTGGCCGCCCAGGCCGCGCCCTCCGGGCAGGCCTCCGGGAAATCGCAGGGAGACCAAAAGGGCCTGAGCATGCGCGTGGCCTTTGAGGGCAGCTCGAGCGAAGACGGACAGGTGCTCGACCTGAACACTTCGACCGGGTACACCTTCAACAAATTTTTCGGCGTGGGCTTGGGCCTCCCCGTCTATTTCGTGCACCCGTCTTCGACAGCGCCGACGCCGGGCTCCGGCACGGTCAAGTCGTCGTCGGGTGATATCGGCAACGTTTACACCGGCGCGCATCTGACGCTCGACAACCCCTTGTTGGCTTACAGCACCAGCGCGACGCTGACCATGCCCACCGGCGACACCAGCAAGGGCCGCAGCACCGGTCACGTCACTTACGACTGGGACAACCGCGTCGACCACGAGTTCTTTGGGCGGCTGACTCCCTACGTGGACGCCGGCCTCGCCAATTCCATCTCCGACACGCGCTTCTTCAAGCGGCCGTTCATCACCTACGGTAAACTGGCGCATTTGGAGGCTGGCACAGACGTGCAGATCACCAAGATGCTGACCTTCACCGCGTCGGCTTACGACATCCTGCCGTGGGGCCAGCAGACGGTCATCAGCCGGTTTGTGCAGCGCGGCTCGGGCGGGACAGGCGGCCCTGTCGCAGCGCGCCACCGCCGCTTCTTCGAGACTCAGCCTCAGACCGTGGGCACCGCCGACCTGACGCGCGACAACGGCTACTCCGCGGGAGTGACCTTGAGCCCGAGCCGGGTCGTGGACTTTGGGGTCGGCTACACCCGGAGCGTGCCGTTGCAATTGAATACGGTTTCGTTCAGCGTTGGGTTCAACGTCAGCCGGATGTTCCAGCACGGCACGAAGTAATTCGCCAACCACGCACACAGGAAGCGTGGGTCTTATCGGCACGCCGCAGCGTCACGCCAGGGATTCGCTTGGGCCAGGACTTTGGCCCCTGAGCAACCTCAGGGGCCAAAGCCCAATTTGTTTTTGCCCGCCAGGTGGGGTTGAAGCCCGCACCTCCCAGGCGCGAACTCACGGACGTACTTCGGGCGATGTGGCCCGCAAAACTTTGCGTTGCAGGAAGGACGGTGGATGTATAATCCCCTCGTACTTTGGCCGCCCCGAGCGACCAAGGTATCCCCAGCCTCCCGGCTCCGGCTTTTTTGTCAGCCTGCCCCAGCCCGTTGCCGTCCGGAAAAAAACTCGACCATAGAGGAGGGCAACCCTGATGAGGCGGTTCTTGAGTTTGCTGACAGTGGTCGCTGTGGTGCTGCTGGCGTGCAATCTCGCTGCTGCACCCGCGCAGGAGAAGACGCAGACCTGGACAGGCTGGATCAGCGACAGCGGCTGTGGGGCAAAAGGCACGAGCGCCGATCACAAAGCCTGCGCCATCAAGTGTGTCAACGAAAAGGGAGCCAAGTGGGCCTTCGTGAACTCCGCAGACAAGAAGCTCCTAATCATCCACAACCAGGACGCAGTCAACCCGGAGAAAGATCTGGGCCAAGAAGTTAAGGTTGCCGGTCACGTGACCGAGGACGGCTCGTTACACATCGACAGCATCGCCCCAGCGGGCGGCTAAGACCCAGCAGCGGAGGGCCCGGTCAACCCATCCCACGTACTGCCAAGGTATGTCTGACCTGAAGGCGGTTCGGGTTGCCGGGCCTTCTCTTTTTGCCGCGGCTCTCCAATTCTGGGTATTTCGCTCCCGCCCAGCATTCCTTTGTGCCCGCGCCGATCGCGCCGGCCGGAAGAAGAAGCGCTTGCCGAGACCTCGCAACTGACGTAGGCTGGCCCCGTTCCCGCAGGCCTGGAAAAAGAGCAGGCTCCGTTCTTGCGCCGCAGCGGGAACGAGGCCGGCGTTCGAGCGGTTCGCTCGACTGCCTCTCGCGGTTTGCAGGAATGACGCCATGATCGCGAGCAATCCCGGGACGTTAGAGACCACGAGCCGGCTGATCCCGGTCGGCCCGGCGGCGACAGCGGACCGCGCCGGATGGCTTTGCGAACAGCTCGAGTCGGGGCACATCCTTTTCTTCGCCGAGACTCCTTTTGAGCTGGCGCAGGCGGATCGCGAGTTCCTGCTCAGCCAGCGGCAGACCGACGCCGGATACCACAAGAACGTGGCCTATCGGCCCCACGAGGACCGGCTGACGGGTTCAGGCCGCGCGAGCGAAGAGGACAAGCAACGCCTGCGCGCCATCCTGAGAGATTACTCCGACCACGCGACCCGCTTCCTCGCCGAGCTGCTCCCGGCGTACGGCCAGAGCTGGCGGCGGGATTTCGCCAGCTTTCGTCCTTTGGAGGAACGCGGCAGGAAGTTGCGCCTGCGGGCGCGCAACGATTTACTGCATACCGATGCGTTCCCCACGCGGCCGACCCGCGGGGATCGCATCCTGCGAATCTTCACCAATCTGAACCCTAGCGAGCCGCGCGTCTGGATTACCTCAGAGACTTTCGAGTCCCTGGCGCAGCGCTTCGCCCGAGCCGCGGGATTGCCGCGCCCGACCGCAAGCGGACTTGCGCCCCGCCTGCTGACAGCGCTGGCGCGCACGTTCGGCGTGAAGACGCCGGATCGTTCTCCCTACGATCAATTCATGCTGCGCTTCCACAACTTCCTGAAGGAGAACGGCGAATTCCAGCGCACCTGCACCAAACAGCGCTGGGAGTTTCCGCCTGGCTCGACCTGGGTTGTGTTCACCGACGTGGTGAGTCACGCGGTGCTGGCGGGGCAGTTCGCCTTGGAGCAGACTTTCATCGTGTCTCGCAAGGCGCTTGCTTTGCCTCACAAAGCTCCCATCCACATTCTGGAAAAGCTTTGCGGCTGCGCGCTCACGAGCGGCTAGCGATTGCCCGCGGCCAATTCATAACACAGTAGTACCGGGCTCCTCGGCGCCGGAACTAAAAGTCGAAGCGCAGGCCGAGCTGGATCGCGCGAGGATCGTTTCCCTGCGTGGTAATCACGCCAAAGGTTTGCGGGCTTTGCAAGTTGACCGCTGGATCGAGAAAGTTTACATGGTTGAAAAGGTTAAAGAATCCCGAGGAAAAGGTCAGCTTGCTCCGTTCGGTGATCGCGATCTTTTTCGCGAGACCCAGATCCACGTTCCAAGCTTTGAAACCTCGGAGCGTGCCGCCGCGCGAGGTTCCGTCCACACTCAGCTGAATGGGCCGAAACTGGCGACACACAGCCTGGGGGTCGGCAAATATGTTCAGACCGCTTCCCTTTCCGCTGGCGCTGGAACCGCAAAGCCCACTGGGCGGAGTGACATTATGGCGCCCGGCAGTCGTACCCCCCGTGGCGATCCGGACGGCCTCGGAAACCGCGGCGATCGACGGCTGGCCAAATTCCTGGCCGGAACCATCCAATACCCGCAGCGGCAACCCGCTGGCCACGCTGACGATGGGCGAAACCTGCCATCCGCCGATCAGCCGGTTCAGCCAGCCGGTCTGGGAACGGAAAGGCAGCTCATAAACGCCCAGCACGGTGAGGACGAACTTACGATCGAATAGCGACGTGCCGTAATCGTAATGAGGATCGTAACTGTTCGTGAATGACTGGTCCGTGTCCTGATTCACTCCAACGTTGTCCAGGCTGTGCCCATAAGTGACATTGGCATCGAGCGTGAGCCCATGGGACGCACGGATCCGGTAGGAGAGGAAGCCGGCGTGGTAGTTGGACTCGGCGAGGCTCGACCAATAGAAGAAGTTGCTGAACTGCGTCGCTGCGTTCGTGGCTGGGCCGGTCTTGAACTGCGATTGGATCCCATTGAACACATTCCTCACGCGCTGGTTCGATATGTCTCCGGCAAAGGAGTTCACCACCCCCGCCGAACAGCTCGCGAAGCCCGCACAAAACTTGCTTCCGGCCAGCGAGGCTTCAAAGAATGCCTGAGGCGTGACTGGGTTGAGCGACTGGTTTTTGCCCAGGTTTGGATCTGCCGCAAGGGCATCGAAAGCCTTAGCAAAGCTTTGCCCGCCGGCGGTCATGAAGAACGGCACCTGATTCAGATCGATGCCCTGGTAAATATTCCTGGCGGTATGGCCGACGTAGCCGACTTCCACACGGCTGTGTCCCGGCAACTCGCGCTGAATGGTGAAATCCCACTGGTTATGCGAACCCGGCGTCCATTGTGGATCCTGTACCTGAGAGTTGGGAACGAAAGAAATGTTGGCGCCGGGGACCAAGGAATTGCCGGGCACTACCGGGGGAGTGATGCTCGGGGCAATGTTGGACAGCGTGATCGTACTCCCGTCGAACCCCGCCGCAATGGCCCCAACGCGGAACGCGGTGCTGGGGTCGGTTCCACTATTCCCCTTGCAGGGGTCGGTGCCGGGGGGGTTCTTGGTAGGCGCGATAGGCGCGAGGCACAGTCGACTTTGTCCAAAGCCGATGGCCTGCAGAGTATCAATGGCCGTCTGCACGCCATTCAAACGATCGTAGAAATGCCAGTAGCCGCCGCGGATGACGGTCTTGTTGCGGCTGAAGAGCGTTCCCAACACACCGGAATCGAAGTTAGGCTGCCACGCCAGGGCCACGCGCGGCTCGAAGTTGCGGCCGACGAGATCGAAGGGATATTTTCGCCCGCTCTTGCCGATGGGGGTGAACCCGACCGGCGGATTGAAGACCTGCCCGGTGAGCGCGGCCTGCCGGCGCTGTTCCAGATAGTTCCGTGGCAGCACGACGTCCCCGGAAGGGGTGACCGTGATCATCAGTTTTCCGTTCTCCTCGACCGGGGGCACCGACACCGCCCAGGCTAGACCGTAAGTGAGCGTCAGATTGGGCCGCAGGCGCCAGGTGTCCTGCGCGTAAAGAGTAGCGTTGTCGTAGCGGACCGTGTTCTTTAGATCTGTCCCTTCCGGCAAGAGCTGGAGCGAGGCATCCCTCGCGCGCAGGATGGTGGCCGCATCCACGAGCCCCAGAACCTGTGCGTACAGATTGTTCCAGTTGGAAGTCTGGCTTGCAGGCAGCGTCGGAGGCCGGACCGAACTGGGGAAACTGATGCCGCCTATCGTATTTCCCATGAAGTACTGCAAGGTCTTCTGTGAGTTGAGCTGGCCGTCGTCGCGCTGGAAATACGCCCAGGTATGGTTGAAAGAACCGCCAAACCGGAACAAGTGCTTCCCCCGCAGCCAACTCACATCGTCTTTCAGCGCCACACCGTGGGAGTTCCAGAGCCGGTTTCGCGAACCCTGTGTATCAATGTTCACCGGGACCAGGGCGTTGACCGTATCGCCGCCCGGGACCAAAGCGGCAGACGTGGTCCCCGGCACCTGAGCGAAAGGAGGAAGGGATATCCACAGCCACCAATCCCTCAACCAACTAACGTGAACGTCATTGGTGAAGTTAGGCGTGAAGTTGGCGGTCAGTCCACTGACCAGATAGCGAGGCTGGCGTGGGATCCTTGAGTTGATCGTGGGCACGCCGCTGACGTCCCCCGGGAGGATGCCGCCAATATCCGCCTGGCGCAGAATCCCGGCATCTTCCGTGTAATGGCGGTAGCTGGCCGTCCAGTGAAAACGTGAACCGAAGGAGTGATCCAGGCGGATCACGCCCAAGTCGCTCGTGGTCGGGAGCTTCCCGAATCCCGAGAAACCAATGGTGTTGATACCATCCCCTTGAGAAGTGTCATTGCCCGGCGGTTCGAGTTGCCATAGTTGGCTGATGGCTGGAGCCATGCCCAGATTGCGAGGGTCGCATGAACCCGTGCCTGACGGACCACACTTTTGGTCAATGTTGCCCGGCCGCAGCGAAATGCCATAAAGAAAGCCCTGCCGCAGGCTCGTGGTAGGCACGAGCCGGGTAACGAAAGTCGCTTCGCGCCGCCGGCGTCCCTCGTAATTCACGTAGAAATAGGTCTTCCATGCGTCGGGTAGGAAGGATCCGCCGAGGCTGCCGCCGAAGCGGTTATCGACGACGTTCGGCCGGGGCCGGCCAAGACGGTTTGCATCCCAGCGATTGGCATCAAGCACGGAGCCGTGATAAGCCTCATAGAGCGAGCCGTGCCACAGGTCGGTGCCGCGCTTGGTGACCATCACCACTTGTGCCCCACCTCCCAGGCTCATGCTCTGGCTGCCACTCGGGTTATTGGTCTCCACGTTGAATTCCTGGATGCTCTCGACCGGCGTGGGAATGGAGCCCTCCGGCCCTCCGTTGAACGCCTTCCAATAGTCGGAGTTGCCGGAGGTGGGATTGGTGATCTCGCCGCCATCCAGGAGGAACGAATTCTCATCGCTGCGCGCTCCGGCGACCTGGCCGCCGAACCGGCTCGACTGCGAACTGAATTGCTGCGGCATGGCGAGCGGCTGCAAAAGCAGGAGGCTGGTGGTGCTCCGGTCCAAGGTCGGCAAAGCATGGAGTTGCTCACCTCGGATGGTATTTCCGACCGTGGCGTCCAGCGTCTGCAACTCGGCCCCAGGCGTGGAACGCACCTCGACGACGTCAGTGATGTTTCCCAGCTTCAGGCGCACATTGATGGACGAGGTCTTTCCCACCTCGACCGTCACCGACGGCACCACCGCCTTGGCGAAGCCGCTGGCAGTGACCGTGATGGAATAAATCCCGGGCGTGACTTGGGCAAAGGTGTATTGGCCGGAGGCGTCGGTCGTGGCAGTGCGTACAGCCCCCGTGGCGGTGTCGCGCAGCTCGATCTGCGCCTGCGGAACACCCGCCCCTGACGGGTCCGTCACCTGCCCGAGCACCTGGCCGGTCGTCTGCGTTTGCCCCCTAGCCGGATTGGCAGTCAAGAACAGGCATAGCAGGGCCACGACCCCAAAGAGAAACAATTGGATGCTTCCTGCTCGCCTCTTGATCGCTCTCATCGTCTCCTCCTTCTCCGGCCTGGCCGGAAAGCAGTCACGGTCCGGTTCGCCGCTAGCAGGACAACGCAGGAACCTCGAGCGAACACATTCCCGAGAGCCTGCGGAGGTCCAGGACGTACGTTGGCATCCACTCTGCCCCTGTGCCCAAAAACGTTGCAGGGTATATACGCTTTTCCCATGGCTGGGTCAAGCGGTTGGTTGTCGGAAGGCCGGCGAGCTAAGGAAAGTGCGGGGTTTAGTTTAACAGGGTGCTGACAGAGGCCGTCCGCTCATTACGAGGCCTGATCGTGCGCTCGCAGGGGCGCTGCGGGACGATTCGTGGGCTAGGTTTTCGGCGGCGTGTTCGGGTCTTTTGGTTCCTCAGGCGGGGCGGAAAGCCGCGCCTGCGTCTCGTGCAATGAATCCTTCAGCGCGCGGATTCCCTCGCCCAGGCTCCGCCCCAGCTCAGGCAGGCGCTTGGGACCGAAAACCAGAAGCGCGATGACGAAGATAATCAACAGATGCATGGGCTGAAAAAGGCCTTCAAACATTTGTGCCTCCGTGCCACAAGCAACGGACACGCATTCGGTCCGCTTCCTCCTCATAGTATACCAAACCCCGCCGCGCCCGAATAGTTAGCCGGGGGCTCGGCACTGCTGGGGTTCGCTTTGCCCCGCGCACTCGCTGAGCCCCGGGCGGTGGTTCAGCCTCGACTTTAGCCGAAGCAGCCGAAGCAGGCTTGCATTGCCGGGCGAACGGTGATAGGGTTTCGTCCGCTCACGGGAAAGTTGGTCTCTCCCCACGTCCCCGGGGAGGTGGAACAACAGCTCAGGTTGCTGACGCCATGAGCCGCGGCGTGCCGTCGGGCCAGCCTGGGGATCAGGAGACAGCCGAAACAGTTCGACCCAAGACCAGGAGACAACAAGGAGGGGCAAAATGAAAAAGCTGTTCATCGGCACAGTGTTGGCAGCGGCTTGCTTATTGGCGTTCGTCGGTTCGCACACCACGCGAGCCCGTGCGGCAATCGGCGCCACCAGCACCACACTGACCGCAACGCTGAGCGGGTTTCAAGAGCCTCCCGCGATAGCCAGCAGCGCGAGCGGCAGTTTTAGCGCAGTGGTGAGCGACGACGGAAGCTCGGCGGATTACGTGCTGAGCTATTCGGGCTTTCAAACCGACGCCAGGGTCGCGCATATCCACCTGGGGCTACCAGGTGTCAACGGAGGCGTTACTGTCTTCCTGTGCGGGGGCGGCGGGAAACCGGACTGCCCTGCGCGCGAGGGAACGGTCACAGCGACGTTTACAGCCGACGACGTTGGCCCCATCCCGACTCAGCGCCTCATCGCCGGTGACCTGCCGACGTTGCTCGCGGCCATCAACGCCGGCTCGACCTACGTCAACGTTCATTCCGTGGACCTCCCGGGCGGCGAGATCCGGGGGCAAATCAGCGTTATGCCCAGCGGCGGCAGCAACAATAGCCGCTAGCGAAGCTCTTCGCCTGGAAGCCAGCCCTCCACGGCGAAGCACTGAGGGGTGCGCGTTCTTCCCTCGCTCGAAGTGTTGCTGCACGCTCGGCCAGCGGCGCAACAGCCTGCCAACAAATCCTGGCTTACTCTGTCCGGCTCTTCGACGGCTCCTTGAAATACCGCCCCGGCGGAAAAATTCCCGTGCGGAGCAACTCCCGCCCCACGCGCTCGCGGACCTCGTCGGCCCACTGCGCCCAGGTCAGCTCGCTGATGCCGAGCTGCTTCCGCGCGGCGTGGTATTCCGCGCCGCCGAGGTAGTAGAGCCGAAAAAGCACCAGCCGGCTGGCCAGCCGTCCCGATCCCGCGCTGCGGGAGACCCCCAGCGCGCGTTCTCCTGCCAGCGCGAAGTCGGCCACAAACTCGGCCAGTTTCGGCCGGCCGGCGGGCCGCCACTGGTATTTGCGCCACGCCTCCGGATGGAGCGTGCCCAGCTTTTGATCCAGTACGCGCCGCGCGTGGACGTACACTTCGTGGCAAATGTCGAAGGCGTCGACCGGCCGCACCCAGGTAACCCCCGAGGACCGTCACCTAAGCTTGTAGCAGAAATCCCACCGCGTGTTTGCGCGTTCTGCGCATTTTCTTTTGGGCCCACGAAGGGGGCCGTGGTGGTGGGTGAAGACGAAGAGGAATGAAGGTTTCGCACCCCAGAGTCTTGCGGGACAGTGGGAGCATGCAGTCTGTTCAGGGCGCCTGTGGACTGCGTGATCCTGGAGGAGCGCGGCGCCATAGGCCCCAGTTGGCTTGGCGTTCCTGTTCGCTGGTTTCGCTTGCGGGAAAAAGAATCGGTCTTGCGGCTTCGCACTCCGCGCGCTGGGGCTGAAGCAAGCAGGTCAGGTCATAGATCTGTACCCTGTTTTCCCGGCTGCGAAAGACCTCGGGCAAGGCGGAGGTCAATTCCGCGACCCGGCGTTGAATGATCGGTTGGCTGGCCTCCAATCCAAAATCGTCGTCTGCAGTTAGCCAGAAACGCGCACCGATGTGCCGGGCAACATCGGTGATGTGGGCCAGGTCGCGCTGCAATACTCTGATGTCCCCGGTGTAGACGCCCTCCAATAGGAAAGTGATCGGCCGCACGGATTGCCGCCCGGTATAGAGATACAGGCTGGCGTCCTCATAGGCTACGATGCGGGTGTCTTGATCGGTGTTCTGCTTCAGCCACTGGTAGCCCTGCATCTTTTCCGGCGCGATGGCGGCGCGCTCCAGAGAGACGCGTCGCAACCGCGCTTGATCACCATCGAGGTAGTTCCAGGTGGCCGTGCCCGCCACGGCCAGTACGGCCAGCCCCAAGGCTGCCGCGAGCGCCTTGTCGGATGCTGACCGGGCCGGCTGCAAGTGTTCGAGCACCAGGGAAACAAGGCGTTTCCCTTCGACCCAGAAGCCGGCGTAGAAGAGCGGGAGAAAGAGGAAGAGAAGGCGGCCAACCTGCGGATAATTCCAAGGCAACAGGGCTGCCGCATAGAAAAACAGCACGAAGTGAATCGGTTTCCATTCGTGAGTGCGGGCCTGCCGGAAGACCCCCGCGAGGGCGCCGGCGGCCAGCAGGATGTACACGGTGATGCCCGGCAGAGAACGCATGTCGATC
>WNFB01006089.1_pt1 | contig 10806 bp, 8 predicted proteins | sample 5400501 | NCBI WGS metagenome assembly WNFB01 (sample SAMN13153341, study PRJNA577476) | soil metagenome | isolation source: 200 cm saprolite under Douglas fir tree site 2 hole 1 | place: USA:California | collected 2015-04-18 | reverse complement strand
GAGCGGGCGTACTCCAGATAAGGCTCGGTGAGTTCTCTGGAAGCTTTACGGCGATATACGCGCGCCAACAACAAGGCAGCCGCGCCTTCCAGCACGGCCCGCGGCGCCCGCTGCAAGAGGTCGGAAAAGCGCACGTAAACCACTTCCTCCCGGCGCCGGATCGTCAGCACCAGGCTGGAATAAGGATAAAACTCCACGCGGAAGCGCGGCGGCCGGCCGTCGCAACCCAGCCGTGTGAACATCCGCTGAAAAAGCGGCCCGCCTCCCGGGACCATCGAAGTTCTGCGGCAGCTCGATTTCATCGTTTTGGTCAGATTCCTCAAAAGCTAATTTTTCCGGCGGACAGGTGGCGGCGCAACTTTCTTTTTCGCCTTTTCCGCGTCATTCATGGCATCGCGAGTGCCCTCGATCGCGTCGTCTAGATTATCCTTGTAGATCTCGCGCTCCGGACCATCATTGGACAGTTTTTCTAGCACAACAAGAAATTCTTTCGTGCGCGAAGTCATCAGGTCAATCCCCTGCCGGATATTGTCCTGTTTCTCGAGCCCCAGCTGAATGAGGTCCGCCGCATCGTCCACGCAGCCAACGTAGGCATTCAGAAGCGAATTCAGCATGTCGCCGTGGCGATTCGAGGAGGGATGCTCCAGTTCGTATTGGAATTTCTTCAAGCGATCGTCAGCAAAATGCAAAAAGAGTTTAATCCGTTCGTTGACCGTCTCCGCGTCGCGAATCTTGTCTGCCTCCACCGCCGAGAGATAGTCCTTTTGCTGCGGTGCCCCGGCGCGCACGAATGGCGGGGCCGCCAGCATGAAAGAAACCAGAACGAAAACATGCATCTTAAGGTTCATGGCTGTTTCTCCGCGGGGGGCGTACTCTTGTGCTGCTCTAAAGGCCGGCGGGGGAAAAGCATTTTCAGCAGCTCATCATCCAGGCCAATCAGATCCAGCCGGACAATCTGTAGCGGCGGCTTGTAGGCTTCCGGGGATACCAGCAAAGTTTCGTCAAGCTCGCGAATTCCCTTCCGCACGTGCATCTCCAGTTGCCGGTAACCGTTGGATTGCTTTTCGGCGTCGGGGTGTTGCTTCTTCAAGGCTTCCACCGCTGCGCGAACATTGTCCCGGTATTTTTCAAGCGTAAGTCCCAGCACGTTATACTCACCTGCTTTTCCGGCGCGCCTTGCTTCCTCAAACTGGGCATCCCCCAGTTTTCCGAGTAATTTAGCCTTTTGAACTCCGCTCGTTTCGCGATCAAACCGCACCTGAAGATCGGACAAACTCTGCGCTTCACCGGCAGGCAGGAACGCGAGAAAAACGAACAGGCCGTACACCGCGCTTCTGGACGTGCCACCGGCCCTCATCCGCCTACCTTTTCCGTTCCAGCATGCGCTGCAGTACCTTGCTCCGCTCTTTTGCCTGCCAGACTTGATCGGGATTTTTGTCCTGATCGAGTTCGAGAAACTTCTGGTAAGCCTGCAAAGCGAGCTTCGGCTGGTTCAGCTTATCGTAGCAAATTGCGCGAACAAACCAGGTTCCTGCGCCCGGTTGTTCCATTTTGGCTATCTCATCGAGCGCCCCCAGCGCGGCCGCGTAGTTCCCTCCCAAGAAAAATGTGGTGCTGAGGTCTTTCCAATAAGCGAGATTCTTGCCGTCGAGGCGCATCGCGATGCGCAGCTCCTTCTCGGCGGCAGCAAAGTCCCGTTTTTGGAGCAAAATGCGCCCCAGACCGCCGTGCAGTTGAGCATCGTTTGGTGCCAGCGCAAGCGCTTGCTGCAGGGTGACGATCGATTCATCCCATCTCTTCCAGGCAATCTGCACGTCCGCGCGAAGCTTGAGCGAATCCAGCGTCGGCTGTTTGCCAGCATCCAGGCGATCGAGTTCCACGAGCGCTGCATCGTTCTCTTTTTCCTCGACCAGAAGATGGATCAGCCGGGCGCGGGCCTCGGAATCGTTGGGCATGAGATCGAGATAATCGCGGTATGCGCGTGCCGCTTCGGGGTTTTTCTGAGCGTCCAGGCTCTGTGCCAGTCCTCTGCGCGCTTCAGGCCCATCCGGTTGAACTTCCAGAGCACGCCGGAATTTTGCTTCTGCTTCTTCAGGTTTGCCCTTTCGAAGTGCGCCCCACCCCAGATAATCGATGGCCGTAATGTCGTTGGGATCCAGATGCAGCAGCGCCTCGAACGATTCCGCGGCGCCAGCTCGATCACCTGAGCGGTCCTGCGCCACTGCCAGCAGATATCTGGGCCGGCTTTGTGCCGGAAGCAGTTCGACCGCTTTGCGTAGCGGCGCTATGGCGGCGGCGTCCTCTTGCTTGTCGAGAAGCATCATCCCCAGATTGAGATAGGCTTCGGACATTTTTGGATCGATAGCGATGGTCCGCCCGTATTCGGCGCGAGCCTCGTCCGTTTTCTTCAACGCGGTATAGACGTAAGCGAGTTGAAAGTGTGCGTAGGCAAAGCCGGGCTGATCCGCGATGACTTTCTGTAGCGGAACGATGGCGGCCTCGAAATTTTTATTGTCGATGTCGCGCTGCGCCTCATCCAGAAGATCATTGAGCGGGTTTGCTACTCTTTGCGACTTTGATTGGACGCCAGGCTTGGAATTGGGGGATAGGTCGCCTAGTAGGGGCGCAGCATGCTGCGTCCCTACAACGAATAAGCCACCGCACAAGAAAATCCGCGTCGAAATTAAACGGAAATGAGCACGCTTCATGGTTCAGCCAGCGGAATCTTGGCTCCGTTGGAAATTGTAGCCGAAGGGCCTGCTGGTTTGGATGCGCCATTCGCGGGACGCTTTGCCTGCCCGTTTCCGTTCAGCACGCGGGCAAGAAAGCGCCCAGTGTGCGACTGCGTATTGCGCGCTACCTGTTCCGGAGTTCCAGTCGCGATGATCTTGCCGCCTTGATCGCCTCCTTCTGGGCCCAGATCAATCAACCAGTCCGCCGATTTGATCACGTCAAGATTGTGTTCGATGACCAGCAGCGAAGCGCCGCCCTCCAGCAGTTTGCGGAACGCGCTGAGCAGCTTCGCGATGTCGTCGAAATGCAACCCCGTCGTCGGTTCGTCAAGAATGTAGAGAATGCCTTCATTGTGGCTGTGGCTGAGGTGTGCCGCAAGCTTCAGCCGCTGCGCTTCTCCGCCCGAAAGCGTTGTCGCGGATTGCCCCAGCCGCAAGTAGCCGAGTCCAATTTCATTCAGCACTCTGAGCTTGGAAACAATCTTGGGTACATTGACGAAAAACGCCAACGCCTCGCGAACCGTCAACTGCAATACCTCGTGAATATTCTTCCCGTGGTAGCGGACTTCCAGAACCCCGCTCTTGAACCGCGTGCCGCGGCACTCTTCGCAGATCAGCTCGACATCCGCCAAAAACTGCATCTCCACAGTAACCGTCCCGTCGCCCTGGCACGTTTCGCAGCGTCCTCCCGGCACGTTAAACGAAAAATGGCCGGCGGCGTAGCCGCGGCGTTTCGAATCGGGCGTCTCCGCGAAAACCTCCCGAATGGCGTCGAACGCTTTGAGGTATGTGGCGGGATTCGAACGCGGCGTACGCCCGATCGGCGATTGATCCACAATCACCACTTCCCCGACATTGGAATCGCCTTCCAGCCGCTCGCAGAATTCCTTGACGCTCCCGCCCACGCGCGTCGCCGCCAGCGCCTTGTACAACACGTCGTGAACCAGCGTGGATTTTCCGGACCCGCTCACCCCGGTCACCACCGTGAGCGTTCCCAGCGGGAACATCAAATCCAGATTCTGAAGATTGTGCAGGTTCGCGCCGTAGAGACGGATGAACCTGCCTCCCGGTTTATGCCGCACGTTGGGCACGGGAATCCGCAACTCCCCGCTCAGGTACCGGCCCGTCAGCGATTTATGTTCCTCGAGCATGGCCGCATAAGAACCGGCAAACAGCAGTTTGCCGCCGAGCTCCCCCGCGCCGGGGCCCAGATCGATGATGCAATCCGCAGCCTGGATAGTGTCGGGATCGTGTTCCACGACCAGCACCGTGTTCCCCAAATCGCGGAGGGACTTGAGAATATCAATAAGCCGCTGCGTGTCGCGTGGATGCAGGCCGATGGAAGGTTCATCGAGCACGTAGAGCGCGCCAACGAGATGCGAACCGAGCGATGTCGCGAGCTGGATGCGCTGTGATTCTCCACCGGATAGCGTGGACGTCAACCGATCAAGAGTGAGGTAATCGAGGCCGACTTCATCCAAAAATTGCAGGCGCGTTCGAATCTCTTCGAGAATCCTGTCCGCGATTTTCAGATGCCCTTCAGAGAGTTGTAGGGTGGAAAAGAAAGCCCGGGCCTCTTTGACGGTGAGCTTGCAAACCTCCGTGATCGCTTTTCCCGCCACGCGGACCGCGCGAGCCTCGGCTCGCAAACGCGTCCCGCCGCATTCTGGACAAGTCGCATAACCGCGGAAGCGGCTCAGAAAAACGCGCACATGGAGCTTGTATTTTTTTCGTTCCAACCAGTTGAAAAAACCTTTGACGCCTTCGAAATCGTTTTCGGGATCGCCTTCGAGAATCAGGCGGCGCTGTTCGGCAGTAAGCTGACGCCACGGCACGTTCGTCGGAATTCCGCGCCCGCGCGCCCATTTTTTTGTGTCCTGGAAAAGCACGCGATATCGAGGCTTGGTCCACGGTTCGATCGCGCCGTCGTCGAGAGACTTGCCCGGGTCGGGAACAACCAGATTCAAATCGAAGTCGATCGTATTTCCAAAACCCTGGCAGCGCGGACACGCTCCGTACGGATTGTTAAAGGAGAAAAGCCGCGGCTCGGGTTCCTGGTAGAGAGTCCCGTCGTTCTTGCATTCGAATCGCTCGTTGAACGTAAGGCGCTCGGCTGGATTTCCCGCAGCGTCCGCGACGAATTCGAGGATGGCCTCGCCCTGACCTTCGCGGTAACAAATTTCGATGGAGTCCACGAGCCGCGCGCGGGACTCCGGATTGACGGCCAGACGATCGACGAGGACGTAGACCGGTTTCGAAAAATCCACTTCGAGCAGAGTTTCTGGCGAAGAAAATTCGTGGATTTTGCCTGCCTGATATAGCCGGTTGAAACCTCGCTTCTGCAGATCGAGGAGCGCCTGGCGAAGGAGTTCCGGAGGAGGAGCGCCGGCGGATTTCTTCGCGCTTCGCTTCGACGTTGCAGCCCCCGGAGGCGTTGCGATTCGAAACTGGTGCAAAACGTAAAATCGCCGCCCTGGCGCGAGCGACAAAATGCGCGTTGCAATTTCGTCCGGACTGTCGCGCCGCACTTCCGCCCCGCATTTGATGCAAAATGTTTGCCCGCAGCGCGCAAACAGCAGCCTCAAATAGTCGTAAATTTCCGTCGCCGTCGCCACGTTCGAACGCGGATTGCGTGTGGAATTCTTCTGCCGGATGGCCACCGCCGGCGCAATCCCAGAGATTTCATCGACGTCCGGTTTTTCCATGCGCTCCAGAAATTGGCGAGCATAAGCAGACAGCGATTCCACGTAGCGGCGCTGGCCCTCCGCATAAATGGTGTCGAACGCGAGGGAAGATTTTCCGGAGCCGCTGACGCCGGTCACCACGGTGATGGCGTTATGCGGAATCTCAACGCTGATGTTTTTTAGATTGTGGACGCGGGCACCGCGGACGCGAATGGACTCCTGCTCCGTCCGGACATCCGTGGGTGCGTGGGTAATCTCTTTGGTCGCCAAGGGGAAGCCCAGACAGCACGTTTCGAACGCACTGCCTAAACTTCAAATTATACGTCCGCTGTCAAAGCGGGGCAAACGCAGAAATGGGCGCGGGCGAACGCTCCTTCAAATTCGCTCTGAAAATTTACTGCTCTACGTTCAGCGTGATTTGGCCGATTCCACCCTCCACTTTCAGGTGAATGGTCGCCGGGGACTTTCCATAAGCATCGTTGGTGTAGGAATCACCGTCGTGCTTCAGTCCATGTACATCGATGGAGCCTATGCCGCCGGACGCATGAGCAATGACGCCGACATTTTTCGGAAGGCGGATGGTGGCCTGGCCCACCCCCCCTTCAATGTCCGCGGTTAAATCGGTTTTGCGGTCACCCGTGAAGTCGACATCCATCTGTCCCGCCCCGAGATTGAGATCCAGCCGGGTGAGCGGAACGTCGCGAAAATGGAGATCCCCTTGCCCCGCTCCCATATCCACTTTCAACTCCAGCGGAATGTCTTTGCTGAAGTGCAGATTCCAATCATTTTGCGAACGGCCGAAATGGACGGAGTGGGACTCCTGAGAAATATTGAGTTGGCCGACGCCACCGTCCACGTGGTAATCGACGCGCGGAGCGTCGAAAGAGTCGCTGTAGTTGAAGTCCGCGTCCAGCATGCGGCTCGCGCCGCCGTTAATGGTGAGTTGTCCAGCGCCCATCTCGAGCCTGGCGTGCGCCGATTTCGCTCCTTGCAGATCCACGGATTGTGCGATGTGGTGCGATCCCGAGTAGAAGCCATGACGGCGGGAAAAACTGCGTCCGTGCCAGAGAAGCAGGACCAGCACGATGACAAAGGCGATCGTACCGATGCTGGCGCCGATGGAAACTCCAGGCGGCGCGTTGGGATTGCGGCTTCGATAGGCGCTATCCCAAATCTTGCCGATTCCGATGAAAATGAGAATGAGCGGCCAGTAGGTCCACAGGATCGGCAAGGGATCGAAAGCCGGCCGCCAGTTGTGCAGCAGAAAGAGAGCACCCACGGTAATAAGGATGATTGGAAAGACGAGTGAGACTCTCCTGGGATGACCGTCCTGGGGCATGGCACACCTCCGCTACCTTGTACTACGCGCGCAAACGTAAAATAGTTCAGCGAGCCGTCGGCATCACTGTACAACATCAAAGGCGTGCGCAATAGCCGGAGAGCCGGGGTGAAGCCCGGCTTCTACGTGTGATCGAAATTGCATAGTAGCGTTGCCGAAGAATGGGTATGGTAAAGTTCCGCTGAAAAAGGCTCGAGAGGCCGGAAGATGAAGGACTTTGAGAGAATTTTCTGGATCGTCCTGGATAGCGTGGGAATCGGGGAGCTTCCAGATGCTTCGGATTATGGCGACGTGGGCAGGAACACGCTTGGACACATCGCGGAATCGCGCCCGCTGGAAATCCCCAATCTGGTGCAGCTCGGACTGGCAAATATCGCACCCTTGAAACATCAGGCGCCGGCCACGGCACCTCTTGGAGCCTTTGGAAAGGGCGCAACGCGCTCTCCGGGGAAGGATACGACAACAGGTCATTGGGAAATGGCGGGAGTGTGGCTGGATCAAGCATTCCCGGTTTACAAAAATGGATTCCCGAAAGAATTGATCGAGGAATTTGAGAAACAGATTGGCAGAAAGACGATTGGAAACAAACCAGCCTCCGGCACGGAGATCATCAAGGAACTCGGTGAAGAACACGTCCGAACGGGCAAGCCGATTGTGTACACCTCGGGCGACAGCGTGTTTCAAATCGCTACGCATGAGGATGTGATGCCCATCGCGGAACTTTACCGCATGTGCGAAATCGCGCGGAGGCTACTAGACGGGCCGCATCGTGTAGGACGCGTGATCGCGCGCCCGTTCACTGGAGCGCCCGGGAATTTCGTAAGGACTACGCGGCGGCACGATTATGCGGTGGATCCACCGAAGCCGATGCTGATGGATGTCCTCGCGGAACGAAAGGTTCGCGTTTTCGGAGTTGGCAAGATTCATGACATTTACAATGGCCGCGGAGTGGACGAGTACGTTTCGACGAAGGGCAACGCCGACGGCATGGAGAAAATGACGGCGGCCGTCCGCGAGCGCAAGAGCGGACTCATTTTTTGCAACCTGGTGGATTTCGACATGCTGTATGGCCACCGGAAAGAGGTGGAAGGATTCGCCAAATCACTCGAAGAATTTGACCGCATGCTTGCGGATTTTCTGGCATTGCTAAGTCTCTCCGACATGTTGATGATCACCGCGGACCACGGATGCGACCCCGATCCGCGCTGGCCGACAACGGACCATTCACGGGAGTACGTGCCGATCCTGGCGTATTCCCCGGGAGGCGGCGCGGGCGTGAACCTGGGCGTGCGGGACACGCTGGCGGATATGGGCCAGACGGTTGCAGAGAATTTCGGCACAACGATTCCGCACGGGAAGAGTTTCTTGAACGAGATGAGGAAGCAACGGAGCAGCGAAGTCGCGAGGTAAGAAGAAGCAAAACAGGGTCAGAACCAGTCGCTGCGGTAGGCTACCCACCAGCTGAACATGCCGATGGGAATGGTGGCAAGAAGCGACCACATGATAGGCAGGGTGAAATCCGCTATCAGCCCGAGCGAAACGAAAGTGGCCCAGAAGACCTTGCGTTCCATTCCTCCATTCTAGCGCACGGAATCGCACTATCGCGGTTCACCGATAAGGGGATTTCCATGAAGTGCGCATGCCGAGTGCTCAGCCGCCCCATCTCGAGACGCGATTGACGGACCGCCAGTGTGACTGATAAAGTAAAGAGAAATGGACCGCTCACGTGCATCGCGTGGGCGGTTTTTTTATTTGCGCGACATTTTTTTGGTGAAAGGAGCCGGTGGTATGACGTCTACAAGCTCGCCTGGACGGATCGAAATTCTGAACGGAGTGCCGATCTACTTTGAGATGCATGGAAGCGGTGAGCCGCTCCTTCTGTTGCATGGGTTTTCGGGTTGCAGCCAAGATTGGTCCGCGTTCATCGGAATGCCGAGCGAGCCTGGAGGATGCGAATTTCAGTTGATCATTCCGGACATGCGGGGACATGAGCGGTCGTATGCAGCAGAGGAGCATGATTCTTCCCGAGCCAATACCGAACAGCCAGGAGTGGCTGTGCCACTGGAGTTTTCAGCATGGCGGCATGACGAAACGGCAGCGGATATGTTTGCGCTGCTCGATCATCTGGGGATCGAAACTTTCAAGGGACTTGGGGTGAGCGGCGGTGGAAACGTTCTGCTGCACATGGCGACAAAGCAACCGGCGCGTGTGAGAGCGATGGTGCTGGTGACCGCAACGAGCTACTTCCCTGCTCAGGCGCGACCGATCATGCGAGCGTATGCCGATAATTTGCCGGCGGCGGAACGAGGGAATCTGCGGAGACGCCATCCCGGCGGGGACGCGCAGATCGAAGCGCTCCTGGCGAGCACCAAGGCGTTTGCCGACAGCTACGACGACATGAACTTCACGCCACCGTGCCTGGCGAGAATTACGGCGCGCACTCTGATCGTACAGGGCGATCGCGATCCGCTTTATCCCGTGGATATTTCGGTGGAGATGGCGAAGGCCATCCCGCAATCAAGTTTATGGATCGTTCCCAATGCGGGGCACGGCCCTGTCCTTGGCGAACGCTGGCCGGACTTTCTGAAAACGGCGGCGGCGTTTTTACGGGGACCAGAAGAAACTTAAGTCAGAGAATGCCGAGCGGAAAAGAGGGCAGACTGACGTCTGCTCCACATGCACAAATCAAAAAAACTGTAAGCATAAGGATTGGGTCGCATCCAGCGGCTTAACTCTTGTGGATTACTGAGCGTTGCGGATACAGTATGACCGCGACAACAACCCTCTTTATGACGGACATGCGCCAAACACTTGGACGAGTTTTCGTTGCGGTTTCCCTGGTTGTATTCGGGGTTCAGCATTTTATTTATGGCGGATTCGTGGCAACACTGGTGCCTGCGTTTATGCCGGGGCGGCTGTTCTGGGCGTACTTTGTTGGCGTGGCGTTCTTTGCCGCCGCTGCCGGCATTCTATACAAACTAATGGCCCGGCCAGCCGCAACCATGCTGGGAGTGATGTTTTTTCTCTTTCTGGTGCTGCTGCACATTCCGAGGATCATCGGTAACTCCAGCAATGGAAATGAGTGGACCAGTGGATTTGTGGCATTGGCCATGTGCGGCGGCGCTTGGATTCTTGCAAGCGCCGCTCCCTTACACGAGCGCGAAACCCCCGATCCATTCCTCAAGCTTGGGCGATATTTCTTTGCTCTGGCTTTTGTTGCTTTCGGAGTTCAACACTTTGTGTACGCGCGAATCGCAGCGGGGCTGGGGCCCCCTTGGATACCGGGGCAACCACTTTTGGCATATCTCTTCGGCGTCATCTTCGTTGGAGCAGGAACCGCTATTATCATTGGAAAAAAGGCGCATTTGGCGGCAACACTCTTGGCATCGATTGCTTTTTTGTACTTCCTGCTGCTTTATGTTCCACTCATTATTAAGCACCTGCATGATCCGCTGCCATGGACTAGGGGATTCGAGATCCTGGCCATGTGCGGAAGCGCTTTGGTCCTGGGCAGCACCCTGCCAAAGGAAGAGAACGAACGGGTCTGAAAACCCGCCACTACAAAGAGCCGGGCTCAAGCCCGGCCTCTACAAGACAGATCTGGTTCATCACAACTTCCTAACGTGTGGTGCGGTAAGCTGAAAGCTCAGAGTACAGGTAGTCTCTGGCCGAGGGAGGATGCGTATGTTTAATAGGGGTGGAGGCCGCGACGACGCGGCATTTGAAATGAGAAGGGATGGACCGCTCTTGAAGCTGGGCGCCATCGGCGTCGGTGTAATCCTTGTGCTTTTGGTGCTGGGGGTTTTCCTGCTGCGGGTGACGCGCATCGAAGCGGGACACGTGGGCGTGGAGATCAATCTGGCAGGCAAGCAGCGCGGGGCATCGGAAATCCCGGTACGCACGGGCTGGGTGGTGTATTCACCATTGAGCACGCAGATCATTGAATTCCCGACGTTCGTGCAGACGGTGAAATGGACCAAAGATACGAGCGAAGGACATCCGGTCAACGAAGAGATGGGATTCAACTCGAAGGAAGGAATGGAAATCTTCG
>WNFB01008028.1_pt1 | contig 10808 bp, 12 predicted proteins | sample 5400501 | NCBI WGS metagenome assembly WNFB01 (sample SAMN13153341, study PRJNA577476) | soil metagenome | isolation source: 200 cm saprolite under Douglas fir tree site 2 hole 1 | place: USA:California | collected 2015-04-18 | reverse complement strand
AAGAAATACAGGCCGACGGCCATGCCGACGCCGAGGAAGGCGAGGGCGGTCCCGACGAGGATCGCCAACGAGGCCGGGTCGAGTTGACCCCGACTCGTGCCGACCACGAGCGAGAGGATGATCAGGCTTAGGATGTCGTCGACGACCGCGGCGCCCATGATCGTCTCCGCGATGGGTTGTCGCATGAGGCCGAGATCGAGGAGGACTGCGGCCGCAATCGCCGTGCTCGTTGCGGTCAGGGTCGCGCCGACGAAGAGGGCCATCGTGAACTGCGTCCCGTTGACCCCGACGTCGCCCGAGGGCACGAGGAGGAACGCAGCCAGGAACCCGAAGACGAGCGGGAGGGCCACCCCGCCGCTGGCCACCAGGATGTTCTTCCGCGTGTAGATCGTGCGAAAGTCGGTCTCCAAGCCGATCACGAAGAGGAGGAAGATGGCTCCCAGGCTGGCGAAGCTCGCCACGAGAGCGGGGTCGAACAGAGTCACATTGAAGTAGTAGCCGATCACGCTCGGCCCCAGGAGAATCCCGAGCACGATCTCGCCCACGATCGTCGGCTGCCGGAACCGCTTGATCGTGAAGTGGCTCAGGGTCGCGAGGACCAGCAGGATCGTGAGCTGCTGGTACAGGACCTCGGTGCCCGCCATCGCGGGACTGAAACGCGCCGAGCCTATTAAATCACTAACCGAAGGCGGTTCGTCACCGACGGCGCGCGGCACGCGCTCCCGTTACAGGAGAACAGATGACGCGGATTTCCGCATGTTTTCGGAGTCGATTACTGATTCCGTTTCGCCCGATTGCGGCGCACTTCGTCCTCGGTCACGATGACGCTGAGGTGCAAGACGCCGTCGTCCGGGTCCGGGTCGTACCGGACACTCCGGCCCTCCGACAGAATCTTGTGGAACTGGATTTTCACGGTCCCGAGACAACGGAGGACGCCGCGAGATTATGAAACTCGACGGCGTGGTTCTCCGGTGCGATAGGTGATAACGATTTCCCGCCCCGGATCCGGCATGCGACCTGAAGCGAGGGACAGAAAAAGGTGGGATGGGAAGAATCGGATGGGTGGTCTCACTGCTTCATCAAATCGAGGCCGTTCCAGTCTCCGCCGAAGTCCTTGACCTGGCCCGTGGCGAGCTGGAACCGGGCGCGGAGCTTGCCGTTCTCGAAGAAGATGTACGCATTCCGGAGGCAGGATGTGTAGAGGTTCTTCCTCTTGCCCTTCTGGGTGAGGATGCGTTCGACGCACTGGATGAGCCCGACCTCTTCGAGGATTCGGATCTTGCGGTAGCATGCGGCGATCGGGATGCCGTACCGCTGGCTGATCTCCTGGGCACTGATTTTCCGCTTGTACGTGGCGAGAAGGATCTTGGCGCTGTATTCGTCGGTCAGAAGTTGGGACGCCTCGAGGGGCGAAAGCAACTTCGAGGTCCCTTGGAATCCGTCATTTTCCGGGCTGGTGTTTCCCTCCACGGTACCGACCCCACACAGTTCTGCGGCGTCGATGATTCCCCGGGATATTTAAGCTATCGCGCTTGATTATCAGACAAAAAACTCGTTTTGGCGTTTGATTATCAGGGCACCGGAAAACGCGCGCGCACGCGCGCAATCAGGAGTCGAGGGCCGCGTTCAGTTCGATCCACTTGCCATTAATCTCTTTGTCGACATCGAACTCGAACTTGACTCGGAAAATGCCTTCCTGATACACGAGCTGCGCGGATTTCAGGAGGGACCGGTACAGTTTCATTGTCTTGCCTTTCGGCGTCGTCACGATCTGCGCGACGTTCAGGAAGCCGGCTTCCTCGAGCTCGTGAATCTTCCGATAACAGGCGGCGATCGGGATGTCATACTTGTCGCTGATCTCTTGGACGGACCGCGACGTGACTTGAGTCGCTACGAGAATCCGCTCCGCGTACTCGTCCGTGAGCAAGCGCGAGACGTCCTTTTCTCGCATTGGTCTCGATTCAGTGTATGGCTATTAATGACTCTTCTATCCGGTTCTCGATTTTGATACTCGCGGATCGGGAGGACGGGGCCGATTTCCGACGATCGGATCCGGTCATACGATCGGGCGCAAATCCGCTTTCGGGACCCCGCCGGACCACTCCCAGGCGAGGCCGAACAACTCCGTGTACGGCTTCTGACCGTAGAGGACCACGGAACCGTTGATGCTGTCCAGATGGAGCACGACCCGAGCGAGGTTCTCCAGTTTCGCGGCGGACGCGCTCTGCGGCGTCACGAATCCGATGAAGACGTCTTTGGCGCGGCGGACCGCGGAGAACACACCGGACATCTGCTCGAGGACTTTCTCCCCGTACACGGACTCCAGCGTGTCGAACGCCATGAGGGCGAGGAACGGACGCTCGGATTTCGGGAGTTGGAACTCGACGTTCGACCATTTCAAGTCCGAGTCGACGCTCGTGCCCTCCATGTGTAGGACGGTCCGCGAGACGTCCGCGGAGCCGAGCGTGGCCGACTCGAAGACACGCACTTGCGAGTCGAACGTGCCGGGCGGCAGGTGGGGGCTCACCAGCTCGCGGAGGAACTCCGCGCTGCCTTTCCGCGGCGGGACGTGGGCCACGCCGCGGCCCTGGGCGACGAAATTGCAGATGATCGCGGTTCGGAGCCAGTCGACGTAGTCCGAGGGCACGGCGTTGGAGATCTCGAACGCGACGACGCGGCCCCGGTGGAGTCCCCCCGTCAACCGGTCGAGCGGCTCGAGCCCGAAGCTGACCGCGTCCTTCGAGAGGTCCCTCACGGGCCTCCAGAGTTGCGGCCTGACCGGACGAACTTCTTCCCGGATGTCGAAGGCCGTGAGGCGCCCGCCGTCGAGCGTGTAGAGGTATCGATGCTGCTGGATCTGCTGGCCCCGAAGTTTCTCGATCGTCAAGACGCGGAGCCGGCGGCCCTGGTAGTCTGTGGACGCCAGGCTGACGACGCCGTCCCCCAGGTAATCGAGACGCGTCTCGCCGCTGCTCTCCAGGACGTACAACACGTTCTGCTTGCTCCCTTCCACCAGGTCCTTCTGCAGGACCGTGATGAGCCGCGCGGCCGGGATGCCGTAGTGCTCCGCGAGCGCGTCGATCGAATCGATCAGGACGAGGGACCGTTCCGGGATCCGGTCATCGACGAAGTCGTATGCCGCTTCGAGCTCGGGCAGGTCGAATCCGAGCGTGACCTCGAGGAAGTTCCCTTTCACCTCCCCGCTGCCGATCGCCTCGGGCTCCTCGTCTTCGCCTTCCTTCCCTTCCTCGAGTTTTCCCTCGAGCTGGTCGAGGGCGTGCCGCGCGACTTTCGTGTCGTGCGGGGACTTCGAACCCGTCTGCAGGACGGCTGGCTTGATGCGGTCCTTCAGCCAGGTGAACTGGCGATACAACGACTCATCGGAAACCCGGGAGCTGAGGTAGTGCGATGCCGTGACCTCGCCTAGGGCCTCCGTCAGCTGCAGCGCGAACGTCGTCTTGCCGGTGCCGGCCGGACCCTTGGCGATGAGGGAGTGGCCTCCGGGGGCGTTGAAGAATTCCACGATCTCGCGCGGAATGCGACCGGTGGGTGGCGACACGGAACCGCGTCGAAACAGAGAGGCCGGATATACATAGGTTTCCGTGCCGATGTCACTCGCGAGCGCCGACCGACGGATCCGTTGAGTCACGGAGCCCCCGGCGGAATCGAATCGCATCGGCGTGCATCGAGAGATTGTTGAACATCACATACGCATCGTCGTACTCCCGGCAGATCGCGTGGAGCCGGCCGACGTCCTCGTCCGTGTAGGTGTAGCGATACATCGTGTTTCCGGGTGGGCTACCGTGGAGACGGAAGTATGCGAGTCCGTACGTGGCCGGCTCTTTCTCGAACGGGTCGACAGCGTGCACCAGGTTGAGCTCCTCGCAAATCTTCTCGACGATGTGGCCCGCCCACGGCCCGCGGAGCTCGAGCGCCTTGATCGCGTCGGTTCGAATCGATTCGAAGAACCGATAGAGTGCGGTGCGGTTCGCCTCAGTCGGACCGAACGACGCGGGCGTCTGGAACACGATGACGCTCGCGCGAACCGCGTCTGCGATGGCCCGTGTGGCCTCCCAGCCCTCCCGGACCTGTGGTGTGTCCTGAAACGATCCGTAACTCGACCTCTCGGCGTCGGGGACGATGCGACCGGATCTTCGGTAGGTGGGTGAGGTGGCCTCGTGGGTGACAAATTGCGAGGCCTTCAGACAGAAACGGAAATCTGGCGGTGCCATCCCGCGCCACCTCCGTGCTCGCGCGACTGACACCGGCCGGTAGAACGTTTCCTGAATCTCGACGGCGTCGAGTTGTTGCATGACGTCAGCCTGCCGACGGCAGAACCCGCATGTCCCGGTCCAAATCACGTTGTGGATGAAGGCTCCAAGAAACTATAAAGACGGCCGCGAGGCATCGCCGCCCGACGTGAAGAACGAGGAGATCGCGGCCCGATTCAGCGAGATCGCGGACATGCTCGACATCCTCGGGGGGGAGGACACGTTCCGCGTCCTGTCGTACCAACGAGCCGCGCGACAACTCGAATCGCTCACGGAGAACGTGGAGGACCTCGTCCGAGCCGGTCGGGTCGACCAGATCCCCGGCATCGGGCCTGCCTTGGCCGAAAAGATCACGGAGTATGTGACCACCGGTCGGATCGCGTACCACGAGGAGCTCCGGGCGAAGTTCCCGCCGGGCGTCCTCGACCTGCTCAAGGTCCGCGGCCTCGGACCGAAGAAGGTCAAGATCCTGTGGCAGCAGCTCGGGATCACGGATCTGGACACGCTCAAGACGGCGGCCGAGAAACATCTGCTGCGCCGCGTCAAAGGGTTCGGAGAGAAGACGGAAGAGAACCTCGTGCGGGCGATCGATCTCGTCAAGGAAGGCCAGGCCCGGGCGTTCCTCGTCGACGCGGCTCGGCTCGTGGATGCGATCACGGAAGGGATGAAGGCCAGCAAGACCGTCGAACGGATCGAGGCCGCCGGATCATTCCGACGGATGCGGGAAACGGTCGGCGACGTCGACATCCTGGCGGTCGCGAAGAACCGCGCGGCCGCCGCAGCGGCCTTCGAGCGTCTTCCGGACGTCGTCGAAGTCCTCGCATCCGGGGAGACCAAGGTCGTGATCCGACTTGCGTACCACGATTATGAAGGCTCGCCCCGCACGATCCAGGTGGATCTGCGCATCCTCGATCCGGACAGCTGGGGCGCCGGGTTGCAGTACTTCACCGGTTCGAAAGATCACAACATCCGCTTGCGGACGATGGCCGAGCGACGCGGCGTGAAGATGAACGAGTACGGCGCGTTCCGCGACGAGAAGCGGATCGCGGGAGACACGGAGGAGAGCATGTATTCGTGCCTCGACCTCGCATGGATCCCTCCGGAGATGCGGGAGGACCAGGGCGAGATCGACCTCGCGGCGACCGGTCGCCTGCCGAAGCTCGTCGAGCTCTCCGACATCCGCGGCGACTTCCACGTGCACACGGATGCGACCGATGGCACCGAGCCGCTCGAGGCGATGGTCGAGGCGGCCCGCCGTCGCGGCTACTCCTTCGTCGGGATCTCCGATCATTCCGTCTCCGCAACCGTCGCGGGAGGAATGACGGCGGACCAAGCGCTCGCGCGGCGCGATCGCGTTCGAGCGCTGAACCGGGATTCGAAAAACTTCACGGTCCTCCTGGGGACCGAGTGCGACATCCTCGACGGCGGCGAGATGGACTATCCCGACGAGGTCTTGGAGGAACTCGACTTCGTGATCGCGTCCGTCCACTCCCGCTTCACGCTACCGAGGGAGACGCAGACCGCAAGGATCGTCGCCGCGGCCCAGAACCCGCATGTGGACATCCTTGGACATCTGACGACTCGGCAGATCGGCTGGCGCGGACCGATTGAATTGGACCTCGACACGGTGTTCAAGGCATCCGCGCGAGCCGGGACGGCGATCGAGCTCGATGCGGATCCGCGGCGGATGGACCTGAATTCGCCGCAGGCCCGGGCCGCGAAGAACGCCGGTTGCACTCTCTCCGTCGACACCGACGCCCATGCGAGCGGCAACTTGGCATGGATGCGGTTCGGAGTCGGCACGGCCCGGCGGGCGTGGCTCACCCCGACGGACGTGCTGAATACCTGGCCGCTCGAGAAAATGCGCGAGTTCCTTCGCTAACGGCGGAACGTCCGCACGGCCTGGAAGGCACGGTCGACGACCTCTTTGTCGTTCTTCCAGTACAGGAGGCGCATCGCTTCTTCGCGGGACACCCAGCGCACCTCATCGAACCCGGGCTCCGGATCGATCCGTCCGCCGATCGGTTCGGCCAGAAAGTACGTCACCGTCTTGTCGTAGTTCACTCCGCCCGGAGGCCAGAAGAACGAATACCGAACTTCGTGGACCGGCCGGAGGAGCCGCACGCGGAGGCCGGTCTCCTCCTGGACCTCACGGACCGCGGTTTGCTCGAGGCTCTCCCCGGACTCGACGGTTCCCTTCGGGAGGCACCAGATGTCCTCGTCCTCGCGCCGCAAAAGCAAGATCCGTTCTCCCGGCCCGACGACCACCGCCCCGCTTGATGCGGTCGGTTTCGTCGGCTTGCCTTTGCGCGGAGGGCCGCTTCGGATGCGGGCCCGCTTGGCCGCGCCGACTTTCGCGGCCTTCCGAAGATCGCTCCGGAGCGTCGGCTCGAGCCGCCGATTATACAGGATCGCCGCCGGATGGTACGTCGGGAGCACGGGGATGTCCCCGAAGGCGAGTGTCTTCCCGCGCGCGTCCTTCAGGTCGACCCCGGTCCCCAGCAAGCCCTTCAACGCGGTGGATCCGAGTGTCACCAAGACCTTTGGACGGACGGCGGCGATCTGCGTCATCAGGTACGGACGACAGGTCTCGATCTCATCCGAACGAGGCCCCCGATTCGCCGGTGGCCTGCACTTCACGACGTTCGTGATGAACACCGAGCGCCGGGAGAGCCGCGCGGCCGCCAGCGCCTTGTCGAGGATCTTCCCCGCGGAGCCGACGAACGGCTCGCCGCGGGCATCTTCCTCCCGTCCCGGCGCCTCACCGATGAGGAACACCGCCGCGTCGAGGGGACCGATCCCCGGGACCGCGAGGTTTCGGCCTTCATGGAGCCGGCACAACGTGCAGGCTCGGACCTCGGAGGCGGTCTTCTTCAGGAGCTCGGCGCGCTCCTCGTCCGGACCGGCCACGCGCCGGCAAGGGCGGGAGGACTCAAAGCCTTCGCGGCCTCACGCCCTCCGCTCGGCCTTCAGGTTCGTGAGCGCCTTAATCTTCGGTTGGACCTTGTCGATCTTCGCCTCGAGTTTCGCGCGGATCTTCTTGAACTTCCGCTCCGCCTTGACGCGGTCCATCGTGGTCCCTTTCAGGCTTTGTTGGGCCCGACGGATCTCCGCGCGGTAGCCCGCCTCGATGCGTCGAAGTCGCCGCAACTTTCGATCAGCCTTATCGTCGGAAGGAATTCGGACACCTCCCGTCCCCCGCCCGAAGGACCCGATTCACATGACGGACCGGTTTCGGGCGATGACCACGTCGAGGACGCCATTGGTATAGGTGTACTTCAGCGTGTCGCGGTCCGCATCGATCGGGAGGTCGACCTTCGTGAAGTACTGGCGGTCCCCCTCCCCCTGGAGGACGAGCTTGCCCTCCTCGAGGCGCACGCGCACGCCCTCCCGCGCGACGCCGGGCATCTCCGCGGTCAGGAAGATCGCGGACTCCGTCAAGATCACGTCGACGAGCGGATCCCGTGTGCGGATCTCCTCGCCCTCGAGCGCGGGCCGCGCGGTCTCGGTGCGGGACTCGCGCGATCGCGTCGTGAATCCGTAGATGAACGGCTCCCGGAAGACGCCGAGCTTCCCCTCGAACGCATCCTTGAGCATGCGATGTATCGCGCGGCGCGTCTCCTCGAACTCGTCCTCGACACTCATTGGGGAATCCTTCCTTCCCTGACTCGGACCGCATTCGCGGAGCGCGCGGTCCCCTCGCTTCAACCCCGTGGAATTAATGGTCGCGAGATTTCATATAGTTTTCGCGAGGCCCGATTTTCCATCGGAACACGTGCCGCGGACGGTCGAGTCGCGGTCACGAGGACGCTTTCCGCTCCGGTGAGGGGGGCGGACTCGCGGGTACCGCCGGCCTCGGGGCGGGCGCCGCGGCGGCCGGGGGCTGGGCGGTGCGCGGCGAGATTTTTCCCGCGGCGACCATCGCGATCCGCTCGACGAGCATGCGGTATCGGGGGATCCCGACGAACTCGATCCGGTTGTTCACCAGGATCGCGGGGCCGAACTGGAGCTTGTACTTGGCGAAGAGCGGCTTGCTCGCCTCCGGGGACAGAATTTCAATCGTCCACTCCGGGTGATCCGCCCGGAGGCGCTTGACGATCTCCTCGACGCGGCCTTCCTGGTATCCTTGGACCGAGGAAAGGAAGGTGACCGCGACCATGGACTCGAGCCGCCGTACCGGAGGGAGACACATAAAGATTGTGCGCAGATCGCCAGGGGAAAGACCTTGGCCGCGGAGTCCTCTCTCAAGCCGTGCGGTTTCTCGTGGCCTCCGAGGCGGATGAGGCAAGCCGCAACCAACGGGACGCCCTGCTCTCCCTCGCGCCCTGGCAGGCGGACGTCGCGTTCGGCGGAGAGGACTCGTGGAGATGGCGGGACACCGTCCTCGTCACGATTCCGGAGCACCACCTGTACCGCGACCACTTGGATCGAGACCTCGAAGGAGCGTTTGGGCGGCAAGCGGAGCTCGTCGTGTACCTGTCGAAGCACGTCTCGAAGAGTCGGCGCCCAAGCCTCGCGGTCCATCCGATCGGGAATCCGCGCGGGGCGGAATTCGGCGGGCAACCCGAGACGCTTGTTCCATCCGCCCCTCGATGGATGACCGCGGCGCTCAGAGGCCTGCGCCGGGAGGCGAGAGGCCTCTCCTACGACGTGACGTTCGAGGCGACCCATCACGGTCCGTTCCTGACGGCGCCAACGTTCTACATCGAGCAAGGCAGCACCGAGACCGAGTGGGCGGACCTCGCGGCCTCCCGGGCCATCGCGCGGGTGCTCCTGGCACTCGAGCCGGTCGACGCACCGATCGCAATCGGCCTGGGCGGCGGCCATTACGTCCCGCGACACACGGATCTCGCACTCCAACGACGGATCGCATTCGGACATCTCCTCGCGTCGTATGCGCTCGAAGGCGCGTCCGCGAAGATGATCGACCAGGCCGTCGAGCGCACCGGCGGTGCGACCCTTAAGCCGTGGGCGAATACCAACCGCTCCAGGGAGGGGACGCATGCTCAAGGAATGCCGTTCTCACGGATATTTCCGGGAAGAGTTCTGCCCGCACTGCGGCAGCGAAGGCAAGTTCCTCCTCAACGACGAGGAGGTCGAACTCCTCGGGCGCACGATGGCTGGTGTGCTGCGACACTTTCCGGAGCGATACGGGCTCGAGATGGACGCGCACGGTTGGGTGGACCTGCGAGACTTCCTCACCGCGGTGCAAATTCGCAACCGCCGTTTCCGCTTCGTCCGGCAGCATCACGTCGTCGGCCTAATCGAGACCGACCCGAAAGGCCGCTACCAGTTCGAGGACGGAAAGATGCGCGCGACGTACGGCCACTCGAAAGACATCGATCTCGACCTGCCGACGGAAGGCATCCCGGATGTCCTGTTCTACCCGACGACCGAAGAAGAGAGCCATCTCCTCATGGAGGCGGGCCTCCGACCGTCGGACCGCAAGATGGTCCACCTGAGCGCGACATTTGAGGCCGCCCTCGAGGCGGGCCGCGTCCGGATCGCCCAACCCGTTATCCTCGAGATCGATGCGAAGACGGCCCGCTCGTCCGGCGTCGTGATCCACAAGGCCGGGAAGACCGTCTACACGTCGAAGGAAGTCCCCGGAGAATTCCTCAAACGGTCGCATCGCGTCGAAGAGGAATTGCCGTCGGAAGCATCCGCGGACTCGACCGACTGATTTTCAATCAGCCAACCGAATATTATTCTCCCGGTTTTCTCCCGATACACTTATGAAGGCCCGTAGGATATCGTCGCCATCGGATGGGTGAGTCATGCCTTCGGCCATTGACCTGATTGGACATAACCCGGCCCTGCAGGAGCACTGGATCCGCCGGTTCTTGGCGGTGCTCATCGACGCGATCGTCGTCTTGGCCATCTATCTGCTCTTCGCATGGCCCTTGGGCTTCACGTCCTTGGCGTGGTACGTGACCCCGTTCTTGTACGGGATCGTCTGGCTGTTGTACTCGATGCTCCTCGAGACGTTGTGGGGCGCGACGATCGGGAAGCGCATCCTCAGCCTCCGTGTCGTCGCGATCGACGGCAACCTAGACATCATGCATTGCCTCGTGCGAAACATCTCGAAGATCTATTGGCTCATCTTCCTGTTGGACTTCATCGTCGGCGGCGTCACACAGGGCGATCCGCGCCAGCGCTTCTTCGACCGCATCGCCCGCACGACCGTCACCCGCGTCGACCAGGGCGCGTATATGGAAGAACAGTTCCGCATGATGCAACACGCGGGTCCGTACCCGATGACGATGCCGCAGGCGCCGCCGCGGACGAATCCGCCGCCGGCGCCAGGGAGCGCCCAAGCGGCCCCCGCCGCGCAAGGCAGCTGGCCCCAGCAGGGAACCGGGTGGCCCGGGGCCGCGCCCGCCCCGAGCACCTGGCCGCAGCACCAGTGGGACGAGCAGGGCCGTCTCGTGAAGGAGATGAAGTTCTGCACCGCTTGCGGGGGACAGCTCGTCGCCCGCGGCGACGGCAAGCTCACGTGTGTCCGCTGCGGCGCGGTCTACTGATCAGGGAAACCCG
>WNFB01006082.1_pt1 | contig 10816 bp, 9 predicted proteins | sample 5400501 | NCBI WGS metagenome assembly WNFB01 (sample SAMN13153341, study PRJNA577476) | soil metagenome | isolation source: 200 cm saprolite under Douglas fir tree site 2 hole 1 | place: USA:California | collected 2015-04-18 | reverse complement strand
ACATTCAATTATTCATGCGTTAATGGAGTACCCGGATGGTTATTAGGTAGGTTTAGTACCGCGGGGGGCGCTCAGAAAATGCAAAGATTCCTTGACTTGCATGGCGGGAATTGATTAGAAGATGCCAGCGACCTTTCCGGGTGCACCCGCGAAGCGGACAATACATGCGATAATTAGTATCAGGGGCGGTGCCCGCAGCAGCACACAGCGGCCGCAGCTTGGCCGGCGAGAGGCGCCGCAAGTTACCAATCCGAACCGGATTGGGGGTGAATTAATAAAGTGGCTGAAGTCATTATCCAAGAGAGTGAATCCCTGGAAAATGCCCTGCGGCGTTTTAAGCGCAAAGTGCAACAGGAAGACATCATCAAGGAAATCAAGAAGCATAGCTTCTACATGAAACCCGGCGAGAAGCGCCGGGCAAAGGAAGCGCTTTCGCGGAAGCGACTGCGTAAGAAGCAGCGGCGGGAAGCGGATTAACAATTGGGGCGGCTCCGACCCGGTCGGAGTCGCCCTTCCGTTTTCGCCGCAGCTCGGCGCCGCACTTCCGAGAATCAGGCCCCCGTAAGGCAGAGCGTTTGGGTTCGTGTTTCAGCTTCGTGCCCGCAGGCCCAAGGGATCCGCGCCCGGCGTCCCCGGATACTGGTCTCCTCAAGCATCAAGGCTCTCAGGTACAAAGTCCGCCCAACCATCCGCCCCGCACGGGACCAGGGGAGAGCGGCTCATGGAATACCACGACAAGGTGCTGAAGTGTTCGGAGTGCGGTGCTGAATTCGTTTTTACCGCTGGCGAACAGATGTTTTTCGCGGATAAGGGTTTCAAGAATGAACCCAAGCGCTGCAAAGCTTGCAAGGCTAAGCGGGCGGAGGGGGGCGGCGGTGGTCATGCCTCCCCGATGCGCTCGGAAACGAAGACAAACTGCTCGCAGTGCGGGAAGGAAACCACAGTTCCCTTCCGTCCCACACAAGGACGGCCAGTGTTTTGCCGGGAATGCTTCCAGCAGCGCAGGGCGATGGGCGCGGCTTAGAGCACAAGACATTTAAGGCTCAAAGGAAAGGCCCGGCCTAACATGTCTCCGATGGGACAGACATTCCTGTCTGTCCTTTTTCTTGTTTAAACGAAGTGCGTGCCTGCCTGAGCGCCGCAGGCGTGTAATTTTCGCCACGCCGCGGTATGATACGAAGCTCGAAGTCCCCAATCAGACCAAGCGAGCCGGAGGGCCACTCCATGGCTCACCGATTTACCATCGGCGTCGAAGAAGAGTTTCAGATCATTGATCCCGCGACGTGCGAATTGCGTTCGCACGTCAGCCAACTGGTCTCCGCAGCCTCCCCGGACATCGCGGAGCAGGTGAAGCACGAGCTGCACCAGTCCATCGTCGAGACCGGCACGCGCATCTGCGAAAACGTCAGCGAGCTGCGCATCGAAATGCACCGCACGCGCGGCGAGCTCGTCGCCGCAGCGGAACGCGCGGGACTTCAAGTAGCCGCCGCAGGCACCCACCCCTTTTCAAGCTGGATCGACCAAGTCATCTCTCCCGGCGAGCGCTATCAACATATCATCGAGGAAATGGGCCAATTGGCGCGGTCGCTGCTCATTTTCGGTATGCACGTACATGTGGCCATGCCGGACAAACAGACGACCATCGACATGATGAACGGCGTGAGCTACTTCCTGCCTCATCTGCTCGCGCTTTCGACCAGTTCGCCCTTCTGGATGGGCAGAAATACAGGGTTGAAATCTTTCCGCACGACGGTGTTTCGCCGGTTCCCGCGGACCGGCGTGCCGGAGCAATTCGAATCGTGGAGCGCGTACGAAAATTTCGTGAACCTTCTCGTGAAGCTGAATTGCATCGACAATGGCAAGAAGATTTGGTGGGACGTACGCCCGCACCCGACGTTCGGCACGCTGGAATTCCGCTTGTTCGACGTCTCGACGCGAGTCGAGGAAGCGGTGGCCATCGCCGCGCTCACGCAGGCAATCATTGTGAAACTGCACCGCCTCTACCAGGGCAATGTGAGCTGGCGGCTCTATCGCCGCGCGCTGATCGAAGAAAACAAATGGCGTGCGGCGCGATACGGCATTGACGGAAAACTCATCGACTTCGGCAAGGAAGCCGAAGTGCCCATGAGCCAGCTGGTTCCTGAATTGCTGGAATTGGTGGATGACGTCGTCGATGACCTGGGCAGCCGCAGCGCCGTCGAATACGTGCATACAATCATGAACGAAGGCACCAGCGCGGACCGGCAGTTGCGCGTGTATCAGGATACGGGTGACCTGAAAGCAGTGGTCCGGCACCTGGTCGCCGAAACACGCGGAGGCGTCACCGAGCCGCGCACTTCCTCAGCACGCGCTGTGAATTGACAGCGATCGCAGGCGAGGCAGTTCCACAGGACCCGGACAGGAGCACGAACATGAAAAAGATCGGCCTTCTCTGCGGGCGGGAATACAGTTTTCCGCCGGCGTTTATCGTGCGCGTGAACGAACTGGGCAAGAAAGACGGCGTCGCCGCGGAATTTGTGAAGCTGGGCGGCACGCGTATGGGCGAGCCCGCCCGATACAGCGTTATTGTCGACCGCATCTCCCATGAAGTCGAGTATTACCGCGGCTACCTGAAGCACGCGGTGCTTCAGGGAACCTACGTCATCAACAATCCGTTCTGGTGGACCGCCGACGACAAGTATTTCAACTACTCCGTGGCTGCAAAGCTGGGAATCGCGATCCCCAAGACCGTGCTCCTCCCGCAGAAGGGCTATCCGGGCGACGTGGATATCACCAGCGAGTCGCTCCACAACCTGGAGTATCCAGTGGATTGGGACGGCTTGCTTGACTATGTAGGCCGCCCGGCAATTCTGAAGCCCTTTTCCGGCGGCGGGTGGAAGCACGTCTACAAAGTGCACAACAAAGAGGAACTACTCGCCGCGTATGACAAGACTGCGCCTTACTGCCTGACGCTCCAGGAATTCATCGATTTCAATCAGTACGTGCGCTGCTTTACATTCGGCAAGACGGACGTTGTACCCGTTCACTATGATCCCAAGGAACGCAAGTACATCGTCGACCATCAGTATCTGACGCCGGAGCTCGGTGCGCGCGTCGTGAAAGATGCGCAGACCATCAACCAGGCGCTGGGCTACGAAATGAATACCATCGAGTTCGCCGTAAAAGATGGCGTGCCCTACGCCATCGACTTCCTGAATCCCGCACCGGATTTCGAGCGCGACCGCATCACGGAATTCTATTTCGAGCAGGTGGTGGAAAAGATGGCGCGGTTGGTGATTGACCGCGCGCTGAACGGCAACGCTTCGCATCCCTGGCCGCGCTGGGAAGAGATGCTGGGCATTGGCGCAACCGCCGGATTTACAGGAGCCCCAAAGAGTGCCTCCGCCTGGCAGAAGTCTGCGGCCGCACCCGCTGCCGGGTCCGCACAGGGATCGTGATGAAATGACCAGCGCCCCAACCCCTTCGGCACTACCTCCATCACCTGCGGAGGAGTGGCACTCCATATTGAAAGCCACGCTTCTGCGTGCGCCCGCGCTCCCGGAAGATTTGTTCAAGCGCATGCGCAGAGCCAGGCTCACCTTTGGCGACCGCGTTCATTGCCCTTTCCTGCGCCCATTTTTTCTTTCTCCGGTAGACGAAGCGCGCGTGAGAACCGTCGCGGAAACAATCGCGGATCTTGGCGAGCGCATCGCAAGTGCGGCGCTCGACGACAAACATCTTTTTGCGCAATTGCATTTGCGAGAGGAAGAGGAACGTCTCACACGGATTCCCACGGGATATGGCCGGGCGAGCACGGCCTCGCGGCTGGATGCATTTTTGCTTCCGGACTCGCTGAAGTTTGCGGAGTACAACGGCGAATCGCCGGCGGGCGCGGGCTATGGGGAAACGCTTGCAGAAATCTTCCGCGAGCTCCCGGTGATGGGCAAATTTGCGCAAATGTATGAAGTTCACAGTTATCCGCTCAGCGCCAAGCTCCTTGATGCTCTGGTGATGAGCTACCTGGACTGGGGTGGATCCTCCACGAAGCCGCAGATCGCTATCGTGGATTGGGAAGACGTGCCGACCGTGAGCGAGTTCGAAATCCTCAAGGAGCGCTTCGAGAAAATGGGCGTCCCAACGCTCATCGCTGATCCACGTGAGCTTGAGTGGGACGGCAAATCGCTGGTAGCGAAGGACAAGAAGATCGATCTCGTCTACCGCCGCGTGCTCATCAACGACATCGTGGCCAAGCCTGCCGAGTGTTCAGCGCTGGTCAAAGCCTACTCGGCGAACGCCGTGTGCGTGGCGAACAACTTCCGCTGCAAGATTCCGCATGTGAAGGCGTTTTTCGCGGTGCTGACCGACGAGCAAAATGGCGCGCTCTTCTCCCACGGCGAGCGCGAACTGATCCGAAAGCATATTCCCTGGACGCGAGTTGTCGCGGACGTCGAGACGGCACACTACGGCCAGCCTATCGAATTACTGGCCTTTATCCGTAAAGAGCGCGAAAACCTGGTCCTTAAGCCCAGCGATGAGTATGGCGGCTCCGGGGTGACCCTGGGCTGGGAAACCAGCGAAGCCGCCTGGGACGCGGCGATCGAGAATGCGCTTTCGGCGAAGAACGGCGCTTGGATCGTCCAGGAACGCATCCCCATCCGCCGCGAAGTCTTTCCCTACATCGCGGACGTTGGCAAGGTAGATTATCGCGACATGCTGGTGGATTTCGCCCCATACTTGTTCCGCGGAAAGCTTTGTGGCTTTCTCACCCGCCTCAGCGCCACCGGCCTGGCCAATGTGACCAGTGGTGGCGGGCAGGTGCCAGCGTTTCGCGTATCCCCGCGAAGCTCGGCGGCCAATTAGTTGGGAAGATTCTCTGACGGAAAGCGCTCACTCCCGATCCTTGTTTCTCGCGGCGGGTCTTCGACCGGCCGAACGGCCAGTTGAAAAAAGAAGGCTCAGCAGTTACCGGCGCTAGAATATCCGGCCAATTCAAGTAGAATTATTAAGATGAGCTTTGGTTCGTCACAACCAGACTTGATGCCCGGCGCGCGGAACGCCGTGGAAACGTGTCTCGGTGTGCGTCCCGGCGAATACGTGGCGCTGATTGCCGATGAAGCCAGCCGCACCGTCGCGGCCAGTATCGCTGCAGCGATTAACGAACAAGAGGCGCTTTACACGGGGCTGCTGCTGGAAGATTTTGGACCACGGCCGATGGGCGCCGCGCCCGCGGAGGTGCTGGACGCGATGGAAACCGCGGATGTCGGCGTGATGTGCGTGACGCCTCAGCCGGGCGAGCTGAGTGCACGCATGGCCATCGTGAGAGTGGTCGAGCGCCGCCAGATTCGTTACGCACACATGGTCGGCATCACGCCGCAGATCATGCAGCAGGGCATGCGAGCGGACTACCGCATGGTGGACCGGCTGAGCGACAGCCTGCGTGAACGCATGCTCCGCGCCGAAACCCTCACCGTAAAAACCGAAGCCGGCACGAAGATGGCTGCGCATTTCGACCGCGGCCTCGACTGGGTGAAGACCAGCGGGCTGATCAGTCCGCGCTACTGGTCGAACCTCCCGGCCGGCGAAGTGTTCACCACGCCCGCAACAGTGGATGGAACCTTCGTTTGCGACGCCACGGCTGGCGATCACTTTAATGGAAAATACGGCGACTTGCAGGCCACACCGCTGACGTTGGAGATCGAGGGCGCGCGGCTTGTCGGCGTCACGTGTGACCGCAAGGATTTGGAACAGGAGTTCTGGGACTACTGTCACACGGACGAAAACAGCAACCGGGTCGGCGAACTAGCATTCGGCACCAACCTTGAGCTATCTGAGATGATCGGAATTTTGCTTCAGGATGAAAAATTTCCCGGCGTGCATATCGCATTCGGAGATCCTTACGGCAGCCAGACTCACGCCGACTGGAAATCCAAGACGCACGTTGACGTGCTTACCCGCAAGTGCGACGTTTGGATCGACGACGACCAAGTCATCGAAAAAGGCCACTACCAACTCGACCACCTCGGCCTCGCCTGAAGATCTTCTTTCAAGTCCCGCCGAAAATCAGGCTCAGAAGAGCTGAGAGATATACTCGCGCATCTGGTGCTTCCAGTACGGCCAATCGTGGCCGCCCTGCGGGCCCCAGTTGTCCAGCGCGTGGCGGATCCCTCTGCGGGAGAGAACTTCAGAGAGGCGGTAGGTAGGCCCGCTGTTCTCCCAGGGACCCGTACCGGTGCTGATGTGAATGTCGCAACTTGCGATCTGGTGATAGAACCAGGGATCGTTGGCATTCGAGAGGTAATCGACGGGATTGTTGAAATAGAAATTGTCGTCGTACATCCCGTCCATGAAGTTCCGCAGGTCGTAGACGCCGGACATGGCGAAGCAGCGCTTGATGACGTCAGGGTGCTTGAAGAGGCAATTCGCGGCGTGGTACGCGCCAAAAGAAGCGCCCATCGTGGAGATGGCGATGCCCTGTGTCTGGCAATTGTTCCATATAAAAGGAACGACCTCTTCGCGCAGGTAAGAATCGAAAACAACCTGGACGTAGCTGCGGTGAAACGGGTGCGCGCCCTTGTTGTAAAAACTGAGCCCGTTGATCGAATTGACGGTGAAGAATTTGATTCTACCGGCATCAATAAAATCGGCGAGGGCGCCGACCATACTCTGTCCCTCAAGCTCCCACTCGTCGCCGGCACTGGTCGGGAAACCAAGCAGCGGCGGGCCCCAATGCCCGTAGACGGCGACGCCCAGCTCCATGCCAAGCCGGTGAGAGTACCAGCGGTGATATTCACGTTTCATCCGATGCCTCTTGTTTGCTGCGGGGAGAAGAGAGTATGCCAGCGGGACGGGTCCCGGGCAATCGGTTTGCCCGCAGAGACATATGTTTTTAGAGGTTCTGCGGCTATAATTTATGAAATCTAAACGTAAGGACAGGAGAGTTCATCCATGGCCACACCCATTGCGACGAATCGGCCCTCGCCGGAGCACATTTTCAATACGCTCAACGCCTTTGCACAAAGCGCTGCGTTGAAAGCCGCGATCGACTTGGATATTTTCACGGCCATCGCGGACGGCGCGAACACGGCCGTTCTCCTTGCCGCGAAGACCAGTGCAGCGGAACGCGGCGTGCGCATCCTGTGCGACTACCTGACGATCCACGAATTTCTGACCAAGAACGCTGGCCGGTACGCTCTCACTCAGGAGTCTGCGATATTTCTCAACCGGCGATCGCCCGCTTATATGGGAACGCTGGCGGATTTTCTTGCGAGCGAAGCCTCCAAGAAACAGTTCAGCGCATTGACGGAAACAGTGAGGAAGGGCGGAACAACAGTCGCACAAGGAGACAATACCAAGCCAAACGACGAACTGTGGGTGAACTTCGCGAGGACCATGGCGCCGTTGACGACAGTGTCGGCCGGGTTCATCGCGGACCTTGCGGGCGCAAAGGAAGGAAAACGATGCAAAGTGCTGGACATCGCTGCGGGGCATGGGATGTTCGGGATCACTATTGCGAAACAGAATTCGAACGCGCAGATCACCGCGGCTGACTGGGCGCCGGTCCTGGCAGTAGCCAAGGAAAATGCGGCGGCGGCGGGCGTAGCCGATCGCGTCGCTTTCCGGCCCGGAAGCGCGTTTGAGGCAGACCTCGGTGAAGGATACGATATCGCGCTATTTACGAACATTTTTCACCACTTCGACGTGGCAACTTGCGAAAAGCTGATGCGCCGTGTTCATGCGGCGTTGAAGCCTGGCGGAAAGGCCATCACGCTGGAATTCGTGCCCAACGAAGACCGCGTAACTCCGCCGATGGCCGCGGCGTTCAGCCTCATCATGCTGGCTGCAACGGACTCTGGCGACGCCTACACCTTCTCGCAGTATGAGAAGATGTTCCGGAATGCCGGGTTCGTGAAAACGACGCAGCATACGGTTCCGGACTCGCCGCAGCAACTGCTTCTCTCGGAAAAATAGGAAACGCGCGTGAAGAAAAAAGCGAAACGGGCCACGAAAAAGAAAAGCAAGGCGGGAAATCACGATCAGGTGTTGCGCGAACACCTGGTTCTTCTCTTGAAGGGTGGCGAGGCGCACGTCCACTTCATGGACGCGATCGAGGGATTTCCCGAAGCGAAGCGAGGAGCATTCGCTGAAAGCTTGCCGCATACGGGATGGCAGTTGTTGGAGCATGCGCGGATTGCGCAATGGGACATCCTGGAATTCAGCCGCAACGCAAAGCACGTCTCGCCGGGATTTCCCGAGGGTTACTGGCCGAAGTCGCCCGTGCCGCCGGATGAAGCCGCGTGGGCAAAGAGCGTACAAGGGTTCCAGCAAGATCTTCGGGAAATGACCGAGCTGGTAAAAAATCCGAAAACGAATCTGTACGCGGCGATTCCGCACGGAGACGGCCAAACAATTCTCCGCGAGGCGCTGCTGCTGGCCGACCACAACGCCTATCACCTGGGTCAGTTGGTCGATTTGCGGAGGGCGCTGGGCGCCTGGCCGGAATCGTAAGCGCTCGTGAATCGTGAGTGAGCCTTGAACAACCTGGAATTGTGTCAGTAGGACGTTTTGTTTTCCTGCTGTTTCCAGGCTGAAAAAATAGCGAGGGAATTGTCGCGGAGAAGCTGCGTCATGGGAATGCGCCGTCCGGCCGGTGCGATCTTCAGCTCATCATAGATGAAAGCGTCGTCAAAACCGGCGTCCGCGGCGTCAGCCGCAGTTGCGGCGTAGAAAATTCGCGCGGGGCGCGCCCAGTAAATCGCGCCGAGGCACATGGGGCAAGGCTCGCACGTGGTATAGAGATCGCAGCCCTGGAGTTGAAAATCAGCGAGAACGCGGCAGGCCTCGCGAATGGCCACGACTTCCGCATGCGCCGTCGGATCGTTCGCAAGAGTTACGCGGTTCGTGCCTTCGGCAATGATGCGGCCCTTTTTGACGACCACCGCTGCGAAGGGGCCGCCGCCCGAACGGACGTTTTCCAGCGCCAGCGTGAAGGCGCGCCTCATGAAGTCTGGGGACATAACGTCTGGTTCTTCCGCGCTTCAGATTGTACTGTCTGGACCAAAATCGCAACGCGGCATTTTTCCGATGCGTGGAATCGCTTAACTCCCAAGCAATCGGCAGGGCCTGTCTGGCGGCCGGCGGGCTTGCAAGAAAACAGATTGGCGGTAGGATGTAGCATTGCGTTAAACGGTCTTGCATCTGTATTCGTCCAGTGGCGGAGCGAGGGCGCATGAATCATATCGAAAATATTTCCGACCGAGATTGTGAATTGCTGAGCGGCCGGCGGGGATTCCTCAAGGGTATGCTCGGAGCCGGAGCATTTGTTTTGAGCATTCGTTTGCTCCCGGAGCAGATGTTCGCTGCGTCAGCAAATGTCAGCGGCTCGGACGCCATGACGAAGACGCCGCTGCAGCCAAACGTGTACCTGGCGATCGACACGGATGGAACCGCATACATCGTCGCGCACCGTTCGGAGATGGGAAGCGGAAGCCGGACGGCGCTGCCGCGAATCGTGGCGGATGAACTGGATGCGGACTGGGCGCGCGTGAAGCTGGTGCAGGCGACGGGTGACGAAAAATACGGCGACCAGGATACGGATGGGTCGCATTCCGTGCGGAGTTTCTTCGACACTTTGCGCGAGGCTGGAGCGACCGCGAGGTTAATGCTGGTGCGGGCAGCTGCAGCGCAGTGGGGCGTGCCGCCAACAGAATGCTCCACGAACTTGCATACGGTGGTACACAAGGCGTCGGGAAAAAAACTGGGCTACGGAGAGCTCGCGGCGGCGGCAGGAAAACTGGAAGTACCGAAAAAAGAGGAGATAAATCTCAAGGCACGCAGCGAGTGGCGCTACATCGGAAAAGGCACCGCGAGCTATGACCTGAAGGACATGTGCACCGGCAAAGCGGGGTACGGGCAAGATACGCACATGGAAGGAATGCTGTACGCAAGCGTGGCGCACCCGCCGGTTTTCGGCAGCGCTGTGAAGTCCGTGGATGACAAGGCGGCATTGAGCGTCGCTGGCGTGAAGCAGACGGAAACGATCGATGCCTTCAAACCTCCGGTCGGCTTTCAGGCACTCGGCGGCGTGGCGGTGCTGGCCGATAACACCTGGGCAGCGATGCAGGGAAGGAAAAAGCTGAAGATCGAGTGGGAGAAGAGCAAGCACAGCGTTTGGAACTCGGACGTCTATAAGAAGGAGCTGCAGGAGACGGCGCGCAAACCGGGGAAGGTTGTGCGCGACAACGGCAATGTGGATGAGGCCTTCGCGAAGGGCGGAAAAATCGTCGAAGCGGAATACTACGCGCCGTTGCTGGCGCATGCATCGATGGAGCCGCCAGCCGCGCTGGCAGTTTATCGCGACGGAAAAGTGGAAGCATGGGCGGCGACGAAGAATCCGCAGGGTGCGCGGGATGCGATCGCCCAGGCCGTAGGATTGAAGAAGGAAGATGTGACGGTGCACGTGACGCTGCTTGGCGGCGCATTCGGCCGGAAGTCGTTTCCGGATTTCGCGGTGGAAGCAGCGGTGCTCTCTAAAAAGACAGGAAAACCGGTCAAGGTAGTTTGGAGCAGAGAAGACGACATCAAGTTTGACGTTTATCATTCCGTAGCAGCGATGTACATGAAAGCGGCGCTCGGCGCGGATGGAACGCCCACGGCGTGGTTGCAGAGAACAGTGTTTCCGCCGATTGGATCGACGTTCGACGCGACCACAAACTACTCTGCACCGGACGAACTCGGGCTGGGGTTCACGGATGTGCCTTTCGCCGTGGCGAACCTGCGCGCGGAAAACGGGCCGGCAACAGCCCACGTGCGCATCGGCTGGTTCCGGTCAGTGGCGAAC
>WNFB01006624.1_pt1 | contig 10817 bp, 9 predicted proteins | sample 5400501 | NCBI WGS metagenome assembly WNFB01 (sample SAMN13153341, study PRJNA577476) | soil metagenome | isolation source: 200 cm saprolite under Douglas fir tree site 2 hole 1 | place: USA:California | collected 2015-04-18 | reverse complement strand
GGGGCAATATCAAAGCCGAAACAAAGGGTAGGGCGGCAATTATGGACATGACCAGCGAACAACGTGTACTGGCGCCGCAAACGGAAGTGTGGAAGGCGCTTAATGATCCGGAGGTATTGGCCGTCTGTATTCCCGGCTGTGAGGCGGTCGCTAAAGTTTCTGACACTGAATTCAACATGGTGATGACGGCCAAAGTGGGACCGGTAAAGGCCAGGTTTAACGGCAAGGTGTCATTAGCAGATCTCGATCCGCCTAAGAGCTATACGTTGTCGTTTGAAGGCCAGGGCGGGACCGCGGGTTTTGGCAAGGGCGAGGCCCGGGTCAATCTCATCCCGGACGGCGCCGGCACCCGCATTGCCTATAGCGTCAAGGCGGTAGTCGGCGGCAAGCTGGCGCAGGTGGGATCGCGCTTGATTGACGGGGTGGCGCGTAAGATGGCCGACGATTTCTTTGCCAATTTAAGCAGTCGCCTCGGCGGCACGGGAAATGAGGCGGGCGCTCGGGAGATCGGCACCGCCCAGGTTGCCGGCAAGGGTTTGAACCGCCTATTCTGGATAGGCGGCGTCATCGTAATCCTGCTGGTTATTGCCTACTTTTTTGCGCGCTGATTTTTCGCCTAAATGTAAGGGGAAAAGTATCATTCTTGACCTGCCGATAATAGCGGACATAAGATAGTCGTCAGCGATAGCCTTTTTGCCTATGGCGCCGATTCGTACATGTTGTTGTGAAACAAAAAGCGCACAGGTTGCTGCGCCGGCAACAGGAGCGCTAGTCTCGTGTCCCACCAATAACTTTCGGTAAGCTTGTAGCCGGATGGAGCGCAATCCAGGTCACGGCGAAGGTCCCCGGATTTCGGCGCTACGCGCCTTCATCCAGGCTACAACAGGAAGGGAAGACGGATTGTGCGGTACCTGACATAGGTAAGATTGTTTATGGGACATAACACGATAACCCCTCGACTTACACCAGGAGGTGCTATGGATATTACCATTTCCATGACCGTGAACGGGAAGCCGGTGTCGGCCGAGGTTGACGCCCGTACCTTGCTCGTTCACTTCCTGCGCGAACATCTGCGCTTGACCGGCACCCACGTCGGTTGCGACACCAGCCAGTGCGGCGCGTGCACGGTGCACGTTAACGGCCACGCCATCAAATCTTGCAGTATGCTGGCGGCGCAGGCGGACGGCGCCGAGGTGTTGACCATCGAAGGCCTCGCCGTCAACGGTACCCTCCATCCGATGCAAGCGGCGTTTAAAGAGCATCACGGTTTGCAATGCGGTTTCTGCACGCCGGGCATGGTCATGAGCGCGCTCGAATTGGTAAAGCGTCATCCTTCCCCGTCGGAGGAAACCATCCGCGCGGAACTCGAAGGTAATTTCTGCCGTTGCACCGGTTACCATAATATCGTCAAAGCGGTGAAAGCCGGCGCCGCTAATATGCGAGGGTAATAACATGAACGCTACTGGAATCGGCGCCTCGGTCCGGCGCAAAGAGGACTACCGGTTTCTCACCGGACAGGCTAATTATACCGACGACATCAATCTGCCCGGGCAGACCTACGCCTATTTTGTGCGTTCGCCCCATGCCCATGCCAAGATCAAACGTATTAAAAAGGACAAGGCCTTAGCCGCGCCCGGGGTCATTGCCATCTTTACCGGCGAAGACCTGGCGGCCGCCAAAGTCGGTGGGCTGCCGTGCGGCTGGCTTATTACCGATAAGAATGGCCAGCCGATGAAGGAGCCGCCGCACCCGCCGTTGGCGCAAGGCGCGGTGCGCTACGTAGGCGACCAGGCCGCGGTCATCATCGCCGAGACTTATTATCAGGCCAAGGACGCGGCCGAGCTGCTGGAGGTGGACTACCAGGTATTGCCGGCGGTGGTTTCCCCGGCGGAGGCGCTAAAACCCGGTGCGCCGCAAATTTATGATATCGCCCCTAATAACACCTGTTATGTGTGGGCGCTGGGGGATAAAGCCGCCACCGACAAGGCGTTCGCGAACGCGCATCATGTTACCAAGCTCGATCTGGTTAATAATCGCTTAATTCCGAATGCGATCGAGCCGCGCGCGGCCATCGGCGCGTATTCGCGCGCGGACGATAGTTATACGCTTTATACCACGACGCAGAATCCGCATGTCATCCGTTTGCTGATGAGCGCGTTCGTGCTCGGACTGCCGGAGCATAAGGTACGGGTGGTGGCGCCCGATGTCGGCGGCGGATTCGGTTCCAAGATTTTTCATTATGCCGAAGAGGCGGTGGTGACCTGGGCCTCGCGCCAGGTGAACCGCCCGATCAAATGGACCGCGGAACGCTCCGAGTCGTTCCTGTCGGACGCCCACGGGCGCGACCACGTGACCCACGCGGAACTGGCGTTGGATAAAAACGGGAAATTCCTCGGCATGCGCGTCAACACCACCGCCGCGATGGGCGCGTATCTGTCCACCTTCGCCTCGTGCGTGCCGACGATCCTTTACGCGACCCTGCTCGCCGGCCAGTACACCACGCCGGCAATTCATTGTGAGGTGACCGCGGTGTTTACCAATACCGCGCCGGTGGATGCCTATCGCGGCGCCGGCCGGCCGGAGGCGACTTATGTGGTCGAACGCCTGGTGAGCGCGGCGGCGCGCGAGATGGGCATAGCCCAGGCCGAGATCCGGCGGCGCAATTTCATTCCGGTCAGCGCGTTTCCGTACCAGACGCCGGTCGCGCTCATGTACGATGTCGGCAATTATGACGCGACGCTGACCGAGGCGCTCAAACTCGCCGACGTCGCCGGCTTCGACGCCCGGCGCAAGGAGGCGATGAAGCGCGGTAAGTACCGCGGCCTCGGCTATTCGACTTATATCGAGGCCTGCGGGCTTGCGCCTTCGAACGTCGCCGGCGCTCTCGGCGCGCGCGCCGGCCTGTTCGAGGCCGGCGAGGTGCGGCTGCATCCCACCGGCAGCGTGACTGTCTTTACCGGTTCTCACAGTCACGGCCAGGGCCATGAGACCACCTTTGCCCAGATCGTCTCCGACCGGCTCGGCATCCCGATCGAGAATATTGAGGTAGTGCATGGCGATACCGGCAAGATTCCGTTCGGCATGGGCACTTACGGTTCGCGTTCGGTGGCGGTCGGTGGAACGGCTTTAGTAAAGGCGCTCGATAAGATTATTAATAAGAGTAAGAAAATTGCCGCGCACATGCTGGAAGCGGCGGAGGCGGATATCGAATATAAAGACGGCGTTTTTAAAGTGGCCGGCACCGACAAGAATCTGACCATGGCCCAGATCGCCTTTTCCGCGTATGTGCCCCACAATTATCCGTTGGCAGAGCTGGAGCCGGGATTGGATGAAACCGCTTTTTACGATCCCACTAATTTTACTTATCCGGCCGGCAGCCACATCTGCGAACTGGAGGTCGACGCGCAAACCGGGGTGGTTGAGATCGTGAAATTTGTCGCCGTGGACGATTTCGGCAAAGTCATCAACCCGATGATCGTCGAAGGCCAGGTCCATGGCGGGCTGGCGCAGGGCATCGGCCAGGCCTTGTTTGAAGGCTGTGTGTACGACCGCGAGAGCGGCCAGCTGATCACCGGCACCTACATGGACTACTGCATGCCGCGCGCCGACGATCTACCCAGTTTCACCGTGGGTATGAAAGAGACGCCGTGCACGCATAATCCGTTAGGGGTAAAGGGTTGCGGCGAGGCCGGCGCCATCGGCTCCCCGGCCGCCGTGATCAATGCCATCATCGATGCGCTCGCGCCGCTGGGCGTTACGCACATCGATATGCCGGCGACGCCGGCGCGGGTGTGGGACGCCATTAACAAGGCCAAGAACACACGCGCCGCCTGATTATCAAGGAGAAGAATATGCATGCATTCGCTTATCATCGCCCGGCTAATCTTAAACAAGCGGCCACCTTGTTGCAGAACTCGCCCGAGGGCAAATTATTGGCCGGTGGCCAAAGCCTGATTCCCGCCCTTAAGCAACGCCTGGCGGCGCCAACTGATGTGATCGACTTGCGCGGAATTTCCGAATTGCGCGGCATCACGGTGAAAGGCGGCACCGTGACCATCGGCGCCATGACGCGCCATGCCGAGGTGGCGGCTTCCGCGGAGGTGGCCAACGCCATCCCCGCGCTCGCGCAGTTGGCCGGCGGCATTGGCGATCCGCAGGTGCGGAATATTGGCACCCTGGGGGGGTCCATCGCCAATGATGACCCCGCGGCGGATTACCCGGCGGCGCTGCTTGGTCTTGGCGCCACGGTACACACCTCCAAACGCAAGATTCCCGCCGATGACTTTTTTGTCGGCATGTTTGAAACCGCATTGGAGCCGGGGGAGATTATTACCGCGGTGAGTTTCCCGGTGCCGGAAAAAGCCGCCTACGCCAAATTCGCAAACCCGGCTTCGCGCTTCGCCATGGTCGGCGTCATGGTGAGCCAAGGTTCCGGCGGGGTGCGCGTGGTGGTGACCGGCGCCGCGCCTTCGGTATTCCGCGTGAGCGCAATGGAACAGGCCTTGTCGGCGGATTTTTCCGCGCCTGCGCTGGAAGGTATCCAGGTGCCGCCGTCCGGGCTCAATTCCGATATTCATGCCAGCGCCGACTACCGCGCGCATCTTATCGCGGTAATGGCGCAACGGGCGGTAGCGGCGGCGCTGGCAGGAAAATAATTATAAGCTATCTCACTATCTCTCCGGTCTGTACAACCCCGGAGGGACAGGGGATCGATCTCCCTTCTCCCGCCGGGCATAGGTATCTACACATCTCGAATAGATCGTCATTCCCGCGCAAGCGGGAATCCAGATACCCCGCGTCCATACTGGATTCCCGCTTGCGCGGGAATGACAGTGGGTGTTGCGGTGCGATTGAGCGGTTCCTACAGAATCATTGGGTTGATGAATTGTGTAGATACCTATGCCCGCCGGGAGAAGGGTTGGGGATGAGGGAGGGGTTGTTGAGATCGTGGAATACGGCATTTTTGAGATGGTTTCTAAATACCGCCGCGGTTATTCGATTGAAGCGCAATATCATGCGCCGCGTGTATCCGTGAGCGGTTACCCAGGCCGGCTTTATCTCTACGTATTATTATGACCGCCACTCGCACACGCGCTTCCTCCCCGCGTCCAGTCCCGGATTCCATCGACGCTACCGTCGCTTTATTGCAAGCAGGTGATTACATCGCCGACCGCCGGCTCGCGACCGCGCTGTTTCTTAGTCTAAAGATGGGCCGTCCATTGTTCGTAGAGGGTGAGGCGGGGGTAGGGAAGACGGAAATTGCCAAGGTATTGGCGCGCGCGTTAGGACGGCGCTTGGTGCGCCTGCAATGCTATGAGGGTCTCGATATCGCGTCCGCCGTTTATGAGTGGAATTATCCCCGCCAAATGATCGAGATCCGCCTGGCCGAGGCCGCCGACGCCGGCGACCCTGAGAAGCTCAGCCGGGATATTTTTTCCGAGCGATTTCTGATTAAACGGCCGCTGCTGCAGTGCTTGCAACTGGAGAACGGCGCGGCGCCGGTGTTGCTCATCGATGAGTTGGATCGCACCGACGCGCCGTTCGAGGCCTATCTGCTGGAAGTATTGTCCGATTTTCAGATTACCATTCCGGAGATAGGCACCATTAAAGCCGAGCAAACGCCCATCGTGGTGATTACGTCCAACCGTACCCGCGAGATCCATGATGCGTTAAAGCGGCGCTGCCTGTATCACTGGGTGGATTACCCGGACGCCGTGCGCGAACTGGCGATTCTGCGCTTGAAAGCGCCGGCGGCGCCCGCCGCCCTCAGTGCGCAAGTGGTCGCGTTCGTGCAGCAGTTGCGCACGCTCGATCTATTTAAATTGCCGGGGGTGGCGGAGACCATTGACTGGGCGAATGCGCTGGTGGAGCTGAACCGGCTTTCCCTCGATCCGGAAACGGTGAATGACACGCTGGGCGTGCTGCTCAAGTACCAGGATGACATCGCCAAACTACAGGGCAGCGAGGCGGCGGCGCTCTTGAATCAGGTGAAGGCGGACCTTGCCGCAGGGACAACATGAGCCGAGATACCTTGGTGGAGAATGTCATGCACTTTGCCCGCGTGCTGCGCGCCGCCGGTCTGCGCGTTGGTCCGGACAAAGTGATCGACGCGGTACATGCGCTTGCAATTGGCGGGATTCAGCGGCGCGACGATTTTTATTGGACGCTGAACGCGGTGTTTCTCGATCGGCACGAGCAACAGGCACTGTTCGATCAGGCGTTTCATATGTTCTGGCGCGATCCACGCCTGTTGGATCGCATCATGCGTTTGTTACTGCCTAAAGTCCGCGGCAACAAGCGGAAGGGCGAGCCGGAATCCGCCCGGCGCTTAGTCGACGCCCTGGTTCCCGCCGGGTTCAAGCATAGGACGGTGGAACATCCGTCGCAAAAGATCGACATCGATGCCAGCTTTACCTTTTCCGGGCGCGAACTGTTGCAAACCATGGATTTCGAGACGATGTCGGCGGCGGAGTTGGCGCAGGCTAAGGCCGCGATCGCGCGCCTGCGTCTGCCCATCAGGCAAGTGTTGACGCGGCGCTATGCGCCCAGCCGTCAGGGCAACAAAGTGGATATGCGCGCCACCCTGCGCGCCAGCCTGCGCAGCGGCAGTGCCCTTATTCGTCTGCATAAACGTGCGCCGGTGACGCGGCACCCACCCCTGGTAATTCTATGCGATATCTCCGGTTCCATGAACCGTTACTCGCGCATGTTCTTACACTTCCTGCACGCCTTAACCGGCGACCGCGACCGGGTATACACGTTCGTTTTCGGTACGCGCCTGACCAGCGTCACGCGCTATTTGCGTTATAACGACGTGGATGTAGCCCTGGGAAAGGTGAGCACCGTGGTCCAGGACTGGGCCGGCGGTACCCGCATCGGCAAATGTTTGCGTGAGTTCAACCTGCATTGGTCCAGGCGCTTACTGGGGCAGGGCGCCGTCGTGCTGTTGATCAGCGATGGTCTCGATCGCGATGCCGGCGCCGGCCTGGAGCCGGAAATAGAGCGCTTGCACAAGTCCTGCCGCCGGTTGCTCTGGCTCAATCCGTTGTTGCGGTATGAAGGTTTTGAAGCCAAGCCGGCGGGAGTGAAAGTGATGTTATCGCATGTGGATGATTTTCGCCCGGTGCATAATTTACAGAGCCTCGTCGATCTCGCTAAAGCGCTGACGCACAAGGGCCGCCCACCGGCGCGGGTTATCGCAAAAACAGCGCAATCTCCGGCGCGGAAAACGGCCAATTAAGCTCTTGCCCGGTGTCCCGGCGCAGCAGCGGAATTCGCGTTCCATAGTGCTCCATCAACGTGCGGTTATCGCTGATATCGATCTCGTCAAATTGAATGTGCGGTCCTAGCGTAGCGGTCAGCAGCGCCCGCGCCTCATCGCAGAGATGGCAGCCGAGCGTGGTGTATAGCGTGAGTTTTTGCACAATAATAAACCTTGATATAGTTTGTTATCATAATCCTCTAGCTTAACAATAGCGCCATTATTTGGGAGATTAAAAGTGCCCTTTACTATTCGTATAGTCTTATTCCTCTTCACTTTCACGCTTTTGCGCGCGCACGCGCAGGAAGAGGTTTACGTGAATATCGACGCTCGGCCTGGGGTCACTCAAGCCTTTATGCTTACCAAACCGGAGCAACCTGCTGCCACGGTTGTGCTTTTTACCGGTGGCGGCGGGGTGCTGGATCTTTCGCCTGCGGGGTATGGTAGCGGTAGCGGTAATTTCCTGGTCAGGAGCCGGCAACTCTTCGCCGCGCAAAACATGATGGTCGCCGTGGTCGATCTTGCGTCCGATTTTAAAAAACAGGGCAAGGAACCCCCCGGCAGTGTGCGTTTAAGCGATGAGCATGCCCAGGATGTCAACGCCGTGATCGCCTACCTTCGCAAACAAGCATCGGTTCCGGTATGGTTGGTCGGGACCAGCAGGGGCACGATATCGGTAGCGAATGCCGCCGCTAGTCTTAAAGACAATCCGCCGGACGGGATCGTTTTGACATCATCGGTTACGAGCGGCCGCAACGAAACGGTTTATGATGTCGATTTAAAGCGTATTCGCATGCCGGTATTGCTGGTTCACAATGAACGAGATGGGTGCAAGGCCAGCCCTTATAACGGTATGGCTGGAATTGAGAAAAAACTTGTGAACGCCACGAAACTCAAAACGCTGACTTTCCGCAGCGATACTTCGCAGGTACCAGACCCCTGCCAGGCGAAGACGACGCATGGTTTTTTAGGAATCGAAGAACAAGTGGTAAAAGAAATCGCGGCTTGGATTAAAAATCCATCCTAAATATAGACCTGGCGTGTTAGCTGAAAACCGCTCTGTTACGATTTTAATTGTTTGTTTTGCTATGAATATGGTTTTCAGCTTATTAGTTATCGCGGCTGCGGGTTGGTTCTGGATCGATAGCCTGCGCGCCCGTGAACGGGCGTTAGAGGCCTGTGCTCACGCTTGTGCGGAAAGGAGATTACAGCTTCTCGACCAGACGGTGGCGTTGTCCCGGCTGAGTCTAAAGCGTAATCCGCAAGGCCACATGCGGTTGTGGCGGGTTTATGTATTTGAATACAGCACCGATGGCGCCGATCGGTGGCGCGGGCGCGCCACATTGTTTGGTCCGCTTGTCGCATCGGTGGAAATAGGTTCTGGTGTCGTGTCCCATTAATTCGCAGATGATTCGAGCTCACCGCAATCCGACACAGGGCTCCCTCATCCCCGACCCTTCTCCCGAAGGGCATAGGTATCTACACATCTCGAATAGATCGTCATTCCCGCGCAAGCGGGAATCCAGATACCCCGCGTCAATACTGGATTCCCGCTTGCGCGGGAATGACAGTGGGTGTTGCGGTGCGATTGGGCGGTTCCTACAGAATCATTGGGTTGATGAATTGTGTAGATACCCATGCCCGAAGGGAGAAGGGAGTTTGAACCCCTCTCCCTTCGGGGAGAAAAGGCCGGATTGCACGCGAGGCATGCAAGCCGGATTACGTCATATCAGGTTGGGCCGTCTTTTCCCTTCATACGCTGCATTACCAGCGCCAGGCTGGTGCGCAGACGGTTGATCGAGAACGCCAATTGATGTACCTCATTAGCGCTCTTGGGATTGATTTTTTCCAGGCCAAGTTCCGCGTTTTCACCGACCGAGACTTTGTCGGCGGCGTTGGTCAGGCGTTTTATAGGATTGACCACCACTACTTTGATAAATAGAAACGCCGCGGCAAAAGCCGCCAGCACCAGCACGATCTGCGGGGTGCCGACCACCCGGAAAGACGTTTCAGCTAAGGATTTGGTCGGAATATTCACGCTGATGATGCCGGCTACGTCGCCTTCTTTGAAACCGAAACCACCCTTGATCCCGTAGCGCGCGGTAACGTCGGCAGGGGCCGTCGCTGCATCGCCGTGGCAGCCGATGCACGATTGCTTATGATAAAGCGCGCGCGCATAGCGATAGCCATTTGGCGTGATCATGTCATACTCATTTGTTTTCTTATCTTTAATGACGCGAAGCGCCTCTTCTTCAAAAGAATCCGGCTTATTCAGCGGGTTCATGAAATTATCCGAGGTCATGCGGAATTTTGCCGGCGAAGAAGAACGTGCTATCGCCTCGGAAAACTCCCTTTGCGCCAGCGCCGGATTCTTTGAGTAAAAGTGAATGATTTTTTGTTCAACCGCCGGTGCTTTCGAGCGCGGGGCGGGCGCCGCTGCGCCGGCCGTTTCAACCACCTCGATCGTGCCCAAATAGCTGGAAGGATCGTCTTTTACCCATACCCGGCCATATTGGGATACCCAGGCGCCGAAGGCATCGACGTTGTCGGCAATGGTCTGCGCTTGGCTCTTGAGCTGCGTGTAATACACGTTTTGCAGGGTCAGATAATAAGCGCTGCCGATGAGCAGCAGGACCACGATGAATAAGCCGATAAATCTGATAGCAACCGATTGATGATTGAACATGGTGTTACTCCTCTGAAAATTTAAGGCTCCGAGCTACGAAACAGCGACAACTCAAAATTGCTGACGGTTTGTGATCCTCAACTCACGCGGATGCAGGCTTTGGCGTCGGCTTCGAACCGCCGGCGCTGTTGGGGATCGGGAATATGAGTGGCTAAGAGGGTGATATACCGGACTAATTCCGAGGGAATACCTGTCTTCGGGAATCAGAGATTCTGTTGCCGCCGTCTTGGTTCGTCGTGTTATTCATTAGCGTTCTAAGTATAGGATAAGTTGTTATGTCTACCGTATGTACATCCCGGCCGGTTAGATGCCTCTCGCCACTAACAGGTTGCTGAAAAAGTCCATCCGTGGCCTTTTTCAACACGCAAAGCAAAAAGCGCGGTTTTTGCTTTGCTTCATTTTTCAAACACTTAGCGTGTCTGAAAAATGGCGGTACGTCCCTATACCGCACCGCAGGGTGATGTTCATCACCCTGCTAATTTTATTTCTTACGAAGACAGCAAGAATCAGGCCATTCCCGGCGTCTGGCCCGGATTTTGCTCCTATTGCTCAACGGTGTGGGAAACGGAAGCCCATTTATGCAATAGCCGAGGCGTCGGGGTAAGGGCGCTGCTGGCGTTATGAAACTAAGAATCAGGTATTTATGGCTGTGCAAAAAGTGGGCGGAAAGATTATCCGGCTTCTCATTATTAATGATTCAGCCGATGAGGCCGAGCAGGTGATTGACGCCCTGCGTCAATTCGGATATAGGCTAAAGACTCATCGCGTCGATAAAGCGCCGGCGCTAGAGGCGGCGCTGGATGGCAAGGCAGGAGAGAATCCACCAAACAGGCAGGACAACGTCTCTCAAACGAGAAGGAAGGAGTGGGA